>Ga0209039_10000965_pt1 | contig 28014 bp, 24 predicted proteins | sample BogFormECP12_OM1_FD_188238 | JGI IMG/M metagenome (GOLD analysis project Ga0209039, IMG submission 188238) | Bog forest soil microbial communities from Calvert Island, British Columbia, Canada - ECP12_OM1 (SPAdes) (version 2) | ecosystem: Environmental > Aquatic > Freshwater > Wetlands > Bog ... | reverse complement strand
CGGGCGGGATCCCGGCGAGGTGGAAAACGACGAGGAAGGCATCCGCACGATGAAAGTGCTGGGACAGAATATGGCGTGGCTGCTGAAGAAGTTAGGCTCATGAGCAAGGAAAGGTATATAAAAGCGCGTCGCGACCTGATATTGCTGACCGCCTTCACGGTGCTTTTGCACGTACCGTTCCTGACGCAGCCGGTGCAGGGCGACGAAGTCACCTACCTGGACATTGCCCAGCACGTGTTGCGCCAGCCGCTCACGCCGCTGAACTTCCAGTACGTTTTTCTTGGCCGCCTGGTGGATGCGGCTGGCCACCCACACCCGCCTTTGAACGCTTACCTGCTGGCGCTGGCATGGATCGTGCGCGGCCATTTTTCCGTGCTTTTCTTTCATTTGTATTACCTGTTGTTTGCACTCGGAATCAGCTTCGGGGCTTATGCGTTGGCGGCGCGCTTCACCTCGCGGCCCCTTTGGGGTGCGCTGTTGGTAGCGGCGTCGCCGCTGGTGCAGGTGAACACCAACACGCTGGCGGGGCCGGAGTCGCCGGCGCTGGCGTTCCTGCTGGCGGGCGCGGCGGCCTTTCTTGCGCGGCGATTCTGGATAGCCGGCGTCTCACTGGCGCTGTCCGGCCTGACCGACCTGCAAGCGCTGGCGATGTCCCCGATTCTGTTACTGGAGTACGTTGTGAAACGCGAGCGGCCTTCGCGCGCCGCCTGGTTGGCCCTGGCCGGGCCGTATGTCGGAGTCGGCGCCTGGCAGGCGCTACAGTGGGGGCTGACGCATCGCCTGCCCGGCGCCGTGTTGCTCGCGTATGCCCAGTCCCCCAGTTTCGGCCGGCTTGGCCTGAAGGCGGCTAGCGCCCTGGCGCTGCTGCAACATCTGGGTGTGTTGGTGATCGTCGTGCCCCTGGCGCGGCGGCGCCGGTGGTGCCTCGCTCCCGGCCTCCTGGCCGGACTTCTAGTGCACCACTATCCCTGGTGGGAACGCGCCCTGTTGGTGGTGTTCGTCGCACTCGGCGTGAATGCGCTGCTCTGGCTGTGGGAAGCGCGCCGCAGCGACCCGCTGCTGGCTGGCTGGTGCCTGTTGTACTTCGCGTTCGCGGTGACGGTGTTCTTCGCAGGCGCGTCCCGCTATCTGCTCGCTCTGGTCGTGCCCATGGTGTTACTGTTCGTGCTCCAGTTCAGCCAGCGGCCCGCCCGGCTGGCACTGGCGCTCGCAGTGAGTCTGCTGCTGGGTTTGAACCTCTCATTTGCCGCCTATGAGTTTGCTCGGGTGTACCCCCAGGTCCAGGCGCCTCCGGGGCGGACGTTCCTCGTGGATGGCGATTGGGGGTTTCGATATTACATGCTGGAGCACGGTGGGCGGACGCTGAACGAGAACAGCGTTCCCGCTCCAGGCGAGTGGATCGTCTCCTCCGAGCTGTCGCTGGGGGGACACTACGACAGCCTCGCCGAAGAGGCCGCCGTGCCGCTGCGCACCACGGACCTGCGAGTGCGCACGCCGCTGCGCCTGATCGACCGTTACGCCCATTCGGGTTTTTCGGCCGTGTCCGCCGGCCTGCTCCCCTTCTCCTTCTCCCTCCGCCCGCTCGACCGGATCACGTACTCCAAGAGCTCTTCGTTCCTGGAGACGCCGGGACTCTGGACTCCAACGCAATTCTCCGGCCGCTTGGTCTATCTCCCCATTCCCGGCGCGTCTGTACATCTTCCCCTCGACTCGTGCGGGACACTCCGGTTCGCTCTCTTTGGCCGCGGCCGCGGAACGGCAACTTTCCGGATCGCACGCCCGTCTGGCGAGAGCGTCTTCGAGCGAGCCTTGCCGGTCCAAAGCGAGCTCTGGGAGGCCCACACTCTGCCACTGGCCGGCCTACGCGAAGCGGTTCTTTCGATCAACGCTCCGGTGGATCTGCGGGCCGGTTGGGGCGAACTGGTTTGCGACGACGATCTACCGCAAGCAACAGGCGGTCCGTCGGAGCCGGTCGCAGGGCCCAAGCGGTCGTATCTAAACCTCGGTGACGTTCGCAGCAAGGTGCAACTCGGTTCCGGCTGGTATGGCATCGAGGACGGCGGCTGGCGCTGGATGTCGAAACAAGCCGAAGCGGTGTTGCGCGTGCCGGCGGAAGCGGCGCCGGTCTTCGAGATGCAACTCTTCTTTCCCCCGAACTTTATGCAGCAGGCCGGCGGCCCCGTGACCGTCTCCGTGATGTTGGACGGCCGGCTGTTAACCCGGGAAACCTATCTGCAACCGGGCAGTTATCGCCTGGCGAAGTCCGCGCCTCGGAACCAGTTGACCGCCCCTGCCGTACGCGTCACCATCCAACTGAACCGCGCAATGCCGCCGGGTGCGTCGGAAAAGCGCGAGTTGGGGGCGGTGGTCTCGCGGCTGGGCTTTGTCGGCTCGCAGTAGAGGCGGGGGAATGCGAAGGATCCTGGGCACGGCAGAAATCGCAACCCGTGTCTTGTGGCAGCAGCGGCTTCAACAACATCCAGAACGCGGAACCGTTGCGCGAGTCAGCATCATGACTGACCCTGAGTCGGGACGAAGCCGAAGGGTTGGGGTCGTTGACATGAGTGACGGAAAAGCCGTCAAGGCGATTGCCGCTCTCAACGGCAAGGACGTTGAAGGCCGGATGCTGACCGTCAGTGAAGCCCGTCTGAAGACGCATCGTCCCAGCGGCGGTGGTCCTTGGCGCAAACGCTGGTAGCATTCAAGCGCAATTCCAAGATCGCGGTGAACGCTTTCGACAGGGCTTCCGCACCTTCGCTGAGGGCCAATTACCGGATGGAAAGCGGGCACCTGACGAAACTGTGGCCCATGGCGCTTTCGTTCATCTAGAGCGTGCGTTGTGCGTCGGCCGCCGTTTCCACTTTTGCATAGGAATGGAGATTCCGGATATACTATTCGGACACGGAGAGGTCGAAAATGAACCAGATCGTCACAGGGATTTTCACGAGGCGGGTCATGCTCGCCTTCACGCTTATTACCATCACATCCACCATCGCCACCGCGCAGACCAAGATCAGCGGCGATGGCAAATGCGGCAAACCCGATCAGCAGCAGTCGATGGACGTGGGCGACCGCGCCGGGCACGCGCTGGCGCTGGTCAAGTTTGCTTGCACCTGGACCACGCCGCTCGAAATGGCGGGCCTGAAGTCCAAGGACTACACCGGAACCGTCAGCAGCGATGTGAGCGGCGGAAAATCGCAGGACCACGGGTACGTGGTCATTACCATGGACAACGGGGACAAGGCGTTCGTTCGCTTCAGCGGCAGCGGCACCAACGCCAAGGACGGCACCAGTAGCGGGGGAGGCACATGGTCGTACGCCGGCGGCACCGGCGTACTGAGAGGCCTCGCCGGCAAGGGCACCTACAAGAGCACCGGCAACGCCGATGGAGGCCAAGACCACGTCGAGGGCGAGTACGCGCTGCCGCCGCCGGCCGTTCCCAAGGCCAAGAAGTAAGGCCCTGTCATCCATGGTTTCTGGTCAGAGTTGAATAACGCCCATGCCGATATTGGGCGGCGCGATTTCCTGAAAAGGCACGCTCAGGAAATTTGCCATTTGAGTTGCGATGGCGACTTCGGCGCCTTGGCCTCCCATAAGGACCGCCGGGCCAATGGTCGTGGTGGAAGAAGTTTTTTGGTGGTCCAGCGGCAATTCCCGTCCGTCTTTGAAAACCACGACCGACTGCCATACCAGGACCGGCTGCGGTATGGAAACGTTCTGGTCTGCGGCGGGAGGGCTGTTTTGCACGCGCCATTGCTTTCGCGTTTCGATCCGAAGAACGTCGGCAATCGCATAGGTCGAGTCTTGCCCTCCGATCAACCGCTTCTTTTGATAGGAGATTTGGCCGGCCGCTTTATTGGCATCCACGGTGATGGAAGCACTGAAAAGGATCACGGCGAGTCCGAGGATGACGACCGCCAGGGCGATCCAAATGACGATCGGATTGGAATGATGGAGGAAATACCCGACGAGCACGCCGACGATAACAAAAACAACACCGACAGCGATGCCCGATGCGCTGCCTTCCTGGAGCACGAGTTGGTCTGAAGACTGGCTAATAATTTTCATGTTGCGCTATTCTCCACTAACAAGTCGCAAGAATCAAGAGGGAAGTGGCTCGGTCTTTGCCGATGTTGCCGCCGGTTTCGATCCCGCCTGCCCCACCGTAAAGCGGTCCTTGAGCTTGAGAATCCGCGATTCGAAAATGGTCCAGGAAATCCACGCCATGCCCATGGCCGTCGCCATGGAGACGAAGAACTCCGCCGAACCATAGGGAGCGATCTTCACGACATGCGCCGCCAGGCGGCGTCCGATCATTGCAGCGGGCACGTGGAAGAGGTACAGCCCATAGGAAATGGTTCCCAGCCACACCAGGAACCTCATCCGGCAGAGCGCCAGCAGGAAGCGCTGCCGCCAGGCCACCAGCATGACGACGACTCCCGCGAACGCCAGATCAAGCGCCGTGTAGCCGATGGTGCGCATGGGGCCGGACCATGGACCGGCCGCAAGAGTCAGGTAGAAGCACAAGAAGATCGCCGCGCACACCGCGGTCATCCAGCCGATCCAGCGGCTCTGGAGCCGTTCGGGTGCATCGCGCCTGGTGATGGCAATCCATCCGCCCATGGCCAGCGCATCCATCCGGCAGGGCATGAGGATATACGTCCCCACAATGTTTTTCGGCATGGCCAGCAGCAAGACGATCCGCAGCACCAGGGCCGCGGGGATGGAGCCGGCCAGCACTTTCGCCAGGGTCGTTCGCCGCAACGCCCATACCACCAGTGGGAAGCTCAGGTAGAACTGCTCTTCCACTTGCAGAGACCACAGCGGAGTCAGGAGGGCCACCTCCGGCCAATGGTTTTCCCGGAAGGTCATCACGTTGCCCAGGTATGCGGCATACCACCACCCGCCGTGATTCAAGAACTCCTTCCACTGGATCGGGTCGGGGTAGTAACTGAGGACGCAATATAGAACCAGGCAGGCATAATAGAGCGGAAAAATCCGCAGACACCGCCGCACGATGAAGTTCTGGTAGTAGTGCGCGCGTCCCACGCTATCCACCAGAATCCCGGTGATGAGATACCCGCTGAGCACAAAGAAAAGGTCCACGCCGATCCAGCCCACCTGGAACACGTGAGCGAAGAAATGGAGCGGACCGCTGACTGGCGTGTAATGAAAAGCCAGCACCAGGAGAATGGCGATGCCGCGCAATCCGTCCAGTTCCGAAATACGCGATTTGGCAGCGGCCGGGGCGCGCGTCATATCACCGTCACCCTGGCCCGCAGATTGGCCACACCGGCGGTATAGCGGTCATCGCCCACCGCGAAAGAGACGGCATCTTCGAGCCAATCGTGCCAGAGACCATCGGGATCGTGCGAGGCCACCGTCAGAGTATAATTCTCCGGGCAAAGCTCACAGCGGAACGCGAAGCTGATTTCGCGCAAATCGCCGGCGGCGCAGGGACCCAGTTTCAATTTTTCCAGCTCGGTGTTGGTGCCGTAGACGTTCAGGCCGATGCGCGTGCGAATCATAATGCCGATCACCGGGTCCGCCACGGCTTCATGGAAGAGCACGCGCACTTTCACCACCGCCAGTTCGCCGCTGCGCCAGACCAGGGTGTCGTGGCCGTTCTCGCCGATGGTCTGGACGCTCAGGACCTCGACGCGGCCGTCGCCGCGGCGCCAGCGCGGTTGAAGGGACATCGGCGCCGTTTCCGCCCAGGCTCGCAGGCGTTGCGCCGTGTGGCGGCGATAGGCCGTCAGCACTTCTGCCGGATCACCGCGGCCCGCCAACTTTCCCTGGTGCAGCCACCAGACCTCGTCGCACATGCGGCGCAGCAGGTCCTCTTCGTGCGAAACCAACAGAACGGTCGTGCCAGCCCTCCGCAGGCCATCGAGCGAGAGCGCGGCCTGCTCGCGCGCCAGGGCATCCTGGCGGGCAAAGGTGTGGTCGATCAGCAGAATCGCCACCGGCGAGAGATCGAGCGCGTCGCCGGGGCCCAGGCGGCGGACCGCGCCGGAACGTTCCACCGAACCGGAGGCGGCGGCTTCCTCGCCAGCCGCCAGGCTGAGCAGGCGTCCCTTGCCGGAGCCCTTCTCGCCGATAATGCCCACCACCACGCCATCCGGCGCAGCGGCATGGAAACTCTGCAACGGGCCACTGGTCACGCGGCGAAATGCGAGAGCCATAAACGATAGAATAACAACTGCACGATGGACGATCCTCAAATCCTCGACCGCATGCGCGACGATTGGAACAAACGCGCCGCCGAAGATGCCAATTATTACGTCGCTTTTGGGCGGCGGGACCAGGATGAAGAGGAGTTCTTCGCCACTGCCGGGCCAGTGGTGACTGACCTGGAGCGGGATCTTCCGCGACTTTCCGGGCGCGACGCGGCTCTCGAGATCGGCTGTGGGCCGGGGCGCCTGATGCGGCCGCTCAGCCGCCACTTCAAAGAGATTCACGGCGTGGACGTCTCCGATGGCATGATCGCTCTGGCGCGCGAACGCCTGCGCCACACGCCCAACGCTTTTCCGCGTCACAGCTCCGGCTCAGATCTTTCATTGTTCCCCGGCGAGAAGTTCGATTTCGTATATTCCTACGCGGTCTTCCAGCACATTCCCAGCCGCGAGGTGGTGCTTGAATACTTGCGCGAGGCACGCCGCGTGCTCAAGCCCCGCGGCATCCTGCGCTGCCAGGTCAACGGGCTGCCGCAAACCGCCAAACAGTACGACACGTGGAGCGGCGTGCGCATCACGCCCGGGGAGATCGCGCAATTCGCTCTGCAGAACGATTTCCAGTTGCTGGCGCTCGACCGGATCGACACGCAATACATGTGGGTCACTCTCCGCAAACGTCCGGCCGGTTGGATTGAATCACTGGCCGGACGGCGCATCCAAAGCGCCGCGGCCATTCGCAATGTCGGCGATGCCCTCACCAACGAAGCGGCGGCGCCCTCCTCCGGTCCCATGGCCGTGCTCGCACTGTGGATCGAGCGCCTGCCGGATGAATGCGACCTCAACCACATGGCCGTCACTGTAGACGGAATTACCGGCCGCCTCGAATACATCGGTGTGCCGGGCAACGGAAACGCCCAGCAGGTGAACGTCTGGCTGCCCGCAGGCACCCGCACGGGCATGGTCCCGGTGGATGTAAAGTGGCTGGGACAGACCATCTGCCCCACCGCCTGGGTGCGTATCATCCCGCCTGGCGATTCCGTGCCGCGCCTCACCGCCGTCACAGACGGCGTGAACCTGTTGCTCGACCGCCGGACCGCTTCCGGGTTGATGAAGGTGAAGCTGCTGGAAGTGGACAAGCCGGATGTGTTCCGCGCCACCGTGGACGGCCGGGACGTGTTGGAAGCCGACTCTTTCTGCTCCGACCCGCTGAACCGGTGCTATGAATTCAACTTCCGACTGCCCCGCGGCACCGTCCCAGGCGCGCACGAATTGCGCATCGCGCTGGGCAAGCGCGCGTTTCAGCCGATAACCATCGAGGTGGCGTGAGGCTCCTCGCTCCACTGGCAATCCTGGCGGTGGCTTTCGTCCTGCTGCTGCCCGGGCCGGGGCCGCGCGTTATCACACTCCCGGCTGGCGTGGTCGAACTTCACCACGAGTGGACCATTTCGGACGCCGTGGAAGTGCGGGGAGCCGCTGCCGGCACGGTCTTGCACGCTGCCGCCGATTTTGATGGCCGCGCCCTGCTGTTGGTGCGCGGAGACGGCGTGACGCTCGGCGGCTTCACAATCGACGGCAACCGCGACGCGCTCGAACGGCGCACCGGCCTGCCGCCTTCGGACAAGCCCTTCTGTGAATTCACGCGCTCGAACGGCGTGCTGGCCACCGGCGTTTCCGGCCTGCACATTGAGAACGTCGAGTTCCGCAATATCGCCGGCTTCGCCGTGCTGGTGAGCCGCGCGCGCGATATCCACATCGACCAGGTCTCGGTAGCCTCGAGCGGCTCGCGCAACCCGCTCGGTCGCAACAACTCCACCGGCGGCATTCTGTTGGAAGAGGGCACCACCGGGTTCCGGGTCACTGGCAGTCTTTTTCACGACATCCGCGGCAACGGCGTCTGGACGCATTCGCTCTTCACTTCGCCGCGCAATCAGGACGGTTGGATCGCATTCAACCGATTCGATAACATCGCTCGCGACGCCATTCAGGTGGGCCACGCGACCCGCGTGCGGGTGGAAGACAACCAAGGCACGCGCATCGGCTACCCGGCCGGCGAGGTCGATATGGAAAGCCAGGCCTACCCAGTGGCCATCGACACAGCCGGCGATGTCGACCACACCTCTTACGCGCGCAACCGCTTCACCGAGATCGATGGCAAGTGTATCGACCTCGACGGCTTTCATGACGGCGACGTCCTGGAAAACGCTTGCGTCAATACTCCGGACGCCCGCCTGTACCCTTACGGCAACGTCGGGATTCTATTCAACGACAGCAATCCGCACACGCGCTCCAACCGCATTCGCGTGATCGGGAATTTGCTCGACGGCGTGAAGTATAGCGGCATTTTCCTGTTCGGCACGGGCCATACCATCGCGCACAACCGTCTGCTGAACTTGAATCTGGCGCACTGTAATGAGGAGGCGGCGGAGTTCGGCTGCTACTACCCCCAAGGCGAGCCCGAGGCGCTCGAGACGGGCATTTACCTGGGCCGCGGGATTTTGTGGCCGGAGCCAGCGCGCGGGAATGTGATCGAAGATAATGAAGTGACCGGATACCGGATCGAGAGCCGGTGCATTGGATTCGCGCCTGGCGTGCAGGCTTCCGCGAATACCATTAGCAACAATCGTTGCCGGTAAGAAGCTAATTCAAAGCTAATCCGCTTTCCCGCAGATGGCCCAATCAAGTGGCGCACGCACTCGTGCGTGCCGTGTCGAGACTCTTCTCGACACCATGGTTGCGTACGGACACTCTGTCGGGACCGGGCGTCGGCATGAGTGCCGACGCGGCACGCACGAGTGCGTGCGCCACTTCACCGCGGAATGTCTGTGAGAAACACCGGCTAGTCGGAGATCAGCCGTATCTGGCCTATGCCGCCTTCCACATCCACGTGGATGCGAACTTTCGCGTCGTCGTAGGCGTCATTCACCCAGTGGTCGCCCTGGCGGCGCAGGCCTTCTGTGTGAATCTCGCCGATGCCGCCTCGGCCGGAGGCATAGACGCCCACGTCGCGTGGCAGATGAATGGTCGCCTCCCCGACGCCGCCGCGGATGCGGACATCGTAATCGTGCTTCGGCTTCCCGCGCAGATCCATACGCAGTTCGCCAACCCCCATCTCCACTTCAACGCGGCGCAGGTCCAAGGAGCCCAGATCCATCTGCGATTCACCGGCGCCGAAATTGGCGATCAGATCGATGGGCACGTCGTTGGCCAGTTGCAGATCCCAGCGGTACGTGGTGTCGCCGATGGTCGAATGATTCTTGCCGGGCTGTTCGATGGTGAGATCGCCGCTTCCGGTCGAGCTGTGGTAGCGCACTTCCGGCTTCCAGGCATCCACGTTATAGGTGAAATCGACGCGCGCCAGTTTCTCCGCTGCGCCGCGGACCTTCAGCTCTCCGGCTCCCATGCGCAGTTCCACGCGCAGGCGCTCCACACCCTCGCGGGCGAATTCGCGGAACTCGTGCCGTGTCGGACCGGTATTCACCTGAATCACGCAACTGCTCAGACACAGTGCTCCGGCGACCGCAACCAAACATCTGGAGTCCATGGGACCTCCTCCAGTCCGCCATACGTTAATGATGGCGCAAATGTTCCCTGATGTGGAGAATTCAGGAGTCAGAATTCAGGAGTCAGAATGGTGGAGCGCGCTTCGCGCGGATTCTGGCTTTTGAATTCCTTGGCTCCTGACTCCCGCGGGTGCGTAGGGGCAGCTTACTTCCCAATACAAAATGTCGAGAAGATCCGATTCAGAATATCGTCGGCCGTGGTGGCCCCGGTGATGGCGTCGATGGGCCGCAGCGCGGCGTAAAGATCCAGCAGCAGCATCTCGTGCGGGATGGCCGCTTCCACGGCGGCGCGGGCTTTTTTCAGATACGCGGCGGATTCGCGCAGCAACTGCTCGTGCCGCAGGCTGGTGATGAAGCCGGTCTCCTGCTCGAAAGCGCCTTGTGGAGCGATCGATTCCAGGATCAGCTCGCGCAGGCGCGGAATGCCTTCGCCGGTCAGCGCGGAGACGGGCACACAGCCGGGCGCGCCACTCAGGATGCCCTGGTCGCACTTGTTGCCTGCCACCAGGTGACGACCCTCGATGCGAGCGCGAGCGATCAGAGCTTGGTCCTCGCCATCGAGCGGACGCGAAACGTCGAGCACCACCAGGACCAGGTCGGCGTCAGCCATCGCCTGGTAGCTGCGTTCGATTCCCAGGCTCTCCACCGTCTCCGCGGAGTCCCGGATGCCGGCGGTATCGACCAGCTTCACCGGGATGCCGGCGATGGAGGCAGTCTCCGAAACCAGGTCGCGAGTGGTGCCGGGGATATCGGTAACAATGGCGCGGTCCTGCTCGAGCAGCCGGTTAAACAAGCTGCTCTTGCCGACGTTGGGACGGCCGACGATGGCCAGCGTCAGTCCCGACCGCACCACCGCGCCATATTGAAAGCTGTCGGCAAGGCGGTCGATGCCGTCTTGAATGGGACTCAAGCGGCGCAGGATCTCGGCGGGCGGCGCCACGCTGACATCGTCTTCGGCGAAATCGATGCCGGCCTCGAGCAGCGCAATCAGTTCCAGAAACTGCTCCTTCAACGGAGCGGTGCGCCGCGAGACCGAGCCGCCGGCCTGCTGCGCGGCGATGCGCGCCTGATAGAGCGTGGTGGCTTCGATGAGGTCGCGCACGGCTTCGGCCTGGGCCAGGTCGATGCGGCCGTGCAGGAAACCGCGCAGCGTGAACTCGCCGGGCTCGGCCAGGCGGGCGCCTGCCACGAGCGCGCGCTCGACCGCATGGCGCAAGACCACGGGCGAGCCATGGCAGGAGATTTCGACCAGATCCTCAGAGGTGTAGGAACGCGGGGCTTCGAAAAATGTCGCGACTACCTGGTCAACCGTGTGGCCCTGGGAATCGACCAGCTCGGCCAATTGCGCGCGCCAGGGCTGGACTTCAAGAGGGCAGCGCAAAATATTGCCAGCGATCCGGCGCGCATCCTTACCTGAGAGACGCACAACTCCCAAACCTCCCCTGCCGGGAGGAGTCGAAATCGCGACGATGGTATCATTCAGTTGCAAAGCGGAGTTGCAAAAGCGGCTACGGCCGGCGGCGTGGAGGACGGCCTCCCCGGTCGTGGTCACGGCCGCCGCGGTCACGGCCGCCACGCGGCGGGCCTCCGCGATCACCGCGGGGCGGACCGGAATGGCGCGGCGCGGGAGTATACGGCAGCTCCGGCAGGCTGGCCATGCCGGCGGGATAAACCACCACTTGCCGCTGCGGCCCCGACCCGGCGCTTTCACTGCGCACGGCGGTGTCGCCGCGCAACGCCAGATGAATCACACGCCGCTCGCGGCTGTTCATGGGATTGAAGCGGAAAGGCGCGCCGGTGCGCTTGACTTTTTCGGCGGCGGTGAGGGCGCTGAGCCGCAGTTCCTCGATGCGCAGCAGGCGGTAATCGTTGGCGTCGAAGGAAATGCGCGAGTGGTCCTCGGAAGGCATGTCCAGCATTTCCATGGTGACGTGCTCGAGCGCCAGCAGGAGTTCGGCGCGGTTGGCCAGGATCAGGTCGACATCGGGTCCGGCGAACTTCACCACCACGTCGGGCGTTTCGAAATCCTCCCCCGACGACGACACGTCCTCGATTTCGTAATTGGCTTTGAAGCCGGCGTTCTGGAGGGTGAGCCGCAAGAACTCGTCGATGCGGGAACCGATGGAAGCTACGGAATACTTTCGATCAGTCACTGGCTATTTCCTGCCGTTCTTTTTCTTGGGCGGCGGCTCCACGCTGCGCGCGGCCTCTTGCGCCGACTCGGTATGGTTAAAGAACCACTGCTGGCCTATGCTCACCAGATTGCTGGTCAAGTAGTATAACACCAGGCCGCTGGGGAATTGGTAGAACATGAAGCCGAAGATCAGCGGCATGAACATCATCATCTTCTGCTGATTGGGATCGCCGGAGGGCTGCGGCGTCATCTTCTGCATCACGAACTGGCTGACGACCATAGCGATGGGCAGAATGCGGAGGGGGATGTGTTCGGGCTGCGAAAGATCGGTGACCCACAGCCACGTGGCGCCGCGCATTTCCACCGACACCTTTAAGACATAATAAAAAGCGAAGAAGAAGGGAATCTGCAACAGCATGGGGATGCAACTGCCCATGGGATTGACGCCGTATTTCTTATACAACGCCATTACTTCCTGGTTCTGGTCGCCCTTTTTTGGATCGGAAATCTTGATGCCCTTGTATTTGGCGTTGATGGCGTCGATCTGCGGCTTCAGGGCCTGCATCTTCCGCATGGACTTCATGTTGGAGAGCTTCACCGGGAAGAGCATGAAGTTGATGACGATGGTAACCACCACGATGGCCCACCCGAAGTTGTGAATAATGTGATCGTTGGCCCAGTTGACGATCAAGAAGAGCGGCTTGGCCAGGATCGACAACCAGCCGAAATTGATTAGCTGCTCGAGTTTGGGATTCACGCGCTTCAGGAGGTCGTAATCCTTGGGGCCGACGAACATCTCGAAATGGTTCACTCCGCCGGCGGCGGAAACCGCACCGCCGATGTAAGTCACCGGCTTTCCGGCCACCTGCATGGTGTCGGCAAATGTCACCTGCTGAATGTTGGCGTCGCCCTCGGGCAACACGACCGCCGTGAAGTAGGCGTCCTCGAGGCCGGCGAACGAGAAGTGGCCGCTGTCAGTGAGGGGACCGTTCTTGGCGTTGCCGACGGTGCGCTCCACCAGCTTGTTGTTCGAGAGATCGTAGTACAAGGTTTTCTCGGCGCCGGCCGGATTGGCTACCGTCAGATCGCCGAAGCCGCAGCGCCACTCGAGCATGTGCGCGACCGGCTTGCCGCCGCTGGCCAGTTCAGAAGTGATCTGCAACAGGTAGCTGTTTTTCTGGAAGCGGAAAGTCTTGCGGACGGTGTTGTGGCCGTCGGAAAATTCGTAGGCGACACCCAGGCCGTCGGCGTCCGGGGTCTGCGTGTAATAGGACCAGTTCAGCTTTTTGTCGAGCGGCTTGTCGTCAGGCAGGTAGATGGAGAAAGGAAAAGGATCGTCGACCGCGGCGTTGGGATTCACCAGATCGAGCGGTTTATCTTCGGCCGTGTACTTCTTCAGCACCCAACTCCGCACGTTGCCGCCCTGGTTGTTGAAGGTCACGTGGAACAGGTCGGTATCGATGGAAAAACCGGGCTCGACCTTGGCCTGGGTGACTGGCGCGGTCGCAGGACCTTCGGCCTCAGGCACTACTTCGGTGGGCGGGGGCGTTTCGGAAGGCGCCGCCGGCTGCTCCACTTGCGTGGTGGGAGCCGTGGCCTTCTTCGCGGGGGTGGTAGCTGACGGGAAGAAATAGGGCGTCAGAAACATCACCGCGCCCATCAGGAGAAACGCCAGCAAGAGCCGCGTCTCCATCGACATGTCTTTGGGCCCTTGCCCCGGATTATTCGTACCGCCAGTATCGGCCATTTACACCATTCCTACGCAATTCCGTTGCGGCTTGCCATTACGGCACGGGGTCGAAACCACCGTGGTGAAACGGACGGCAGCGTCCCAGGCGCTGCAAGCCCATCCAGATCCCTCTTCGAACGCCGTGCCGAACGATGGCTTCCCGCATGTATTCCGAACAAGTCGGGCGGAAGCGGCAGGCCGACGGCAGAAGGGGAGACACCCAAACTTTGTATACGCTGAGAGCCAGCGTTAAGATCCACTGCAGCGCAAAAAGAGCCGCTCCACTTCCCGCTTGAGGTCCTCGAGCGGGGCATCGAGCGCTTTGCGACGTGGATTGATGACAATCGACCACTGTGGGTTCAACCGATCGAGGTGGAAGCGCACGGCCTCCCGGACGCGCCGCTTGATGCGATTCCGCGCCACCGCCTTACCCAGGGCGCGTGGCGTTGTGAATCCGATGTGCGGCCCGGCGGCCTGCGGCTCGCGGAGGCAAAAGGCCGCGAACAGAGGGCCGACGAACCGGGCGCCCTCGTCATAGATTCTTCGGAAATCTTTCGATCGCAGGAGGCGGACACGTTTCGGAAAACCAGAAATGGAGCACTACCTCTCGGAGCTGACGGTGAGTTTTTTTCGGCCCCGGGCCCGGCGGCGCGCAAGCACCGCGCGACCATTTTTGGTCTCCATGCGGGTGCGAAATCCGTGCGTCTTCGCGCGGTGACGATTGTTCGGCTGAAAAGTACGTTTCGGCATTTTAGCTCAAGTATTTAGTATAGATCAGGGGGGTGGGGCGAGGCAAACGGGATGGCGAGGCCGAGCGAAGCTCCAGCTCGAGCGAATGCCGTGTGAGAGCAAGTCTAAGCCATGAGGGGGCCATGAGAGGATAGAATGGCGGCGGCTCGCAACGGCCGCAAGTGTTCAAATGCCGCGCCAACTGCTGCTGGTTTAGCTCTTTTTTCCGCCGGTATTCCTGTTCCTGCTGTCGACTCTTACCGACACCAAGCTGTTCTTGCCCCGATACGCGGTCAGTTGCGCACCCGCGGTAGCAATTCTTGCCGGCTACGGCATTTCCCGACTGGGTAATATTGGCATGGCAAGTGCGATCTTAGTCGCGGCTTACACGATCACATTCTGGCACAACCCTTCCGAACACGTCGCCGAGAACTGGAGAGGCGCCATGGCAGCTCTGAATGCGCAAGCTACAACAGAAGATGCGGCGCTGGTCACGTCCGCATTCGTCGAGGGCACGCCTCAGGACATCAACCGGGACGTTTTGTTCGCTCCACAACTGGTCTACCCGATCCGGCAAATGTTCCGGCTACCCAACAATTTTGACGAAAAAGCGATTCCGGCACGCTTGCTGTGGAAGAGGCGAGTGTTCCTGGCAGCCATGCAAAGACAAATGCTATATGCATCGTGGCTGGTCCAGAATCTGCCGGGTTATCGCGCCGAGTCACTCGGCGAGTTCGGCGCTGTGATGGTGCTCAAGTTCAAAAGTAGCGCGCGGCAAGAGGACTGGCCAGGATTACCACCGCGGAAAGCGCCGAGGGCGCCGACACGGTGTGTGTCCATTTGGCCCGCTGGTGTGTTATCGGCCTATCTCCGGAGGCTTCTGCACCATGGAGAGCAGTAAGCAAAACACCACTAAAACCGCTAGTCCCGCTGCGACCATCATATCCCGTCCTCTTCTGATATATCGGCAGAGCAATCCAAGGGCCATAGATGCGACGCGACAAATTGCAAGCGGCTGATTTCTCGACGAGAAGAGCGGGACGAGGGCGTCCCGCGCAGACCAGGGGGTCTGCCCCACCAAGTGACTATTCCGGCGGCTTACAGACCCCGATTTTTACCGCGAAGGCGGCGCGAGAGATCCAACGATCCCCCAGGCGGCGCTCCAGGTGGAAGGCCTGCGACAGCGCGTCGGCGCGTACCCGCCACTCGGCAGGCTCGGTGGAAGGCAGTTTGAGATGCAGCGGCTTGTTGCTCTCCTCTTTGATCTGCCAGGTTTCGCCGCCGTTGGGCGATTCGAAGAGCGCGTACCGGTCAGCGCTGCTTCCCTGCCCCCGGTCGATTATCGCTACGCCGCTCGTCTTGGACCCAAAACGGAATTCCAGAATAGAGCCAAAACGGTTCTCGGCGTTTTCGTTGAGGATGTTTTGCTCGCGCCACGTCTTGCCGCCGTCGGTGGTCAAGAAAACGAACGGCTCCTGCGGCAAAGGAAAAAGTTGCTGCCCGGCGGCCCACCCGGCTTCGGTGTCCGCAAACTGGAGATGATCGAGACCGGCGCCGCGAATGCGTGGGTGTATTTCCCGCCACGACCGGCCAGCATCGTCGCTGCCAAGCAGGACCGAGTAAAGCGTGACCGCGGCGGAATGAATATTACCCGCTGCAAAAAACTTGTCGCCCACCGAGGTCGCGGCGGTCAGCTCCAAAAAAACTGGGCAGGGGGAATCCTCCAGGCAGCTCAGGCCCGCCCATTGCACGTCATCCGGTGTGCATGTGAAAGGCAGCAGCATGGGTTTGCCTGAGTTCGCGAGAATTACCGGCGACGCGGCCACCGTCGGGCTGACAGCCGGGACGGGCGGCTGATCCTGAGCCCAGGCGCAAAACCCGGCCATCGCAAAAATGAAGCCGGCAAACCGCAACCGCATGCCTTCCAAATTGTACCGTGAAGCAATATGGCCCTAAAGGGCTATATGTTAATGGCTATATTGCTCAACTTCGGATTTCCGCGCAACCTGTAACTCGTCCACGGGTTAAAGCGTCTAGTAGGTAAATCCCCGTTACGACAGCGGGCGCACTCACCCCTATCACCCAAACCGCGCCCGCTTTTCTTTTTTTGTCGGGCAATCGCCGGACGCGCAGCTCGGTTCGGGTCATTCGTCGAACAATCCCTCAAACAGCGATGTGCTCAAGTAGCGCTCGGCAGCATCGGGCAGGATGGTCACGAGAGTTTTGCCGGCAAATTCGGGCAGCTTGCCCAACCTGACCGCTACGGCAACGGCCGCCCCACAAGAAATGCCCGCCAGAATGCCTTCCTCTTTGGCGAGGCGCCGCGCCATTTCGATGCATTCCTCGTTGGTCGCCAGTTCCACGCGATCCACCAGGGAAAGATCGAGTGTATCGGGAATGAATCCGGCGCCAATACCCTGGATCTTGTGCGGGCCCGGCTTGAGCGGTTGGCCGGCCAGGCGCTGGGTGATGACCGGACTAGCGGAGGGTTCGACACCCACGGAGAGAATCGGCTTGCCCTTCTCTTTCTTGATATAACGCGAAACGCCGGAAATGGTACCGCCGGTTCCGATGCCGGAAACCAGGACGTCGATTGTTCCGTTGGTATCTTCCCAGATCTCGGGACCGGTAGTCCGGAAATGGATCTCCGGGTTGGCGGGGTTCTTGAACTGCTGCAACAGTACGAAGCGCTCCGGATCGGAGGCCAACATTTCTTCAGCCCGCGCGATGGAGCCGGCCATGCCCAGCGAACCCTCAGTGAGAATCAGGCTGGCGCCCAACACCTTGAGCACCTTGCGGCGCTCGACCGACATGGTCTCGGGCATGGTCAGGGTAATGGGGTATCCGCGCGCGGCGGCCACGAACGCCAGAGCGATTCCGGTATTCCCGCTGGTGGGCTCGATGAGCGCTTTGCCCGGCTTCAGGATGCCGCGTTTTTCCGCGTCCCAAACCATGGAGGCGCCAATCCGGCACTTCACGGAGTACGACGGGTTGCGGCCTTCAATCTTGGCCAGCACGGTCGAGTGGCCGCCATCGGTGACTCGATTGAGACGAATCAGCGGCGTCGAGCCGATGCTGAAGGAATTGTCGTTGAAGATTCTCAACTCAGATCTCCCAGGTTAGAACGTACTTGTTCTGTTTGTCGGTCCAGGCGCGCTGCAGGTCGGCGAAGGTGGTGCGATCGACGATCTCGGCCACGGCGTGGTCCACCTGTAGCCACAGATCGGAGAAGGGGGTCTCGGTTTTGCGGCGGGGACGCGTTCTGCCCTGGTGCGGCCCCTCGACGAAACGAGTGACTTCGCCGACGGTGATGGAATCGGCGGGCCGGGCCAGCAGGTAGCCGCCTTCTGCGCCGCGCCGCGATTCCACAAAGCCGCCCTGCTTCAGCCCGGCGAGAATCAACTCTAGAAATTTCTGCGGAATTTGTTGGCGGCGGGCGATGTCGGCAATGCGCACCGGTTCGCCAGGGCGCTGCGCGGCAAGATCGAAAATCGCCTGCAAGGCGTATTCAGCTTTGACGGAAATGTTCATTAGCCTGTGGGTCAAACCCCTTTTGTCCCAGTAGAGATTGTAGGACGAGGGACAGGAAGGCGCAACGGGAGGAGGGATGGAGGTGGGACAGGCGCCCCTTGCCTGTCATTTCGTGAATCTTACGAGGAGACAGGCCAGGAGGCCTGTCCCACGTCGCGCCGCTAGAAGGTCAATCGAACCGAGAGATCGATGCGCCGGTTGTTGGCAGCCGATGCGCCGCCGCCGCCAACGCCGCCTCCTGCTCCTCCACCACCGAAACCGGTGTTGACGCTGGTCGCCTGACCGAACTGGTTTGAGGTCAGCACGCCGGAGTATCCGCCTGGGTTGAGGTGGTTCAGCATGTTGGAGATATTCGCCCCAACCTGGACGCTGTAACGGCGGTCTGAGACGGCCCCGCCACCGCCTCCGCGGCCTCCGGCTGTACCCATGCGCATCCCACCGCCGCCGCCGCGTCCGCCACCACCACCGGCGCCGCCGCGACCGCCACCACCACCGCTGAAACCACCGCCTCCACCGGCGCCGCCGCGGCCGCCGCCCGCACTAGCGGCAGCGGCGGCAATGTCATCCGCACTGCGCTTCTTGCCAAATCCGAACACGCGATAGATGCGCATATTAATCGAGTACGTGCCCGGCATGGTCAGGTAATTCCGCGGCACCAGGTTGGGAGGAACTGCAGTGATCGCAGCGCTGTTCAGGATTCCCTGGTAATTCGTACTGAAATTTCCCAGCGGCGTGCAGACCACGCCGCCCGCGCCGCACGCCGCGCCGGACGGCGCAAACATCGCCCGGGCCGTGCCGTTATCGCCGTAGATATCCTGTCCCACCGTGACGTCGTACGGAGCGCCGGAGTGAGCTACGATGTTTGGAGCAATCGAGATCTTGAAGGGACCCTGTACGTTGCCCAGGATGGTTAAGTTGGAACGCCGGTTCAGGTTCGAGGTTCCCCAGTCCTGCGCGAAATTGTAGGGATTGGTCGGCGTGCCGGGAAGATCGTTGGCATGCGTATACTGATAGTTCCCCTGCAGGGAGACGCGCCGGCTGAAGCGCGTATTGAAGTTGAACATCAGGATGTCCTGCTTCAGGATGCCGCCCGATTCCATCTCGTATATGTTACCCGCCGCGTAGCCATACGGGAACACGCCGTTAATTGGGCCGGGCGCGCCGAGTAAGTAGTTGTAAGTGCCCGGATACGGGGTGTTGATCGGTACATTCTGCGTCAGGTGGTTGCCGCGGAGGTTGGTATAAGTGACTGCCACGGTAGTGTTCCAAGGCAACTGGCGCTCCACCCCGATGGCGCTCTGCAAGCTGCGGTAAGCCTTCAGCTTGGGATCCACGATGCTGGTGGTATTCTGGCCCGGGTTGAGGGCTGACAGGCTGGGGATGTTGGGGTAGAAGACGGGGTTGGTTACGGTGTATTCCAACTGCCTGACCCCGTTGTTCAAGAAGGCGTTCTCGAAGGGCCCGAGGCCCGTCCGGTTGTAGAACTCTCCGTATCCGCCGCGGACCACGGTCTTCTGCCGGCCGTTCTTGGACGAACCGGGAGCCCACGCGAAACCGATACGCGGCGCCCAGTCGCCGTAATCGCTCATCAACGATTGAACCTCGTATCGCAGACCCAGGCTCAACGTGAAGTTCGGGCGGATGCGCCAGTCGTCCTGGATGAACGGGCCGGCGTCCCAACGGACCATGCTGACGTACGGCTGGCCTGCCTGGATACTGAACTTGCTCGGTCCGCCGCCCAGTGTCTGAGCTTGCGCTTCGCTGAACCCGGCTTGCAGCAATTGCAAGTTGCGAATGTACTGCTGAAGCGCGGTGAGGTGCGTGATTTCCTCGTTGCCGCTCGCATCGTACACAATCTGGTTGGCGACATTCAATACCGGCTCGTTGCCGCCCTGAAAACTGAACGAGCCGTTGAAGCCCTGGGGATTGGCGCTCTGGTCGGACTCGCGCCGGGCGCGCGCGCCGATGTGGAAGGTGTGCGCGCCGTGCACATAAGTGCTGATATTCGTGAGCTCGAAGTGTTTGCCTGTGTCGTACTTGTTCCCAATGCCGTTGCCGCCGGTGGAGAATTCACCCGCCACGCTGATACTGGGAATGAGATTGCCCAACGACTGGGAGAAGTTCCGTGTGAACTGAAACCGGGTCTCGTTGACCAGGTGGGAAGTGACAATGGTCGTCTCTGTCACCATCAGGTTCTGGCCGTCGCCGGTCGAGTTGTAGCCCGCGGCGTTGGGGAAGCCCATCACACTGTAGGGCGGCGGAAGGACGCTCCGGCCATAGCCCGAGTTGTCATGTGAGTTGAAGCGTTCCTCGAAACGCACGGTGAGGGTGCTGTTGGAGGTGAATTGGTAATCCAGACGCGGCGTGATGGTGGTGTTGTAGTTCGGTGTCACCAGGGAGTCAGTCAAATGGGTGACGTTGAAACTGGTGGGGTCCACGTAAAACGCGTTGGTAATGGCGTTGTCCTGGACCTGGCGCCGGTTGATATCGAAGTTAAAGGATGTCTTGTGGTTGATGGGGCCGCCGACGTTGGCGCCATAGTATCGAACGGAGTAGGGCGGCTTGTTGCTGGCGAATGGGTTGCGCGAGTCCCACGTGGCATCCGTATCGTTGAAGAAAGCGCTGCCGCGGTATTTGTCGGTGCCAGGCTTGGTGAGGATCTCGATGCGTCCCATTCCCAAGCTGTCGTATTCGGCGGAAAACGGATTCTGATTGATGCGGATCTCGCGGATGGATTCCTTGGGGGGTAACTGGCCTCCAGTGAAGCCGTCGATGTAAATCTGACCGCCGTTGGGACCTGCGCCGGGACCGGCCAGCGCTTGAAGGGCGTCCGCCAAGTCGTCGGGATCGTCCGGCAGCGCCATGAGGTCGTCACCCTTGATCACCAGCGCGGTCGCGTTGTTGTCGGGCTCCACGCTGATACTGGGGCCCGGGTCGCCCTTAACAGTGATCTCCTGTTTCTCGGTGATGACGGAAAGCTGGACCGGCAGTTGCACGGTGGCCCCGGCATTGACCGTCACCGCCTTGTTAAACGGGGCGAAGCCCGGGTAGGTGACGCTCACTGTGTAATCGCCCGGCTGGACACCGGAAAATGTGTAAGCGCCATCCGACTGCGATTGTGCCGCGTGTTTGCCGGCGGTGTTGGAAATCGTCAGCGTGGCCGCTGGAATGGCCGCGCCCGACTCGTCGGTCAGAACGCCCTTGACCGTTCCGGTGGATTGCTGGGCCGCGGCAACCGATGCGATCCATGCGATTCCTAAAAACAAAAAAACTGATCTGCGCAAGTTGTTCATGTTCCCTCAAGCACTGCCTTGATCGAAATCCCGAAGTTCTAATGAAGGACCCTCGCGGTCCCCTTTTATTGACCCTCGCCGCCAGCACCGCCGCTCAGCCAGCCGCCCATCATGTCGCGTGTGGCGGTGGGCGCCGCGGTGAGAATCGGCTCGACTCCCGCCAGCAGCATGATGGCGGTAACATGCGTCGGATCGCTCCCCACGGTGGTAGAAACCATGATGGCGTCGCCGGGTCTCAGTTCGGAGAGCGGCATGGCCGGCAGACGGTCGAGCATCTGACCGATATCCCCGCCTCCGCCACGTCCTCCGCGTCCTGGTGGGCCACCGCCGGCTCCCGCACCGGCTTGATCCTGGGCCCGGCCCGCACCGTAACGGCGGGCCAGCGAGGCTGCCATCTGAGGATCCAGTTTCTTCATGGTGGAATCGGCGTCCACGCGGATGGTCAATGGCGGCGGCTTCTTCATCGCCAGGTCCTTCACCTGCATTTCGCCGGTCGCCGCATTGATCGAAACGATGGTCGCGGCCAGTTGGCGGAACGTCCCGGCATAAATGGATTCGGCGGTGGTGGCGGTGCCATCTTCGTTCTTGTTCCCCAGCACGTGAGCCTGATCGCCTGCTTTGATCTCCGCAAACGAGCTGACCTTGGCGTCGGCCGGTTTGGCGGAATCCAGCGAATAACGGTGGTACTCGGTCTTGTCCGATGCGGTCACGATGACGGTCTTCGATCCGACTTTCAAGGCGATGGTCTTAGCGGCGGGATCCGTCGCGGTCACGGTCCCGACCGTGCCCCGTTTGCGCCAATCCGCCAGTTCCTGTTTCGAGATCTCATCCAGATCGGCTGTTGTCCGGACCACCAGCGAAGTGGCCTGCACGGCCTTATCGTCGACACCGCCCTTGTAGTAGGCCACCACGCGGTCTCCGGCGGCCAGTTCGCCAACTGTCATCCTGGTCCCTTTTTGCACGTCGGTCACACCCGGCGGCATGTGCAGGATCACGGTCTTATCGGTGGCGGTGACGGTGATGCTGTCGCCCTTATCGGTCTTCAGGACAAACTGGCTGGCTTGAGCGGCGACACTCGTGACGGCGCCCGCCACTTGGGCACGCGGGGCCGCGGCGGCCTGTGCCGCTTGCGCGGGGGTGGAACATTCAACCCAAAGCAAAGAAAGAACTAAGAACATTACCTTCATCAGCCAGTCCTGTTACGTTGTATCCGTGGATATGAGCAGAGGCGCAGTGTAGCAGTGGGTCGTTACCCGTCCGAGCTTATATCGCCAGATGCAAATACATGAAAACAAGCTACTTATATAATAGCTCAAAAGGGCTAGGAATCTATAGCTCTAATTGGTCATTTTGGGCGACAGAAAAAGAGAGCCGGAAAGAAGATTGGAATCGATGGAGGGAAAAGGAAGGACTGGATTGCCGCGCAGGCTGCATGACACTACGCGGCTTCCCAGCATATTTGGCTCGTGGAAGCCGAGTTACTACTTAGTAATTTTCGTGCTCTTTTTGACGGTCTTGGTGCCCTTGGCGGTCTTGGTGCTTTTCGTAATAGTGGTGCTCTTCTTCTGGGGTGCGGCATACATGGACACGGCACCGAATGTCAGGGCAGCGGCGGCCATCAGCGTCATCAGTTTCTTCATTTGGCGGTTCTCCTTTGGATTGCGACCGTTCTGGTCGTCTGGGGTTAATCATATCGAACGGCGCATGAAGGATCCCTTAATTCGTAATTAAAATCACTTCATGTGAATTTCAAAACGCCAGTCACTACTACTCGCACATTATTCTGATGGACGGAACCATTGCGTTTTGAGTGAATTATGGGATTCGGTGGCGCGACCAGAGGCCCATTTCGCAACACCGGGCTGATACATTAAAAACGGATGAAGAAGCCTGATATTGCCAAGCGGATGGCTCGCCGGGCCGGCGTCAGCCAAGCCGAGGCAGCCGACGAACTCGATCGCGTAATCCGCCAGATCCTTTCCGACCTGCGCGCCGGAAAGGATGCCGCCCTGCCCGGACTAGGCAAGTTCACGCAAGGCGCCGACGGGCGCCTGGCATTTCGACGGGACAAGGGCGGCTCCCGTGGCTGAACACTCCGCTTTGGAACAACTGGCACAGGTCGTAATCCGGGGGCTGGCGGCCGGCAATGTAGTAGAAATCGATGGATTGGGTTCGTTTCTACCAGACGCCGTCAATGGCTTCCGCTTTGAGCCGCGCCGCCTTCCCCAGGTATTCGTCGCCTATGTGAGAGAGGATGCGGAACAGGCCGAGCGGCTCTTTGACGCCCTGGAAGCCGCCGGTTTCAGCCCCTGGATGGACGTCCGCAAACTGCTTCCCGGGCAAAACTGGCCGCGGGCCATTGAAGCCGCCATCGAGGCGTCGGATTTCTTTGTGGCCTGCTATTCGGGGAACTCCGTCCGCAAGAAAGGCGGATTCCAGGCGGAGATCCGGTACGCATTGGACTGTGCACGCCAGATTCCCCTGGATGAGATTTTCATCGTGCCGGTTCGCCTCGACCGTTGTCCCATCCCGCGTTCCATCCAGCGGGAGTTGCAATATGTCGACCTGTTCCCGGACTGGACCCGCGGCGTGCGGCGGCTGCTCACCGTGATGCGCCTCGCCACGGCGCGCCGCTCAGCCTTGGCCTTGCAAACCGAGCCTCTGCAAACATGAGCCGCGCAAGAGCGGATGCTAAAATGTGCGGCGATGCCTTCAGCGAAACGTGAATCGCGGCTGCTGGGACTGGCGGTGGGCGCGCTGGTCGTGATTTTTCTCGTGCAGGCATTGCTGGAGAGCCGGCTGAAGAGCCCGACTTCGGACGAGCCTCCGCACATTGCCGCGGGCCTGTCCTATTTGGAAACCCGCACGTTTCGCGCAAACCCTCAGCATCCGCCGCTGATGAAGGAATTGGCCGCGCTCTCACTGCTGGCGGGCGGCATCCGTTGGCCGCGCAATGCGGAGACCGAGCACCTGATTCACGATGAACTGAAGCCGGGAGAGCAGCCCGAATGGGCCATCGGCAACCAGTTGATCGCCGTCAACGGTCCCGACCGCGTGATGATGTGGGCGCGCGCGCCGCTGCTATTGGTGGCGGCCATGCTGGCGGCGGTGCTCTTTTTGTGGGGGCGCCAGATGACGGGCGGGATGGCGGCAGCGGGCGCGGTGTTGCTGTATACCATGGATCCCACCATCCTGGGCCACTCCTATCTGGTCACGACCGACGTGGGGATTACGGCTTTCCTGATGCTGTTTCTCTTTGCGCTGTGGAACTATGTGCTCCATCCCGAGAAGTACCGGCAGGCACTTTGCGGCCTGGCATTGGGAGCGCTGCTATGTACTAAGTTTTCGGCGGTGCTGATGCTCCCGGTGATTCCGGTGCTGCTGCTGGCATCCAAAATGTGGCCGCCTGGGGCGGACGCAGCAGTTCCCAGCCCGGCGCCGCGTTACCGCGCCGGCCGCAATGAACCGTGCCCCTGTGGCAGCGGAAAGAAGTTCAAGGCGTGCCACGGCGCGTCCGGAGCCGCCAAGCCAGCTTCACCTCTCAGGCGGGATCAGTTGCGCAAAGCGATCCCGTGCTTCTATGCTTTCCTGGCGATGTGTGTAGTAGCGGTGGTGGTGATTCAGGCGGTCTATCTGTTCTCGAGCGACCCGCTCCTCTACGTCAGAGGTTTCCAGAAGGTGAATGCCGACCATATCAAGGACTACCCGATTTATTTCGCCGGCCGGATTCAAGACCGATTCGCGAGTTACTTCGTGTTCGCCTGGCTGTTGAAGGAACCGCTGGCCACCATCATTCTGGCGGCCATCGGCCTGGGGGCGCTGATTCGCAGCAAGAGGATTTCCATCACGGCGAAGCTGTTTCTCCTGCTTCCGCCGGCGGCCATGTTTCTGGGCGCGACGATTCTGGCTGACGAAGTGGGGGTGCGGTACGTCATGCCGGCGTTTCCGTTCGGGCACCTGCTGGGCGGCGTCGGCCTGGCGACGCTCTTTCGAATGACGGCGGGATGGGCGCGCGCCGCTGGCGTCGTCCTGTGCGCGTGGGTGGTGGTGGCAGCGCTGGGAGTCTATCCCGACCACCTGCCTTACTTCAACGAATCCGCCTGCCTGTTGCGCGAGCCCGGCGAAATCGGACTGGATGGAGGCACGCGCTGCGGACCGCTCTGGCTGGACGACAGCAATGTCGATTGGGGCCAGAGTCTGAAGCAGTTGAAGACCTGGCTTCGCCGCAACGCGCCGGGCCGCGAGATCCTGCTATTGAACACTTTCGGCTTTCCGGCGGAGGTCTACGGCATCCGCTATCGCAAGCTCGAGCCCAACGACCTGGCGGTGGAACCGCAGCCGGGATTGTACGCCGTTACGGCGCACATGGTGGCGCGCATACCCGCGTACCCGGGAGCCAGCAACTGGCTGCGCCGCATGCCGCCTCTGGCGATCGCCGGCCACTCGGTGTACATCTACGACATCACGCGGCCGGCGGCATCCCGGTAGCGCGCTGCTGCGTAACACTTAGAAGGTCGAAACAGCCGCTGCGCGGGGCTCATCCCGGTGCAGCCGCAATAGGCTATTTTCGAGAGTGTTCTGTTTTGACCACTTGCGCGCGCTTGAACCGTGTATACTAGGTGCCGCAACTAGAAGTCCTGAACAGCGACCTCGCTCAGTGATACCCCGACTCCGGGGCTCTTTCATAAGCTGGGTCGCACGCCGTCGGGAATCACGGAAAAGGATGCCTGTCTGAAAGCACAAATGAGAAAACTGCGTATTGGGATCATCGATATCGTGTCGAAAGGCCCTACCCGGGCTCTGTACGCGCGCGTTATGAACGCCAGCCTGGCCAGCATCATGCCGCAGGTAATTGGCGTCTGGTGCAAAGAGGAGGGCCACGACGTTACCTTCGTCTGCTACACCGGGTTTGAAGATCTGCTGACGGAGTTACCGGAGGACGTCGACGTGCTTTTCATCGGCGCCTTCACCGAAGCCGCACACACGGCGTACGCGCTGAGTAATCTCTTCCGCGGGAGGGGAGCGGTGACGGTGCTCGGAGGGCCCCACGCCCGGTGCTATCCGGAAGACTCGGCGCGGTATTTCGACTACGTGCTCGGCTTCACGGATAAGGAAACGCTCCATAACGTTCTGCACGACCGCTCGCAGCACCGGCCCATGGGAGTGCAGATGGCGGCCAGGCAACAGCCGAGAACACTGCCCGGAGTGCGCGAGCGTTGGCAGTTCATCGATCCAACGCTCAAGAAAGCGCCACTGCTGAAGATGGTTCCCATGCTGGGCAGCCTGGGGTGCCCTTATACCTGCAGTTTTTGTATTGATGCGACAGTGCCCTACCAGCAGATGGACTTCAATGCGCTCCGCGAGGATCTGCGCTTCCTGCGGAAGCAGTTCAGGCGGCCGCTGGTAGCCTGGCACGATCCGAACTTCGGAGTCCGGTTCGACGACTACCTGGACTTGATCGAAGACGCCGTGCCTCCAGGCAGCATTGACTTCGTGGCGGAGAGCAGTTTGTCGCTGCTTTCGGAACCGCACCTCAAGCGGCTCAAGAAGAATGGGTTCAAGGGCGTCTTACCCGGTGTCGAATCGTGGTTCGCGCTGGGCGATAAGTCGAAGACGGGAGCGCGGCTGGGGATGGAGAAGGTGCGCCAGGTATCCGAGCATGTCAATTTGATTCTGAAGTACATCCCATACATACAGACCAACTTCGTGCTGGGACTGGATACCGACGAAGGGCCAGAGCCCTTTGAACTTACCAAGCGGTTTCTGGATATGACTCCGGGGGCCTTTCCGGGTTATTCGCTGCTTTCCGCCTTCGGCCGGGCCGCGCCGCTCAACCTGGATTACCAGCGCAACAACCGCGTGCTGCCCTTCCCGTTCCACTTCCTGAACAATAACGGGGCCATGAACGTCAAACCGAAGAACTATTCGTGGCAGAGCTTCTACGAACGGGTCATCGACCTGACCCAGTATTCCTTTTCGGGGCGCGCCATCTTTCAGCGCTTCCTGGCGACGCAAGGGGTGACGGCGCGTTGGATGAACGTGGTGCGCGCGGTTTCGACGGAGGGTTGGGGAAGGGTCAAATACTATCAGGAGATTCGCAACCGGCTGGACAGCGACCCGCAATTCCTTCCTTACTTTGAGCACCAGAGCAGCGAGCTGCCCCAGTTCTACACGGACCAAGTGCGGAAAGATTTGGGGCCTTTGTGGGATTGGCTGCCGGAAGGGGGCCTGGAGCACGACCCCACAGCGTACCTGAAAGCCGAGCAGTCCCGAGCCAGGGTTGCGATCGCTTAGATGAGACGAAGACCGGCTCGCCGGCAGGCGCGAGGTGGGAAACTGTTAGAATTGAGGCAGTAGCAAGTGTCGGGGCGTAGAGCAGCCTGGCAGCGCACCTGCCTTAGTCGCATCCCGACCTCTTCCAACGGTTCTTTTAATTCTCCACACTTCTAATGATTTCAATAAGTTGGGGCATCTGCTTTTCGCTCAAAAGCGAACCCCAACAGGTCCAACACATAGAGTTTTGACACGGTTTTGCCACGCTGCGAACACGACTGCGTACCCGCTCGCCTCTTCCCTCCAGCCAGTCGTGATCCGACGTATCCCATTGCACCAACTCTCCATAGCCGCTGCGCCGCGGCCGCCAGCAGTGCACCGCCTGCACCTTCCGGGATCGACTCTCCCACAACCCGGCCTCGACCATCCATTTCCCTACGGTCTCCTTGCTCACCTCAATCTGGTACCGCTTCACCAGTTGGTCACTCGCCAAGGTCGGCCCGAAATCGTGCCAGTCGGGCTGCCTCAGCAGTTCCAACGCCTTCACCTGCCACTCCTTCGAAATCCGCCGGTTCGATGCCCGACCCCG
>Ga0209039_10000964_pt1 | contig 28017 bp, 20 predicted proteins | sample BogFormECP12_OM1_FD_188238 | JGI IMG/M metagenome (GOLD analysis project Ga0209039, IMG submission 188238) | Bog forest soil microbial communities from Calvert Island, British Columbia, Canada - ECP12_OM1 (SPAdes) (version 2) | ecosystem: Environmental > Aquatic > Freshwater > Wetlands > Bog ... | reverse complement strand
TGGACATCCTGGCGCACATGGATTTCAAGCCCATCGTGAAGCAGCCCAAGCTCATGGACGCGCGCCTGTTCCTGCCCAAGCCCATGGGTCTGCGCAGCGATTTATTGGATCTGCCTCTGGAGAGCCGGCTCAGCTATGAACCGAAACAGAATCTGTTCTTCGTCAACTTCGAAGGCTACGCGGTGCGCAGCATGGAACAGATCAGCCACATCAACCGGGCGGTGCGCGAGCATCTGAAGCAGGTGTCAGGCAAGGTATACACCATCGTCAATTACGACAACTTCTCGATTACTCCCGAGCTGTTGGGGCCGTATACCGACATGGTGAAGGAACTGATGGAGGATTGCTACTCGGGCGTCACCCGCTACACGACCAGCGGCTTCGCACGCATGAAACTCGGAGACGCGCTGGCCGAGCGCAATGTCGCTCCTCACATTTACGAGAATGCCGAGGAGGCCAGCCAGCACCTGCTCGAGCTCGAGGGGCAGCAGACGAAATAGCTCGGGCTTGACCGGGCGGAGGGCAGATCGGGTTCATGTCGGGAAGCGGAGCCAGCCAGCGCACGTAGCCGCAGCTCGATGGCTGGCTCCAAAATCCGCGAAGTAATTCAAGCAGACCTCAGGACATCAGCAGCCCACCGTTTACATTCAACTCCGCTCCGGTGATGTAATCCGCATCCCGGGCGAGGAAGAGAACCGCCTTGGCGATCTCTTCGGGTTTTGCCAGCCGGCGCAGCGGTATCCTGGCGCAAATCTTTTCGAGAACCTCTGCCGGCATCGCTTCTACCATTTCCGTACCGGTATACCCCGGGCAAACCACATTGGCGGTGATGTTCTCTTTCGCCAACTCCAGCGCCAGGCACTTGGTGAACGCGATGATGCCGCCTTTGCTGGCGGCATAATTGGATTGGCCGAAGGCTCCCGTTTGGCCGACGACAGAGGCAATGTTGATGATGCGCCCGTATTTTTGCTCGATCATGGACGGCATTACGGCACTGGTGCAGTAATAAGTCCCATTCAGATTGACCGAGATGGCCGCTTCCCAGTCCTCATCGGTCATCTTCTTCAGTGTGCGATCGCGCGTAATTCCGGCGTTGTTGACCAGGATGTCGATTTTCTTCCATGCCTCCAGGATTTTGCCGACGACACTGCGCGCGGCCTCTTTTTTAGACACGTCGCCCTGCACCAACATGCACTCGCCGCCCATGGCGCGAATCTCGGCCAGGACCGCATCCGCCGCGGCCACATTGCTGACAAAGTTGACGGCTACCGCTGCCCCATTGCGGGCAAGTTCCAGGGAGATAGCCTTTCCGATGCCCCGTGATCCGCCCGTTACCAGGGCGACTCTGCCTTTGAGCGAGTCCGTCGCCGGCCCGCTGACGTTGCTCGTACTGCCAATACCGCTACTTTCTGCCATAAAATGACTCCTTGTGTACGAATGCATCTTGAGGAGCAAGGTCACCAGAAACCGGCGTCCCAAAGCTCCGATTGGATGGCTCAGCGCAATGGCTCCGCCATTCACGTTCACTGTCGACAGGTACCGGCCCAATTCCTTGTGCACGGTATCCGGCGAAATTTACACTGATACGCTGAGTGCAATAAGCATCTTAAACGGCGTCGGCCTTGTCAAGGGGGATGGGCGCAAATATTTGCAAAAAAAGAACATACCGAGGCACAGGCGTGGCTGGCGTCAAGAGCGAAACCAGAGTAAGCGTGCCCTTGTCGAGAGTATTAAAGGTGGCTTTTTCTTGAGGAAAAAGCCACTTGGCGAAGTTGCTTCCGGGATACAGCTACTCTGGTTTCGCTATAGGGCCCCAAAGGGGGGTAAGAGGCCATCTCCGAGCCCGACTGGCAACTGGCCTCGTTAAAGCGGATTCCGCGAGGGCGTGGCGGCGTTCCTGGGGAAGCTGAAGCCCATCTGGCACTATGCATAGCCAGGCCTGTGACCGAGTAATTTCGTGTCCCACTCTGGCGACAATAAACCCGCCGTGGCGGACCGCAAGGATGGGGCACCAAATTAGTACAACAACAAGCGGTGAGAGGCTTAGCGGAAGCGCACAGGCGCGCCGGTGCGCTGCTCGACCATCTCGCGCGTGACGTCATCGGCGAGCTCGACACACTCGAAGCCGGAGGGCGTGACGTTGAGGACGCAGAGATCGGTGACGATGAGATGGACGACGCCCTTGCCGGTAAGAGGCAGCTTGCACTCGGGCAGCAGTTTGAAGCTGCCGCCAGGCCCGTTGTGCTCCATGATGACGATCACGCGGTGCACGCCGTTGACCAGGTCCATGGCGCCGCCCATGCCCTTCACGCGCTTGCCCGGAATCATCCAGTTGGCCAGGTCGCCGTGCACGGAGACTTCCATGGCGCCGAGAATGGCGACATCGACGTGACCGCCGCGGATCATAGCGAAGGAGTCGGCGCTGGAGAAGATGGAGGCGCCGGGAATGAAGGTTACGGTCTCCTTGCCGGCGTTGATGAGATCGGCATCGACTTCGGAGTCGAGCGGGAACGGGCCCATGCCGAGCAGTCCATTTTCCGATTCCAGGGCGACAGTAACGCCCTCGGGAATGTAGTTGCCGACGAGGGTGGGAATGCCGATACCGAGATTGACGTAGTAGCCGTCCTTTAACTCACGGGCGGCGCGGGCGGCCATTTGCTGACGGGTCCAGGGCATGGATGCGTCTCCTAGCTTTTAGCTCCAGCTCAATCGGTGGCGACTGAGGCGGTTGTGGATTCAGTGAACAGTGATCAGCCTTCGCGAACGGTTCTCCGCTCGATGCGTTTTTCCGGATGCGGGTTGTGGACCAGGCGGTGGACGAAGATGCCCGGCGTGTGAATTTCGTCGGGATCGAGCTCGCCGGGCTTGACAATAATCTCCGCTTCCGCGATGGTGATTTTGCCGCAGGTGGCGGCGACGGGGTTGAAGTTGCGCGCGGTGCGGCGGTAGACGAGGTTGCCGTACAAGTCGGCCTTCCAGGCCTTGACCAGCGCCAAGTCAGCCACGATGCCGCGCTCGAGGACGTAAGTCACACCGTCGAAGTCCTTGAGCTCCTTGCCGTCGGCGATCATGGTGCCCACGCCGGTGCGCGTGTAGAAGCCGGGAATGCCGGCGCCGCCGGCGCGCATGCGCTCGGCCAGCGTGCCCTGGGGGCTGAACTCGACTTCGAGCTCGCCGGTAAGGAACTGGCGCTCGAATTCCGCGTTCTCGCCCACATAGCTGGAGATCATTTTTTTGATCTGCCGCGATTCGAGGAGAACGCCGAGGCCCCAGCCGTCAACGCCCGCGTTGTTGCTGGCCGCGGTCAGGTTGCGCACGCCGATTTCGCGTAGCGCCTGGATGAGCGCTTCAGGAATGCCGCACAAGCCGAAACCGCCGACGGCCAGCAACATGCCATCGCTAACAATGCCCTCGAGCGCCGAGCGCGCATCGGGATAAAGCTTGTTGAGGCCGCGCTGAGAAGAAACAACAGTCGCCATAAGATCACACCCGTTCTCTGTCCTGGATGCGCCGAACCGGCTCACGATGCCAGGACAGACATGCTATGCAAAGAGCCGCGAAGCCAGAGAGGTTCTCTGTCTACTCTTTGGCGTACCCGTTTCGATGCAGGAAAAACTACCGTCCACAATAGCGCAACGGAAGAGCGGTTGTAAAGCCCTAATTGCTGTATTTACGGTGCAATTCAGAAAAGAATTCCACTGACGAAATTGCCGGCGCTGCAGCAGCCGTGCGACCTGATGGTCCAGTGATCTGGATTACAGCTGTAAACCTCAATTCGCGGGGCTGCCTGATATGAGACTTTGGGCTCAACCCAGGTCGGGCGCCGGCTTCGCGAGCAGGACGCCCAGGGCGCAACTCGCGGTTCGAGCCAGTTCTCCGTCGGCACGGCCCGTGAGAACTACCGGGACTTTAGCTCCACCACAACTCCCGCAGCTACCGCTCCGGCCAAGTACTGAAGCTCCTTAAAGAGAATATTTCCGGCTTCCAGATTGGGGACCAACAGAAGATCCGGGTCTCCGGCGACCGGCGATTTGATCATTTTGATCCGTGCGGCGTCGCTTGAAATGGCATTATCGAATGCGAGCGGGCCATCGACGATGGCGCCGGTAATCTGTCCGCGATCAACCATTTTGCAGAGCGCGGCGGCATCAAGCGTCGAGGGAATGCCGGGGTTGACTGACTCCACCGCCGACAGTATGGCCACCTTGGGGTTCACGACCTCAAGCGTGAGCATCATGTCGATAGCATTCTGCAGAATGTCGATCTTGGTCTCCAGGTCCGGCTGGAAGTTCATGGCCGCATCGGTTACGAAGAGAGTCTTGTGATAGGAAGGCACATCCAAAGCAAATACGTGGCTGATGCGCCTCCCTGTGCGCAACCCTCCTTCGCGCGACACGACAGCGCTCATGAGTTCATCAGTCTGAAGAGAACCCTTCATGAGCATTTGGACCTCACTCTTACGCGCCATCTCTACGGCCCGCACGGCAGCCGTGCGGCGATCGTCGGTATCAACGATCTGAATGCCTCCCAGGTCGAGTTGCAAAGTGTCTGCCAAGGTGCGCATCTTCGCTTCACAGCCTACAAGAACCGGGACAATCAGACTGTCCTTGAATGCCTGCATTGCGCCTCCGAGAGATACCTCGTCGCAGGGCCAGACAATCGCAGTTTTCACAGCCGGTTGGGAGTTCGCACGCGCGATCAAGTCAAGATAATGACGATAGGGATTGCTGACAATGAGTTGGGGAAGGGGAATGGTGGACCAGCGCAGCTTGTTGGGAGGCGCGATGAGCCGGGCCGTACCCGAAAATATGGGGAGACCGGCGCCATTGCGTGCCTCGCAATCGAAGTGAATCTCCTTTGTAGAATCGTCCTTGGCCGTAACCTGCACCTTGGCGAGAATGCGATCACCGACACGGATGCGATTATGGAACGAGAGCGAAACGTTTGTCAGCGTGCATCCAGGCCCGGGTACATTCATGCTGAACAGACCTGAGATAAGCGAGGCACACCACATGTTTGGTCCTGTCGGAGGTATGCCCCCGGCGCGATCAATCAGTTCGTCGGTATTCAGAACGGAGTGGAATCCGGAAATCGAGGCGAATGCCATCGCGTCATCCGCGGTTAGAACGTGCTCCGTCCTAGCTGTATCGCCAACGGAAATCTCGTCGTATGTCTTGCTCTCAATAAACCCCAGATTCATACAAAAACCCTTTCTTTTTGTTCCCTCGCTATCAACAGGATATCTTACAGACGGGGTTTACTGCCTACGCCACAGATCCAACCCCTGCGATCTTCCTCGAACACCTGGACACCTGAAAAGCCTGCCGCAGCCAAGAGTCCCCCAAGTTCATCGCAGCTTTGGCAAGCGACGTTTATCAGCTGCGCGAACCTCTCGTTTCGGGCACTGTGTCTTCCGCCTTTGTAGGCTCCTGCCAGGATCATCAGCGTGCCGCCGGGCTTCAGTACGCGCGAGACCTCCTTCATGCCGGCTACGAGGTCCGGCCAGTGGCAGTGGGAATTGACAGCAGTGACGAGATCGAACACGGAGTCCGGGAACGGCAAAGAAGACACGGAACTGTGCCGAATCTCGACATGGCCCGTCTCTATGAACTGCTTGTTGGTCCTACGGGATACCATGACACTCGCTTCGGAGGAATCGATGCCGTAGACCCTACCGCTGGCAGCGATTCCGGCGAGCTTCTGAACGGTCCTCCCCCCACCGCAGCCCACGTCCAGAATCGCATCGCACTTGCGGATCGCAACATGCGTCAGACCCCAGTCGGTCAGTCCGGAATGCGTGATGTTCATTCCCCGCAGCATCAATCTGCCGAGCAAGCCTGTCGGGTTGCGCCACTGCGTGGTGATGATCATTGCTCGCTCCGACCGTCAGGATTTTCGCAGCCTACCGGAATTTCCGTTTTGCTTTTCGGCTGTGAACCAATATACCCCCCATATGCCTCCGCTCGTGATCTTTTTGTGTTGGTTTCAAGGCCAAAGACCCGATTGTGCACGGATATGTGGAGTGGATTCATATCAGATTGTTAGACGTGTATTTGCAATAGATTAGTAATTGAGTCTTGAAGAATACCCCCAAAAGTACCGCCAGCGGAGCGAGGCGTTGCGCCTTTACCCTTTATGGAATGTTGATACTGAAGCCCATGTCGTATGGCACTTACTAGAATCTTCCCATCTTAAAAACGGCTCACACTCTCCGAATCTCTCTCCGTAAGAATGAAAATTCGCCTCTCCCTTTTAATTAGAATTCCGCGCTCAGATAAAGCCTGCGATCAAAGCCTGGGTTTCGCCGGCCATTAAAGTCCCGCCAAGAACAGTCGATGACCGTATTTAGGGAGTTCTTCCGAGTTCTTGAAAAGAGCAACATCCATGAAATACTTCACCCTGGCGTTCGCATTGGGCTTTCTGGCATCTGCTCTGGCTTCAAGACCGGTCCTTGCAGCAACTCAAACCGCCTCATTCAGCGTTACCGCGACGATTGTGTCCTCCTGCCAGATCTCTGCCCCTGCCACAGCTTCCAGATCCTACACAGCCGCGAGGGCGAACGCGGCGTTCCCCGTTTCGGTTAACTGCACCATGCCCACGCCATACAATGTCAGCTACCGTACAGACCCAGCGCCCAATGTAACCGTGACTACGCGGAAGCGAACCGATACTGGTACTGAGCCCGGAACCAGTACCGGATCTCCCCAGCAAGACGCCGCATCTGGCCAGCCCGCAGGGGCACAGCACGACACGCCCGGCACGAACGCCGAATTAGTTACTGTCACTATCACCTACTGACCGGCGGCATCCCCGGGGCATTACCTTTTCCCTCTTAAATGACACTAAAGATACAATATATCCAAATAAAAAAACACCATTTGCTATTGCTAAATAAATTAATTAAGCATAATAATGTCTACAAATCGCGTTATTTGTTAGGAGCCACTTCAATGCAGTACTCATATACTGTGAAGTTTACCCTGTCTGCCGCCATTCTGGGATTCCTGGCCCTGGGCCTTGCTTCCGCACCAGCCGTTGCACAAACCGACCCGGCAACGACAACGTTCGGCGTCTCCGCGACGGTGCTCAAAGACTGCATAGTCTCCGCCACCGCCATGGGCTTCGGAAATTATACCGGCGCGGTTAATACCTCCACATCCACCGTCACGGTTACCTGCACCAATACAACGACATATACTGTCGGACTTGGCCCAGGCTTGGCGACCGGCGCCACCGTGACCACACGGCAGATGCAAAATGGAGCGGCATTGCTGAACTATGGTCTGTTCTCGAACGGCACGTGGACGACCAACTGGGGCAATACCTCCGCCACCAACTGGGTGAGCGGGACCGGCAACGGGTCTGCCCAGGCGCTCACCGTCTACGGCCAGATTCCTGCGGGTCAGTATGTGACGCCCGGCTCTTACGCGGATACGATCGCAGTCACCGTAACTTATTGACCAGCTGATTGACCAACTGACCGGTTACCCGATTCCTCAGGCAAAAAAGCCTGAGGAGTCGCGTCATCTTCTCTATTAATTCGCCTCCTTCAAGCGCTGACGGCGCTGTTTCCGAGCCCCCGGCAATACGTTTTCAATCTTGCATGCAAACCCAAAGGTAACGCCGAGAAATGTTTATTAGTAATTTCATTTGAAACTTATGGAACGGCATTAAACCTTCTTAAAAATACATTTGCTATTGCCAAAGAAAATAATTAGGAGTAATAATCTCTTCAAGTCCTCCAAATCCTGTTTTTCAAGGAGTCATTGTCTCAATGAAAAGGTCGAAAACTGTTCTCTCCGTATTGTCCATCGCCGTTATTGGACTCCTGGCGCTGGGCCTGACATCCACACCTGCTTATGCAACAGCTGTAACAACCACATTCCTAGTCACCGCGAATGTTCAAGCCACCTGTCTGATTTCAGCCGCTACCTTGCCCTTCGGCACATACTCGGGCACGCAGATCCAGACCACCAGCAATATATCGGTTACTTGCACCAACGCCACCGGATATACTGTTGGCCTCGATCTTGGAGCGAATTACAGCTCAACCCAAAGGAGGATGGTCGGTCCATCTACGAACTATCTGAACTATGAGCTGTTCAGTGACACATTGTACAGCACTACCTGGGGCAATGCCGCCGGAAATTGGGTGAGCGGTACAGGCAACGGAGCAGCCCAGACGCTCACTGTCTACGGCCAGCTTGATGGATCGCAGTATCCCAAAGTGGGTGCTTACACTGACACAATTACGGCCACGATCACTTATTAACCGTTAGCCGCGCTCGCAACTCAGGACTCCATGATCACGAGGAATCCATGTCGACTTACGGCGGCGGCCTCTGCGGCCGCCGCCGTTCTTTTCTTCTTGCTGACCAGCCTGGTGGCCAGCGCGCAAGCGTTGTCGGTTTTGCCCGTCAATATTTTCATTGCGCCCGGACAGAAGGCATCGAGCATTACCGTAACCAACCAGGGGACAAGCGAGACTGCCATTCAGATTCGCGCCTACGCCTGGAACCAGCCTGAAGGGATCGACAAGCTCACGGCCTCTGACTTAATAGTGGCAAGTCCGCCGCTTGCCAGATTGGCGCCGGGAGCTACACAGGTTATTCGCCTTATTTTGCGCCAGCCGCCAAAGGAACGAGAGGCTACCTACCGCATTCTGATCGACCAGATTCCACCTCCGGCCCAGCCGGGAGTGGTGAATATGGTGCTGCGCCTATCGATTCCAATCTTTACCAAGCCGCCGGTCCGCGCAGAACCTCATGTTGTATTCCACCTCGAGCTCGATGCCGGAAAGCTCTTTCTCGTGGCGATCAACGATGGACTTCGCCATGAAGTGATCCGCGACATCGAGCTGACAACGAGTGATGGCCGCAAGCTGAAGCCAGAGACAAGCGGTCTCCCCTACATTCTCGCCGGTGCCACACGGCGCTGGGCCATTGCCGCGCAAGGAGCCCTGCCGCCAGCGAACGAAACTATGCGATTAACGGCGCATGCTGATGCAGGCACTATCGATCAACAGGTTCGCGTTGTTGGGCTACCATGATCCGGGGAGCGCGGCAGCCAGATGTTTCCGCTTTGCAGGGAGCCTCTTACTTCTGCTGACAATCATGCCGCGGCTTTGCGCCGCTACCAGCGCAACTTCCAGTTCTGCTTCCAGCTCCGCTTCAAGTTCCGCCCCAAGCACTGCACCCAGTTCCGCACCAAGCACTGCACCCAGCACTGCGCCTGGTACAGCCCCCCGCACAGCCCCCAGCGCAAACCCCAACGACTCGGACCCCAACGCGGTCGATCCCAATGCAGAACCCAGCGCAGTCCCCAGCGCAGCCTCAGGGGCTGCCGCAGTGCCTACTGAGACACTGCTTCTGGAAGTTTATGTCAATGGTCATTCCATCGGTAAGATCGGCGAATTCTCCCTGCGCCGCGGCAGGCTGATGGCGCGGCCAGACGAACTGCACAATCTCGGCTTCCGGGTTCCCCTGTCTAACGCCTCTGAAACCGGAGGCCTTATCGCTTTGTCTGACCTGCCGGGGGTGACTTATACCGTCGATCAGGAGAACCTGGTGCTGCACGTGACAGCCAGCGACAGTGCCCTGCTGCCGACGATGTTGCAATTCTATGGGAGAGAAGAGCCTGGAGGCCGTCGAACGATCGAGAGCGGCACGGGCTTGACGTTCAACTACGATTTCACCGGAACATTTGCCGGTGGTAAGGCCAGCGGCACGGGGGCTCTGAATCTTCGGGCCTTCACGCCCAAGGGCATCGTAAGCTCGAATTGGCTCGCCTATACAGGCGCAGCTATGAGCGCCTCCGGCACAAACACCGCGGTGCGCCTTGATTCGGCCTATACCTTTGCCGACGCCAATAAACTGCGGCGCTATAGCCTGGGCGACTTTATCACCAGCGGCCTGTCCTGGACCCGTCCGGTTCACCTGGAAGGCGCGCAACTCCGCTCTGATTTCACCACGCGCCCCGATTTGATCACTTTTCCCCTGCCCAATGTCACCGGCTCGGCCGGAGTGCCCTCTACGATATCGGTGCTGACAAACGGCAACCTGATGATGTCGCAACAGGTAGCTCCCGGCCCCTTCGAGGTTCCGCAGCTTCCAGTGATATCGGGAGCGGGCACGATCACGATGACGATGACCAATGCGCTGGGTCAACAAGTGACCGTGAATCAACCCTTCTACGCCAGCACCTCGCTGCTGGTCCCCGGTTTGCAGACCTTCGCCGTGGATGCCGGCCTGGCGCGGCGCTTTTGGGGCTCGTACAGCAACGTCTATGGGAAGATGGCGGGCAGCGCTATCTTCCGCCGCGGCCTGACCCGGAAGTTTACTATCGAGGGCAGTGTCGAAGATACGCCTGGCGCGTACACTGAGGGGGCGGGCGGCGTATTGCAGGTCGGCCATCTCGGTGTGGTTAATTTTGCAGCGGCGGCAAGCTCCGGCTCGGGAACCACCAGCGCGCTGTACTCCGCGGGAGCTCAGCGCATCGGCAGGGTTTTCAGCGTGGGAGCCTCCGCAATCATCGCCGGCCGCAACTACCGGGACATCTCGGCAATGAATGGCGCCGCGATTACACGGAAGCAACTCAACGGCAACACCAGCGTAAACCTGAAGCACATCGGCTCAGTGGGCGCCGCATATACGAGTCTCGATCAGGACAACTCACCCAACCCGATTCCGCCGGGCTCTAATTCGGCCCAGCACTCCAAGATCTTCTCCGCCAGTTATTCTGTCCAGATGCACCACATGTCGATCTACGCCAACGAGTTTCGCGACCTGGTGAATACCGGCAATAACGGGTTGCAGGTTGGCATAACCATTCCGTTCGGCAAGCATAGCTCGATTTCTTTGAGTGGAGCCTCGGACGGCATTGGACAGGCTCAGGCACAGAGGTCGGCGCCGCAGGTTGGCGATTGGGGCTATGATGCCTATGTTTCCGCCGGCAACACCACCCACATATTCGCCCAGGGGCAATACAAATCGCCCGTGGGTCTGTTTACGGCCGGCGTCGACCGGTCTGCCGGGCATACAACAGTACGCCTTGAATCCCAGGGAGCCCTCTCGTTCGTCGACCACGCCCTGTTTCCGTCCAACTGGGTTTATGACAGCTTCGCGGTTGTAGACACCAGTCCCATTGCGCGCGTACACGTCCAGCAGGAAAACCGCGACGTAGGCCGAACCAACTCCTCGGGGCGGCTGCTGGTGCCGGATATGCGCTCGTACGAGCTGAATCATATTACCATTGAGCCGACCGATATTCCCGCTGACGTTACGGTTGACATTGCCGTACGTGATATCCGGCCCCGGGATCTCTCTGGCGTAGTGGTCAAGTTTCCGATTAAATTCAGCCATGCGGCATTGCTGCGGCTGGTCGATGAGGCTGGGGTTCCGCTGCCGCTGGGCAGCGCCGCTACCCTGAAGGCTACCGGCGCCGTCGTCCCGATAGGATTTGACGGCGATGCGTACGTTGAGGACCTCGGCCCCCACAACGAACTTCTCGTTGAGCTGCCGAAAGGGCGGCACTGCACTGTCACCTTCGATTACAAACCCATGCCCGGAGAAATTCCCTCGATCGGGCCGTTGCGCTGCGTGGAGGTAAAACCATGATGCAAAAACTCTTACTGGCGGCACTCTTCCTGCTCGCCTTTGGCGCTTGGCCGGCGGCAGCACAGACCTGCACGCTGACAGTCACCAGCATGAGCTTTGGCAATTACATCGGCGCGGTGCTAAACGGCACTGCTACAGGGCAGGTTGTCTGCGCCGGCGCGTGGGATATTCCCCTCGATGCCGGGACGGGTGCAGGCGCGACCGAAACAACCCGGTACATGACCGGCCCTAACGGTGCCGAGTTGGCCTACCAGGTATTCCAGGATGCCGCGCGGACCATCAATTGGGGCAACACCACCGGCACCGAGCTGACCGGAACCGGCAACGCGACGGTTACTTTCTACGGCCAAATCCCGGCGGGGCAATATGTCGCTCCAGGCACTTACACCGATACGCTCTCTACCGCCACTACTCATTTCAGCGTCACCGCGACCTTGCTCAAAGACTGTGGGGTCACCGCCACGAACATGGTATTCGGAAACTACACTGGCGCAGTAAACAACGCGACATCCACCGTAACAGTCACCTGTACCAACACCACGACGTACACAGTCGGGCTTAGTGCAGGACTGGCAACAGGCGCTACCGTGACCACCCGGAAGATGCAAAACGGAACGGCTCTGCTGCCCTACGCGCTCTACTCGAACTCCGGGAGAACCACCAACTGGGGCAATACCTCCGGCACCGGTTGGGTGAGCGGAACAGGCACTGGGACTGCCCAGGCGCTTACTGTCTATGGCCGAGTTGCCGCGGCACTGTATCCCACACCGGGTTCATACTCTGATACGATTACCGTCACTGTCACTTATTGATTAGCGGACTGTAAAGAGCTCGACGGTGCGGACGATTAAGCAGCGAGTGGCAGGCAATATGGAAACTGACCGCAATGATCACTGAGTCTTCATAAAATACCCATTTCGCCAGGAAGATATCTAGGTTTATGCCATATCACCGATTCACTCATCGAAGTCTGCACGCTCTCACGTCGGTAACAAGGGATTCGGATTACCGATTCGCAGGAGATCTGCAAGTTAATGAAACAGTTGATTGCCCAAAGGCAAGCCCTATGACTCCACCGACTGCTCGTTGAACCGGTAGCCGACGTAAGCATCCGTCAGCAAATACTTCGGGTTTCGTGGATCGTCTTCAATTTTCTTGCGCAGTTGACGAATAAATGTTCGAAGGTACTCGAGCTCGTTTCCATACTCAGGTCCCCACACGGACTTTAGCAGACGAGCGTGTGGAATCGGCTCACCAGCGTGCATCATCAAGTAATGCAGGACCTCGAATTCCTTTGGCGTAAAATGAATCGGTCGTCCACTCTTCAGCACCCGGTATTTCACCGGGTCTAGTTCAAGTTGGCCATAACGAATCGGTGCGTCCCGGTTGTCATCCTGAGCATTTCTTCTGCGCACTGCCGAGCGTAATCGCGCGGTCAACTCCCGTACTTGAAACGGCTTCGTGATGTAGTCATCGGCGCCGGCGTCCAGCGCCAGCACCTTGTCATCCTCACTGTCCATCACTGTCAACATCAAAATCGGCAAGCGCGGAACCGCATTTCGGATACACCGGCAGGTTTCAACTCCGCCCATCCCCGGCATATCCACATCCAATAACACAGCATCAAACCGGGTAACGCGGGCCAGCGATAATGCCTCCTCGCCGCGAGCCGCTTCCACTACCGTAAAGCCCATGCCGGTCAATGTCACACGCAATGCCCGCCGCGTGGAACTGTCGTCGTCAACCACGAGGATCGTGCCCTGTCCCGTATTCGGCTGTTCCGTGTTCAATGCGTCCTCCTTGAGTCGATGGGAAGGGAAAGAAAGAATGTAGTTCCATTTATGTCATCACTAATTACCCACACATGCCCATGATGAGCCTCTGCGGCTTTCCTCACTACGGAGAGCCCGATGCCCGTGCCGGGGACGGCATCTTTCAACTCTGGCGACCGGTAGAAACGCTCAAAGATGCGTTCCCGGTCTTCAATGCGAATCGTCGATCCGAAGTTATGTACGGAAATAAGAAACTCAGCCAGACTCGCTCTTGCGGAAATCGCAATAGGCGTCCCGGCAGTCGAATATTTCCGCGCATTGTCGATGTACTGTGTCAGAATCATAGTAAGCAGTCCGCGATCTGCGCGCACAGTTAACGAAGGATCCTCCATCACAACTTGAATACTGTTCCTTTCCGTTTTTGCTGAATGGCCGGTTAATATCTCGTTTATCAAATCAAGCACATTCACGTCGGCTGTCTCAAGACCCACCTGCCTCGCCTCGAGCTTAGCAGCTTTCAGAAGTCGTGTGCAGAGCTTGTTCAGCCGGACTGTTTCCCCGTCGATCAGCCTGACCAGATCGCGTTGGGGCTCTGCTAATCCCCCAAGCTCAAGCAAGCCTGAACTGGCAGTCTGAACTGCTGTCAGTGGTGTTTTGAATTCATGCGCGAGTGCATCCAACACCGCCGCGCGCAATTGCTCGCTTGTTTTTGCGGTCTCGGCTCTCTCTTCCTTCTCAAACCACTGATACCGGTCGATAGCAATTGCAGCAAGCGACGCAAGCGCATCGACCACAAGAGAACTAAGCCTCCCACGCACCACTAGCGCGCCCACAGGCCCAGGTCCGGCTCGCAGGATGCGTTGCCAGGTCTGAGTACTCGAATCATCCTGAGGTGTACCGCGCAAGTAGCATTCTTTAGCCAGATCCTCTTCACCCGCATCCCAATCGCCCATCCTGTCCTGGCGGCTCAAGTTCATATCGAATAAGGCCACCGATCGAGCGTTGAATATCCGATGAATCAATACAGCAAGCTGCGGTCCCTGCGGCTGTCGCAAATCCAGCAGAAGCAAACTGCGGCTCAACTCATACAACTGCTCCATCTCTGCGCGGTGTCTAGCTGCCTCTGTCGCAACCCGCCTTTCCCGCCCGTGAAATCTGCTGATCGCAAGCGCCGTCGCCTCGAATGTTGCAAGCGCCACCCAGTCCTGCGGATCTGCAACATCAAAATGAAAAATAGGCGGTAAAAAGAAATAGTCCAGGCAGGCGACCGCCAGAAATGATATCAGCGATGCCTGCCAGAAACTGAAAAGTGAAGCTACGGTCACGACAACCAGCAAATATAGGAGGCCTATTGTCAACAGGTTAATCTGCAGAACAAACCCGAAGTAGGTCAGCAGAGCGAGGACCACGCTCGCTGCAAGACACTGTGCCAGAGTCCGAAGTCTTCTCGGCATTTGTGTCGATCGCATGACATCTGGATTTGCCATCTGACCTGACCCTTGCTCTATCCGGGTTCCCGTCTAGCTGGCTAAAGCCTAACAGTGTACGCGTGAAGATTATATAAGGAATATATCTATCAGAATATGGGCTTGGAGGAGGGAGCAGCTCAGTTAAACCTGCTCCCTGCCTTCCATGCCGACCAGGCGTCACTCGGCAGAATTGATCGTGTTCGCCGCGTTATTGTGCACTCGCAAGGACATCCGGCGACGCCAGATGCCTGTACTTTGCTTCGAGGCTGCCTGCCTCATCGGCCTTGTGCATGTAATACTCGTAATAATTCCGTACCGAGTCTGCAGGCCTTGGGTACTTGGCTGCCGCGCTCGTGACGTTCTGGCTGAGCTGCACCCACTCCTTCTTACTTTCCTCTGCCTTCTGCAAATAGTTGGCGCGCTGCATGCCGAAGTAACTGGCGAGTGCCGTATATTGCTCCGACGTATGCGCGTTGAGCACCAACTGCTTCAACTGTGCCTTAGTGTAATGGGCGCCAGTCTCTGAGAAAGAAGCTGTACCCTGTGCATATCCAGCACCCGCGAAAGCGAGTGACAGAAAACATGTTGCTAACAGGCTCCGGTTCATGTTTTATTACCTCCCATGCTTCAAGTATTGAAAATCAAACGTGAGGGAGGCATGAAGAGAACCTATGAAATAAAATAAATCTTTACAAAGAGTCAGTAAGTGCCGCTTAATTTTGTATATACGCACACTCGACTTCCTCTATATCTATAGAAGATATGAGCGAGTTTATAATCAGGCCGTTCATATAACATTAATCAGGCTCGCGTGGACGACTAATCGATTCATAGCTCGCAGGCATGTATGGAGCCTATTGTCCAACCAGCCCATAACTCAGAAAACAGAGATCGCCGAGGATTCGCATGTTACACAGTACGCGACGTAGGTGTTGCCTTAGTAGTAAGTTTCGCGCAACGCCCGCGCGTCTCGCACCAGGCCAAGGAACCTACCGGCCAACTCATGAATACGATCTGCCTGGCGAAAGTGCAGAGCTTCCTTGGGCAGCAGTTCTCCACCCAGGCCAATAGCAGTTGCCCCGGCATGAATATAGTCAAACGCCGTCAACTGATTCACGCCGCCCGAGGCAATTAACGGGATTTGCGGAAGCGGCACCTTCAGTGCACGCACATATTGGATTCCTCCTATATGACCTGTAGGGAAGATTTTGACAAGATCCGAGCCCGCCTTCCATGCCGTGATGATTTCGGTCGGAGTCAAAGCTCCTGGAAGCACTACTACATTTACATTGTTTGCATAGGCCGCCACCTCTGGAACAAATCCTGGACTGGTCAGGAAGCTGGCTCCGGCGTCGACGCTCAGGCGTGCAGCTTCCTCATCCAATACAGTGCCGGCGCCTACTGCCATATCCGGGTAGCGCTTTGCCAGATCGTCGATCACCTCCAGAGCGCCAGGCGTAGTCAAGGTGATCTCGACAACAGGGATTCCAGCCGCGTAAACAGTCTCTGCCGCAAATAGCGCGAGTTCCCGCGAATTTACACGCACAGAAGGAAGGATGCCAAACTCTTCAATGCGAGCTCTAGCTTCATGTCTCTTCATTAATTCGACCTCTCCGTACCAGTAATCGAATAGACGCCGCGCCTGGCGCTCTTCACAGCAGGCATGTCCATCATTGAATAACTTCGTGCCCCACGGCAAGATTCATTTGGCCGGCGGCCGTCATATACGCGCCGATCAACTGAAGATAGGCCAGTTGAACCACGCGGTAGTCGCTCTGCGCATTCAGAAAATCCATCAACGACGCTCCTCCGTGTTGATAGGCAAATGTTACCGTGTCGCGCACATAAACTGACTGATCGAGATACTGCGCCTTGTATGGCTTGATCAAAGCAATATTGCTGCGCACCAATTCGTAGGCGTTGTCAACGTCGCTGAAGACCTGCGCCTTGGTGGCTTCGGCTGCGTCCTGGCTTTTGTCGATGTCGATCAGCGTTCGCTTTTTCTCGCCCTGGTTGCGGTCGAATATCCGCAGCGGAATGCTGACGCTAAGGCCGAGAGTGTCGGGGCCGTTGGGGTTATTCGTCGAGGAGTTATGCGTGTACCACGCGCCAAATGTTGGATCGGTGGAACCATTGGAGATTGCGAGTTTGTGATTCGTCTGCGATTGCTGGATTGTCTGGATCGCCGCCCGCAGGTCCGGCCGGTTATCCAGAGCAATCTGGTGATAATCGGCAAGTGGCTGCAAGTCAGGTCCTAACTCAAAGAGTCCGATCACGTCGAACTGATCGACCGGCGTGCGATCGTCGAGCAGCAGCAGCAGTTGAATCTTCTGCTGGCGCAGATTGACAATCGCGGTCTCGATCTCCGACTCGTATTGCACGCGCTGAAGTTCTATCCGGGCAAGGTCGATCTTGGCTAGGTCGCCGGCTTTGAAACGCGCGCGGCTGATGTCGATGATCTTGTCGTAATATTCCAGGTCGGCTTTGGCCAACGCCAGCACAGCCTTGGCTTGTAGAGTTTGCACAAAGGCCGAATGCAGGCCGAATATCAGATTGCGTTCCAGGTCAATGTGTTGGGACTGAGAGATCTGCGTGCCTTCCTTGGCGCTCTCCAGGCGCAGCTCGCGCTTGCGCTCGCGCTCGTGCAAGTAGCTGAAGTTAGGCTGTTCGGATGTGCCCTTAAAGGGAGTCCAGACCCCATTGTGCCGCGCGATCTGAGTGCCATCCGCCGACATGGTGAACTGCGGATTGGGGCGAAGAAAAGCTGTGATCTCCTCGGCCTTCATCTCCTCCACATTGGCAGCATCCGCTTTCAACAACGGGTTAGCTGTCTCGAACCTTGCCTTCACCTGCTCCCATGTAAGCGCCTGCTGCGCGCTTGCGGAGCTCGCAAGGAGAGCAACGCCCAAAACATAACTGCCAATGCTTTGCGTGAAAACAGATATTAGCTTAGACGGCTTCATTTGACACCTCCGGTTTCGGGAGCACGTCCCCTTCTCGCGCGACCCAGACATACAGCGTGGGCAAAAGGAAGATGCTCAACACGAGAGCTGCCATGAGTCCTCCCACAATGACAATGGCAAAGGGGCGCTGCGAGTCGGAGCCGATAGCGTGCGACATCGCTGCGGGAAGCAGACCCAAAGTTGCCACAAGCATGGTCATCATGATGGGACGAAGCCGCAAGACGGCGCCCTCGATAGCGGCCCCCTCCGGCGTATAGCCTCTCGCCCGCAGTTGGTTGATGTATTCAAGCATAATGACACCCGTTTGAACTGAAACTCCAAAGAGCGCCAGGAAGCCGACACCGGAGGATACGCTGAAGAATGTGCCGGTCACAAGGAGAGCGAGCAAGCCTCCAATGGGAGCCATGACCACGTTGGCGAGAATCAGCAGCGCCCATTTGAAGGAACGAAACATGGCGTAGAGAATGATGAAGATAAAAAAGATCGTCAGGGGCAGGATGAAAAGCAGCCTTTTTTCGGCTCGCTTTTCGCTATCGTATTCTCCCGACCATTCGAGGTGATAGCCACGCGGTATCTGCACGCTCTTGGCGATCTTGTCGATGGATTCCCGAACCGTGGTGCCCAGATCGCGCCCGCGAACCTCAAAGCGGATAGCCACATAACGGGAGCCGTCTTCCCTGAAAATGTCGTAGGCGTCATCGCGAACCTGGACTTTGGTCAACTGAGCCAGCGAGACGCGCTCTCCCGAAGGAGAGAGCAGTCGAATATTCTGGATAGCCTCCTTGGTATCACGATACGGTTTCTGATAACGCACGACCACGTTGTAGACTGCCTCTCCCTGCAGGACCTGGCTGACAGGATTTCCGCCGATGGCAGTCTGGACGGCATCTTGTATATCGGCCACATTTATGCCGAAGCGCGCAGCTGCCAGACGGTCAACAGTGAGATCGATATTCGGCTGACCCGTATCGCGTTGAATCCCCAAATCCTTGACCCCGTCAATTTTGGCCATAACATCTTTGATCTCCTCGCCCTTTTCCTCGAGAACGTCCAAGTCCGGCCCATAAAGCTTGGCAGCCAGTCCGCCTTTCGTACCGGTAAGCGATTCATCCACGTTGTCCTCAATGGGCTGGGAGAAATTCCAGAAAGCCCCCGGGTATTTCTCCAGTTCGCGATCCATCGCGGCGATCAGCTCCTCTTTCTTCTGATGAAAGACGGGCCGCCATTGGTCCTTGGGCTTCAAGTCGACAAAATATTCCGTGTTGCCGAATCCTCCCGTGTCGGTTCCATCGTCGGGCGCCCCGGATTGAGAGACGACCTTGGTGACCTCGGGGAACGAGGCGAGGATATAGCGGGAATGCTGGGCGAAGCGTGTGCCTTCCGTCTCGCCTATGCTGTTGGCCATCGCGCCACGCGCCCAAATGGCGCCTTCGTCCAAGTGGGGCAGGAACTCCGAGCCAATGACGCCACTAAACGTCAGGAAAAGAGTGACGGCCAACGAAGCCAGGCCAACGCCGACGGTAATCCAGCGATTCTCGATCGCCAACTTCACCGCACCCCGGTACCTATCCTTCAGGAACTCCATCACCGGGTTGCGCCATTCCTTGACACCATGTGGGAATAGCAGGGTAGCAAGCACGGGCACAATGAAAATGGAGAATACTATGGCGCCGAGTAGTGCGAAGGCAACGGTCCATGCCATGGGCCTGAACAAACGCCCTTCGACTCGCTGCAGCGTGAAGATCGGCATGTAGGCGGTGATGATGATGGCGATGGCGTAAAAAACCGGGCGCTGGACCTCGTGAGCGGCATCACGGATCATCTCAACCGGCGTCTTGATGCTCATGGTAATGCGGCCTGCCTCGGGTGAACCGTTCTTGCGGTGACTCAAATGCCGCATGATGTTTTCCACCATGACCACGGCGCCATCCACAACCATTCCGAAGTCGAGCGCGCCAAGTGAAATCAGGTTTGCGGGGATATGGCTCAGGTTGAGAAAGATAGATGCGAAGAGTAAAGAGAACGGAATGGTGAGCGCAACAATGAAGGCCCCGCGAACATTGCCAAGGAACAGGAAGAGAATAATCGTAACCAGGATCATTCCCTCACCGAGGTTGTGTAGCACCGTGTGCAATGTGTAATGAAGCAGATCGCTGCGGTCAAGCATGGGAACGACCTTCACACCCTCGGGCAGGATGTGATTGTTGAGCTCGTCCACCTTCTTGTGAATCCCATCGAGCGTAGGGCTTTCTTCGGCCCCTTTGCGCATCAGCACGCCGCCCTGGATGACGTCGGGTTCATCTACAATGACGCCGTCCGGACGATGGTCGGCTCTGGCCATGTGCCCCAGCCGAATTCTGGGGCCCCAGTCGACGACCGCGATGTCCTTTACCCGAACTGGAGCCCCTTTCGAAGTCGTCAGCACGGTATTCTCGATATCCTGCACATTGCGGTAAAGTCCAAGTGCGCGGACGTTCAGTTGCTGCATGCCCTCTTCGACGAAACTGCCGCCGGCGTTCACGTTGTTGACGGCCAACTGCTGCTCGACCTGGCTGATGCTCAAGCCGTAGGAGATGAGCTTATTCGGGTCGACGCGCACCTGATATTCGCGTGCGGTGCCGCCGAAGTCGCTCACGTCCACAACGTTCGGAACTTTTCTGAATTCCTTGTACAGAGTCCAGTCTTCGATGCTCCTCAAATTCATCAGGTCATACGCCGGATTCGTGCTCCGGATCGTGTACCAATAAATCTGGCCGGTGGGGCTCCAGTCCGTGCCGATTTGAGGCTGCACGCCCGCCGGCACATTGACCTGCGTGAGCCTTTCGAGCACCTTCTGGCGGTTCCATTCGTTAACCGATTGGTCGTCGAAGATCAACATAACCAGGGAAAGGCCAAAAATCGATTCCGATCGCACCGTGGTGAGATGCGGAATCCCAAACATCTGAATTTCGATGGGAACCGATACTTGCTGCTCCATTTCTTCGGCGGAACGCCCGGACCACTGGCTGATGATGGACACGTAATTATCGGCGATGTCCGGATAGACCTCAACGGGCATGTTGTGAAACGACAGCGCACCCCAGCCGAGCAATAGCAACCCAATCGCAAGCACCACGTACCGATTATTGAGAGCAAAATCTACAAGCGTGCGTATCATGGTTTCTTCCTCGAGCCCCGGAGTTGAGCGTCATTCATTATCGATCGCATTTTGGAGATTGATCGCGTTTGTCACGACCTGCTGGCCCGGCTGCAACCCGGATAGAACCTCCTGCATGTTGTTCGGCAACTGTTCGCCACTGATGACCTGAATCCGCTTAAACTTCCCTTGCACAGGGATGAAGACCCAATCGCGGTCGTGCAGATGCACGATCGCGGACGCCGGGACAGCCGTGTAGTTCCGCTTCTCCTTGCCGAACAAAGTGGCCGTGGCGAACATGCCCGGCCGCATCATCTCGCCCGGATTGGCCACTTCAATACGGACCTTCGCGGTGCGGATATTCGGATCGAGAATCGAGCCGATGTTGCTGATCCTGCCCTTGAGAACTTTGTCCGGATAGGCGTTCAGCTTGATGTCGGCGGATTGCCCGACGCGCACGTTGGCCATGTCGCTTTCAAAGACGTCACAGACGATCCACACGGTGGTCAGGTCCGAAATAGTGAGTGGGTTCGGCGTAGAGTAGGCCTGCACGAATGCCGCGTTCGTCACTTCCTGATCGGTGATCACGCCGGAAACCGGGGCGAAGATATCGACAATTCCCTTCGGATTTTCGGGATCGCTGCCCAGCAGGCGAAGATGCTCAGTGGCGGTATCGAGGGTGGTCTTGGCGTCGTCCTCGGTGTCTTGCGCGACCTCCAGGTCTCCCAGCGCTATGGCCCCGTGCTCGTAAAGCACCTTCGCTCGATCTAACTGCTTGCGCGTAAGGAGCTCATCGGAGATGGCCTTGCGGTAGGCGTCGAAGCCTCCCGATATGTCGTCGCTGCGAACACGCAGCAAGAGCTGGCCCTTCTTTACTGTGTCGCCGAGGCGAGCGCGGATGTCCACAATGCGGCCGGAGGCAAGCGAAATCACCGGAACAGTTCGCGCGATGTCCGGAAATACAGTGCCGGTCACGAACAATTGCGACGGGGCTTGGTATTCGGTCGCTGTTACGATCGGATACAGCTCCGGATGCTCGACCGCGAAAAATGAGACGTCCACTCCGGAAACCACCTTGGCGGAAGGCGGAGCTTCCGCGGCTGCATCCACCTTATCGCTCTTGCAGCCACTGGTGGTCAGCGATGCGCCAAGAACAATCAGAAGCAAACCGAATCCAATAGCTTTGTTTTTCATGCGGCTTCTTGCACCTCATTTTGCGTTTCCTGGCCTTAGGCAGCACCGGAATTGCGAGCAATCCCGGTACTGTTGTTAGCAAGTTTCATGAATGATTCTTCGAGTATTCGTCGATTTGCGTTAGGGCCGCATGAAGAGTTTCACAAAGAAACGTAGTGAATGCGGCCCGCTCAGTTAGCGTATTTGGCCGCATTTACCAATCGCGGCCTCGTTGACTGGTTGGCTAGAAACGGACCATGAGCGCCAGCGTGCTTACAGTCTGGTTGGTGCGCAGATCAGGCCACCAGATGGCGCCGGTCCCTCCCATTGAGTTGTTGTTCCCCGCGCCGATGCAGTTCGATATCGCCTGAGCGAGACCCGTCGTGAATAATGATGAACTGCTTACGTAGCCCACGCCGGAGGGAGCGCCATTGGCGCAGGCATATTGCGCCGGTGAGCCGTTGTTGCCGCCCGGAGGCGTGATGCCGCCGCGGCCGGTCCAGTAAGGCGTGTCGGAGTAGCGGTAGCCAGTCTCTGCGCGGAAGGTGATGTACTGGCTCGGCATGTAATCGAAGGTGATGGTGCCGTCGTGCATCACAGCTCGATCACCGCCGTTCTCGGTATAGTACGGAGAGCCACTGGTTGCGGTTGCGCCGTCGATGGGCGGCAGAAGAGTCAGGTAACGACCGTGGTTGTTCATTATTCCACCGCCCAGGGTAATTGCGTATCTGTCCTTCTTGAACCAGTAACGGTTGTAGGCCATCCACCCGACAAACGCCTGCTTGGGCCTGCCGTTCATGGAGTTGTGGCAGTTCACGCCGCCGTTGTAAGTGTCAGTGGTGCCCGTCTCCGGCGAGAGGCCCTGCGGGTTCAGCGCGCCATTCGCGCTGGCAAATGAGGCAGGTCCGCCGCCGTATTCGCAACCAAGGTCGCCGGTGAAGGTGAAGGCAATCTTGTCCAGAAACTTCTTTGGATTGTCATAGTACTTGATCTGTGCGCTGTCATCGGTATGAATGCGCGAGCGTCCGGGGAAGCCGGCGGAGTCTTCACCAAGACCATAGTTATTGAAGACGAAGTCCAGGTAGGGCTTGGGACGCCATAAAATCTGTCCGCCCAACCCCGGCTTGCCGTTGTACCGCGCATACGACTGCCAGCCGTTGATGAACCACGGCTCGATCTTCAGGTTCTTCGTCGGGAACCACTGCACGCGAATGCCGTTGAAGAACCATGGAGTGTTGGAGGAAACGAACGATGGCTGATAGGTCCAGTTGTCAGCGTTGTAGTAGCTGAACAGGCCGATGTACGAGACGAAGATGCCGCCGTCCAGGTTGAGGCCGTGGTTCACATCCCAGTGATATCCGCCCCACGCCTCTGAGACGTACTTGTACGCGTCGGCAAGATTCCATTGGCCGCGGTTGGGGCTGGAGTCGTTGCGCGGGGTGGTCGTGGCGAACATGCCGTACATGGTTAGAAATCTGCCGCGGACATTGTCGATGCGAATGTCGCCGCCGAAGCTCAACTGCTCGACCTGAACCTCATCGGAGCGGAAGGTTTCCGTCGATCCACCCAGGCTGTCGTCTGATGGGTGGTTATAGTCGAGGGTGTAATTAATGTCAGCGCGGAACTCCGGCGTGAAGTACTTGGTAGTCATCGGGAAGTCCACCACGCGTCCGTTGCTGTTGAGCCAGGTCCAATCGCCCGGGAATGGCGCCTCTTTGGTAGTGACCTCCGCTCTAATCTCGGGTGGCGCGGGAGCCGCCGCCGAAGCAGGCGCAGCCGCGGCCTGTGTGTTCGTCGTTACCGGGCTGCTCGAAGTGCCGCTTACAGCGGTCTTCTCTGCCGCCCGTAGTGCGTTGGCATCGCGGACTGCCTTCAGTTCGGATTCAAGTTGCTCGATCCGCGCCTTCATCTCCGTGAGTTCTTTAATAATCGCTTCGCTATCGGGCGGCGCGGCGACGGCGGCAGAAGGATTCGAAGCAGCGTTCGCGCTCGGCGGCGTTGTGGCGTTGTCTGGAGTTGTGCTTTGGGCTTTACACACGAGCTGCATGGCGAGTACGCAGATTGCAGCTCCCAATACGATGACCATCCTGAAATTGTTCTTCATAGGTGTCTGTTCTCCACGACGCCAGGCGTCGCCAGGTTAAGTAGCTGTTGTTATCAATGAGGAATGACTAAATTTCTGGTATCGTCCCTCACTTTACTAATATGCAAAGCGACATAAAGGAGCCGCAAAGAAAACGCAGTGTTTTCGAAAAGGCTAAGTAGCATTGCGCCTTTAGGTATGTGTATCCCTTGGCCACTTATATCCACTCTGTTTGTGAGAGGGGGGTGACTTACATAGACATTAGCGTTGTGGCCGTAAAGAATCCGTGTGTGTGTTGAAGATAGTTATAAACATTGCGTGAGCGATACATAAGTAAGTCATAAATGTCAACTCTTTCAGTTGCTTCTTGACATATATTTCTTGAATCTGCTGAAAGCAAAATGACCTGCCCATGAGCTTGCCGCGCAGTTCGCTGTATTTATCTAATCATTATTTAATCGGCGCTAGTGTATAGATTAATCGTTGCGACTATTCAGATGCGCTCTTAGTTTCCAACGACCATACCTTGCGTGTCTGGGATATGAAGTCTGGCGAGTGCTTGGGCGTATTCACTTGCGGTGATCAAGTCCCCTCTTGCTCCTGAACTATGGAGCAAATTGTGGCCGAAGATCAAAGCGGTCGAATCCATTATTATGTCTGGGAGGAGAGAAAACCAGGTGCGCGAGCAGAAGGCTGCGAGTTTAACCGCAAAGCCCAGCATTGGCCAAGCCAAGGCATAGGTTGATAGAGCATAGAAAAATTTCTTCTGCGAGTCATCTATTGACACGCCAACGACTTGGTCCTGACGCCCAGCTCAGAATCTGTCCGTACGTAGAACGTATCAGTCCAGTTAATTAGCCATTATGTCCTGTAGGGATTCACGGTTGAGACCAAAGCGCCGATGTACTCTCCGTGTGTTCATGATCGCCCCGTTTTTCGATCCAACTCACAACTCCTTGCTTTGTCTTGTGTCCTTATTCGAAATTGAAGCGCCAGAATGTTGTGGATTCGTTTTGACTTGAAGCCGACGATCCCGCGATGAACCTCCAACCCACAAACCCCGGAGACCTTCCGGCTTGGCCCAAGCGTGCTTTTCCATAGACCAGTATTGAAACTGACTCAGAGGGACATGATCGGCGAATTGAGTTCAACATACATGAATTCCCCGTCACACAAACGGCTATTCCGTACTGAAGGGAGAAGCCGGGAGGTTGTCCTGGTTGTACAGGTTGCATGGCGGATTTCCGGCCCAGCCATAACGTACCGCCGCGGGACTTTCCACCTGGGGCGACGAAACCACTACCGTTGTTCCATCAATCACCGCCTGTGCCGGCACGAACTTCCCATCGCTTCCGGCAATCTCGAACCCGGTCAGGAAATCGCCCCTGGAAACCAGCCCGCTCTGAGCATGATCGAAGAAGATCCGCATGGACGTCCCTTCTTTCATATAAGTGCGATAGAGCGGCCCGGAATACTCCAGCGATTCATGATAGGCCAGAGCGCGTGCCGCCAGCGAGAGTCTGCGGCCCACCTCCTGCTTGTTTCTGGGATGAACATTGTCAGGATCTCCGATGTCGATGGCTACGGCCATGCCGGTCTGATTCACGCTCAGCGTGCGCCGCTGCGCCTCGCGCAGTTCGGGCCACTTGGAATCCGGCGAGGTTGTAAAACTGGCCAGCTGTACCAGAAGAAATGGAATATCTCCCTCCTGCCAGCGCTTGCGCCAGTCACGAATCATCGCAGCCATCAGGCGGTCGTAATAGAACGAGCGCTCTATGCTGGCATTGCTCTCGCCCTGATACCAAAGAAATCCACGAATGCGAAATTTCACCAACGGCGCGATCATGCCGTTGAAGGTTCCGCCCGGCGACCACGAGCGCAACTCGGGACGCCATGGAAACTCGGGAGCAGGCTTGCCGGCATCGATTGCTTCCTTGCGGGCCTTGTCTTCCAAAGCACGTTCCAAAAGGGACGTCGGTTCCTTCTCGCTCATGTCAGCCCAGTTTTCCCAGGAGGGCATCAGGGAAGCATCCTGCGCAAGAGCCTTCAAGCTCGTCCAGGCTTCGCCGGGCGTACCGCCCCAATCCGCCTCGATCAAACCGATGGGGACATGTTGATCCGCCTGGATATTACGCGCAAAGAAGTAGGCCACAGCCGAGAAATCCGCAACCGTCGTTGGCGTGCACAGCGTCCACGATTTGGTTAGCACATCATCCTGCGGAAAGTCCGACGATCTTTTATCCACATGGAAGAGGCGAATCTTCGGCTGATCGGCATCTTTCAACTCCTGCTCAGCATGAAGAACGCCACTGAGACCGAACTCCATGTTGGACTGGCCCGATGCCAGCCATACATCGCCCACCAGAATGTCCGAAAGGCTGATCTTGTTCTCACCCTCGATCTCCATTGTGAAGGGGCCACCGGCTTCGCCTGCCGGAAGATCAATCTCCCAATGTCCCAGCCTGTCGACCGTTCCTTTCGCCTCCGCGTTGCGGAATCGCACAGTGACCATTTCGCCAGCCGACGCGCTTCCCCAAACTCTCACCGGCATTCCGCGCTGCACAACGGCGTGATCCGACCAGAGAGAAGGAAGAGATACCTTTGCCATGCAGGCCTGACTGCCTGCAAGACCCATCAGTAGAATCACTATGACTTTCAATGATAAAAACAACTTCTTCACGGCTTCGTTACATCCTTTCGGCCTGTCTGCGGCTCAACCACCAAATTGAGTGTAATGGATTGAAGAACATCGCTGCCATCGCTCCCTGCCTGTCTGTTAGGGATCATCGGAGGTGCGTTATCGGAAGGATGGCGGGCGGTTTTCAAGGTCCCGGCCGCGTTCCTTGCTGGGCGTATCACCGGTGGTGAACTCGATGCGCGTGGTGCCCGGATGCAGCTTCTCCAGCGGCAGCCAGGAATTCGGGTACTCCATGCCGTCGAGCGTGACTTTCTGGACGAAGAAACCGCTGCCACGGCGGCTGATGACGACGATCCTCTTTCCCGCCAGGTGCAGGGTGGCCTTGTCAAACATTGGCGTGCCCAGAACCACGCCACCGACACCTGGAACTGCGGGATAGAAACCGAGCGCATCCCAAACATAGACGCCCGAGGTGGCCCCAAGATCGTCGTTGCCGGGAATGCCGTCAGGCGTGGCCTTGAAGGTTTCTTTCGAGATGCGCGTGACTACGTCCTGGGTCTTCCATGGTTGGCCTGCGAAGACGTAGGCATAGGGAACAACAAAGTCGGGTTCGTTTTCGATGTTGTAGCAGGGGTCGCCCCAGCAGCGGAGCTTGAGGAAGAACTTATCGAGGCGCGGAATCACCTTGTCCTCGCCGCCGATCGCGGCAAAGAGGGCGGGATAGTCGAAAGGAATCATGTAGGTGTACTGGTAGCTATTGCCCTCCTCGAAGCCTTGCTGAGAAGCCGTATCCCAGGAGTTTTTGCCTTTGGGGAGCACCAGGTCCGCGTCGAATCCGGGCAGCCATGTACCATCGCTGGCGCGGGGGCGGATCCAGCCCGTTGCGGGATCGAGCAGGTTCTTCCAGTTCTGCGAGCGCTTGAGGAACGTCTTGTATACGGCCTCATGTCCTGTGTTCCTTGCGAATTGGGCGACGGCGAAATCGTCGTTGACGTATTCGAGGGTGCGCGAAGCCGAGATGCGATCGATCTCCTCGGGCACATAGCCGAGTTTCATGTATTCGGCGAGGAAGGGGCGCTCAGAGCCGCCGTGCGCGCTCACACCAGGCTCGGTTCCGGCCTTGACCATGTACTTCAGAGCGGTTTCGAGATCGAAGTTGCGCGCTCCG
>Ga0209039_10000963_pt1 | contig 28019 bp, 39 predicted proteins | sample BogFormECP12_OM1_FD_188238 | JGI IMG/M metagenome (GOLD analysis project Ga0209039, IMG submission 188238) | Bog forest soil microbial communities from Calvert Island, British Columbia, Canada - ECP12_OM1 (SPAdes) (version 2) | ecosystem: Environmental > Aquatic > Freshwater > Wetlands > Bog ... | reverse complement strand
CTGATCGTCCCCGTCGCCCTCGAGCAGGGCTCCAAATTCGCCATCCGCGAAGGCGGCCTCACCGTCGGCGCCGGCGTCATCACCAAGATCCTCGAATAAGGAAAGCTATGGCCAAACAAAAGATCCGCATCCGCCTGAAAGCCTACGATCACCGCGTCCTCGACCAGTCTGCCAAGCGGATTGTCGAAACCGCCGAGCGATCCGGTGCCCATGTGGTCGGCCCGGTACCCTTGCCAACCAAGATAGAACGGTTTACAATACGACGCTCGACATTCATCGACAAGGACTCGCACGAGCACTATGAGATCCGCACGCACAACCGCATGATCGATGTCCTGGATCCTGACTCCAAGACGATCGACATGCTGATGCGCTTGAATCTCCCGGCGGGTGTGGATATCGAGATCAAAATCTAAATCTGAGTGTGCGCCTGGGCCCTCGGGCCCGGCGCGGACGACAGCGCAAGAACGGTGCTGTCCGTGGGCCCTCAAATCCTGGCGGCCGCGGCAGGCCGGCTGACTGTGCTGTAGCGGAGATGATGCAGCCAAGCCCAGGCTGACAGTCTCGCCGATGATTGGAAGGAGAAAACCGAGCATGTTGAAAGGGCTGATTGGCAAGAAGATCGGCATGACCCAGATCTTCGATGAGGCCGGTGCGGCTGTCCCGGTCACTCTGATCGAAGCTGGGCCTTGCTATGTAACGCAGGTACGCCTTCCGGAAAAGGAAGGCTACGCAGCGGTGCAACTCGGCTTTTCCGAGGCCAAACCCAAGCGCCTGACGGGCGGACAACTGGGTCACCTGAAGAAGAACGAGCTGCCCCCGCTGCGTTTTTTGCGCGAGTTCCGCATCAAGGATCCCGCCACGAAACCCGGTGACAAGGTGACCGTGGAGATCTTCAAGATCGGGGAACGCGTCGATGTCGTCGGCACCAGCAAGGGCAAGGGCTTCGCCGGGGCGGTCAAACGCTACCATTTCGCCGGCGGCCCGAAGACCCACGGCGCTTCCGACCGGCTGCGTGCCCCGGGTTCGTCCTCCTCCACCACCACCCCTGGCCGGGTCTACAAGGGCTCGCGGCGCCCCGGCCACATGGGCCGTGAACGCGTGACCGCCCAGAGCCTGAAGGTCGTCCTGGTGGACAGCGAGCGCAATCTGCTCGGGGTACGGGGGGCCGTCCCGGGAGCGAAGGGCGCCCTGCTGATGATCAAGGATGCGCGCAAAGCCTAGGCGCGGCGGATGGGAGCTGAAGTCATGAAAGCGGATGTTTTCAACCTGAAAGGGGAGAAGGTCAAAACGGTCGAACTGCCCGCGGCGATCTTTGAAGCCCCGGTCAACGTGGACCTGATGCATCAGGCCTATGTCCAGCAGATCGCCAATGGGCGCCTGGGGACGCACAAGACCAAGACCCGCAGTGAAGTCGCCGGCGGCGGCAAGAAGCCCTGGAAGCAGAAGGGCACGGGACGAGCGCGCCAGGGATCGACGCGCGCCCCCCAGTGGGTCGGCGGTGGCAAGATCCACACTCCCCGCCCGCACAAGTACACCCAGCACATGCCCCGCCAGATGCGGCGGGAGGCCCTGCGCTCGGCCCTCTCGGCCAAGGCGGCCGAGGCCGGCGTGGTGCTCCTGGACGAGCTGTCCCTGCCGGAGGCGAAGACCCGCCTGATGGCCCAGGCCCTGGGCCTGCTGGTCGGCGAGGCCACGGCACTCATCCTGTTCTCGGAGAAGGACGCCAATTACGAGGCGGTTTCCCGCTCGACCAATAACCTTCCGGATGCCAAGCTGCTGCAGGCGAGCTATCTGAACATCCGCGACCTTTTCAGCTATGAAAAACTCGTCATGCCGCTCGCCGCCCTCGACGTGTTGAAGAACGTTCTGGTATCGGAGGCAGCATGACGACGATCTATGACGTGCTCCGGCGACCCCTCGTCACGGAAAAGTCGAACTACCAGTCCAGAAAGCTGCACCAATATGCCTTCGAAGTGACCCCTGACGCCACGCGCACCCTGGTCAAGGATGCCGTGGAGACGATGTTCGAGGTCACGGTGGTCAAGGTGAACATCATGAACACCGCGGGGAAGCGCAGCCGCCGGGCCAAAAGCCGGCGCCTCCTGGCCCGCACCACCGGCTTCAAGAAGGCCATCGTGACCCTGGCCGAGGGCTCGTCCCTCGAGATCTTTGAAGGGGTGAAGTAATGGCCGTCAAGAAATACAAACCCACCACCCCCGGACAGCGCGGGATGACCGGATACACGTTCGAGGAGATCACCAAGGACACCCCCGAGCGCAGCCTGATCACCGACCGGCACGGCCACGGCGGACGCAACTCCTACGGCAGGATCACCGTGCGCCATCGCGGCGGCGGCCACCGGCGGGCCATCCGCCTCGTGGACTTCAAGCGCGACAAGCACGACATTCCGGCCAAAGTGGCGGCGATCGAATACGATCCGAACCGCACGGCCCGCCTGGCGCTGCTCTTCTATGCCGATGGCGAGAAGCGCTACATCGTCGCTCCCCTAGGCCTGAAGGTCGGGGATACGGTTCTTTCGGGCCCCCAGGCGGAGATCCGCCCCGGCAACTGTCTGCCGCTCTCGAACATCCCGGTCGGCACCATGGTTCACAATATCGAGTTGCAGAAGGGCAGGGGCGGGCAGATGGTCCGGTCCGCGGGAGGGGCGGCGCAGCTCCTGGCGAAGGAGGGCGAATACGCCCAGATCCGCCTGCCCTCCGGGGAGGTGCGCCTGGTCCTGCAGGCCTGCTATGCCACGATCGGCCAGGTCGGCAACCTGGACCACAGCAACATCAAGCTGGGCAAGGCCGGCCGCAAACGCCACCTGGGCATCCGCCCGACGGTGCGCGGCTACGCCATGTCCCCGCGCGATCATCCGCATGGGGGTGGGGAAGGCCGCCAGCCGACCGGTATGCCGGGTCCGAAGACCCCGTGGGGCAAGCCCGCCCGCGGCTACATCACCCGCCGCAACAAGCGGTCGAACCAGTACATCGTGCGCCGCCGCAGCAAGTCGAACCGCTGAGGCGCGGAGAGTGGATGAGGTGAACTGATATGTCGCGTTCATTGAAGAAGGGGCCCTACATCGCCCCGAAACTGCTCAAGAAGATCGAAGCGATGAACCAGAAAGGCGAGAAGAAGGTCATCCGCACGTGGAGCCGTGCCAGCGTGATCTTCCCGCAGATGGTGGGCCACACCATCGCCGTCCATGATGGCCGGCGCCATGTGCCCATCTATATCACCGAGAACATGGTCGGTCACCGCCTGGGTGAGTTCGCCCCGACGCGCCTGTTCCGCGGCCATGTCACCGCGGAAAAGGTAGCCAAGGTCGTTCCACCGGCTGCACCGGCAGCCTAGGAGCCAGGCGATGCCTCACGATATTCGTGCCCAGTTGCGATACCTGTCCATCTCGGCCCAGAAAGTGCGCCTGGTCGTCGATACCGTGCGCGGCAAGGATGCCGTGCAGGCCATGGAGATCCTGCGTTTCATGCCGCAGATGGCCGCCCAGCCGGTCGCAAAGCTCCTGGCCTCGGCAGTGGCGAACGCCGAAGAGAACTTCGGGGTCAGCCGGGACAACCTGTATGTGGCCAAGATCTTCGCCGATGAAGCCCCCACGCGCAAGTGGCGCCGCTTCGGGGCGCGCGGCCGCTTCAAGCCGATTTTGCGCCGTTCCTCGCATGTGACTGTCGTCCTGCATGAGCGGGAGGCCGCCTAGGCGGCCCGCTCGGCACGAGAAGGAGAAATTATGGGTCGCAAAGTTCATCCGATTGGATTTCGTCTGGCCGTCACCCAGGATTGGCGCGGAAAATGGTTCGCCGAAGGAGCCGCCTACCGCGAGCAGCTCAATCAGGATTTCGCCATTCGCGACCTGATCCGCGCGGAAGCGGGCCGGGCCGGGGTTTCCCGCATCGATGTCGAACGCTACCCCGGAAAGCTCAAGGTGGCGGTCTTCACGGCCAAACCCGGGATTTTGATCGGCCGCAAGGGCGAGGGCATTAAAAAGATCCGGGTCAGCATGGAAGGTCTGACCGGCAAGAAGGTTGACCTGGATATCAAGGAGATCAAGGCCCCGGACTGCGATGCGTACCTGGTGGCCCACAACATCGCCGACCAGCTCGAGCGCCGCATCAGCTACCGGCGCGCCATGAAGCGCGCCATCCAGCAGGCCATGCGCCAGGGCGCCCAGGGCATCAAGATCGAGGTCGGCGGAAGGCTCGGCGGGGCCGAGATGGCCCGCAACGCCTGGCTGCGCGATGGCCGCGTGCCTCTGCAGACCCTGCGGGCGGACATCGATTTTGCCCGCGCCGAGGCCTCGACCACCTACGGCCGCATCGGCGTCAAGGTGTGGGTCTACAAGGGCGATATGAAGCCCGAAGGGGAAGAGAAGATCGAGACGACCGAGGGTGTCTACGTCAGTGAGTAGGCGCGCCCCGGGTGAAATGAGGAATGTGCCATGTTGATGCCAAAACGCGTGAAATACCGCAAACAGATGCGCGGCCGGATGAAGGGCAAGGAATCGCGCGGGGTGGAGATCTCCTTTGGGGATTACGGCCTGCAGGCGCTGGAGCCGGGCTGGGTCACGGCCCGTCAGATCGAGGCCGCCCGGCGGACCCTGGTGCACGCCATGAAGCGGCGCGGCAAGGTCTGGATCCGCATCTTCCCCGACAAACCCTTCACCCGCAAGCCCCCGGAAACCCGCATGGGCAAGGGCAAGGGCAGCGTGGAGTACTGGGTCTCGGTGGTCAAACCCGGCCGAGTGATGTTCGAGGTCGGCGGCCTGGATGAGGACACTGCCCGCGAGGCGTTGAGCTTGGCGCGGCGCAAATTCGCCATCAAGACCAAGGTCATCGCCCGCCACGACCTGGCTGCAGGAGAGCAGGCATGAAAGCCGAAGAGATCCGCAAGATGACGGTGGAAGAGATGCAGGCCAAACTGTCGGACACCCGCGAGGAGCTGATGAAAATGCGCTTCCAGCAGGTCACCGGCCAGTTGACCGACACCAACCGCCTGGGCCAGCTGCGGCGCGATATCGCGCGCCTGGAGACCATTATCCAAGAACGCGCCCGGACACCCGTCCAGGAAGGTGAATCATGAACGAGCGTCGTCGCATGACCGGTGTCGTCACCAGCAATAAGATGACCAAGACCGTGGTGGTCGAGATCAGCCGGACCTTCCGGCATCCGCTCTACCGCAAGGTGGTGCATTCGAGCCGGCGGGTCATGGCCCACGATGAGCTGGGCTGCCAGATCGGCGACCAGGTCCAGATCGTGGAGAGCCGGCCGCTCTCGAAGGAGAAGCGCTGGGTGGTCGAGACGATCCTCAAGCACGGGCAGCGCGCCGCCGCCGAGCCCGGGCTGGAAACGGTCGTGGAGGCGCAGCCATGATCCAGCAGGAAACACGCGTCAAGGTGGCGGACAACACCGGCGCCCGCGTCCTCCTGGTGATCCACGTCATGGGAGGCTCCCGCCGCCGCTACGGGGCGGTCGGTGATGTCGTGGTGGGCACGGTCAAGTCGGCCGCACCGCAGGGCACGGTCAAGAAGTCGGATATCGTCAAGGCCGTGATCGTGCGCTGTTCCAAGGAATGGCGCCGGGAGGACGGTTCCTACATCCGCTTCGATGACAATGCCGTGGTCTTGCTGGACATCGACGGCCAGAACCCGAAGGGCAGCCGCATCTTTGGCCCGGTGGCCCGCGAGCTGCGCGAGAGGGGCTTCATGAAGATCGTCAGCCTGGCCCCGGAAGTGCTTTAGGCTGCTTGAGGAGCGAAGGATGAAAGTCAAGATTCGAAAAGGCGATACGGTCGAAATTATCAGCGGGAAGCTCGAAGAAAAGGGCAAGCGCGGAGAGGTCATCAAGGTCCTTCCGGACTTGGACCGGCTGGTGGTGCAGGGCGTGAATGTGCGCACGAAGCACCAGCGCCAGGTCCAGACCCAGGGCCGCACGATCAATCCCGGCCGCATTAAATTCGAGGCGCCCATTCATATTTCGAATGTCATGCTGGTTTGCCCGAAGTGCAGCGAACCGACCCGGGTCGCCGTCCAGCGCGACGAGTCCGGCTCGCATCGGGTCTGCAAGCACTGCCAGGCGTTGATCGATTAGGCGCCCGCGGAGACTTGAGTCATGAACAGATTGCAGGAAAAGTACAAGAAAGAAGCGGTCCCGGCCCTCTCGAAGGCCTTCCAGTTCAAGAACATCATGCAGGTGCCGCGCATCGAGAAGATCGTGATGAACATCGGTCTGGGCGAAGCCATGGATAACCCCAAGGCGCTCGAGGCGGCGATGAACGACGTCGCCACCATCACCGGGCAGAAACCGGTGATGACCAAGGCCCGCAAGAGCATTGCCAATTTCAAGCTGCGCGAGGGCCGGATCATCGGCACGAAGGTCACCCTGCGCGGCGAGAAGATGTGGGCGTTCCTCGACCGCCTGGTCAATACCGCCCTGCCGCGCGTGCGTGACTTTCGCGGCGTCTCTCCGGAGGCCTTTGACGGGCGGGGCAACTACACGCTTGGGTTGCGCGAACAGCTGATCTTCCCGGAGATCGAGTACGACAAGATCGATAAGATCCGGGGCATGGAGATCACCATCGTGACCACGGCGAAATCTGATGATACTGCACGGCTGCTGCTCCAGATCCTGGGCATGCCGTTCAAGAAGGAAGCGTAACTATGGCGAGCGTATGCATGAAATACCGTGAGCAGCGGCGGAAGTACCCCACCCGGGTCCGCAATCGCTGCAGCCGCTGCGGCCGGCCGCGCGGGTACATCCGCCGGTTCGGTTTGTGCCGGATCTGCTTCCGCGAGCTGGCGCTGGAGGGGAAGATCCCCGGCGTCATCAAGGCCTCCTGGTAGAGCGGTGGAGATACACCTATGAGCATGTCCGATCCTATTGCCGATATGTTGACCCGCGTGCGCAACGCGGTACTGAGCGGCCAGCCGATGACCGCCATGCCCTGTTCGAAGGTCAAGGTGGAAATCGCCAAGATCCTGAAGGAAGAGGGCTACCTGGAGACCTATGAGGTCGCGGACGGCGAAAAGCCGACCCAGAAGGTGTTGAGGCTGCGCATCAAGTACCTCGGGGAACGGCGGGAGCGCCATCCGGTGATCACCGGGCTGGAGCGGATCAGCCGCCCCGGCCGGCGCATCTACACCAAGAAACAGGATATCCCCTGGGTGCTTTCCGGGCTCGGGGTGGCCATTCTTTCGACCCCCAAAGGGATCATGACCGGATCGCGCGCCAGGCAGCTCGGCGTCGGCGGTGAGATCCTGTGTAAGGTCTGGTAAAAGAGGAGGAGGTCTCGTGTCTCGTGTCGGCAGATTACCGGTGGTCATCCCGGCGGGTGTGCAGGTGGAGATCAAGGGTTCGAACGTCCGGGTGAAGGGCCCGAAAGGCGAGCTTCAACGCGCCTTCTCCCCTTCGATGGGCATTGCGATGGATCAGGGACAGATCGTGGTCTCCCGCAATTCGGACCTGCCTGCGGAACGGGCCCTGCATGGGACGACCCGCGCCGTCCTGGCGAATATGATCCAGGGCGTCAGCGCTGGTTTCGAACGCGTCCTGGAGATCGAAGGCGTCGGCTATCGGGCCGAGCTGAATGGCAAGAACCTGGTTTTGCACATGGGCTATTCCCACCCGGTCGAGATGGTCCCCCCGGCAGGAATCTCCTTTGATGTGGAAGCCAAGGCGCGCCAGATCTTCGTGCGCGGCTATGACAAGGAACAGGTCGGGCAGACCGCCGCGGATGTGCGCAGCGTCCGCCCGCCAGAGCCGTACCATGGCAAAGGCCTGCACTACCTGGGCGAACACATTCGGCGCAAGGCGGGCAAGGCCGGAAAGGCAGCGGTGTAAGCGATGGCTGAGAAAACTCGTTCGGTGGCAAGGGTCCGCCGGCATGCGCGCGTGCGCAAAGGAATTGCGGGCACACCCCAGCGGCCGCGCCTCTCCGTCTTCCGCAGCCTGTCGGAGATCTACGCCCAGGTCATTGACGACCAGGCTGGCAATACCCTCGTTTCCGCCTCCACGATCGACCCGGACCTGCGGGCCCGGGTGAAAGGCTTGAAGAAGATCGAGCAGGCGAAACTGGTCGGTCAGGCGATCGCCGAGCGCGCCAAAGGCAAGGGCATCAAGGCGGTCGTGTTTGACCGCGGCGGGTTCAAGTACACCGGCCGGGTCAAGTCGCTGGCGGACGGCGCCCGCGAAGGCGGATTGGATTTCTAAAGGCCGGATTGGAGAACCATGGTTGAATACCAGGCAAGTCAACTCGAACAAGCTGAAACCCTCGATGAGCGCGTGATCGAGATCGCCCGCGTGGCAAAAGTGGTCAAGGGCGGCCGGCGCTTCCAGTTCCGCGTCACGATGGTCGTGGGCGACAACCGCGGCAAGGTCGGCATGGGCATCGGCAAGGCCAATGCCGTACCGGATGCCATGCGCAAGGCGACCGAACGCGCCCATAAGGACATGCACAAGATCTTCCTGTCCGGGACGACGATCACGCACGAGGTGACCGGCAAGGTCGGCGGCGCCATCATCCTGCTCAAACCGGCCTCGCCCGGCACGGGCGTCATCGCCGGCGGGGGGGTGCGGGCGGTCCTGGAGGCCTCCGGCATCCATGACATCCTGACCAAGTCGCTGGGGTCTTCGAATGTGCTTAATATCGTCCAGGCGACCTTCCTGGCCCTGGCGAGCCTCAAGTCGCCCCAGGAAGAGGCCGCCCGGCGCGGCAAGCCGGTCGAAGAGCTGCTGCCCTTCTGGGAGAGGAGAAAGAAGCATGGCTAAGAAGACCTCGGAGGGCAAGGTGCTCAAGGTCACCCTGGTCCGCAGTCCGATCGGATACCCCGAACCGCAGAAGAGGACCGTGCGCGCCCTGGGCCTGCGTCACATGCACCAGGTCGTTGAACACCAGGACAACCCCGCCCTGCGCGGCATGCTGGCCAAGGTGATCCATCTGATCCGTATCGAAGAGTAGGGAAGACGATGAAGCTGAACGATCTCAAACCCAATCTCGCCAAGAAACACCGCAAGCGCCTCGGTCACGGCATCTCCGCCGGCCAGGGCAAGACCGCCGGCCGCGGCACCAAGGGCCAGAAGTCGCGCACCGGGGAGGGCGGGCGGTTATACCGCCAGGGCGGGAACCTGCCGTTCTTCCGCCGGCTGCCGTTCATCCGCGGCAAGGGCTTTACCCCGCCGACCGAAGTCGAGTTCAATGAAGTCAACCTGGACCAGCTCGAGCGCTTCAAGGCCAATGCCGAGATCACACCGGAGAGCCTGGCCGCGGCGAGCCTGTTGCGGGATCCCCGCAACCCGGTGGCCATCCTCGGACGGGGTGAGCTGAAAACAGCCCTGAAGGTGCATGCCCAGCGCGTCAGCGCCTCGGCACGGGCCAAGATCGAAGCTGCCGGCGGGACGGTGGAGCTGATCGGGTAATTCCCGGCGGGGAGGCTGCTGATATGAAAACGACATTCTCGGGCTGGCGTTATCTGTGGAAGTCTGCGGACATCCGCAGCAAGCTGCTGATCACCTTGCTCCTCCTCGTGATCTACAACCTGGCATCCTACATCCCGGTGCCGGGGATCAACGGCGCAGCCCTGAAACAGCTGATGCAGAGCCTGACCGGCTCCGGATCCTTCTTTAACTTTCTCGACATGCTCTCCGGGGGCACCATCTCCCGCTTCTCGCTGCTGGCGATGGGCGTCTACCCTTACATCACCGCCCAGATCATCCTGCAGCTGCTCCTGCCCATCATCCCCGCCCTGCAGCGGCGTATGGAGGAGAACCCGACCGAGGGGCGCAAGTGGATGGAGAAGTGGACCTACTACCTGGCCGTGCCCATGGCGGTGCTCTCCGCCATCGGCCAGATCAACATCTTCAATGCCTACGCCGCCCAGGCCAACCTGGGTCAGATCGTTCCTTTCAGCCTGAGCGGCGCACAACTGATCCCCTCCATGGCGGTGCTGTTCAGCATGCTCGGCGGGACGATGTTTGCCATCTGGCTGGGTGAGCTGATCTCCGAGTACGGGATCCGCGGGCAGGGCCTGTCCCTGATCATCTTCGCCGGGATCGTGGCGAAGATCCCCTCGAACCTGGGCGCGCTCCTGGCCGACAAGCAGCACGGGGTGATCCTGGTCGTCTCGGCGGTGCTGGTCATCGTCGCCGTGATCTTTGCGATCGTCTTCGTCCAGCAGGGCCGACGCAACGTGCCGGTGATGTATCCGGGACGGCGGGTCGGAAACCGCATGTCCATGCCGGTTAAAGGCTCGCTGCCGCTCATGGTCAACCTGGCGGGCATGATCCCGTTGATCTTCGGCTCGGCCCTCCTGCAGTTCCCGGCCATTATCAGCAGCTACTTCATCAACTCGAAGACGGCAGCGATCAAGCAGTTCGCCAACGGTGTCTATACCACGTTCAACAGCACCGGTTCCAATGCCTGGGTATACTGGATGTTGTACTTCCTGATGGTGGTGGTCTTCACCTTCTTCTACACCGATGTGTTGTTCACCCAGCAGAACTACGGCGAGAACTTGAAGCGGGTGGGCGCCCAGATCCCGGGTGTGAACCGGGGCGCGCCGACCCAGAAGTACCTGACCAAGGTTCAGCGCCGGATCACGTTGCCGGGGGCGGTCTTCCTGGGCTTGGTGGCGATCCTGCCCTTCTTCATCAACTTGATCCTGCAGGCGGCGAAGATCGGCTCCACCGCCTCGAACACGACCCTGTTCCTGGTCACCTCCGCCGGCCTGCTGATCGTGGTGGGCGTCGTGCGGGATACCTTCCAGAACATCGAGGCCGAGCTGAAGCTGCACGGCTACGAGGATTCGCTGCTCGTCCGCTAGAGGCGCATGCCCAAGTATATCGTCCTCTTAGGACCTCCCGGGGTCGGCAAAGGCACCCAGGCGAAGAGAATCGCCGAGAAAACGCATCTGGCGCATATCTCCTCCGGTGACCTGTTCCGCGAGAACATTAAAAACGGCAGCCCGCTTGGAAAAGCGGCCGAGTCCTACATCCACAAGGGCGAGCTCGTCCCGGATGACGTGACCATCGGCATGATCCGGGAACGCCTCTCCCGCCCGGACTGCCGGGAGGGGGCGCTCCTGGACGGCTTCCCCCGCACGGCCGTGCAGGCCGAAGCCCTGACGAAGCTCCTGGCCGAATTCTCCGGACGGGTGAACTCCGTCCCGTATATCACCGCCTCCGAGGCGACCCTGGTCGAGCGCCTGGGCGGGCGCTGGACGTGCACCGCCCAGGGGCATGTCTTTCACGAAAAGCACAACCCGCCGAAGGTGGCCGGGGTGTGCGACCTGGACGGTTCCAGGCTGTATCAGCGGGAGGACGACCGGGCGGAGACCGTCCAGCGGCGGATCCAGGTCTATTTCGAGCAGACCGCGCCCTTGATCGCCTTTTACCGGGAACGCGGCCTCCTGGCGGAGGTCGATGGCGCACGACCGATCGGGAAGGTCACCGAGGACCTCTTGGCGGCCCTGGAGAAATAACATGGCCTGGGATCGGGACATTCATATCAAGAACTCTTCCGAAATGGTCCTGATGCGCGAGGCGGGCCGTGTCAATGCCCTGGCGCTGGAGGCCGTTCGGAAGGTCATCCGCCCCGGGGTGACGACCGCAGACCTCAACGCGGCTGCTGAGGAACTGCTCGCCAAGCACAACGCCTACTCGCCTTTCAAGAACTACGGCGAACCGCCTTATCCGGCTTCGATCTGCACCAGCGTCAACGAAGAACTGGTGCACGGCATCCCGGGGAAGCGGAAACTGAGGGACGGCGACATCATCTCGGTGGATTGCGGGGCGGTCGTCGAGGGGTTCGTCGGCGACGCAGCATTCACGGTCGGGGTCGGGGAAGTTTCCGATACCGCCCGCAAGGTGATGGCGGTGACCGAGCAGGCCCTCGCGGTGGCCATCGCCATGATGCGCCCCGGAAACAAGACCGGCGACATCTCGGCGGCGATCCAGCAGTACGTGGAGAGCCAGGGACTGTATGTCGTTCGGGAATACACCGGACACGGTGTGGGCCGAAAAATGCATGAAGGACCTCAGGTCCCGAATTACGGCACCCCCGGCACCGGGGTCCCGCTGCGGCCGGGGCTGACGATCGCCCTCGAACCGATGGTGCTGGTCGGCACGTACAAGACCCGCGTGCTCGGAAACCGGTGGACGGTGGTCTCTGCGGATGGGTCGTTGACGGCCCACTTCGAACACTCGGTGGCCGTCACCGAAGGCGACCCTCTGATTTTGACCCTTCCGTGACCCGCGCGCAGGCCGGACGAAACTGGACGGAACCGGTTAGAGCATGTATAATCAAATCTTTGGCTGGACTACTGGAAGAAAGAAGCAAGGAGTACTGCGATCATGAAAGTATCACCCTCCGTTCGCAAGCGCTGCGCGAAGTGCAAAGTTGTCAAGCGCAAGGGCAGATTGTACATCATCTGCGAGAATCCGAAGCACAAACAGCGACAAGGATAGCAGACCATGGCCAGAATTGAAGGTGTTGACCTGCCGCGTAACAAACGCGTGGAAGTGGGACTGAATTATCTGTTCGGCATCGGACCGGCGCGCTCGCGCCAGATCCTGGCGGCGACCCAGATCAACCCGGATACGCGCGTCAAGGACCTGACCGAAGGGGAGGTCTCGGCCATCCGGGACTATATCACCAAGAATTGGAAGGTCGAAGGCGATCTGCGCCGGGAAGAACAGATGAACATCAAGCGCCTGGTCGAGATCGGCTGCTATCGCGGCCTGCGCCATCGCCGCAACCTGCCGGTCCACGGGCAGCGCACCCGCACCAACGCCCGGACCCGCAAGGGTGTCAAGAAGACCGTTGCCGGACGCGGACGCCGCCGCGGCGGGAAGAAGTAAGTCTCGAGGAGCGTGAGAGAGTATGGCTCAAACTGTACGAAGTGCGCGCCGCTCCGGCGGCGGCAAGAAAGGCAAGCGGGTCCTGTCCTCCGGACAGGTGCATGTCTTCGCCTCATTCAACAATACCATCGTCACGGTAACCGACACGGAAGGCAACACCCTGTGCTGGGGCAGCGCCGGGTCGGCCGGCTTCAAAGGCTCCCGCAAGAGCACACCCTTCGCGGCGCGGCTCGCCGCCGAGCAGGCCATCAAGGCTGCCCAGGCGATCGGGATCCAGGAAGTGCAGCTGTTCGTCAAGGGCCCCGGACCGGGTCGTGAATCGGCGATCCGCGCCGTCCAGTCCATGGGGCTCAAGGTCCGCTCCATCTCGGATCAGACCCCGATCCCGCACAACGGTTGCCGGCCTCCCAAGAAGCGCCGCGTCTAGTTTTGGCTGAGAGAAGGAAGAGCGTATGGCGAAAGAATTAGGGCCGGTTTGCAAGCTGTGCCGGCGAGAAGGTGAGAAGTTGTTCCTCAAGGGTGAGCGCTGCTTCACCCCGAAGTGCGCGTTCGAGCGCCGCAGCTTTGTGCCCGGCCAGCACGGTCCGACCGGCAGCCGGGGCAGCCGCGGCGGCACCGGGCGCGCCTCGGACTACTCCAAGCAGCTGCGCGCCAAGCAGAAGGCGCGCCGCATTTACGGGGTCTTCGAACGCCAGTTCCGCCGCTATTACGGCAAGGCGCTGAAGGCCCGCGGGATCACCGGCTTGATGCTGCTGCAGATCCTGGAGAGCCGCCTGGACAATGTGGTCTTCCGGCTGGGCTATGCCACGAGCCGCGCCCAGGCGCGTCTCCTGGTCACGCACGGTCATTTCACGGTCAACGGCCGCCGCACGGACATCCCGTCCATGACGGTCAGCGTCGGCGATGTGGTCGCGGTGCGGGAAGGTTCGCGCGACAGCACTTATTTCAAGGATCTGTCCCCACGGGCCGAGACCCGCAACGCCCCGGCCTGGCTGGGGCGGGATCTGAACGGTCTCTCGGGCAACGTCCTGAGACTGCCGGAGCGCGCCGAGATCGACGGCAACCTGAACGAACAGCTGATCGTCGAGTATTACTCGCGCTAAGGCGAGTCGGCTTTTCTAGACGCGGCGTACCGTTTTGTACGCCGGGAAGAGGTATACCGTGACCGTTACGAACATGGTGATGCCCAAGATCGAACGCGAGGCGGAAGCGCGCAATTATGGAAAGTTCATCATCAGCCCGCTTGAGCACGGTTATGGTGTCACGCTTGGCAACTCCCTGCGCCGGGCCATGCATGCATCCCTGGAAGGCGCGGCTGTCACCTCGATCCGCATCGCGGATGTCTTGCACGAGTTCAGCGACATCCCCGGGGTGCGCGAGGACGTGCTGCAGGTCATGCTGCAGATCAAGCAGCTTCGCCTGGTGCTGGAAGGGGTCGATACCACCCGCATGCACCTGGAAGTGCGCGGGGAGGGGGTCGTGACGGCGGCGGATATCGTCGCCCCGCCGGAGGTCAAGATCATCAATCCGGACCTGTACATGTTTACGGCCGACAGCGCCAAGACCCGCCTGGACATCGAATTCAACGTCGAACGCGGGCGCGGCTATTCGCCGTCCAATGAGCGCGGGCGCATGCCCATCGGCGAGCTGCCCGTGGATGCGATCTTCAGTCCGGTCAAGCGGGCCAACTGGGAAGTCCAGGCCGCCCGGGTCGGACAGAGCACCAATTACGACAAGCTGATCATGGAAATATGGACCGATGGCACGATCTCCCCGGAGAGCTGCCTGTCGACCGCAGCCAAGATCCTGATTGAGCACATGCGCTTCATCGCCGGGGTCAGCGAAGAGACCCTGACCATCGCCATGGAAAAGGAAGTGGCTGGATCGCGCCTGACCAGTGAAGTGGCGGAGACACCGGTTGAATCGCTCGACCTTTCGGTGCGGGTCTTCAACTCCCTCAAACGCACCGGCATCACCACGGTCGGCGACGTGCTGGAGCTCCTGGACAAGGGCGATCAGGCGGTGATGTCCATCCGCAACTTCGGGGAAAAGAGCCTGGAAGAGCTGCGCACCAAGATGCGCGACAAGGGCTACCTGAAGGATGAACCCAAGAAAGAAGCGGAGTAATTGAGTTATGCGACACCAAGTAGCAGGCTATAAATTAAATCGGACCAAGGGTGCGCGCATCGCCCTGCGCCGCAACCTGATCAAGCAGTTCTTCACCGAGGAACGCATCCGCACCACGGTCACCAAGGCCGCGGCGATCCGCGGCGAAGCGGAAAAAATGATCACCATCGCCCGGAACGTCAAGGAAGCCTCGGACAGTGAGAAGGTGGCTGCGCGCCGCCTGATCGCGGGACGCCTCGGCAATAACAGCAACGAGGTCGTGAAAAAACTGTTTGACGAGATCGCCCCGCGTTTTGCCGAGCGACCGGGCGGCTATACACGTGTGTTGAAGCTGGGCCCCCGTTATGGGGACCGGGCGGAGATGGCGCTGATCGAGCTGGTCGAGGAGTAAAGCCCGGTCCGGGTCAGAACGGCGTTCGATGGCACGTTACCAGATCACCCTCGCGTATGACGGCACCGGTTTTGTCGGCAGCCAGCGGCAGGCGGATTCACGGACCATCCAGGGAGAACTGGAGAGGTCCCTGACGAAGCTCGGCTGGAACGGCCGGACGGTGTTCCTGGCCGGGCGGACGGACACCGGCGTACATGCCCACGGACAGGTGGCGGCCTTCGACCTCGATTGGGGCCATGGCCTGGATGACCTGACCAGCGCCTTGAACGCCCAGCTGCCCGGCGATATTGCGGTGCGGCAGGCCCGGGTGGCCTCGGAAGGTTTCCAGCCGCGCTTTGATGCCACCGGGCGGGTCTACCGCTACCGGTTGTTCTGTGAGAAGCTGCGGGACCCCCTGCGGGAACGCTACGCCTGGCGGGTCTGGCCAAAGGTCGGGGACCTCACGGGACTGGCCGGGATCTGGCCGGGGCGGCATGATTTCGCCGCTTTTGGCAGTCCGATGCGGCCGGGTGGCTCGACCGTGCGTACCGTGCAGGCGGCCGAATGGCGGAAGCACGGCAGCGAGTGGACCTTCGAGATCCGGGCGGATGCTTTCCTGTACCGGATGGTGAGGCGCCTCGTCTTCGTCCAGGTGGCTGCCGGCCAGGGGAGACTGTCGGTGGAAGAGCTGACCTCGGCGCTCGAGAGGCCGGCGAAGCTCCTGGCAGGGCTCGCTCCCGCCGGCGGTTTGACCCTGATGGAAGTCACCTATGAGAAATAGGTGCGATCGAGTCTGAAATTGTGGAGATAGAAAACGTGTATAAATCTTATTATCCCAAGGCTGCTGAGATCAACAGCAAATGGCTGCTGGTGGATGCCGAAGGTCAGAACCTCGGCCGCCTGGCGACCAAGATCGCCGCGCTTCTGCTGGGGAAGCATAAGCCGACCTTTACCCCCGGTGTCCCGATGGGTGATTTCGTGGTGGTGGTCAACGCCGAAAAGATCACGGTCACCGGAACCAAAACCCACAGCAAGCTCACCGAAAAGATCTATCACCACCATTCGGGGTATCCCGGCGGCCTGAAGTCGGTCACCCTGCGCGACCAGCTGCAGAGGCACCCCGACCGGGTGATCCGGTCCGCGGTGTGGGGGATGCTGCCTCACAACAAAATGGGCCGCCACATCCTCACCCGTCTCAAGATCTATGCCGGTGCAGAAAATCCGCACGTGACTCAGAACCCGCAGAAAGTTGTCTAAGGGAGCAGGAAGGTCATTATGTCAGTTCAATATTTTGAAGGCATCGGACGCCGCAAGCAGGCGATCGCCCGCGTCCGCCTGATGAGCGGCACCGGACGGTTCATCGTCAACGAGAAGGAAGCCCCGGCCTACTTCACCCGCCTGGGGGATATGGATTCCATTCTGGCACCCCTGGGCGCCGCCGGCCAGGACGCCAAGTCCTACGACATCACCGTCCTGGTCAAGGGCGGGGGCGTGAACGGCCAGACCGACTCCGTCCAGTTGGGTCTGGCGAGGGCCCTGGTCAAGATGAATCCGGAGAACGTCGTCCCGATGCGCAAGGGCGGTTTCCTGACCCGGGACCCGCGCGTCAAGGAACGCAAGAAGCCAGGTCTGAAGCGCGCCCGCAAGGCCCCGACCTATACCAAACGCTAGATCCTTAACCGATCCATTCCCGCCGCGGAGACGCGGGGAACGCGGAGGAAGTTGCCTGCCTGCGCCCTCGCCCGTCTCTGCGGTTTATTTTTAAGGAGTGAACATGCCCGCCATCACCCTGCTCGGCCTGGGGCCCGGCGATCCGGCCCAGTTGACCCGGGAGGCCTGGGATGTCCTGGCCGCAGCGCCTGAAGTCTGGCTGCGGACGAAGCAGCACCCGACCGTGGCCGGCCTGCCGGCGACGGTCCAGGTCCATTCCTTTGATGATTTATATGAAGCCGGGGAGACCTTCGAGGCGGTTTATGCCCAGATCGTCGAGAAGGTCCTGGAGCTTGGCCGGCGAGAGCAGGGGGTGATCTATGCCGTGCCGGGCGACCCGTTCGTGGCGGAAGCGACCTGTCCGGAGATCGCGGCGCGGGCGCGGCAGGAGGGGATCAGCTTGCGCATAGTCAATGGGATCTCCTTCCTCGAACCGACCTTCTCTGCCCTGGGACTGGATCCCTACCCGCGCCTGACCCTGATCGATGCCCTGCTGCTCGGCGATTCCCATGTACCGGCCTTCCCGCCGGATGGGCCGGCTCTGGTCGCCCAGATCTACTCACGTCTGGTTGCTTCCGAGGTCAAGCTGACCCTGAACGCCGTCTACCCCGATGAACATCCCGTCCGGCTGGTCCATGCCGCCGGGACCCCGCAGGAGATGGTCGAAGACCTGCAGCTCCACGAGATCGACCGGTCCGAACATGTCGGTCTGCTGACCGCCCTGTATGTCCCACCCCTCCGGGAGGGAACTTCCTTTGAATCCTTCCAGGAGATCATCGCCCATCTGCGGGCCCCGGATGGCTGCCCCTGGGACCGCGAGCAGACGCACCTCTCGCTGCGGGCGCACCTTTTGGAGGAAACGTACGAGGTCCTGAACGCCATGGATCTGGAAGACGGACCGAAGATGGCGGAGGAGTTCGGGGATCTTCTGCTGCAGATCGTCCTGAATGCACAGATCGCCAGCGAAGAGGGCGAGTACTCCATGACAGAGATCATCCAGGGCATCTACGACAAGATCATCCGCCGCCATCCGCATGTCTTCGGGGATGTCCAGGTCGCCGGGGTGGAGGGCGTTCTGTCCAACTGGGAAAAGCTGAAGGCCAAGGAACGTGAGACCAAAGGGGAGGAGAAAAACAGCCTGCTCGCCAGCCTGCCCCTGGCCCTGCCGGCGCTCACCCTGGCCCAGGAGTTCCAGGACCGCGCCGCGCGGGTCGGTTTTGACTGGCCGGAGATCGGCGGGGTGCTGGACAAGATCGCCGAAGAGGTCCAGGAGATCCGGGATGCCCGGGACGAGCAGGAGCTGGCCTCCGAGCTCGGCGATTTGTTCTTCGCCCTGGTCAACCTGGCACGCTGGAAGAAGGTCGACGCCGAGTCCGCCCTGCGCGGCTGCAACCTGCGCTTCAAGCAGCGCTTCAGTTATATTGAGCAGAAGGCCAGGGAGCAGGGGAAGAAGATGACCGAGATGACGCTGGACGAGATGGAGGCGTACTGGCAGGAGGCCAAGCACAACCCGAGTTGAAAACCCGGGGGGTCAGCTGGTGCGGATTTAAGTGCTGGTTGGTATTTCCCTGCCGACGAACTTTTCGTAGGCCTGGACGATCAGCTTCCCTTCCGGGAACATATGAACCTGGATCTTGCGGGTCGATCTCTGGCGTATGAAGATCCCTTCCCGTCGAAAGGTGACGGAGGCGACATCCTCCAGGGGCGTCTCGCTCTGGCTCCAGGCATAAGGGGATGCTTTGACCCACATGCGCCGGTCCGTGAGTATGAATTCTCCGGTGAACGTGCTGATCGAATCTTCGACGACCCAGGTCAGGGCCAGGAGGGGGAGCAGGCCCAGGAAGAGGATCTGGCTGACGAGGGCCGCCAGACCCTGGGAGAGGAGTTTCCCGAGCAAGGAGGCGATCGGACCGGACAGGAAGACGAAGAGCAGCAGGATCAGGAGGGCCATGCCCAGCAGGTTGCTGAGGATCTTCCACGCCAGCAGAAACCAGGTCCGCTGGGATTTGGTCTGATAGAGGACGGTTTCGCCAGCCTGGAGCTGGAAAGGGGTCATGATCGAATTCTATCCCTTAAAACAAGATATCAACCTTAAAGGAATTTCGAAATGGGCGATGGCATTCCCCACCTCCATCCGGAATGGGTTCTGAAAAATTTAAGGTAAAAAGCGGCCAGACCCTCTTGCTTTGAGTTGGAGATTATGCTAAAATAATCCCAACGTCGCCCCAAAATATAGGGGGACATAGTGTCTTATACACCATATATGGCGGCTACATCTGTTCTAGGTATCACAAAGTGAGTTTGGATGCGTTGTCCTTACTGCCAGCATGATGATTCCAAGGTGATCGACACCACCCATGACAGTCACGGTGGCGTGCGGCGCCGCCGGGAGTGCCTGCACTGCGGGCAGCGCTTCAGCAGCTATGAACGGCCGATCCTGGCGACTCCCCTGATCATCAAGCAGGATGGGACCCGGGAGGAATTCGACCGTCAGAAGCTCGAGCGCGGGATCCGCATCTCCTGCGCCAAGCGCCCGGTCTCGGCCGAGGATATTGAACGGCTGGTCGGGCAGGTGGAAGCGGAACTGCAAAAGATGGGCAAGGCGGAAGTATCCTCGCGTGTCATCGGCGACATGGTCATCAATGGCCTGAAAGAAATGGACCAGATCGCCTACATCCGCTATGCCATCGTTTATCTGCGTCTGGATGATTTACACGCCCTGAGGGGGGAGATCGACCGCTTGCTGGGTGATAAATAAATAAGGAGAAGAATAATGGTAACCAAAACCGCTGCATCCAAGCAGGTTCAGTATACGACTCCTCCAATGCCCAAAGACCTGCCTGGTGTGGATCTGACCGACAACGCCCGCCAGGTCCTGGTCCGGCGCTATGTGCGCCGCGGCGATCAGGGGGAGCCGGTCGAATCCGTTGAAGAGATGTTCTGGCGGGTGGCTTATTACATCGCTACAGCGGAAAAAGCCTACGACGGAGATGTCGAATCCCGTGCCAGGGAATTCTATGCGCTCCTGACCTCCAAGAAATTCTTCCCGAATTCTCCCACCTTCACCGGTGCTGGGACCCCGCTCGGCCAGCTCGCCGCCTGTTTCGTGATTCCTATATCAGATGACATGGGTCGTAAATCGGATGGGATCTTCCAGACTCTGCGCGATGCGGCCTTGATCCAGCAGACCGGCGGAGGGAACGGCTTTTCGTTCGCGCGCCTGCGGCCGAAAGGGACCCTGGTAAAATCCTCCGCTGGGCAGGCCACCGGTCCGGTGGGCTTTCTGCGCGTCTATGATCATGCCTTTGGGGAGGTGGCCCAGGGAGGCTGTCTCCTTCCCGAGACGTTGGTCTTCACCGAAGAAGGTTTGCTGCGTCTGGATGAATTAGCTGATGTGGACAAGCCGGGATGGCAGGAGAGGTCCAGGCGGGTGGCCACCGATGAGGGCTGGCGTGTTTCACCGCGGGCCTATAACAATGGGGTCGCGCCCGTCCTGCGCGTTCATACCCGCCAGGGGTTGAGCTTGGCGGGCACCCCGGAACATAAAGTCAAGGTGATGAGCGATGAAGGCCCGGTCTGGCGCGCGCTCTGCGATCTGCAGGACGGGGATTGGCTGCTCGTGCAAATGGGTCAGCAGCGTGGGAAGTTACGGGCTTTACGTCAACCGGTTCGCTCGCACTTCAACCAGACCTGGCCGCACCTGCCACCGGTTCTCGACGAAGAACTGGCCTTCTTTATCGGTTACCTGATCGGCGATGGATTCGTCGCCTCACGGGAGGATGACCACCGGGTGGGCGTTAGTGTGAGTCATGCTTCCTATTTGATGAAGGACATGCCGGCTCTCATGGAGCGTCTCTTCGGCGTGACCATTCATCGCCAGCAAAAGGCCGATGATCGTTCGTTGACCCTGGTGATGGACAATCGCGCCGTCAAGGAATTCCTGCAGATCAACGGCCTGGCGGAAAGCCGGAGTCTCACCGCACGGGTGCCCCGGCTGATCCGCCAGTCCCCACCGAACATCGTCGGTGCTTTTTTGCGTGGTTTGTTCGAGGCCGATGGTGGAATATCATCCGGTTTCCCGGTCCTAGCCACAACTTCGATGCATTTGGTGGAGCAAGTCTCGACTCTTCTGATCGGTCTTGGTTGCCCGGTGCAGGTCCGCACGATTATTCCGGCATCATCTCATTATGGGAAGAATGAAGTTTATCACTTACGCATCAATAGCAGCGTGGGTCTGCAGGCATGGAGGGAGCATGTGGGATGTGACCCGCGCTCCCGTTTCGCGGCCTGCGTGGCCTGGGAGAGCGATCTCCAGCGCGAGCACAGCTATGTTCTGCCGAACGCACGTTATTGGCTTAAACCTGTCCTCGAAGCGATCACGCTTGAGCAGATTGACCAAAGGGGTCGTGGTCGTGGCATGAATTTCCGCAGCGAGGAACTGCACCTGCGGCGTTCTCTTCTGCGCTATGTGCGCGGTGATCGCAACCTGACGCGTTCCGGCTATGACGAGCTCAAGCTGGCTTATCCTGAGTTCGCTGCCCATGCTGTTTCGCCCGAAGGCAAGTGGTTTGTGCAGGTATCGGATGTCCAACCCGAAGGCCAGGCTTTGACCCTCGACCTCGAAGTGGATGCCAACCACACTTATATTGCCAATGGCCTGGTCACCCATAATACCCGCCGCGGTGCCAACATGGCTGTCCTGCGGGTCGACCATCCGGATGTCGAGGAGTTCATCACCTGCAAGACGGACGAGAACCAGATCACGAATTTCAACATTTCGGTCGGCGTCACGGACGCCTTCATGAAGGCCGTCCGGGAGGATGCCAATTGGGATTTGCGCTTCCCGGATGTCACCTCGCCGAAATATCGGGGATTCAGCGGCACCCTGGAGCAGGCCGAAGCTGCCGGAATCCCGATCCGTACCTACAAGACCGTCCGGGCGCGGGAACTGTTCGAAAAGATCGTCCAGCAGGCCCATCATAACGGCGAGCCAGGGATGCTCTTCCTGGACGCGGCCAATCGCGGCAACCCGGTTCCGCATCTCTACCAACTGGAATCGACCAACCCGTGTTTCATCGGTTCGACACGCATCGCCACCGACCAGGGTCTCATCCCGATTGAAGTCCTGGCAGAATCGTCAACGCCCTTTTTGGTTGCGAATGATGAGCGCACCCCGGAAGCAGGCGAGGGATTGGCCGGGAGTCAATACGGGATCGTTTATCGCCCGTCTACCCTGGCCTGGAAGACGCGCCAGAACGTCCCGGTGTGCCGACTCGTCACGAAGCATGGATTTTCCATCACGGCCACCCCGGACCATAAGATCCTGACCTCCGACCGCGGTTACGTGGAGCTGGCCCAATTGAAACCCGGCGACGAGTTGTTGCTGCAATCCGGCGCGGGGATCTGGAATCGGGAGCACCGCCTGCCGAATGTCCGTGTGATCCAGGAAAAGATGATGACCATGGCCGAGGCGGGCGACCACCAGTCTGGTCATACGGTTACCCGGCACGATTTCCTCGAACAGGATGCGCATGTCCCACAGGAATGGTCGCATGAACTCGGGGTGGTCATCGGGTGCCTGGTCGGAGACGGTTGGCTCTCACCCTCCAGCAATGCTCCGGTCGGGTTGGTGTTCAATCAAGGAAGCGATGAACTCCTGGAGAAGGTGCACGGGGCACTGCGAGAATATTTCGGGGAGGGCCATTTACACGAGCGTGCCTCCGTCCGCCAATTGACCTACGGGAGATTGCCATTCACCTTTTTCGAAACCCTAGGAGTAGCGGCAGCTCCTGCGCATCAGAAACGGGTCCCCAGTTCCATCTGGCAGGCACCTCGGGAAGCGGTGGTCGGCTTTTTACAGGGCCTATTCACCACGGATGGGACAGTCAACCATTCGATCAACAAGAAGTCGTGCAGTGTTCGACTGGCCAGCTCATCGCAGGAATTGCTGGCCGAAGTTCAGCAGTTGCTCCTGAATTTTGGAATCGTAAGCAGAATTCACCTCCGCCGTGGCGAAGGCTTTCGAAGCTTTCAGGATGGCAAAGGTGGCGTCAAAACCTATTTTGCCCACGCGGACTTTGAATTGATCATCGATAAAACCAATCGAGACCAGTTTGCCTCCGAGATCGGTTTCCTGGAAAAATGGAAACAGGAAAAAGTCGAGAATTTCATTTCCGGGAAAGTCCGCCTTTCAAACGAAGAAACCTTCCGAACCAAGGTCGTCTCCATTGAAGATGCAGGCAGTGCAGATGTCTATGACCTGACCGAACCTCGGACCCACAGTGTGATCGCCAATGGCTTGGTCGCACATAACTGTGGTGAGCAATTTTTGGGGAGCTATGAATCCTGCTGCCTGGGTTCCGTCAATCTGAACGAGCACTGCCTCCCGGACGGAAAAGTGGATTGGGAATCCCTCCGCCTTAGCGTCGAACTGTCCACCCGCTTCCTGGATGACGTGGTGGATATGAATGCCTTTGTCCCGGCCGTGCCTCAATTGAAGGAAGCCGCTCATCGGGCGCGCCGCATCGGCCTGGGCATCATGGGCCTGGCGGACATGATGTACCACGTGGGTGTGCGCTACGGGTCGCCGGAAGGCCAGGAGTTCGGCGCCCAGGTGATGGAGTTCGTCCGCTACCACGCCGTGGCGACCAGCATCCAGCTCGCCCGTGAGCGGGGCGCATTCCCTGCAATCCAGGGAAGCGTCTACGATGCCGGGAATTTGCGCTGGACGCCGCCCCAGTCGCTGATGCCGTATACGCACGAGTGGGGTCGTCCATCGCTCGATTGGAAGGCAGTTGTGGAAGACCTGAGCAAGCATGGCATCCGCAATGCCGCCCAAACCACGGTGGCCCCTACCGGGACGATTGCCACGGTGGCAGGCTGCGAGGGGTACGGTTGTGAACCGGTCTTTGCCCTGGCCTATATCCGCCATGTGAATGACAACGGCAAGGATCTGCAGCTGACCTATGCCAGCCCGCGCTTCGACGAAGCGTTGGAACGGGTGGGCATCGCCGGCGAGGCGCGCCAGGAGATCGTCGAACGCGTGATGCGGCACGGCTCCTGCCAGGATATTGCAGAGGTGCCGGAGAGCGTCCGCAGTGTGTTCGTGGTTGCCGGCGATATCACCGCTGAGGAACATGTGCGCATGCAGGCTGCGCTGCAGGCTTTTGTGGATAATTCCCTTTCCAAGACGGTCAACTTCCCGACCAGTGCCACTACGGACGATGTCGCCCGGGCGTATTTACTGGCCTGGGAACTGGATTGCAAGGGGATCACGGTCTATATCACCGGCTCGCGCGAGAAGGTGGTTCTGGAGACACAGGCGACCGCAGAAAAGAAGAAACCGGTAACGGCCGCACCGATCGTGCAGTCCTGGACGCCTCCCCCGGCGGGAGCCTCTCAGGATGTCTCCAAAGCGGAAATCGCCACCCAGCTGGCGGCGTGGCACGAGTCCAAGAAGCCGCGCCCCAGGGCGCTCGTGGGCCGCACGTTCCGGGTCGAAACACCGCTCGGGAAGGCCTTTATTACAGTCAATGAGAACGGCGGCGGGCATCCCTTTGAGGTCTTCATCAACACCGCCAAGGCCGGTTCAGAGACGGCCGCGGTCTCGGAAGCCATCGGACGTTTGATCTCCTATGTCCTGCGGCTGGCCTCTCCCATTGTCCCGCGCGACCGCCTGGCGGAGGTGGTCCGGCAGCTTTCGGGCATCGGAGGCGGACGCTCGCTGGGCTTTGGCCCGAACCGAGTGCGCTCCCTTCCCGACGGGGTCGGCCAGGTGCTGGATGAGTACCTGCAGGGGAAGTCCCGCTCCGAGGTGGTCGCTGAAGAAGCTCCAGGAGATGGTCACCTCGGGGAGGAGCAGAGCAAGGATTCTCCTCGCCAGACGGCGCTCAAGATGGGCGATCTGTGCCCGGAGTGCGGCGAAGCCACGATGGTCAACGAAGAGGGCTGCCGGAAATGCTACACCTGCGGCTACAGCGAATGCTAGGGGACCTCACCCAAGATTCTGAGATTTAAACCTATCGATGAATGGCGATCGGGCAGGAGGATCATCTCCTGCCCGATGCTCGAAATCCAAGCGGATCGCCTGCCCTCATCGCAGCTCCCAGGGGCGAAGAATAGAAGGACGACCCGGGAATCCCCTTATCCCCGCAAGCGGCATGAGATAAAATGAGCCGCAAGCCCTCTGATCCGCCAGAGTGGGGATGAGCGGTCAGGAGATTCGGAAAGGATGTGATCGCATGTCTGAAATCAAGATCCCGTCGAACTCGAAGCGGCCGCGGCCAGACAGCCAGGCCGTCGAGCGGATCATTCTCGCCCGGCCGCGATCCGACGTCCCCCAAGAGCAGCTGGATGCGGTGATCGAATTGGGACGGGAGCTGATCACCGCCATCCCGGGAGTCGAGCAGATGTCATTTGGGATTGCGCTGGCGCAGGATGCGCCTTATCCATATTATGTGCGCATCCGCTTCCGGGATAGACAGGCGCTAGAAGTCTATGAGACCCATCCCAATCATACGACCTTTGGAACTGCACACTGGCTGCCGGTCATCGCCGACCAGACCGTCACGGACTATCAGGTCCAGTATTGAATGGCGAACTGCAGATCCCATTTTAAGGGATGACGAACTCTGAATTCCAGGAGTGATTTTTGGAGAGCCTGAACTTGATCAAACCCAAACTGGTCCCGCCGCTGGACGAGGCGTTTCGCCCGGCCGCCCTCGCCAACCGCGCCTTTCGGGAAGAGCTCGGAGAGCAGGGCGTACCCCTCGTGATCGGATTGCTGCGCGAAAATGGGACCCTGACCCGGTTCGAGACACGGGTCCATCCCGATGGACACCCGCGCCAGGGGGCCGACCTGCCCTATGTGGAGCGCCTGGTCAAGTTCCTGCTCTGGCAGCGCGGTGGATACCAGCTCTATATCGGCGGGCCACGGCGCATCGGAACCTATATCCGCTCGTGCTACTCCAGCGGAGGAGCGCGCAACTTCGAAGTGCGTTTCATGGGCGAGCAGGTGTATGAGCAGCCCTTCACCGTGATCGCCTGCGACCCTGCCGAGGTGCCCGCGGCGCACGAGAGCGGCAAACCGCTCGGACGTCACCTGGACGGCTGCCGCATCGGTTTCGACCTGGGCGCCTCGGACCGCAAGGTGAGCGCCGTGATCGATGGCCAGGCGGTCTTCTCGGAAGAGGTCATCTGGGAACCGCGCAAGCAGTCCGATCCCAATTATCACTACCAGGAGATCCTGTCCGCTCTGCAGGCGGCCGCCGCCCGGATGCCGCGCGTCGATGCCATTGGCGGAAGCTCGGCGGGGATCTATATCGATAACCGTCCCAGGGTGGCCTCGCTCTTTCGCGGCATCCCCCCCGAGCGCTATCAGGAGATCCGCGACCTTTTCCTGCGCATCCGCGCCGAGTTCGATGTTCCCCTCGAAGTGATCAACGATGGCGACGTTACCGCCCTGGCCGGTTCGATGTCCCTGCAGGCGAACGGTGTCCTGGGGATCGCCCTCGGGTCCAGCCAGGCAGCCGGATACGTGGATCCGAACGGGCACCTGATGGGCTGGTTGAGCGAACTGGCCTTCGCCCCGGTGGATTACAGCCCAGCCGCCCCGGCGGATGAGTGGTCAGGGGACATCGGCGTGGGTTCGCAGTATTACTCGCAGCAGTGCGTCTTCCGCCTGGCGCCGAAGGCGGGGATCCAGATCCCGGGTGGGCTCACGGATGCCGAAAAATTGAAATTCGTCCAGGAAAAGCTGGAAGCCGGTGAGCCGGGGGCGAGGAAGATCTTTCAAAGCATCGGCATTTACCTGGGCTACGGGCTCGCTCATTACGCGGAATTCTATGAGATCAACCATGTCCTGATCCTGGGGCGGTGTACCTCGGGGCAGGGAGGAACCCTGATCCTGGATGGCGCGCAGACGGTCCTGGATGCGGAATTTCCGGATCTGGCGGCCCGCCTCCACCTGCAGCTGCCCGATGAGAAGAGCCGGAGAGTCGGGCAGTCGATCGCGGCAGCCAGCCTGCCGGTCATCCCCCACAAAACAGGAGGAATTTCATGAAGTTCCATCTTGAGTCTGCCGAAGTCTTCATCCCTGACGGAATGCCCGTGGCGGAAGCCCTGGCCCGCACGACCCACCTGGCGGTCGCCGCCCATCAGGATGATATCGAGATCATGGCCGCGGGACCGATCCTGGAGTGTTATCAGCAGCCGAAGCAGTGGTTCACCGGGGTCGTTCTGACCGATGGGCGCGGATCCCCACGCAGCGGCCTGTATGCGCCCTACACCGACGAAGAAATGCGCCGGGTTCGATTCAAAGAGCAGCGCAAAGCCGCCATGCTGGGGGAGTATGCAGCCCAGGTGCTGCTCGATTACCCCAGCCGGATGGTGAAGGACAAGACCGAACGCAAACCTGTTGAGGATCTGGCTGCCCTGATCCAGGCAGCCCGGCCGCGCTTCATCTACACCCATAACCTGGCTGATAAACACGATACCCACGTCGGGACGGCGCTCAAGGTGATTGCCGCCATCCGCAGCCTGCCGGCCTCCGACCGGCCCGAGATGTTGTACGGCTGCGAGGTCTGGCGGGACCTGGACTGGATGGTGGACAGCGACAAGGTGGCTTTTGACCTGACCGCCCACGAGAGCCTGCAGGCGGCGCTGTTGGGCGTATTTGATTCGCAGATCGTGGGAGGCAAGCGTTATGACCTCGCCAGCATGGGCCGGCGGAGGGCCAACGCCACCTATTTTGAGTCGCACGGCGTGGACCTGACCACGGGCCTGTCCTATGCGATGGACCTCACCCCCCTGGTCACCGACCCTGAAAAAGAGATCACGGCCTTCGTGCAGGAACGCATTCAACGCTTTGCTCAGGATGTTTCCGACCGCCTGGGACGATTGGGCTGAAATGGGGAGAAGGTATTTGCCGGGCGTCGATCCGGTTGGAATCC
>Ga0209039_10000962_pt1 | contig 28022 bp, 22 predicted proteins | sample BogFormECP12_OM1_FD_188238 | JGI IMG/M metagenome (GOLD analysis project Ga0209039, IMG submission 188238) | Bog forest soil microbial communities from Calvert Island, British Columbia, Canada - ECP12_OM1 (SPAdes) (version 2) | ecosystem: Environmental > Aquatic > Freshwater > Wetlands > Bog ... | reverse complement strand
TTTTTAAAATTTGAGACTCAGAGAGCACAGAGCAGGGTTTATTGGATTTCCTGAGACACAGAGTTTTATCGGGACACGGTTGAGGAATAAACAATAATGCGCTATAATTGAAATTGTCAATAATTATAGTGAGTCCATTTTTAATCAGCCGTGTCTCCATTGAATTCTGTGTCTCAGAAAAATAAAAAATGAGTCTCTGTGTTCTTCGTGTCTCAAATATTAAAAAAAAAGAGTTCTGTGTCTCTATGATACCCGACAGGAGGAAATGGCAAACGGCATAATAAACATGTCTGGAAGGGCAAGACTATCGAGACTCATTTACCTTAAAAATCCATTATAAAATAAACTATAAAAATATCTTTCGGAATACATCATCCTAAAAGTGCGGAATATCCAAAAGTTAAAAAAAATTATCCTTTTCGCCTAATGTATATTATATAAAATGCGATGACCGTTACGATGGCTCCCAGCATGAACGTGAGGATGGAGAGGGCGATGCCCGTGGAACCGATATTTTGGGGCACCGGCGTCGGGGACGGTGAAGGCGAAGGCACTGGCATGGGTGCCGGGGACGGCGCAGGCTTAAGGGCGGCCATTATCGTGAATATGCCGTTATCCCCGGCCGGATTTACGCTGAACGTCATGGGACTTGAACTGGCACCTGACCCATCGATCTTTTGGGTCAGGTAGCTGGCACCGTCGAACCTCACCAGATAGTAAGTTTGGTTCGGGTCCAGGTTCCCTATTGTATTGTTGTTAATTTGGATCGTATAATTTAGCGTGTTGGGCTTATAATTCCAGGAGTCCGGGGACCTGGTTATGTTCAAGACGGCTAATACGAGGCCGTTATCCGTGCCGATCGGTAGACCTGCCGTATCCGGTGATTCGAAATTAATGTCGAGCCAGCAGCTATCGGGCATCTGCTGGGTCAGCTCGCCGGTCATTGTAACTGTATAGCTGGCATTGCCTATGGTGCCGTTCTTTTGCGCCCAGAGCATTATGCTGTTGAAGTCCTTGCCGTCAAGCCGGCCGATGGTAGTGCCGTCGCTCGAGTTGAGGGGCTTCGAGTAGGGCTGGAAAACCGGGGCGCTATAGCTAGTGAATGAACCGCCGCTGCCGCTATTACCGCCTCCACCACCGCCGTTTGGTATCGGTATAGCTGTCGATCCTTGTTGCGGTGGCATCGAATGATTTGTTGTTGCATCTGCAAAGCTGCTCACCACTATTATGAACAATATAGAGATCAAAATTATTACTAAAATTTTATTTTTCATAAAATTAAACTCCCAAAATTTTTACATATTCACCCATAATCCCTGGCCTGGCTGAATTGTCGTTATATGCACAAAACTCTGGAATGGACTGTTCGGATCCGGACTATAATATGTCCAGGTCTGTTTTGTAGCATTCCAGCCCCACACGTCCCATGCCGCCGGATACATGACGTCCGGAGTCGATGGGTTCATACCGTTCAAACCAACAAAGTTCCAATTACTAACCAGCTGGATTGTAGAATTCGGGGCTCCTGCCGGTACCGCTCCCTGGATGGTAAATGAAGCATTACTGTTCATGTTCAGCCAGTAAGCCTTACCGGCATCCATGGTCACTATGGGCTCGTAACCCTTGTACGGGGTGTTCGGGTCCGGACTGTAATACGTCCATTTTTGAGCCGAAGCGTTCCAGCCCCACACGTCCCAGATCTCGCTCATCATGCTAGCCGGGAAGAAGTGGTCGATCTCATTGTCTGAAACGTTCAGCGGCACCGAGATCAGGTTCCAGCCCGGCTCAAGTTCATATGTATACTGGAACTGGGAAGTTATTATCGTGAGAACGGCAGATATGTTAGAGCCGGGAATGGACCCGTTTGTGAAACCGCTCAACGTCAGGTTAACCGTTTTATTGCTGAACGAATTGCTACCATTGATGGTGACGTTAAAAGATTTACTCGATTCGCCGTTTCCCAGGTTGAGTGTGCCCGTAGCAGGTACATAATCGGTCCCGGGCGTAGCGTTGCCGCCGCCGACGGTATAATTCACCGAGACCGGGCCGTTCAGGTTATTCGAGCGCTTAACGGCTATGGTACAATTCGTCATGTTCGATAACACGGTATAGCTAGCAGAGCTGAACTGTAGCACCGGCTGCGGGTTATTGTCGATGATAGTAATATTTGCCGAGCTGAGGCCTAAATTAGCGCCTCCACCCGGATTATTCAGGGAAAGCTGGACCGTTTTATTTCCTTGGTATATGCCATCGTTGAGTATGGGCACGTTAAAGGTGGCATTCTGCTTGTCCTGGACAAAGGTCAACATGCCGTTCGTTGCCGTATAATCGTTACCTGCCGTCGCGTTTCCGTTAGCCGTCGTATAGTTCACAGTAACCGTATTATCCAGGCCATTGGTGCGGTTTACCGATATGCCGGCTAATCCCGACGTCCTGAGCACAGAATATGAAGTATTGTTGAACTGGAGAGTTCCCGGATTGACAGAGCTATTCAATCGGATAGTCTTATTGAAAGTATCGCCGAACGGAGTATTATTAACGAACATTTGATATGTAATATTATAAATGCCTGAAGGGATGTATGCGTTCAGATTGATGGTCCAATTATATTGTTGGCCCGGTGCTATATTAACGCCTGGAGGTAGACTGGTAATATTATTCCCGATACCTGTCGCATTGCCAAGCGCGTGTATGGTCACGTTATTATCCATCGACCAGTTATGTATACCATCATTCTGCATTAAGACAGTTATGTATGGCGTAGTATTCAGGATAGTGGCGGGCCATGCCGGCAGGTTATCTGACACATATGAAGAATTGTATATAGCGTCATCGATGGCATAATTTGCCTGTACCCTACCATATCCCCAATTATTATTCGGTATAGCCTGCAGGCTATCCAGGGGCTTTGCCGTTTTTTCAAGAATTTTTTTAATTCCGGCCGGCATCAGATTCGGGTTGGCCTGAAGCATCAGGGCCACGACGCCCGTTGTCATCGGCGTGGCCATGCTGGTTCCGCTCATCATCTGATAAAAACCATTCGTTCCGCCAACAGGAGTGCCTATTGGATGTGTTACCCCGCTCGCGTTGGCGGCAATGATATAAACTCCCACATTAACGACGTCCGGTTTTGTATAGCCACCATATGTTGTCGGCCCCCTGGAACTGAAGCTGGCAAGATTATCACTCTTATCCACCGCACCTACGGTGATTGCGTTGAGATCATCCCCAGGTGACCCGATCGTACCGCTGTTAGGTCCGCTATTACCGGCAGCCACGACAACTGGTATGCCTGCCTGTACTGCACTGTCCACGGCAGCGTCCAAAGCGGGGTCATGGGGGCCTCCCAATGACATGGAGATTACCTGCGCGTTATTAGTAACGGCCCACTGTATGGCGGCGATGACGTTCGAATCGCTGCCTGAGCCACTGTAGTCAAGCACCTTCGCCTCGATCAAGTTTGCGTTGGGAGCGACGCCCGTATATTTACCGTTCGAGGCATTTCCCGTGCCTGCAGCTATGCTGCTGACGTGAGTGCCGTGGCCATAATCATCATATGGAGTAGTATGAAAGACCCCTTGACTATCGCCTGTGTAATCTTTCCATGCGATGACCTTTCCATTATTCAGGTCCGGGTGGCTCGCGTCCACGCCGGTGTCGATGATGGCGATCTTAATTCCGTCTCCCTTGTATCCCTCGGCCCATACGAGGTTGGCGCCTATCTGCGGTATAGCATCATTGAGAAGAACGTGTACCTGCTGGTCCTTTTCCACGTATTTGACGTTCGGGAGCGACTGTAGCTCATCGGCCATGCTATCCGGTATAGTGATCGCCATGCCGTTGATGATATGATAACGATCTTTAACTATGCCGCCCAGTGATTCGACCTGGCTCGTCAGGCTATTATCGGAGGCCGCCCTTATTCCGGGTGTATCGTTGAAGACGACGATGTAGGTAGAGACATTATCCGAGGCACCCTGGGGCGCAATGGCCATTCCAGGCACCATCGCGGTTATAAGAATAATGACCACAAAAACTGAAATTACTGCCCGATGTATGGCATCTTCAGTAAAAGTCCTGCCAGATAGTCCCCTCATTATGCCCACCGTAAATAACCCGTGCTGACCGGTCAGCTAAAGATGCCCTCTAATCGCCCTGCAAGCCCCCGGTTAATGAAATAAGTATCTTATGGTAAGCATATAATCTTTTCTTTAGTAAGCGCAAACCCTGGATAGTATTGCAGGAAGACGACAGGCTATGTTTATATTCACGGCGGCCTATATGCACTTGGTGAAATAATGAAGGTAGAGCTAGTAGTCGATGGGACCAGGGTCCCGCTCAACAAGTTCGTCCAAAAATTCCTGGGCGCGGCGATCATCGGTATGGTCGAAACGCTGGACAGCGTAGAGACTCCCTGGAAGGTCATCGAGGTCAAGATCGAGAAGGACAAAGAATAGTCCAATACCTTTTTTATCGCCGCGGCCGCGCCCAACGGTCATCATCCTGCCCGCATACAGTTAGAGCGATGAGGCTGGCGTATCCCATTGCGATATTTCTCATCATTATCCTTTTAGCGAGCCCTTTATCCGTTTATTCCCTTAGCCAGCCGCTGGAAAAATACCGGGTCACCTATCGCGGGACGTCGGGCATACCGATCGAGCGGTCCCTCTGGCAGGCAGGAGCTTATCCGGTGGAATACGTCTCCTCGGGCGGTAAGCAGATCGATTGGGCGGAGGCCGCGTATCATTCCTTCCGATATATACCCGTGCTTGCCGATAATGAGAGCCTGAGCGCGTTCGGCGAGCCCCTATATGGCGCTTTATGCGTGGGCACCACTTTCAGGCCGGACCATACGGTCATGGATATTGCCCCCACCGTTTGCGAAGCCCTGGGCATTCCCTGCGAAGGCTTTGACGGCAGGAGCCTGTTGCATGTCAACGCTTCCCGGATCGTCGTCATATACGTGGACGCGCTGAGCTGGTACAGGTATTTATGGGCGAGCAGGGACATGAAGAACATATCTTCGCTAGGAACCCCCGTTTTAGCTACAAGCGTCTACCCGTCGATATCGAACGTGAACGCCGCTGCCATGTTGACGGGCGTGTGGCCGGAGAAGAGCGGAATAGACGTCTGGGAAAACCGGACGATGCTGGTGGATACGGTCTTTGACAGGGCGAAAAAGCAGGGGGTAAGCTACGCATGGGTGGATGGGCCCAGGCCTCCGGTATCATTGAAAGATGGCATCATCAGGACGCCCCCTTACAATAATAATAGATATGACGATGCAGTCATGAACAGGGCCATCGCCGAATACCGGAATGGCACGCGCCTTCTCTACGTGCACATCTTCTGGACCGACCAGGCGCTGCATAGTACCGGGCCTTACTCTAGCGAGTCGCTCGTAGCGATCCGCAATGCGGATATGCTGGTGGGCCGCATGCTTAATAATATAATGCCGGGCACATTGGTCATGGTGGTTTCGGATCATGGAGGACACGATGTCGAAGGAGGACGGGGCGACCATGGCACATTGCTCCCCCAGGATATGCTCGTGCCCATCTTCATGCGGGTCTACTAATATTTACTAATTATGAGCTATTAAAAATAGGATAGCGTGGAGCCTTTAGCCCCACACATCGTTGTTAATGTTTACTTGCTCCTTGCCCCGAGTATGTATGACACTAATGCCACGATGATGATGACCAGCAGGATGATGATCAGCATGGTCACGTCCAGTCCGCTATTTGAAGCCGGCGTGGGCGTTGGTATCGGGGAGGGCGATATATTCTGCCCGACCGCAACAAGAGCAAATACTCCTGAAAAAAATGCCAATATCGCCAATGTCGCTACGATCCTCAAGATTTTTGTCATTTCATTACGCCTCCATTGGCAATACCCAATAGCTCTTGCACCATTTTAATTTTTATAAAAGAGTGCAATTATATGCATGGATCTATATCGCTATATCATCTAACGCTAACTATTCGATATGGAGTAGAAAGTTATATAAAACTTACGGAAATAGTCGTGATCGTGTTATTATCATACAGCGAAGGCGCCCGGACTACGTATCTGATACATTTAATGCCGCATGGTTCATGTTATAGAAAAGGTCCTGCCTGCGGTCCGCGAGCTCTTGCTGGTGTATGGGGCAGAAATCGGTCGGCGGCCCTCCGATGCCATAGCTCCACGAGCTTTTTTGCACCAGCACCGAGGACATCACGCAGCTCTGGTTGTCACAGTGCTCCAGCCCCAGCAGGTGGCCCGTCTCGTGGACGAGCACTGACTTTTCCAGGCCGACGCTATTGATACCGTCCATTAGCACCATGAACGAGTCCGCCCTGTAGGATATCCCCACTACGGCATCGTTCTCTCCGGCGCCCGTCGACCGACCCGAAGCGTTAAGATATATAATGTACATGGGGATGCTCCCGCCCAGCCATCCCATCTGGCCCTGTCCATATTTTTGAATGATGGAATCCCCTATTTCGGTGGCGTTGTTGTCGTCGATGTGCTCCGGAACGGCGTCCGCCGGTATATCCCCGATCTTTTTAATCTCAATGTCCCTGTAGGTGTATTTGGCCAGCGTCTGCCGCAGGTTATCTAGCGCCACGTCTGATGGCACGGCCCCGGCCTGGTAAAGCACCTCGACAGTGATGGTGTCATAGGGAGAATGCTCGTATAAATACAAAGGGGCGTAAGCGCCGGTGGTCCCGACCACCTCATAATGCACGTACATGGGGAAAGCCACGAGCGCAGCCGCGAGCAATATGAAAAGAGATACGAGCGCCGGCCACAGTAGGCCGCCTTTATTCCTGGCCATATATTATCGGTAAAGCCGGACTTGGATATAACGTTTAGCTGCCGTTACTTTATGCGGGTAGTATTTTTAATGAGGCTACCATAAATTATCCAGGTAGGATGGATGTCCCTGGACGAGATCGTGGTCAGCCCGGAAAAGGATAGCATGGGTCTCTCGGAGGCTGAAGCGAGAAAGCGGCTTGCGGAGGCCGGGCCGAACCGTATCGCCATGCCCCGGAAAGTCAGCTTCTTAGGGATCGCCAGAGAAGAGATCATGGAGCCGATGATACTTTTATTGCTTTTCGTCGGCGTCGTTTATACGCTCTGGGGAAAGCTGGAGGATTCCCTGACCATTTTCACCATCATAATTTTACTGGTACTGGCGGAGGTCTGGAACGAGTACAGGGCGAAGAAGGCCATTGCTTCGCTTTCAAAGATGGCCGCGCCCCGGACAAGGGTATTGCGGGAAGGCCGGGTGGAGGATATTAAAACGGAAGAAGTAGTGCCCGGTGACGTCCTGGTTCTAGGGCAGGGCACCAAAGTGGCTGCAGATGGCAGGCTCATTGTATCCTACAGCGTCCAGGTCGACGAGTCGGCGCTGACGGGCGAGTCGTTCCCTCTGTATAAGGGAGATGGCGACGAGATATACGCCGGCACCGTAGTGGTCGCAGGGGAGGGCAAGGCCGAGGCCGTTTCGACAGGAAAGAGCACTAAGCAGGGCAGGCTGTCCACGTCGGCACAGGAAATAAAGGAGCCAAAGACGCCCCTGCAGAAGGACATGAAGTCCCTGGTGAAGGTGCTGGTCTTCGTGGCGCTGTTCTTCAGCATCGCCATACCGCTCCTGGGATATATGCGGGGCCAGCCGCTCCGGGACATGATCCTGACGGGGCTGGCGCTGGCATTCGCCGTGATACCGGAAGAGCTGCCGATCATCATCACGATGGTGCTGGGCCTGGGCGCCTACCAGCTGTCAAAGGAGAACTTTTTAGTAAAAAAACTAAAGGCGGCGGAGGTGCTGGGCGACGCTACGGTCATTCTCACGGATAAGACCGGCACCATCACTGAGAACCGGATGAAGGTGGTTTCAATTTATCCTCCGGGGCGGGACCACGACGTGCTGGAGGCGGCATCGGAAGCCATGACGGACATGGCGATATCGCCGACGGATAAGGCCATAGCCGAAAAGGCCGTGGGGATAAAGAGCGAGGGCGAAGTCATCCGGGAACGCAGCTTTAGCCCGACGAAAAAGACCAGGGCGCTGCTGAGGCGAATGCCCGAAGGCCTGAAGCTGTTCCTGACCGGTGCGCCCGAGGAGGTGCTAAAATGCTCCAGAGAGTCGAGGCCGGATATCGAGGAAGCCCTGAGGCAGGAGACGGCGAGGGGACGGCGGGTCGTGGCGGTCGCTGAAAGGAAGATTTCCCCGGACGAGGGAGACATGCCCTTCGATTTCCTGGAAAAGAACGTGGATGTCGTGGGCATCATCGGCATTGAGGACCCGCCGCGCAAAGGAGTGAAAGAGACCATCGAGGCGGCCCGGGAAGCGGGCATCCGGACCATCATGGTCACGGGGGATCACCCCAATACCGCCGCTTACATAGCGGGCCTCGTGGGCATCCCGGCCGACGTCGTGATCACGGGCGCGGAGCTGGATAAAATGTCCGACGCCGACCTGAAAAAAACGGTGGAGAAGGCCTCGGTATTTGCCCGGACGACGCCCGAGGATAAGTACCGGCTGGTCAGGGCGCTGCGGGCAAACGGAGAAGTAGTGGCCGTCACGGGGGACGGCATCAACGATGCCCTGGCGCTGAAGGGGGCGGATATCGGGATATCCATGGGGATCAAGGGCACGGACGTCGCGCGGGAAGCGGCGGACATCGTCCTGGCCGATGATAACTTCGTGACCATCGGCCACGGCATTTTTCAGGGCAGGAAATTTTTTGATAACCTGAAGAAGGGGCTCAAGTACTATTTATCGGTAAAGATCGCCCTGATCCTGGTCTTCCTGGTGCCGGTGCTATTAAATATGCCCCTGCCACTGGCCCCCATCCAGATCATACTCCTGGAGCTTTTCATGGACCTGGCGGCGTCCGCCGGCTTTGTCGCCGAGCCCGCCGAGGGTTCCATCTATAGGGCGGATCGAAAGAAGAAGCTGTTCGACCGGGGCATGCTCGCGGGCATTGGGCTCTCAGGCCTGAGCTTGTTCGCCGCCGTATTCGGCTCATTTTATTATGCGCTTTCCCATGGCCTGCCGCTGGCCGAAGCGCAGACTTTCGCCTTTACGGCCTGGGTCATCGGCCACATCTTCCTGGCGTTCGTATCCCGGTCCAGCCGCGACCCGCTCTATGTGCTGCGGCCGTTCACGAATAAGGTAATGGACGTATGGGCCTTGATCGCGTTCGCCTTCCTCTTCGTGGTGCTCGCCATAGCCCCCATCGGCGCCAGCATAAAGATCACGCACCTCGCCGCCGGGCAGGTACTTACCATCGCCGTCATAGCCTTCGTGGCCGTATTCTGGCAGGAGGCCGCCAAGATATTGGCCTTTAGCGGCGTACCAAAACGCCCAAAAACGGCCACATCTAAAAAACCGATAACGAAATAAGAGTGATAGCGTAGGAACCTGGATTATTTTTTAGTAGCAACAGTTTGGGGGGTATATAGCTTGCGACTTCAACACCAAGTTCCTACGGGTAATTTGTAAGTATAATAGGTATATAAACTTACTCTTACTGTGCCACGGCTTATCACTAATAAATTCCTTAAATATGGGGCTTAATATAGGACAGTTAAACAAATACAAACGTTCTTATACTTACAAAAGCACCCATAATTGTGATTCACATGGGGAATCGTTTTTTACCAAATTGAAGGCATACCTAATAGAGCAATAGACATTTTTGATACTACTCTCCGGGATGGAGAGCAAACGCCCGGCGTGTCTTTCACGCACGACAAGAAACTTGAGATCGCCCGTCAACTCGATAAGCTCGGCGTAAACGTCATTGAAGCCGGTTTTCCGATATCATCATCGGGGGAGAGGGCTTCGGTCAAGGATATTTCTGCCCTGAAGCTGAACTGTACGGTCTGCGGCCTGGCCAGGGTCGTGAAGGCCGACATCGATGCGTGCATCGACGCGGACGTGGGCATGGTCCACACATTCGTTTCTACTTCCGATATTCAGAGGGAGCATACGATCAAAAAATCCCGGGAAGAGGTCGTCAGGATGGCCGTAGAGGCCGTGGAGTACGTTAAAGGCCACGGGCTGCCGTGCCTGTTCTCGGCGATGGACGCGACCCGTACAGACGTAGACTACCTCATCGAGATCTGCAAGGCGGCGGAGGATGCCGGCGCGGATATCCTCAACCTTCCGGATACGGTGGGCATTGCGTCCCCGGTATCGATGCGCTGCCTCACGGCGGAGGTCTACAGGAACGTTAAGATACCTATCGCCGTGCACTGCCACAACGACTTCGGGCTGGCCGTGGCCAATAGCCTGGCGGCCGTGGAGGCCGGCGCAAAGCAGGTGCAGGTGACCATGAACAGCCTCGGGGAGAGGGCAGGCAACGCCGACCTGTCCCAGACCGTCATGTGCCTGCAGTCCATATACAACCTGAAGACGAGCGTTAAGACGCAATACCTGGTGGAGACCGCCCGCGTCATCGAGCGGTTCTCGGGCATCCCGATCTCGCCGACGCAGCCGGTGGTCGGGGCCAACGCCTTTTCCCATGAGTCGGGCATCCACAGCCACGGCGTCATCGAGGAAAGCAAGACGTTCGAGCCCGGCATCATGACCCCGGAAATGGTCGGCCACCAGCGCAGGCTTGTCCTGGGCAAGCATACGGGCAAGCACGCCGTCAAGAAGATCCTCAACGACTCGGGCCTCAACCCCTCGGAGAATGAGCTTAACGCCATCCTCGAGAGGGTAAAGGACCTGGGCGACAAGGGTAAAAAAGTAGCCGACGTCGACCTGTATGCCATCACCGAGGCCATCATGGGCGAGGTGGCGCATACCGAAAAGCGCATCGTCCTGGATGAATTGTCGGTGATGACCGGCAACATGGTGACGCCGACGGCAACCGTCAGGCTGACTGTGGACGGCAAGCAGTACGTCGGCGCCATGACGGGCGTGGGCCCGGTCGACGCCGCGCTGAAGGCCGTGGAAAGCCTCGCCGATGGGAACGGCAACAAGATGCGCCTGAGGGATTTCCGCATGGAGGCCATTACGGGCGGCTCGGACGCCCTGGCGGAGGTCATGGTCGGCGTCGAGGACGACCAGGGCCATGTGATCACTGCGAGCGCGGCCAGGGAGGACATCGTGCGAGCATCCGTGGAGGCGCTGGTCAACGCCATGAACAGGCTATCCCTAATGTCGAAGAAACCATAAGGTTAAACAAACCTTATGGCCTTTTTAATATACGAGAAGGTATTTTAACTGTCGAAGTTATAAATAAAAATCATGGCACCAATGCATTCTTTAGAAGGCCATTATTATAAAAAGGGACAGCACTCCGATTGTTACTGCTGCAAGCCGTGTATAATTTCCGACAGTATTATATCCTCGAAGGCGGAAGTGTAAATAATTATATTCATTATATATATGGAGAAATCTTAATGCCACCTATAAAGAACCCATTATCATCGCCCATTAAAAATCCGTTTAATCTGGACAAGATACCCTTTTTTAAAGAGAGAAAAAAAGATAGAAAGAATATCGCGCTTCTCGTCGACGGGCCGAATATGCTCCGTAAGGAGTTCCAGATCGACCTGGAGGTCGTCCGGGACATTTTGAAGCGCTATGGCGACATAAAGGTCGGTAAGGTCTTTCTAAACCAGTACGCGTCCGATAAGCTTGTCGAGGCGATAGAGAACCAGGGCTTCGAGCCGATCATCGGCTCCGGGGACGTCGACGTCCGGCTGGCGGTCGACGCGGTCGAGCTCATCTTCAGCCCGACCATCGATACCATAGCCATCGTGACCAGGGACGCGGACTTCAAGCCCGTGCTGGCCAAGGCGAACGCCCATGGCAAGGAGACCATCGTGTTCGGTGCCGAGCCGGGGCTGTCCATAGCTCTCAGGAATGTGGCCGATTTCGTCATCGTGTTCGACGGCACCGAGTGGCACGAGGTCGCTAAGGCTTCTGACCATGAGGTCGAGGCTGAGCCGGTTCAGCCGCAGTAAGTATCCTTTTCGCTTCGGCGACGCAGGCGTTCAGCGCGGCGTCCAGGTCGCCCTTGATGACGACGCCGGCGGCAGCCGCATGGCCACCGCCGCTTCCGCCGAACTTTTTTCCCACGTCGTTCAGCAGCACCGCAAGGTCCAGCTCCACGCCACGCCTGACCCTGCCGGATATCCTTTTCTCTTCATTGTCCGAGCCTACGAACGCGACGTCCGCCCCGAGCCCCACCAGCGAAGCGGCCGCCTGGGCCCCGAAAGAGCTCACCTTCGTGGTCACGAGCAGGTGATCGCCCTCCCTTATAAGCGTCAACCGGGTCGCCGCCTTGAGCACCGCGATGCGGGATGAAATATCCGTCGGTATCAGGGTCAGGAAGTCCAGTACCGTAGCGTAGGTGATCCCGCCCGCATTCATTATTTTTGAGGCCATCTCGAAAGCATTCGGCGGGGCATAGCGGAAGTGCCCTGTATCCGTCACCAGGGCCAATAACAGGGCGAACGCCAGGTCCGCGTCAATGGGTACGCCGTTCTTTTCATAGATATCATAGACGAGCTCCGAAGTGGCGGACGCCTTTTTTGACAGCGAGAACTCGCAGGCCTGTAGCAGGTCGCCCGGCTCATGGTGGTCGATGACCGCGCATTTTTGCAGTTGAGTATAGCCTGTCTGCACCACGTTCGACGTATCCACGACCACGACGATATCATATTTCGAGAGGTCGGGCCCGATAATGGCGGCGATCTTTAATTTATCGGCGAGCGTCTTTGCCATCGTGCTCAGGCTATCCTCGACCCCGATGGTGCCCCCGAACAGGCGCATGAGCGCATAGGCGCTGCCCAGCGAGTCGACGTCGGCGTTCTTATGGCACAGGTACAGTATGTTTTTGTATTGCTTCAGCCGGTCGTAGAACTCCTTCTCGTCCATCTCAGAACCTCAATAGATCCAGCGGTATTTTACAGTCGTGCACGGCCGAGGCGATTATTGCGCCGGACGCGCCGCACTTTTCCAGGAGCTCCAAATCTGGAACGCCCCGCACGCCGCCGCCGACGATGATGTCGTGCTTACTGGCGGACACCGCGGAAGTGACGAGCTGCATGTCGATCCCCTCGCCCGATCCCACCCGGGCCACGTCCAGCAAAATGACGGCGTCCAGCTCCAGCCCGTTCAGCAGCTTCAGCACTTCAGGCGGCGCCCGGTCGAGCGCCGGATCGCTGAACATCGTCCTGCCGTGCCTCATGTCCAGGCTCACCACCGTCCGCCTGCCCTGGCATTGCTCGATGACCTTAAGCGGCGCCGTCTCGGTGCCCAGTATTGCCCGGTGCGATACGCCGAGGGCTTTTTCGAAATCCGGCACGCCGGACACGCCGATGTCCGCCATGGTATCGGTCATGCTTGAAAGTAATTTGATGATATTCAGGTGATCCCCGACGCCGGTGATCCGGTCCAGGTCGGCGATGTATGTCTCCTTAGGCTTTATTTCGCCAATGACTTCCGGCGGCGAAGAAGTGTGGACTATCCGGCTTGACTCGGCGATGGGCCGGTACTTTTCCCTTTCTCCGCGTACGCCCTTGACGACGATGCCGCCCTTAAGGTCGCAGGCCAGTATGCAGCGCATACCAGCTACATATTCGTTCAATTTATTTGAGCTTAGCTACGAGCGATATCTGTATCGCCGGGCGCCCGGCCATACTAGACGCCTCCAATAGGTGACGTCCCCATTAATCGGCAAGCACGTCGCTCTTAAATATATATTTATATAAATAGATGGATGTTCCAGTAATTTATACCATGGTCGCGAGCAACATCATTAGCCGTCGCCGAACTTACCGCAAAATAGCCGGCATGGCCTTTATCGTATTGCTACTGCTCTTTATACAGGCGCCCGTGGCGGCTGCCGATGGCAGGGCAGTGCATGTGGCGTACATCTATAGCCCGCTGTGCTCCATCTGTGAGCACTCGGGCCCGGCAATAAAGAAGGCCGTTGAGAGCTCCCGGGATGCCGGTTTCTCCATACAATACGAGGAGCTGTCCTTCAAGTCCCGTGAGGGCATGGGCTATATGCAGCGCTTCGGCCTGGATTCGGTGCCAGCGGTGGTCATAGACGACAGGGCGATACGGTTCGAGGACTTTAACGGGGATACGGAAAAGCTGGGCCGGCTCATAAAAGAAGGCATAGCGGACGCTTCGAGCTATGTAAGGCCGGTGGCGCTGGAGCGGAGGATATACAGGCCTGACGGCGACAGGGTCAGGGTGGTCACCTGCATCTCGAACGCCGGCGAGGAGCCCGTCGAAGCGGAAATTAAGAATGGCTTGTGCGAGGGAGTGAACGTCGTCTCGGGGGATACGGCCTGGCATGGAATGGTCGGGCCGGGGGAGCGGCAATACGTCGCGTATGAGGCCGATGTAAAAGGAAACGTGGGCTCGCTGCCGCCGCAGACGCTGGCATACCGCGATTCCCATGGAGACCACATCATCGTTGGATATGAGACTCCAGTCTTTTTGTTAAAAAAGCTCTCGCTCGGCGCCGTATTCATCGCCGGCTTCGTCGCGGGGATCAACCCCTGCCTGATCGCCATCATGGCCTTCGTTTCCGCCATGGCTTTATCGGCAAAGGGCGGCCGGCTGGGCGTTTTTGTGAATTTGTTGTCGTTTTGCGGCGGGCTGCTATCCGTCTATTTATTGATGGGCATCGGCTTTCTCCGCCTGATAGAGTACACACCTTCCATAGCCTCTGTCCTGAAAATGGCCATCATCCTATTGCTCATAGTGCTGGGAAGCTGGGCATTCTACGACGCCTATCGGACGAAAAAGATCGGCGACCGGCCATCGCTTTTCAAGTCATTCCTGGAGAAGTACAAGCCGCTTTATCGTAAGTTCAGCCTGGCCGCCAACTTCGGGCTGGGCGGCGCGTTCGGGCTCATAAAAATGCCCTGCGTCGGAGGCATTTACGTCGGCATACTCGGGGCCATAGTGGAAGCCGGCGAGGTCAAGAGCGGATTACCCTACCTGGCGGCCTATAACCTTGGCATAGTTATGCCGGTGCTAGCGCTGGGAGCCCTGCTGACCCTCGGCCTGAGCCCGGGACAGGTCGACGATCTCCGTCGTCGCCATCGGGTCACGCTTAAGCTGGTCTCGGGGCTGATCCTGTTGGCGATGGCCGCAGGCTTCATTTTCAATCTCATCTAACCGTCATATTTAAGTACCAATAAGATTAACTTGATGTTATTGATAATATGGATATGCCGTACCTGCTGGACATACTGGGCAACGAGAACCGCCGGAACATACTGACGCTGCTCTCGTACCGCCCCTGCTATGTCACGGAGATCTCGCAAGAGCTAGGGGTCGCCCCCAAGGCCATCATTGACCATCTCAAGATACTTGAGGCGGCCGGCCTGGTGGAAAGCTTCCACGATGAACAGGGGCGCAAATACTACGAGATCGCGAACAACGTGCGTATCGAGGTGTCCATTTCGCCGCTCATGTTCGAAGTGAACGTGAGCCGCATCGAAATGACGGAAGAGCAGAGGACCATCAAGGAGCGGTACGCCGTCAAGAACGAGACGGCCGAAACCCTGAATTACATGGCCGAGGAGCTTCAGCGGCTCAACCGTTCTGCCGTGGAGCTCAGGGAAGCCCAAAAGTCCGTCCAGGGAATGATATCCGAGGTCACCGGCACCTGCATCGAGCTGATAAATGGCGTCGCAGCGGACCAGATAGAGGCTGAAATACTCTATATGCTCCTGCGCGGCCCGACCAGCTACGAGGAGCTGTCCAGCAAGCTCAACATCCACGAAAGCGAGATGCGGAGCGAGCTGGCGGCGCTCATGAAAAAAGGGCTCGTGACCTATAGTACAGGATTATGGAGTATCAAGTAATAGGAGTGCTACAATAATGGCTGATAAGAACGAAGTGACCCTGCGGGTCCAGGAGGCCTACCATAGGGACGTGGGGAGAGGTATCGCCCGCATCGACATGGAGACGATGAAGAAGCTGGGCATGGTAAGCGGCGACATCATCGAGATAGAGGGAAAGGGCTCTACCTCGTACGCCGTGGTCTGGCCGGGCTATCCGAGCGAGGAAGGTAAAGGAGTCATACTCATCGATGGGAACACCAGGGCGAATGCCAAGGTCGGCATCGACGACCGGGTAAAAGTAAGGAAGATCCAGGCCAAGCCGGCCGAGAGGATCACGCTGGCGCCGACTCAGCCGATCCGGATCACGGGCGGCGAGTATTACCTGTTGAAGCTGCTCGAGGGCCGCCCCATCTCCAAAGGCCAGACCATCCGGGTAGAAATGCTGGGCAGCCCCATGCAGTTCATCGTGACTGCCACCAGGCCCGCCGGTGCTGTCATCGCGGACCGGCGTACCGAGATCACCATCAGCGAGAAGCCCGCGACCGAGAAAATAGAAAAGGTCCCGAGGCTGACGTACGAGGACATCGGCGGCCTGAAGAGGGAGATAGGCCTGGTCCGGGAAATGATCGAGCTGCCTCTCCGGCATCCCGAGCTTTTCCAGAAGCTGGGCATCGACCCTCCAAAAGGCGTCCTGCTATACGGGCCGCCCGGTACCGGCAAGACCATGATCGCCAAGGCGGTGGCCAGCGAGACCGATGCCAATTTCATCAGCATCAGCGGCCCCGAGATCATGTCCAAGTACTACGGCGAGTCGGAAAAGCAGCTTCGTGACATCTTCAAGGAAGCTGAGGATAACGCCCCGTCCATCATATTCATCGACGAGATCGACTCAATAGCGCCCAAGCGTGAAGAAGTCACGGGGGAAGTCGAGCGGCGTGTCGTCGCCCAGCTATTGTCTCTCATGGACGGGCTGCAGGCCCGCGGCCAGGTGATCGTCGTGGCCGCTACGAACAGGCCTAACGCCGTGGACCCGGCCCTCCGCCGTGGAGGCCGGTTCGACCGTGAGATCGAGATCGGCGTGCCGGACAAGAACGGCCGCCTGGAGATATTGCACGTACACACGAGGGGCATGCCTCTCGCGGAGGACGTTAACCTTGAAAAGATCGCGAATGTCACCCACGGCTTCGTCGGCGCAGACGAGGCATCGCTGTGTAAAGAGGCCGCGATGCATGCGCTGCGTACTATCATGCCGGAGATCGACGTCGAGAAGGAGATCCCCCAGGAGATCCTGGATAAGCTCCAGATCAAGATGGTCGACTTCGAGGACGCCCTCAAGAACATAGAGCCGTCCGCCATGAGGGAGGTCTTCGTGGAGGTGCCGAATGTGCATTGGAGCGACATCGGTGGCCTGGAAAAGGTAAAGCAGGAGCTCCGGGAGTCCGTGGAGTGGCCGCTGAAGTACCGGGAAGTGTTCGAGGCGACCAACACCACCCCGCCCAAAGGCCTGCTGGTGTTCGGCCCGCCGGGGACCGGAAAGACGCTGCTCGCCAAGGCCGTGGCCAACGAGTCCGAGGCCAACTTCATCAGCATCAAGGGCCCGGAAGTGCTGTCAAAATGGGTGGGCGAGTCGGAGAAGGCGGTGCGCGAGACCTTCCGCCGGGCAAGGCAGAGCGCTCCCACCATCATATTCTTCGACGAGATCGACGCCATCGCCCCGACCAGGGGACAGGGCTTCGACTCCCACGTGACGGAGCGCGTCGTGAGCCAGCTCCTTACCGAGCTGGACGGCCTGGAGGAATTGCACAGCGTTGTCGTGCTGGCGGCGACCAACCGGCCAGACATGGTGGACACGGCTTTGCTGAGGCCGGGCAGGCTCGACAGGCTCCTGTACATCCCGCCCCCCGACGAAAAATCCAGGGCGGAGATCTTCAAGATCCACACCCAGGGTAAGCCATTGGGCGACGACGTGGACTATGAGAAGCTCGCGAAGATGACGAAGGACTACGTCGGGGCCGACATCGAGGCTGTTTGCCGCGAGGCGGCAATGGGCGCCATCAGGAACTCGATAAACGGGTCCATGTCACCCGAGGAGGCCAGGCAGGCCGCCGGGAGTATCAAGATCGGCATGAAGTACTTTGAGGCGGCGATTAAAAAGATCAAGCCCTCCGCCTCGAGGGAGAGCATGAAGGACTACGAGCGACTGGTCGAGAACTTCGCGAGACAGGTCACCGACATCGAAGAGGAGACCGTGGAAGAGGTCGCCGGTAAAAAGGATAAAAAGAAGGAAGAGCGGAAGCCGCCCGAAGTCAAGACGGCTTCCTAAAATGGAGGAATATTATGGCAAGAAGGAAGAATCCGTTTGATATATTTAGCGAGTTCGACGAGATGTTCAATGAAATGATCAGGGATCTGGATAAGATGGAGCCCGACGAACATGTCAGCGGCCCGTTCTTCTACGGGTTCTCGATGAGCCAGCGCCCGGGCGAGGAGCCCGAGATCCGGGAATTCGGGAACCTGTACCCCGAAGGGGGCCGCGTGGAGATCGGGGAGCGCAGGCCGCTGGTGGACGTCTTCGATACCGATAAGACCGTGCAGGTCGTGGCGGAGATGCCCGGGATCGAGAAGGATGACGTCGAGTTGAACGCCGAAGGCAGGGAGCTTGAGATCAAGGCGGCGCACGGCGACCGCAAGTATCATGAGCTCGTGGATCTACCGGACGACGTCGACATCGACAGTGCAAAAGCGTCCTACAAGAATGGCGTGCTGGACATTACGCTGAATAAGGTCAAGAAGGCGACAAGGAAGAAGAAAATAAACGTGGAGTAGGCCGTATATCGACGGCCCTCCTTCTCCTTTTTATTTAAGATCTTTTACTCTGGACACAAATTCTATATGCTCGTCAGGATAACGGCAAAGATCGTGCCTATAATGCCCGTCAATAGGATGCCGTCGAAGGTGCCGGCGCCGCCGATGCTGACGAACTCCGAGCCGATCCTGCGGATGCTCGTTAAATGCATTATATCGGCGCCTATGATGGTGCCGAAGATGCCGGAAGTGAAGGCCATCCGCGCAAGGTCCGCATAGCCAAAGCCATAGATGTAGAGGGCGATGAGCGATGCGCCAATGGCCAGAAGCGGCGTGATGAGCACAGGCACCATGACCCCGACACTCCTCACGGGCCGGGCGAAGTAAAACACTCCGAGCATGACGATCACAGTGGTCAAAATAAGCGACATCAGAGGCAGCCTCTGGGCGAAGTATACGCCAAGCGCCACCGGGATCACGCAGCCGCCCAGGTTGATCGCCAGGATCGTGCGGTGGCCCTGCCAGGAGGGGAGCTTATACCTCATACCCAGGAAGGGGAGCATGGAGGGTTGAATGCCGCCCGGGCTCTTAAACTCATACACGGGTAAATTAAAAAGACTGCCCAGGAGGATAGCCAGGTATATCAAAAGCGCCTTAACGGGCGATAGGCCCAGTGTCCTTTCCGTCAGGTCGGCCGCTGCCAGGCCCATCAGCGCCACGACGGCAAGCAAAACGAACGGCATAAGTAACAATAAAATGAAGAAAGGTATGGCTAATGGGAACGAGACAAGTTTTTTCATTATAATAAAAATATTTAGGCAGTCGAGGCTTTCTTATCGACCACTATATAGTCCTTGACGGCCCTCACTGCGGCGAACGGCACGAGAACCCGTCCGTCCTCCGTCCTGTAGTTCTCCACGTTGAGCGTCATGTCCGGGTCGAGCATGATATCGATAAGGTCGCCCGTCCTCAGGTCACACGTAATGTTATAGAGAATTCCCATTTCGGAGCCGTCGGTGCCCATGATCTTCTTCTTTGACAACTTTTTTGCCATCACTTTAACCATATGATCCCTCTCATCCATCTCCTACATAGCGCCCCGCACTTTGCGGGACATGCCAACAAATGGAATGTTAATAATATAACCACTATACCCTTTATTAATATTTTGCATGGCTTTAGATACAAGTCGTTAATGGAATAGAGGATAAAAAAAGAAAAAATGCCAGTACATTATACGTACTGGTCCGTTGCAAAGACTTTTTGGATCTCCTTCGGGGTCCCGCCCTTGAAGTTTTCCTTAATGTTCTTGTAGTAGCTCTTCACCATGTCGTTCATGGTGGGCTTGACCTTCTTGAGCGCATCGCGGAAGTGCCTCATCTCGACGATCTTCGCGTCCAGGTTCTCCCTCAGGGCCAGCATGGCCGCCTCGCGGCAGATCGACTCGATATCGCTGCCCACGTAGTTCTCGGTCAGATCGGCAAGCTCATGGAAGTCCACGTCCACGGAGAGCGGCATGACGCCTTCATAGAAGGGCTGGTTATCGCCGGGCGAGCCGTCTGACTTTTCCTTGTTGAGCAACTCCGGGTCGGTTTTTGCATTTTTAAGGGCTTCCTTGAAGTGCTTCAGCGTCAGGTTCCCGTTATCCTGTTCTTTGGATGCGACGTCCGCTGCGGCGGAGCAGATGGACCGGACCTGCGCGTTCGTATAAGGCTTCAGGAGGTCGAACAGCTCCACGGAGTTGACCTTCTTATCGAGCGTTATCTTACGGTCCTTCAGGCTGCAGAGCAGCCTCGCCAGCTTTTCCTCGAGAATATTGTACTTCGTGTGGATGGCGAAAATGTTGACCCTGCCGTCCGCGCTGGGCGGGCCAACGTACACCAGGCGGTCGAACCTGCCAGGCCTCATCAACGCGGAGTCGATGATATCCGGCCGGTTGGTCGCGCCGATGACGACGATGCCCTCTAATTCAACGAGGCCGTCCAGCTCTGTAAGAAGCTGGTTGACGATGCTGCGCTCGACGTTCTGCAGGCCGCCCTCGCCGGCGGTCCTGGCCGGTGTCAGGGCGTCCAGCTCGTCGAAGAATATGATGGCCGGTGCCACCTGGCGGGCTTTGCGGAAAGTTTCGCGCACCGCCTTCTCCGACTCGCCGACCCACTTGGATAACAGTTCGGGGCCCCGGATACTGATGAAGTTGGCCTCGGACTCGTTGGCCACCGCCCTGGCGAGTAGCGTCTTACCGGTGCCCGGGGGACCGTAGAGCACGATGCCCTTCGGAGGCTTGATGCCCATGTCGGTAAACTTCTTGGGCTTCTTCAGAGGCCACTCGATCGTCTCGATGATCTCCTGCTTCGCCTCGTCCAGGCCTCCCACGTCGCTCCACCTGGTGTGCGTGGCCTCGATGAAGATCTCCCTCATGGCGGAGGGCCCGACTTCCTTCAGCGCCTCGCTGAAATCGGAGCTGGTCACCCGCATCTTCTCCAGGAACTCCCTGGGGACTTCCTTGTCCATGTCGATGTCGGGCAAATACCTGCGCAGCGCCTTCATGGCCGCCTCTTTGGCGAGGCCGGACAGGTCGGCTCCGACGAAGCCATGGGTAGTGGCCGCCAGCTTATCCAGGTTCACATTTTCCAGGGGCATGCCCCGGGTGTGGATCTGTAATATCTCAAGCCTATCCCGGGCATCCGGTACGCCGATCTCGATCTCACGATCGAACCGGCCTCCACGGCGGAGGGCCGGGTCTACCGCATCGACGCGGTTCGTGGCCCCGATGACCACGACCTGGCCCCTCTCCTCGAGGCCGTCCATCATGGTCAGGAGCTGGGCGACGACCCTTCTTTCCACTTCGCCGGTGACCTCCTCACGCCGCGGGGCGATGGAGTCCAGCTCATCGATGAAGATTATAGACGGGGCGTTATCCCTGGCGTTCTCGAATATCTCCCGGAGCCTCTGCTCCGACTCGCCGTAGTACTTGGACATGATCTCCGGGCCGGCGATGGAGAAGAACTCCGCGCCGCACTCGTTGGCGACCGCCTTGGCCAGCAGCGTCTTGCCGGTCCCCGGCGGCCCGTGCAGCAATACGCCCTTGGGCGGCTCGATCCCGAGCTGCTGGAACAGCTCCGGGTGCTTCATCGGCAACTCGATCATTTCCCTGACCCGCAGGACCTCGTCCTTAAGGCCGCCGATATCCTCGTACGTGATCCCGGTCGTCTTCACCTGCTCGTAGCCCCGGACCGGCTTATCCCGGAGCTCGATCTCGGTGTTCTCGCCGATGATGACGCTTCCCGCCGGCTCTACCTTGACGGCGATGAGCGGTATGGCCTGGTTGGACAGAGTCCTGCCCATGAAAGGGTTCGGCATGCTGCTCATGAGGGGCACGACGTCCCCGAGCATGATCGGGCGCTTCAGCAGCTGGTGCTTGATCATCTCGACCGCGTTGCCGCTGAACTGTATGGCCGTCCCTTCGGGCGGTGCGAGCACGATGTGGGTCGCATCCTTGATGGCGGCCTTTTTGACCTTGACCTTTTCGCCGATGCCCACGTCCGCATTCTGCCGGGTGAATCCGTCGATGCGGATCATCTCCTGGCCCCAGTCCTGCTTCTCGGCGCGCCAGACCTTGGCGACGGTGGCACGCTTGCCCTCGATCTCGATGATGTCCCCCGGGCTTAGCTTAAGCTCCAGGAGCGTGTTGGGGTCGATGCGCGCGATGCCCCTCCCAAAGTCGCTGGGTAGCGCCTTTGCTACCTTCAGATACAATTCCTTCATTCAACTCCTCTTTCACTAATGCCCGCATGTATAGAATGCGTTTTTTACTCGGGAATGCCAGGCATATTATACATCCTGATGATATTTATGTTACTCTTTCCCCACAATGTTCGCGAAAATTTGTAGGAAAAGCGGGCTAATAAGAGACTTTATTGTTTACGAATACAAAAATTTTCTCGTGCGCACAAAAACTGCTAAAGCTTGATATAATCAAGGGAATAATATCAGGGATTGGTGAAATCGTGAAGTGCTTGATCTTTGACCCGTTCTGCGGCGCCACCGAGGAGATGCTGCTCGGGGCGATGCTGGGCTGCGGCGCGAACGAATGGAGAGTAAGGAGCGCCGTTGAAGGCCTATGTGACGCCCCCCTGGACGTACAGGACATGCAGAATGGTCGCCTGGCCTCAACGCTGGCCGGCATCAACGTGGCCCAGGCCAGGAAACGCCATCCCGACATGGAAAGGGACGATGCGATCGCGAAGTTAAATGTCATGCACGAAAACCAGCCGGTGAGGGTGGACGCCATGAACATCGTGGGGAGCATTTTCGACGCCCACGAGTGTCTTTACGGTCCCGGAACCAGTATGGACGTCTATACGATGTCCCTCATAGCGGGCATTTGTACGGCCTACGACAGCCTGGGCAGACCCGTTGTCCAGGCCACGCCGGCAGCGTTGGGAGGCGGCATCATAGACGTGGATGGAAAAAAGTTGCCCGTGCCCAGGCCGGAGACGCTAGAGATCCTTAAAAGATCCAGGCTCATATCGCAGGGCGGCCCGTTCGACGGCGAACTGCTGACGGTCGCCGCGGCGGCGATACTGGGGTATTACGTGCAGTCCTCCAGCCGGTATTATCCCGACAACCGTCCCCTCGAGGTGGGCTATGGCAGCGGCAAGCTCGACCTGCCTCTGCCCAACGTCCTGCGAGCCACGTTGTGCGAGGCGGATGAGGCGCTGATCATCGACCGGATGGAGCTGCTGGAGACCAACGTCGACGATGTCACCGGCGAAGTCCTGGGAAGCCTCATCGAGGAGCTCATGGCCATGGGCGCCATGGACGTGTGCGTCGTGCCCGTGACCATGAAGAAAGGGCGGAGCGGCCACATCATCCGGGCCGTCGTAAAAGCCGATGACGGGCCGGCCATTGCCCGGCGCATCATGTACGAGACGGGTTCGCTGGGCGTCCGCGTCCTACCGGTCAAGCACCGCTTTATCGCCCGACGTGAGATCGTCGTCATCAATACGAAGATCGAGGAGAACTTCTACGACATGCGCTTTAAGGTATCCTCGGACACCGACGGCAGGGTCATCGACGTTTCAGTAGAGTATGACGATGCCAAAAAAGTATCCGGTGAGATGGCCATGCCGCTGAAAACGGTCATGAGAATAGCCGAAGCCGAGGCGTGGAAAAAGTACTCCTGAGTTAAGCATCGGCCGTTGGCGCTTCCGCCATGTCCTTAAAAATGATTTTTTTATCCCTGAATTGCCGGGCGCATATGAGCGCGATGAACGGCAGGGCGAGTATCCAGTAGTGCAGGTATTGCCTCACCAGTATGGTCGCCGAGAATAATACGGCGGCGAGGATGAAGTATTCGTCGTAGACGGTGGTCGGCCGGTCCTGGAAAATATTCGCGATGGCGAATATAAAAAGAGACGTGAACACGGTGATGGACAGGATGATGTTGGCCGCCAGGACCAGCGGGTCGGTGGCCCGATAGCTCGTGACGTCACCCATGTTATCCGTCGTCAGGTACGTGTCGGCCACGCCGAAGCTCCAGTGCAATGACGCCAGGCCGGCATCCATGCCGTAGACGGCGAAGATGGCGCCGAAAATAATGACCAGCGGTATGAGTATCCCGATCAGCAGCTCGGGCACATTGCGGAGCTCTTTTTTCCTGAACATGAAATACAGCAACAGCGGTACCAGCAACAGCGCGTATTGCTTGAAGCCTATGCCGACGCCCGCCAGGAGGCCGGCTATAAAGTACTTTCGGCGATTTTCGGAAAAGACCAGCACGTAGGTCGAAAGCAATATGAAAGTGAGCGCGAACGGCTCGGTCATCACGAAATATCCCTGGGCCCACGCGATATTGAGGGTAAAGACGAGGCCGGCAAGGAAGCCGGCGAACCTCCCGTATAGCTTCCACCCCATGGCCATGATCAAGAGCGCGCTGATAAAATTGCAGATGCCTACGAGCAGCAGCCCGCCGAGCAGTTTTTGGCCCAGCAACACGGGGATAGCCAGCGTAAAGTAGATTAGCGGCGGCTTGGGGTCCTGGTAATCCAGATACGGGGTGGCGCCGTTGGCGATGACCTGGGCCATGGCGTAGAACCGTCCCTGGTCGAAGGTGGTCCAGTCGCTGCCCATGAGCCTGCTCGATATAAAGACGAGCGCGAATATGACAACGGCAAAGATGGCGGAGGCGGCCAGGAAATATACCTTGTCCGATACGTTAAAAAATGCTTTTTGCGTTTTTCTATCGCTTACATATGCCATGGGACCCCTCCTTACTTGTATCGTAATCGATGGACTGCATCGTATTTAAAAGTTACAATTCTCTAAGGGATGCGCCGGCACAGAGGAGCGCCATAAAAGGGAGCGCCATGAACCAGTAATGGAGATAGTCCTTCAATAAAAAGGTCCCTATGAAAATAAGCCCGGTCGCCATGAAAAAGCCATCGAGCCGGGCACTTTTCTTCGATAGATAGCCGCCCAGGGCCATGGGGATCATGGAGGCGAACAGGCATATGGCGAGCACGATGTTGGCGATGGCCATCATTGAATCCGTGGAGCGTAGCGGGCTGCCGCTGAAACTGATCCCGGCCAGGGTAAGGCCACCGTCGATGGATTGTGGTAAAGTCCCGCCGAATAAGGCGATCGACATTCCTATGGTGACGGACAACAACGCGCCGGCCACTAAAGCAAGGATATGAGTCCGCTCTCCACGCTTGAGCATGCCATAGAGGAAAACGGGCACCACCAGGAGGGCGAACGGCTCGAAGCACGCTGCCGTGCCCGCAAAAAGTCCGGATACGAAGAACGTGATGCCTTTGTCCTTGAGCGTCAACAGGAAAACGCACGCCAGGACCAACGCCAATGCCAGCGCCTCTGCAATGGACATGTACCCCTGCGCCCAAACGATGTTGACCGTGAACAGCAGCCCGGCGAGGAGACCGGCACGCATACCATACGACCTGATCCCGATCAGAGTCACCAGGCCAGCACTGACCAGGGCAAGAATGCCCACCACAATGAGGTTCCAGGGCAGTTGCGCCGGAGGGACGATGGCCCATAAAAAGAAGGGCGAAGAACTCGGATTGTCCAGCATGCCCAGGAGCATCTTCGCCGTCGGATCGGTAAGGCCGTAATACGATTGAATGTCAAAAGGCCTCCACAGGCCGGCGACGAGCACGTACTCGACGGCAGCGAAGGCGGCGATGATCAGGGCGAAAATCGCCATAGCGATGGCGGGATAACGGAGCTTGATCGGAGTCTTACTTTTTTCACCCAGGGCATGATGCCTGTAGGGGCGAACGCATAACAAGATGAGGAATGGGAGCGCCAGCGCCCAGTAATGCAGGTATTGCCGGATGACCAGAAGCGACAAAAAGCCGAGCCCCGCAAGGATAAAAAACTCTTCGCGTCGGGAATAGCGGCGGTCCAGCAAGACGCTCGCCGAGGCCAGCACCAGGAGAGAAATGAAAAGCCCGGACTCCAGGAAGGCGTTGGCGGCGCCGACCAGGGGGCTTTCCGCCCGGTATGCCGGGATATCGCCGATCGCCCCCTGGGTGAAATAGGAGTCGGCCACGCCGAAGCTCCAGTAAAGAGATGAAAAGCCCGCATCCGAGCCGTAGAATAAAAAGACGGCGCCGAAGATGATGAGCAACGGAACGAGCAGGCCGGCGAAAAATTGGAGAGCGCCTTTTAGCTCCTTGTTCCGGTACATGAAAAACAGCGACAGTGGTATAAGGAGCAGGGCGTACTGCTTGAAGCCGATGGCGATGCCGGCACATACGCCCGACAGCAGGTACTTTTTGCCTGACTGCGAGAATAACAACAGGTAGACGGATGCCAGGATAAAGACCAGGGTGAAGGGCTCGGTCAGGATGAAAAACCCTTCCGCCAGGGCCATGTTGAGGGCGAACAGCAGTCCCGCCAGTAGCCCGGGTAGCCTCCCGTATAGCTTCCAGGCCATGCTCATCACGAGCACTGCGCTGGCGAGGTTGCAGGCCCCGACCAGCAGGATACCGCCGACCAGCTTTTCCCCCAGCAGGAGCGGGATCGTAAGAGTGAAGAAGATGAGCGGCGGCTTCGGGTCCCGGAGGTCGACGTACGGTGTGCCGCCCTTCAGGATGAGGTCTGCTATGTTGAAAAATATCTTCGTGTCCCCGACCATCCAGACATTCTGGAGGAACGACAAGGACAGGGCCGCCAGCAAGGCCGTTAAGCCGCCCAGCACGATGACGGCCAAAAGGAAGAAGGCGTTGTCGGATAGCACAGCAACTTTTGTTTCATCCGTTTTCTCCGCAAAAGCCATAAAATTCAATTCCGGGCTGAAAGGCCGTTTTTAAATGAGCGCAGAATATGATAATGTTTATGCCCTAATAGCATTCTTTCATTCTACTATGGCAACTTTGATCGGTAGCAGCGGAGCCGGGGACGATCTGATCCGGAAGCTACACGACATGGGCGTGTCGCGAAGCTGCACCTCCATCCAGCAGGTGATGGAAAGACGCGATGCCATAGGCCGGGTCATAGACCTCGAGCGGGAGAGACAGGAGCGGCTCCTTGAAAAAGAAATGAGGACGCTGAAGAGCAGCATGAAAAAATATGTGGTGCTCGACTCGCTGCTCTTTTTCCACAAGGATAAGATGAGCCACGAGTACCTCAGGAGGATCGACCACCTGAAATTGAATAGGGACGCGATCATCGAGAATAACTTACTGTATCTTTACCGCGAGAAGGATATCCTGGACCGGCTGACGAGAGAATACCGGAGCGAGCTGAAGGGCTACTACGGGGAGCTCCTCGTCATGGACACGCTGGAGGCGCTGAGCGACGATTACTATGTGATCAGCGACGTCCGCATAACCCGCGAGTTCGGCCATAAGTTCGATGGAAAGATGTTAAAGTCCGCCAGAGTTGACCACGTGGTAGTCGGCCGCAAGGGCGTCTACTGCATCGAGACCAAGAACTGGAACCTGAAGTGGAAGAGCGACGACCGCCCCACGCCCGGGGAGCAGGCCCGTCGTGCCTCATACCTGTTATACAGGTATTTGAAGTACACGTGCAATATCCCGGGGATAAAAGTGTTGAGCATCGTGCTCTCGACGAATACCATTATCAAGGGTAAGGAAGATTTCGTCAGGTTCCTGCAGTACGGGGATTTCCCGGCCTACCTCACGGCCCGGCAGGATGTGCTGTCGGACGAGGAGGTAAACCAGGTCGTGGACTGTCTGAAGGACAGGGACGTCAGGTTCGACGATACCCTCCAGGAGACGACGCTCGATAAGATCGAAGAGACGGAGAGCTTGACCTACGAGGAAAGCCTCTCTGGCGGAGAGCTGACGTAGCGGTGCCGCGTGTAGATAAGCACCGCTACGTTCTTTATTTTTTAAAGAAATTTA
>Ga0209039_10000958_pt1 | contig 28051 bp, 27 predicted proteins | sample BogFormECP12_OM1_FD_188238 | JGI IMG/M metagenome (GOLD analysis project Ga0209039, IMG submission 188238) | Bog forest soil microbial communities from Calvert Island, British Columbia, Canada - ECP12_OM1 (SPAdes) (version 2) | ecosystem: Environmental > Aquatic > Freshwater > Wetlands > Bog ... | reverse complement strand
GCACAAACCATGAGGGACGAAGAACCAGAAAAACAAAACGCAAAAAGGGGACACTTCTAACCGGGTAAGCATGGGGACATTTCTAAATGGGCTTGACAGATTACCTTGATCTGTATTGACATGACCCAGTTCCAGATTTAGCATGTGTGCCATCGTAAGGACCCCATTTCACCTGGAGAGGAGATCTCTCGTGGAAAAACAAATCGTCACTTTGAGCTATTGGCTGGGTTTGCTCAGCTCTCTGATCGCTCTTGGTCTGCGGGCATTGAACATTTTCGGAATACTGACACCTACCGTGATTCAGCAGGGGAAAACTCTCTGGTACATGAGTTTCTATAAGGGGGCGCTTTTGTTCTTCCTGATCGCCATTGCCACAGCGAGTTACGCCTCGGCGCGCGGCGAAAAGACTTAGATGCACAAATTGCGCAGCCTTGCCGAAACTCCCGTTACAGCTTGAGCTCGAGGTGATTCTCGCGAATCCAGCGCTCTACCTTTTGTCGAAGGTCACCGGCGAATGCTGCCATCTCTGCCGCCTCCTTCTCTGAAATGGTGCCGCCCATTTCGTAGCTGCTCATGTTGCGTTTCTTACGAAAGGCGTCAAAGCGGCGAATAAGCTCTTGGCGGGCTCCAATGGTGAATACCAGAGACTGGATTATGCGATGATGGTGCGCCTCGTGGCTGGCCCGGTAACCGGCGGCTGCAAGCGCTGCCGTGGATGATTGCAAGGCTGAATTGTATGCGACGGCGAATCTCCAGTCGGTCGCCAGTCCTGCGGTGGCAGAGCTTGCCAGGTCGCGGTCGGCGAGGCCCGGGAGTTTATGAATCTCTTGACGGGTGCTTTTGTGCTGGCTTGCCCAGCCGTCTCGCACCCAGTCTTGCAAGCTCATGCTCATCTCCAATGAGGAAGACCTTTTCGCCCCCGATAACGGCGGTCAAGAAGTGATGCCTGGCCTTAAGCTTTGACCTGAACTCGGCGGGGGAGTAGACCGTCGGGTTGACTTCACGCGCCAGCGTCTCCTGAGCAGCTCCCAGCGCCGAAACGATATCGCCGAATGTTGGCTCGCCGACTACCATCACGTCTACGTCACTGCCGTTTCTCTGTGCAAGCTTGGCGACCGAGCCATAGATGAATGCCAGGAGGATTTGCGGCGCCAAGGGCGCCAGCGCCGACCGGAGAACATCGGCAGCGCCTGTGGTCTTTACCATCAGGCTTTTCATTTCGCCAAAAATCGGGCAGTCCGCGTTGGCCTGATAAAACACCTGATTACCGCTGACGGTTCGGCGAATGATTCCCGCGTTGCTAAGGCGTTTCACCTCGCGCTGCGCGGCACCTAGTCCGAGGCCGGCCGACCGAACAAGCTGGCGCAAATAGTAGGACTGGTCGGGATGGCCGTAAAGCAGCGCCAGAATAGCCCGGCGAGTTCGACCGAACAGGGCGGCAGAAAGCTCAGAACAGCCAAATGCTGTACTCATTATGGGAACGATTGTATCCAAAAAGGTTACGCGAGTCAACAAGTCTCGAATCTCCGAATGCTATGCGCAATCTTCGGACAACCAGCAACCCTACACGGTTCACCTGGTAAACGTTTCATCGGAATGCCTCTCCATGCATTCGGGCCTGCGCATTACTTTCGATACTGAGCACCCGAGCCCCGTAGGCGCCGAGCGCAAGAATTCTTAAGCTCGGGTGATTGGAGGCAGGGATGGAAATGGCACCATCACACACGCGAGGCGCACACCGCCATCGACCACCGCTTGGACGTAGCATTCGCCGCGTTGTGTAATGCCAGTGCATGTGGGTCACTCTCTAAGGGCAAAACATTATAACCGTCTCCGTCTGGAAAATGTGCAGCCGACGCAAACAGGAAATTGGTTTCGAACACCGGCTAACCCGGATAGAGGATTTTCCGGCAGATGAGGGATCTCGCCGTGAGCGCGTCTGCCAGACGCCTGATGAGGGGATGATCGAGGCCCTCATCGGTCATGCGGTGTTTAACATCGGAAACATGATCGCCCATCTGTTTGGCGAAATCGTTCACGCGACGGATCATCACGTCGGGGTCAACGTGCAATTCTTGCCCCAGGTTCCGCCAGTGGTGAAGCCCGATGTTGCGCAGACGGTACTCGCCGCCGAGCTTCATCGAAAGCTTGACCCGCTCGATGTCAATGTCCGGGTAGGGCAGAACACTCGCCAAATCATAAAGCGGCGCAAGGCGGACTTTGCCTCCAGACCCGATGAGTAAGGCGTAGTTCTTACCGTGGGCGTCTGTTCCCGCAATCAGCCAGTTAAATGCAATCGAGTCGAGGAAGGCGCTCACATCCTCATCTGGTCTGGTTGAATAGGTTTTTACCAGCTCGACGATGTCGCGGATGCCGGGTCCCCCTTCATTTTGGTACTTGCGGGTGGGGGGAATGCTTAGAGCCTGGCACACATCCTCCTGATGAACCCGGCGCCAGACATCGTCTATCCGAACCCGGTCGTATCGTTCGACGACTATGGCAATCTCGTCTTGAAAATGCATGATCCTGGAACTCACCGTGGGAAGCCCGAGCGATCTCGCCAACTCCAGGCAAAAATGCTCATTCTCAACATGCCCGTCCAGGTCCCCTGTCGGCGGTTTGAGAATATGGGTTGTCGGCATGCGGCCCGAGGGAACCCCCCAGCGACCGCTTTCAAACAGGAATGCGGTTTTTGGCTGCGCGCCGGCAAGACTGAACTGGCCGGTATCCCGTGGAATACGCCAGGCCGAGTGGTCGGCTCGCAACGTCCGAAGTCTCTGGGCAATGGCTGCTTCGTCCAGCCATTCGATCTCGGGAGGCGCCTGGCCGAGGATCGCGTCCAGGCGTTCAGGCTGGACAAACTGGACGGCGCCAGCGCAGTCCTCGCCGAAATTGGAAATCAGCCCGAAGGCGCTCCGGGGCGAGACATGGAACCGCTTCCCCCATTGGTCAAGCACGTTGCTGTTGTCAGGCAAGAGGCCCCAAAGATACGGATCGACCTTCGCGTTTCCATGCTCGGTTAAGGCGAGTGGCATGGAAATCGAAAGTGGATAAGCATCCGGGGCGTTGCGCCACTGTTCGCTGTAGGTGAAAGACAGTTTCCCCCGATTGTCGCGCGCCACGCGACCCATTTCCCGGCCCTGAATAATCGCAATGAGCTCCTTGGTCATTTTCTTTCTCCGCGCGCGGCGGCGACGATGGAATCAATATCCACTGCAGGAGCCGTGTGGCGCTTCTTTCCGGGAGTTTCTTCTTCGCTCATCAGTTGGATCCCAAGGGCGTCGATGGTGCGCAGCAGGAGGCCGATTTCAGCCCTCGGTTTCCCCTTTTCCACTTCCACGATCCACTGCCGGCTGACGCCGACCTTCTGGGCGAGGGACCTCTGGTCAAGAGCGAGTTTGATACGGCGATCCCGAATGAGCGCACCAAGGTCAGCCGGCGTTCGAATGCGCATATGTTCCTCTCCCTGAATGTAAGCGTACGGTGACATTGTACCAAAGTCGTCGTTCGACGACAACCGGAAAAGTCGGCGAACGTAGACATCTCCAAATGTCAGCCACGTAGATACCGAGTGGAAGACGAGACTGCCTAGAGTTGGTTTAAGACGCTCCAGAAAATGTAATTTGCCGCAAATTCCCCTCATAAATCCGCTATTTTCTGCAAAATCTGTGTCAGATCGACGCAAATGTCCGGCTTTTCGGCAGGCGTTTTGTCTGAGTTTTGTTTGTTTTCATAGATATACTGACTTCGGTCGTATAAAAAAGAATTCTTTTTTCAAGAACCCCCCAACGGGTGCAATCGGCGGTTCTCCAGAACCACCTCGATTTCGGCTTGGCGAAACATCTCGACCAGTTCATTGAACAACGGGTGCGCGGCCTGTTCGGGAGTCAGGGCCGCCCGCGCCGTTTTTTCCACCGCGCAAGGCGGGGCACAGACCAGGGTTCGCATGAGATCGTGATAAAGGCGCGAACGCCCCCCGTCCCGTAGGCCGTTCATCCGCGACTGCGCCTTGCCCCGCGCCGTGCGCGGACCGGTGGACTTTTCCGCGTTGCGGCGGTTGGCTTCGATCCGGGCAGGAGTCATCGTGAGAGGCTTGCGCAAAGACATGGCCGCACCTGACAAAACTACGATCCTAGTATACATGAATCGACTAGCCATGTCAAGAGACAAAGTGTCGGACATAGCCCAGGCCGAATGCCCTTCGGCCCTCTAGATGCGGCCAAACGGCGTTCCCCCCGGAACCAGCACCGATGCCCCGTCGCAGGGGGCGGAGCGGTACTTTTCTACAGGTGACCGCGTGCAATTCACCGCGCCTTACCGGGCGGAACCCATTGCCAACCGTCAACTCGGAACCGTCGAACAGATCGACGCCGAAGGGAATCTCCAAGTTCGGCTGGACTCCGGCCAGGATGTGCAATTTAACACCCGGGAGCACCCCCAGATCGACCACGGCTATGCCGTAACCAGCCACAGCAGCCAAGGAGCCACCGCTGACCGGGTGCTGGTGCACGTGGACACTGAACAGGCCCACGACCAGCTTGTCAATTCACGGCTGGCGTATGCCTCCCTCTCGCGCGGGCGCTACGATGCGCAGGTTTACACGAATGACGCGCAAAAATTGGGCGAAGAGTTGAGCCGTGACGTTTCCAAGCAATCCGTATTAACCTGCAAGGGTGTCAGCGGAGTGGATCAATCTTGTTCAATAAAAGCGGCTAACTTCCGGCATGGCTGGGCTCGCGCCGGAGGTTGGGGAAGAGGTCTTCAGGGGTCTTCCCGGTCAACTTCAGATAGATAGCATCGGGACACAGCTCGATCTCATCATTCCAGCGGATTTGCCTGCCGGGGCCGATGTGGACCTGGGCAAAGAACTTCTCATTCTCCCACGCCTTGAAGACGCCCTGCCCCGCCAGCTCCGACAGGTCCACGGAGCCTTCCGTGCCATCCGAAAATACGACCTTGATTCGCAAGTTTGGCAACGCGCTCACCGAAATCGGTTTCACCATAGCTTGGCCCTTCCCCCTCACCTCGCATTATTGTATCAAACAAAGGAAGAAAGTTGGGTAATCGTGCACTTGGACACCGAGCAGGCCCACGACCAGCTTGTCAATTCACGGCTGGCGTATGTCTCCGTATCGCGCGGGCGTTACGATGCACAGATTTGCATGAATGACGCGGGAAAACTGGGCGAAGAATTGAGCCGCGACGTTTCGAAGCATTCCGCATTGGAATTGATGTAAGCTCTTGGGAGACACCGAGTGCAGATGGGGGAAAATGAAGGCGCTTCAAGTGTACGCAGACACGTCCGTTTTCGGCGGATACTTTGACGCCGAGTTCGCAGCCGAATCGCGGCGTTTTTTCGACTTGGTGCGCGCCGGGCGGGTCAAGCTTCTGCTCAGCGAGGTTGTGGTAACCCACCGCCGCCGAACTCGTCCTTGTCCGTGCGCAAGGGACTCGACGTTACTGATAAGTCACAAGTCGTAGGAGTCTGCTGAACCAAACCTTTCGGTACACAATCGTTGGTAAGCCAGAAGTCCATTTGCTCAGCCGCTTGTGGCGCTGCACTGCAGCCCTCTGGAGCCGCAGCCTTAGCCGACTTGCCCATCCGGAATTTCTGGGGATGACAGGTGAGGGACAGAAAAATCATCTTTGGGCGGATATAATATTGGCGAGGCCACAAGCTCCACTTTGGTTTTGGGCATTGTAATCTACTGTGGACATGAAGTAATTTAGTTTTACTCCCAACGCGGGGAGTCGAGCACGCAAATGCCTGGTCAACACCAGCAGACCAAGATTTCACCGACGTCACCTGGCACGACGGGTGGAAACGTGCCTATTTCCGACGAAAAGGAAGTCCGCGCCTTGCTGGCCAGGGGCAGCACGAAACCTGCGGTGGAGCTGGCAAAGCAGATCCATAAACGTTTCTCTACGCCGGCCTCGGAGGCGCTGCTGGTGGACGCCTATGCGGCGAGAATTCGCTCCTTGCTGAAGATCGGCCTCGCGACGGAGGCCAAGGCCTTGCTTGACTTGGTGAGGGATCGGTATCCCTCCACAAAGGAGAAGTTACTTGACATCGGTGTGGTGGTCGCCAGTAGCCAGGGCAGCCTGGATGAACTGCTGGCGCCTCTGAATGACCCAGCGCTTCCTCCGGAAAGGCGGCTCGCCATCGAAGCAGCGATCAAGCGCCAAGTAACGGATCTATCGGCCCTGGCACAATGCCCGGCACTCGCTTCAGACCATCCGTTGCGCACGGGGGCGGCTGCCTTGGTGAAGGCCTTCGAAGCGGTAACCATTGGCGCGGTCACGGAGGATGCACTCCTCTTGCTCGAAGTTCCCCGTCGTGGACCCTTGGCTCCCTGGAAGTTCCTGGTGCGAGCGATTGGCTGCTTTTACCGGAACGACGATGCGGGCTGTGCGCAATGCCTTCAGGCCATCGATCCGGACTCGGTTCCTGTCCGGCTGGTTCCCGCCCTGCGAACCGCGCTCGTCCAGGGACCCGTGGACCGTCTCCCGCCCGCGTCGGCATCACTCGTGGCGCAGATTGGGGGAAAACTGGAGCCTTTGCGCAAGGCCCTCGAATCACTGGACGACGCGCTGGCTAAAAATGTGCAGCACAAGATCATTCCAGAAATCCAACGCGCGATTTCATGCTGCACCGCCGGTTGCCCTGAGCTGGTGGAGCGTCTCCGCCAACACCTTTGGATAATTGCGATGCGATTTGACCTTCCCATCAGGCGGCTCCATGCGGCGCTGGGGGGGCCGGTGCTCAAGAACGCTTATTATTGGCGCCTTTTGGCGCGGGATGTGGAAATTTCCGATGATCCTTTAAACCCCGCGGCGTGCCGTCTGTGGGAAGAGTTTCGGCGGCACGCGGTCGCTGAGGGCTGGATCCGTGAGGACGGCCCGGAGGCAGCAGCCCTCTATCTGCATATGGCGGAGCTTATGCAGGAGGTGCCGCGCGAAGCGCGTGGTGAGATGCAGAAGGTATTCACCGCTGAATCCCGTAACTTCAGTCATTACTACGATGACCAGCCACCTGCTATCCGGGCAGTCGCCGCGAAGCACGACGCGTCGGATGCCTACTTCCTGTTTCCGGGAAAACTCTTCGAGCGAGCTTGTACCCTTGCCCCCCATCCGGAAGCCTTCGAGCAGTGGCTGGACTGGGCCACCCAAGAAGACGATCGGAAAGTCGCCGAGCGGGTGTGCAAAGTCTGGAGCCAGGCGCTGCCGAAGGATAGCCGACCGCTCCTTTACTTGATGGAGGCTGCGGAGAAAAGGGGCGCGTTGGATAAGGCCTTCGGCCTTCTCAAACTCGCACAGAAATGTGACGCTCTTGGCACCGAGGTTCGCCGGGCGGCGTTTCGCCTCCTGGTGGCCAAGGCCCTCCGCCACCTCCGGCAGCGCAAACCGCACCTCGCCGAAAAAGACGTGGCCGCCCTGGAGGGGTTGCCGCAAGCGCAGGAGGGCGACCGTTCCGCGTTTGTGGCTTGCTTGCACTGGACCTGCTGTGTGCTTCGTGGCGATTCCGAGGCTGCTGCGGACCTCTTATCGCAAGTGAGCCGCATGCTCGAGAGTCCGGCCGCTGGGGTCCTGGCCTGCGAGAGCACGGCCGCTGCTTGTGGGTTGCCGGGCGATCAATTTCTTCCGGAAAAATCCCTGGCGCGACAGACAGAGTGCCTAGCATCCGCAATCGCCCGCGCCTGCGCTCTCGGCGATGACGTGGGCGTCGCATTCAGCATTCCGCCGGCATGGGAAAGCAGAATCCTCCAGGAGTTATCGAAGAAACCGGACAAACTCGAGGTACGGCAACTGCTTGCCCTAGGGGAAGCAGCTCTGCGAAGAAACCGGAGGGAACTGGCATACGCGGCATCGGCCGCAGGTCTGGCAAAGGGAGGGGATACAGAGGGACGATTTGTGTTGCTGCGCGCTCGGGCCCTGCCAGGAGGAGATGTCCAGCGCCGGGCCGACTGCTTGGCAGCGGCCGCTGAACTCGGGCGCCGGCACCGCGACATGGATCTTGTTGACGAAGCTGTGGACTTGCAACGAGGAGGTTCTGGCCGGCCGAGCTTCTTCGATTGGGCTTTTTCCATGCATGAGCCCGATTCCTCCATGACCACCGAGAGACTGAATCAAGTGCTCAAACGCGAAAAGCGGTCGCGCAAGTTCCCGGTTTCCAAATGGGCTCCAGAATACGATTCTTTCGGCGAAGCTGTGGATGAGGAAGATGACTTTGCCTTCGACCACTCCGCCCTGGAGGATATTAGCCGGCTGGTGGACGAAATGGGCCAAGCTCAAGCGAAAAAGAACCAACCCAAGAAAACCCTTCCGCAAAGCTCAAATCAAGGAGAGTTGTTTTGAACCGCAACAGGAATCCACAAGGTGGCAACACTCCACCTAAAGATGCCAGGGAAATCCTGGGTGTCGCTCCTAACGCCGACGATGCGGAAATCCGCGCCGCCTATCTGCGCAAGGTGAAGGAGAACCCCCCGGACCGCGCCCCGGAGCAGTTCGAGCGTATCCGTGACGCCTATGATGTGCTGCGCGACCCGCGCCGCCGCGCCTTGCAAATGTTGCTCGCCGTGGATCCCCATGCTCCGCTGGTTTCACTTCTGCCGGCCCATCCTGCGGAGAGACGCTTCACGGGGCCTCGCCCCTGGCTGGCGGTCCTGAGGGAGAAGTGAACGTGGATCGCGAAGAGATTTTGCGTCGCTTTGAGGCTTGGCTGGACCGCGTGCTGGCCGCGGAAGAATCTCCCCAGGGAATTGCCGCCGAACTCCTCGCTTCCCTCTCCGCGGAAACTGCGCCTGACGCGGAGGGTCAATGCGACCTGTATTCGATGTGGGCGGCCGTGACCAGCCTGACCCAGGAGGTCAAACTCCAGGGGAGGAGCTTCAAACAACTGAGTGAGACCCTTGCTCCGCTCGCGGATATGGCCCCGCAGTTAGCGGAAATGCAACGCCAGGCCCATGTGAACGGGCGAAGGGAAATGCTCGACGTGCTTCTTGATCTCCGGGACCGCTTGGGCCGGGGACTCGAAGCTGCCCGCGCCAGTCAAGCGAAAATGCGCGACGCACAGCAGTCCAACTGGCAGGCCCGCTTGCTGGCCCGGCACTCCATACTGCGTCAAGCCTCGGAAGGATTGGCAGCGCTGGTGGAGGGTTATCGCCTGAGCCTGGAACGTCTTGATGATGTCCTGGCGCAATCCGACGTGCGGAAGATCGACTGCCAGGGTCAGCCCTTCGACCCCGGCACGATGTACGCTGTGGATGTGGAGGAGACCGACCAAGCCACCGAGGGCACGGTCGTGGAAGTCTACCGAGCGGGCTATGAATGGAAGGGCGAAGTCCATCGCGCTGCGCAAGTGAAGGTGGCGCGCAAACCAACCTCCAAACCACCCGAGGACGACGAAAATGAATGAGTTGATCGCAGGCATTGATCTTGGAACCACCAACTCCGAAATAGCGGCCTTCGTAAAAGACCAAGTGCAAGTTTTGGGTCCCGAGGCCAACAAGATGTTGCCCTCGTGTGTGGGCTTCTCGCCCACCGGCCAGCTCCTGGTGGGTCAATCGGCCCGCCATCAGCAGCTCCTCTATCCGGAATTGACCGTGCGGAGCATCAAGCGAAAGATGGGCTCGGCGGAGGCGGTAAAGCTCGGCGACAAGACCTTCACGCCTCAGGAAATCTCGGCGCTGATTCTGCGCGAGTTGGTGGAATGGGCGCGTCGCGACCTGAACCAAACCGTCGAGAAAGCCGTGATCACCGTGCCGGCCTATTTCTCTGACGCGCAACGCAATGCCACGCGCGAGGCGGGAGCGCTGGCGGGGCTGGAGGTCATGCGAATCCTCAACGAGCCGACGGCGGCCAGCCTGGCTTATGGCTTCGGCGACGCCGCGCAGCACACCGCCATGGTCTACGACCTGGGCGGCGGCACCTTCGATGTCTCCATCGTCACGGTGGAAGGCGACGTCACCGAAGTGCTTTCGAGCCATGGCAATAATCGGCTGGGTGGCGATGATTTCGATGACCTGTTACTGGAGCGCCTGGAGCGGGAATTCCAGGATCAATATAGCATTGACCTGCGCCGCGACCACCCTGCCGCGCACTCGCGGCTCTGGTGGGCAGCCGAAGAAGCCAAGAAAAAGCTGAGCTTCGAACCTTACGTCCGGGTACGTGAAGAAGCCTTGGTGATGGATAACGGCAAGCCCCTGCACCTTGACCTGGAGCTTTCCCGTGCCGAGTACGAAGAGATGATTCGCTCCCTCGTCGAGTCGACGCTCGACAGTGTTTCCAAAGCGCTGAGCGATGCGCGGAAAAGTCCCGCCGACCTTGACGCCATTCTTCTGGTGGGAGGTTCAACTCGAACACCTCTTATCCCCCAACGGCTACAGGAGTTGACCGGGCTCGCGCCGCGCCAGGACATTCACCCTGACTTGTGCGTGGCTTTGGGCGCGGGCGTCCTGGCCTCTCGTCTGGCCGGACACGAAGTGGAGCGCGTGCTGGTGGACGTCTCTCCCTTTTCCTTCGGCCCATCTTACCTGGGGGACCGTGGCGGATTCCCGTGCGTGCACTGCTACCATCCCATCATTCATCGCAACACGCCGTTGCCCGTCACGCGGACGAACCAGTACTGCACCGCGAGTCCGTACCAAACTTCCGTTCAGGTCGAGATCTATCAGGGAGAGGATGAAGACGCCCTCAAGAACATTCTTGTCGGAGATTTTTTGATCGAAGGACTGCGGCCGACCGAAGAAGCGAACGAAGTGCTCTGTCGAATGAGCCTGGATGTGGACGGCATCCTGCATGTAACGGCAATCGAGAAGGAGACAGGCAAGTCCAAACACATCACGATTGCTCGCGCGCTCGAGGCGAAGACCCCGGCGGAGATTGCGGCGGCACGGGAGCGAGTGGAGAAACTGTACTCATCTCGAGCCGCAGAATACATCTCCGGAGACTTGGCGGAGGATCAACCCGACCAGGAAGGCGAGGAGATATCGGAGCCAGGGAATGCTGAGGTGGCGGAGGAGCCGGTCGCTCCCACCTCCGGCATACCTGCCGGGGCGAAGGGAGAAGCCAACGGTCTGATCGAGCAATCGCGACGCCTGCTGGATAAAATGCACCCGGAGGATAAAGAAGAAGTGATTGGACTGCACGAGAGGATCAGTGCGGCGATCTCCGCGAATGACCCTGATGAGTTGAAGAAGGCCACTGCCGAGCTGCGTGAACTGCTCTTCTTCATCGAGGGCCATTGATGGAACGGGACGAATTACCCCGCTGCCCTGTATGTCAGGCGCGCTTTCGGGAGTCTTGTACCTGCCCGCGTTGTGGCGCCGACCTTGCGCCGCTGATGTTATTGATGGCGAAAGCTCACCGCCTTCGGCAAGATGCCAGAAGCGCCCTGCAAGTAGGTGATCATGAGCGAGCCCTGAGGTTGGCCGCAGAAGCCCAGGCGACTCGCTCGAGCTCGAAGGGACAGGATCTCTGGCTCCTCTGCGTGTGGCTGCTCGCCCTAGCGAGGGAAGCGCAAGCCTAGCCGGTGGGGTTTATCGCCCCACCGTGATTCTTGCTCCAATCTCCCCGGTCGATAACTCCCTGGTGCTCAAACTCCGGTTCGACACGGAGCCCAGGTTGCTTATCTGTGACGAACTTGGACATATCTCACTCGATCAGCAGACTTCGAACTTCTTCAATCAGGTCATCTCCACCCACCGCCCCGCTCGCGTGAGCACCCGGTCGGTTTCACCGTGGAAATCCGCCTACTTTCCTTCCGCAACCCGTTGCCTTCCACCATTCCCCAGAGAATTCCCTTCCGCTGATCGGTACTCACGGCAAAACAATGACACACAATTGTTGATCGGCGGCTGCGGGTTAGGTTACAGGTGACAGGGAATGGGCAACTGGTTACGAGAAGGCAATTCGAAATCCAAAATAGAATTCTCTCGGCGTCTCTGTGCCGCGGTGGTGGAAGGCGGTATCTGAAAATCCCAATTGCGATTCGCAGTTCCTCTCAAGCGATGGGGCCGACTCGCGATAGGTGGCGGACCCGCTGAAGCGTCTGTATACGGTCGAAAAGACGCTGGTCCGCGGTGACGAACGGGCAATCCAGTTCAACGGCAACGGCCAGTAAAGAGGCGTCGTAAAACGTGAGGCTGAACTCGCGCCCTAAACGGACGGCGCGCTTCAGTAAGGGCGTGGCGGGCGGGGCCACCACAAAGGGGAGCGCTTCGAGGCGTTCGATAGCTCGGTCCAATGCCCCCAATCCCAGGCGTGTCTCGAGAAGCAGGATATTTCCCACCTCGTACAGGAGCAAAGCGGGGACGTGTACTTCGACAGGCTGGCGATCGACCTCCTCGAGGAGCTGTTTGGCTTCTTCCAAGAGCTCCTCGCCACTGGTCTTGAACCACTTGATGAGAACCGAGGTGTCAACGACGATCTTTGCGCCCATACCGGTGATCACGATAGTAGCGGATGATGTCCGTCGAGTCCCATTTCCCGACCCACACGCTCTCAAGCTCCCGCAAAGGAGCTACAGCGTCTTTCCACGATCGCCGAGCCTGCCTCTCTCCGAGCGTGGCTCTCAGGGCTTCGCGGATCAACTCACTTCGCGTTCGCCCTTGCGAACGGGCGGCCCGGTTAACCTTCTCGAGAAACGCACTGGGGAACGAAACCATCACTTTGGCCATCGGGTTCCAAGCTCCGAATCTAGAATAGCAAGCGCACAAGCGCCAGGCAGTACTTTCTATATATCGCTGCCAGGGGACGATGGATAAAAAAGAGGATATCTAAGTTGGAAGACGCGACGATGCATCTGCCTGCGCGGACCGCGGTAACCGAACTCCCGGTCGGTCAATTCAACCTCTTCACGGGTCAAGTGAAGCCCATCCTGCCGAAGGGCGTAAATGAACCCACGGAAAGGGCTAGTGCTTGATGCCAACATCCTCATGCGCGCCGTCTTGGGCCGACGCGTTTGCATGCTGCTGGAAACGTATGAAGATGCCACGAGCTTTTACCGCCCCGACGTCTGTTTTGCCGACGCCCGCCGCTAGTTAGAAACGCTCAAGGAGGCGAGGTGCCGGGAGCCATGCTCATGGTCGGCGTCGCCGCGTCGGATTGGACCTGATTCGAAGGATGGCCGCCGGCGAATCTTTCGCAGGGTTCTGCACTGCCCCGAGCGGCGGCGGATCCAATGAGTCACCGATCGTGAATCCCAGCCTTTCCAGCAATCCGCAGACTTCGCTCAAATGATCATCGCGAATCAAGAACCACTCCGGCGGGATGTGCCCGGCTAGGAATGGCCGGAAAGTCGCACTATGAAGCAGGGCCTCCTTTGCCTGTGGTTGCATTATGCGCAGCAACTGGACTTGACTTAGCTTGACGCCCTGCCGGCCCGTCCAATTGCGGACGGCCACTTCCAGCAAGGCCGGGATTTCCGCGGTTAGATGCCCGCCCAGCCATCCCAGAATCTGATCGGCCGTCATTCCACTCAGGCGCGCGCGTCCCACGGACTGTTGCGTAAGCTGCCAGCCCGTCGCCATGCGGTCCGCGATGCGGGCGAGCCGCAATTGTGAAATGCTGTGGCCGCTGTTGGTCGTCAGGCTGCCAAGTTCATCGGTGGTCCACGTTCGTTCCGGCTTGTCCGCATGGTCCAGGATCGTCCAGCCCGCAAATTCCTTGGCGGCTATCTTGACGGTCTCTGAAGGCAGCAGAAATACGTTGCTATTCAATGCCCGGACCCGAGTCCGGGTATCCGCAGGCCCCAATGCCAAGACCACCTTCGTCCGCAGCACCATCGACTCGCGTCTGCCTGCCCATTCTGACAGCATCCGTGCGACGTTTGCAGGTATTTCGGTTTTCCCATGTTCGGTCAAGAAAGTGCGAACTTCATCAAGGGTCATGCCGGATTCCAGCGCCCCGTACAGGGATTCGCGGCGCAGCACAAATGTCTGGACGGGGCCACTCGCCCGCGGCGCGCTGGCGGCAAAGCGGTTTAATCTGCAAATTTGCCGGGCATCGGCCGATTCCAAATACGCCACCACTTCCAGATTTGGCTGCACCGTAAGAAAACGCGCATCTCCCGGCTTTTGAGCGGCCTCGACTTCCGGTGCACCGAACACGATGCGTCCCAATTCTGTAAGGCGAAAACACGGGCGGATTTTCTTGTCGGCAGTGTGGCCGCGTTCAACCAGTCCCAGGGTGACCAGCGTGACCATAATGGCATTCGCCGCCCAGACGGCCTCGCGGGCGAGCCAGAAAGCCAGCATGCGGTCTTCCCCCGCGGGATATTGCTCCTTTTTTCGAGCCATCTCAAATTCCGGATTCCAAGCGAAGCTACCCCAGTAGAAGTCCAACGAAGTCTCTTGCGTTGCCCGCCAGAGATCCCGCAAAAAGGTCTCCAGGTCAAGCCAACGATCCGACGCGTGCGCCACGCCGCACAGCGCCCACGCGAGCAATTCACGGGCGTGATAGAGCTTTGAAGGCTCGATGCGAACGGAGGCGTAATCGCTGTCGCGTTCGGGAACGACACCGATCCCATCCTGCCACAGCGGCATGTGGAGCCAGGCGCGCACCCAGTGCCATGCCTGTGCGGCGGGAGGTTGTTGCAGGTGTCGTTCAAGTCCTTCCTCACGAATCCATGGCGCCTTGTCTCCAAAATTCATCATGCCCATGCTGTGCAGCACTTCGTAGAACAGCGACTCCGGATCGGGCGGCGACAGCGGGTCATTTTCGGCATCGCGCAGACCCACTTCTTTCCGCATCCGGGCGCGCGCGGCCTTGGAGGGCGAGTCGCCCTTGACGGTCGGCCAGGTCCCCATCATACGCAGCGCCGCTGCAACCCGCCACAGGTCGAGCGCCACCTCCGCGGATGAGCGGCGCCCGGTTCCCACGGCCTCATCGCATACGCTGGAAGCGCTCCAGGATAAGGGAGAGGCGGGCGCAACCGCCTTCACGAGCGCGGGATGAAGTGTTGATTGTGGGTAGCTGTGAGAATAGGAACTGGAATAGTACATGTCGTAAGAGTTGCCGACCAGCACGAGCTTTTCACCTAATCCGCGGATGAGGTCATTTCTTCTCCATTCGTAGTAAGCTGGGTAGTAACCTTCCGAAGCTTTATCCTTGGGCGGCTTCTGGGCTAAGCCACGAGCATACATCTCGGCCGTCAACACTCCGCCGGAAACCGTAGGACCGTAGCGTGTGAAGATGGCCAGGACCTGCCGCTCTTTCTCCGACAAAGCTGCCGGAACGCGCCGGGAGGCATCATCACCGTTCATAACCCGGGTCAAGGCGGCGAGGCACTTTGCTTTGTTGTAGGATCCCGCTTCCTTCCCCACCCAAAACCGGGCGGCTCGTTTCAATTCTTCAGAGCGAAAACGATCGAGTTCGATGTCCACCCTGAGCGTGCATTGGAGTACGTGGCCCAGCTTCATTCCAAATCTCCTGTAAGCACCTTGGGAGTGTGACCCGCATCCAGCAGCGCGCTCTCTATGTCTCGGGCACGGCCGGGGTCGACCAGGGCGATGGTGTCGGTGAGGCGCGCCAGTAGATACCTGCGAATCCGGGGATCAGCGGCCAATTCCGCCAACTGTGCCGGCTCGGCCACCTCCAGGACGACGGCATTAAGATGCAACTCCGGGCCATCGGGCTGCAGCAACGGCAATAGGGAATCCAAGATCTCATTCGTGACGGTCATGAGAACCCGCCTCTTTCAACAAGAATGGAAAAACAGGTGTCATTCATTTGCCCCGTTATTTGTCGGGAAAGGAAGCTTCGGACAACTCTGCTCGGCCAGCTTCTTTTGGCGCATCTGCTCGATATCGTGAATTTCATACTGATAGCCCTGCTCGCAAAGAAATAGTTGCCGCTTTAGCGCAAAATCCTGTTCGACCGTATCCTGCGAGACCAGGGTGTAGAAGTGCGCCTGGTTCTCACCCGGCTTCGGACGCAGAATGCGGCCCAGCCGCTGGGCCTCCTCTTGACGAGAGCCGAACGTCCCGGAAACCTGGATGGCCACCGATGCGTCGGGTAGATCGACGGCGAAATTGGCAACTTTCGAGACTGCGAGCAAGCGGATCGAGCCGGATTTGAACTGCGCGAACAACTCATCGCGCCGGCTCTGCCGGGTGGTTCCGGTCAAAAGCGGGATCGCGAGCTCGTCCGCCAGTTCGCGGAGCTGCTCCACATACATTCCGATGATCAGGGTCTGCGCGTCCGGGTGACACGCGAGAATCTGGCGCACCATGGCTTTTTTGAGCGGGTTTTCCGCGGCGATGCGAAACTTGTCGCGAGAGGACGCCACGGCGTAGTCCATCCGCAACGGCTCAGGCATCGCGACACGCACTTCGTGGCACTGGGCAGAGGCAATCCAGCCTTGCCGCTCCAGCTCCTTCCAGGGTATGTCGACCTTTTTCGGCCCGATCAGCGCGAACACATCATCCTCCCGGCCATCTTCGCGCACAAGTGTGGCCGTCAAGCCCAACCGCCGGCGGGCCTGCAGTCCGGCGGTCACCTGGAACACGGGCGCCGGTAGCAGATGGACTTCGTCGTAAATGATCAGCCCCCAATCGCGTTGATCGAACAGCTCCAGATGGGCGAACCTGTCGGTCCGATCCGCGCGCCAGGTGAGGATGTTGTAAGTGGCGATGGTGACCGGGCGAATGTCCTTCGTTTGGCCGCTGTATTCTCCGATCGCCTCTTCGGGCAGCGTGGTTTTGTCAATGAGTTCCGCGATCCACTGGCGAGTCGCCGTGACGCTCGTGGTCAATACCAGGGTGGAGGTCTGTAGGCGGGCCATGCACGCCAGACCAACGATGGTTTTCCCGGCCCCGCAGGGCAACACGATTACGCCTGAGCCGCCGCGCGCCGTCCCCGCCGCGTAGAAGATCTCGGCAGCTTCCCGTTGATAGTCCCGCAGGTGGAAGCTCAGCCCCCCTCGTGTTTCCCTGCGTAGGATGATCCCCAACTGTTCGCCCTCGCGGTAGCCTGCCAGGTCTTCGACGGGATAGCCGACCTTGATCAGGGCTTGCTTCAACCGGCCTCGCTCTGCCGGCTCAACAAGGAACTCCCGCGATCCGATACGCTGGCCCAGGAGGGACGCCACCGTTTGATAGCGAACCAGTTCCTCAGCGAGCGCCGCAGCCGAAATGCTCAGCACCAGACCGCGGTGATCCCGCGTTAGCTTCAGTTTTCCGTAGCGCGCCACGTACTCCGCAATCTCGACCTCGACATGGCGCGGCACATCGTACTTGGAGAGCCCACGCAACTTCTCGCGGATCCATTCGACCGCCACGCCGGCGGCACACGCGTTCCAGATCGAGAGCGGCGTGATCCGATACGTGTGAACATGCTCGGGCGACTTCACCAGTTCGGCAAAACGCGCCAGCGCATCCCGTCCCTCGACATAGCGAGGACTGTCCACCTCGACCAGAACCGTGTGGTCACTCTGCACGATGAAGGGGTTTTCGTACCGGTCGGCGGACATGCGTTTTCTCTCAGCCTAGCTTTGCATTATTGTTACTTTAAACCCGAGTTCCTTGCAGCGCTGAACAAAGTTGCTGGGATTCGACTGTTGCTTAATAAGCAGATAACCCTTCGGCGCCCCTGCCTCCAGGTACCCCTTTAGGCGGCTGTGCTGGCGAATGGCATCCAAAACCTCCGCGCCTTCCGGTTGCACAATCGCACTGCAGGCGCGAATCCGGATTTCGCCGCCTCCGAGAGGCCTGTGCCTCAGCAGGCTGTCAGCCGTCGCAGGCAGAGGCCCCGATTCTTCCAACACTTTGCGTAGGTTCCAGACCATCGGCTCTTGCGATGTTGTTTCCGTCAACTGCCTCTTGTCCAACTGGAATTCGAATACTCGATCGATGCGCTTGATTTTGCAATGGCGGAACAGCGGCACGAGTTTGTCCGGCGGCAGGTCCGCACCGGCCAGCACACAGAGGTTGGGGAGCACTTTGAAGTCGACGGCCGGCGCCGCTAATTCCGGCGGTGCCACGAGCCCCAACACGATCCGTGCGGTATCGCTTAGGTAGATCCAGCTCTGCTTCTGGTGGTCCGTTGTATAAGCCCAACTGGAAACGTAGAGCGCGGAAAGTAAGGCCTGCTGCCCGGGCTCGTCCAACCACCAGTTCCAACGTTTTGCATCGCACTGGTCTTTCTTGAGCCCCAGTTGCTTTCCAAGATCGATCAAGTCCGGAGAGGGCAGCTTGCTGAATTCGAGGAGGACATTGCCGGCCTGGTCTCTGGGGATCACCAGTTCTGCAAACGCCGTAGCAAACAGGGCGACAAGCACGTCCAGCATTGAACTAACGGCGAGGGTGGGCCGCCAGACGCGAAAGGGGGTGAACCGCTGGACCAATTCCAGAAAGGCTTGCCGTGCCGTTTCCTGCAAAGGCTGGAGTTGGTGGTTCCAAAAAGCATCGCTGAACTTGGCCGGCTCATACCGGGAACTTTGCTCGTGGGGCCGGATGATTTTCGCGGTAATCAGAAACCGGCCCGTCGCTTCGAATAAGTATTGATCGAAGTTCGCTTCCTTGCAGATCCGGTTCACATCCGTCATGTTGAGGAAGCCGTCATCCTTGGCCGCAATCCTTCCCGAAAGGAGTATTGCGGCGACGGCCCGGCGCCAGTACTCGCTATAAGGATAAAAGGGCGTGTCAGTATCCTCGAGCAGACTCTCGAGCGGAAGCGTCGCCTGCCGTTCGACAAAATCCCGGATGGAACCGGGCAGGGTCACCTTACGTTTCGAGTTTGGCATCTTCGAGTTCAGTGTCATGTCGAAGGAATCCGGCTCTCAAATTAGGGAGATGCCAGCTTATCAAGGATATTCTCCCGTTGGAAAATTGAATTCTACAAGCGCAACTGAATTTCCGCCAAACAAATTGGGGAAGCAGACATCAATTCAGATTGGAGGGTCCGGGTCCGAAGAACAACAAAAAGCAATTACTGATTTCAGACGCGCCCCAAATTCGTGCTTAAAGCAGATATTCGCTTCAAGCGATACGTGTCTTATCCTGCCGCTGCCGATCGAGAATCTGCTGCATCACTTCGAGCTTGAGCGGATTCTCGGAGGCGGTCCGGAATTTGTCGCGCACCTCGGCCACGGCATTACGCATGCGCAGCGCCTCCGGCAGAGGCAGTCGCACCTCGGTGCAGGAGGCCTTCGCGATCCATCCTTGGTTCTCCAACACCTTCCAGGGCACGTCTGCCTTCTTGGGGCTGATGAGCGCGACGACATCTTCCTCTCGACCGTCCTCGCGCACCCGCGTGGCGGTCAGGCCCGGCCGCCGGCGCGCCTGAAGGCCGGCAGTCACATGAAAGGCCGGCGCGGGCAGCAGGTGCACCTCGTCGTGAATGGTCAGCCCCCAATTGCGCTGGTCGAACAGCGAAAGATGACCTGGAAAGAATTCGGCTTGCGAGACGACCGGACTTTAATCTCGGCCGCCCCCGGCGAGGTGATCCCCAACACCGAGGTGCCGAGACCTGACAGGTCCCGAAGGAGCCGCAAACTCATTCTGGAGTTAGTACAATCACCACCGACCAGTCACTGAGATCTTCGCGACGCGCGGGGTGCCTTACCGGAATAACCCGGGCGCGTATTGCACTTCATCGATAATCATCGGCGACGGGTGACGACGAAGAAAGTTGTGCGGTTCTTTTTCTGCCTGTTCCGCTTCGGTGGGGAGGTCAAGAGAGACATACCTATGATTCGGAAACAGCCGTAGCAAGGTGGAGGTCTTGCCGGTCTGGCGGGCCCCGGTCAGCACCACGACCGGCCGGGTCCGTGCAGATCGATGCAACCGAGGTTCGATGTCGCGTGGTATCCACATGCGTATAATATGCGATACAATCGAATATACCGCAAACCCTCCTCTCGCGAGGGGATTTGTCGCGCATCACTTGCGTCGGTCTATCCGCGCTTTCGGTGCAGGCCACACCACGCACGGCGCTACGAGCCGTCAGATAATATGGGCAGCACGCCCCCCTCGGGCTATTGGGGGTTCGTCGAGATCCGGTGCAGGGCTGCCACCGCGTCCGCAGCCTGCGGGAATTTAGGATTGTCGCTAAGCGCCTTATGTAGAGCCTGCTTCGCCAAGTCCCACTGGCCATCGGCCACATAGGCCATGCCCAGGTGGTACTGGAAGGGGGCATTGCTCGGAGCCTTCTGAACGCTTTCCTTGAGTTGGGGGATCGCCGACTTGGGTGAACCGAGTTTGTAATAAGCCCATCCCAGAATGTCAGCGGCAAGGGGAGAGTCGGGGATTTTCTGCTTCGCCGTCTGCGCCAGGGAGAGCGCAATGTTGGCATCACCGCCGTGCTCGAGGTAAAGATAGGCGAGGTGGTCCGTCACCTGAGGCGAGGCGGGATCCACTTGATGCGCCTTTTCGCAGAGTTTCTTCGCTTCTTCCCAATTACTCTCTTTTTCGTACTGGATTTCCAGCGCCAGGTAATTCGCGACGTTACGCGGATTCGCGGCAATTGCGGCGTTAAGGTCCGCCTTGGCTTTTTCCACCGAACCCTGGGCAAGATCGATGTTGGCCAGCATTGTGTAGGCGTCCAGAGTTTTCGGGTCGAGGGCGAGCGACTGCCGGATGCTGGCTTCCGCTTTCTCCAGGTCCTTGAGATTGTAGTAAGCCACCCCCAGCAAGAAGTGAAGACCGGCATTCTGCGGGTATTGCTGAATCAATCCGGAAATTCGCTCGACTACCAGTTTCGTCTTTCCTTGGCGATCGTAAACCTTCAATAGCATCGCCAGGGCAGGGAGAGAAGCAGGGTCGTGGTCCAAGGCCGCCAGCAGCATCGCTTCGGCCTGCCGGGCGTCCCCTTTCGCCTCCCAGGCTTCCGCGCTGGCCAGGTAGGCGGACGGCAGGTTCGGATTCGCTTTCAGCGCGTTGCCGGCCAGGCGCAGAGCTTCGTCATAGTCGCCGCTTCTTACGTCAAGCCGCGCCAGATTTACGGCGGCCTCCGTCAATCCAGGATTGAGTTCGAGCGCACGGGCAAAGGATGATTTTGCCGGATCGGTAAGACCGGCGGACCTCTGGGCGAGGGCAAGAAAGTAGTAACCCCCGGCAGAGTTGGGCTCGGCCTTCACGGCTTTCTCGAGTTGCGGAAGGGCCTCCTGAGGTCTGCCTTCGGCAATTAGGATTCGGCCATCCCCCAGCAGCCCCTGCGGGTCGGCGGGGTTCGCCTTCAGGACTTCCTGGTTTATGGTGCTAGCCTCCGGAATCCTGTTGAGATCAATCAAGGTTTCAACCAGATGGTTCTTGACGGAATTATCCTGGGGCCGGGAGGCAAGCAGGGATTGGAACTCCGCAAGCGCTTTCTCCTTCTGATCGTGGGAGAGGTAATAGAGGCCCAAGGCTCGGTAGGCTTCGGGATCCTCCGGCGCCGTCGTTTTCAGTTCTTTGTAAACGTTTTCGGCATCAGCCAATTTTCCGGTGGCGACATCGATTTGTGCCAACAAAAGCCGGGGAGACACTGCGTGGGGATCCAATTCACACGCGGCGCGGTCGACCGCTTCTGCCTCCGCCATCCTGCCATGAGCGAAATAGAATTGGCTGAGGGTCATCCGAGCTTGCAGGGACTTGGGGTTTGCCTCCACCGCGTTCTTGTAGGCAGCCTCCGCCTCAGCAGGCTGGCCGGCCAGAAGATCGATCGCCCCCAGGGCCGCGTAGGTTTCGACCCGCTGGGGATTCAGCGAGATCGCGGTCTGCAGTTCTTGGAGGGCTTTGGGCAGTTCATGCGTCGCCACATACGTCTCCGCCAGGACCTCATGAGCCCGCGAATTCTTGGGATCAGTGGTAATGACTTTTTCGGCTGCCGCCTGGGCTTGGTCGTAATCCCGGTGCACGATCTGCATAGTTGCAAGTTGGAGTTGCGCGCCGTTGTTGGATGGATCCAGCGACACCGCCTCCTTGATCTCACGATAGGCCGCTTCCGGGTTGTGCAAGCTCAAATAGGCCATCCCGAGCTGATAATGCCCCTCGGCGAATTTCGGATCGATCTGAACGGCATTGCGAAATTCGATGGCGGCTTGTTGGTATTTGCCCTTTTTGGCGTAGCTTTCTCCGCTATTCAAATAGTTGAGCTTTTTCTTGTTCGGGTCAAATGTACAGCCGCCCAGCAGCAGCAGTCCCAGGAATAATAGGCTCAGTTTTCGAACTCGTTTGTGCTTCATGACCTCAATGTCCCCTTGTCGCGCAACTCATACGGCGTCACTTCTCCGCCCAGGTCGGCCGTGCCATGAATTGCCATGTCGATATGGTACGGCATGCAACCCCCTTGTCAATAGTCCCAAAGTGGGGGTAGTGGGCCAGTTTGAAATTTCTACGGCCCGGGCGTTTGAGCCACCACCATGCCGCCAGCTCGGCTGAGTTCGGTGATGGATCAGAATTTTCTTTCCTACCCCCAGGGTTCCATGAGCGGGTAGTGGTGCAAGTTGGTGTAGCGGCGGCTTTACGCCGCCATGTGGCGAGGTAAACTCGCCGCTACGACATCAAACTGCGCCACTCGCCTTACCGATTTCTCTTGACAATCGGAAGGGATGTAGACTAGAATAGAGGGGTGAGAGTTGGAGCCGGCCCATCTCTCCGGTGGTCCAGTTAAGGAAAGCGCGCCCGGGGCGCGAAGCAAGAAGGAATCTATGGTTCAGTTTTCGAAGCCTCAATCATCCCAATTTGCATGGCGACTTCGTGTCCATCCTCGCGAAAAACCACGAACCTGGGAACATCTTGAAAACAAAAGGTTAGAAAAAGGCTTTTTCCTAAAACGAACCTGATAACATACTGAAAATAAAGCCACTTACCAAAAACTGTAGGAACCCCAAAAAGCATGACAAAATGTCCTACCGAGAGAGCGCCAAAGCATGCGTAACGGCGGGCGGAAACCGCCCCAGGTGGGGAGAAATCCGGGCCTACCATGCGCCCCCGAAAAGATCCGTGAGGAGTCTCGCAAGATTGCAGCGTCGAGTGGAGAACCAGGCCTCACGGGAAATTGATCGCCAAGGTTTTGGCCAGAGATTTCATATGGGTCCGGTATCAAAGGGCGGGGAATTGTCTGGGTTGGCCTCGTAACAATGCTGAACCCCAGGATCGTAACTTTATTAGTCCCGGCAATTGATTGGGAGCGGACTGTACTTCAGAGCAAGGATTTTGCCCTTTGGTCGCATTGACAACCCATCATGGGTCGGTGAAGATACATGTACGCAAAGATAGTTTGTTTTCGTCGTAGCAGTAGAGAGCGGGTTTTGAGGCGTGCGGTTGGCTCAAGTCAGGGCGTGAATATCGTTTGCTGACGGCCGAGGGATTTGAGTTCGACCGAGTTGGTGTTCAACAGTAGTCAATAGGGTAGGATGGCGGAAGTTCATTCCGCAGAGGAGAACAAAAGAAAATGGGTAGCTTGCTTCGAAAGTACTGGTTCTTGACGCTGATTTCACTTTTGTTTTTCGCGTCTGCATCTCTCGCGCAGACGGCGACAATGACACTGACAGGCGTAGGGGACGGCGCAAACGCCGGTGGTGTTTACGTTGACCCGTATAACGCCAGTATCATCAGCGGGTCGTACAGCACGTCTACGTACGTGGTATGCGATGACTGGACAGATGAGACTTCCCTTGGTGAAACTTGGAAGGCCAATGTAAATACCATTGCATCGGTTGACGCTGGCACAAATGCAACAACGCCAATTTTTGGAAACAGTCCGCAGCTTTATAACGAAGCGGCGTGGTTGTCCACCCAGTTATTGGCGCTCCCCATAGCCAACCCGACGACGGCTAGTGAGAATCAGCAGATTGAAATTTCGTACGCATTATGGGAACTGACATGCTCAACAGGTATCAAGAGTTGTGCAAACCAACCGTTCGCCACCCTGGGTGGCAGTAGCAGTAGCGGCGACCTCGCGGCTGCGCAAACTTACTTGTGCGAAGCCATGGGGGGGTGCCAGGGTTACCAGGGAATGGCTAACTTTGACGCTTCGGGTTGGGAGATCCTTACGCCAACTAATGGAGGTCCCCCCCAGGAATTCTTGGTCAAGGCGCCAGTGCCAATCACCGCGCCAGAATCCTCCTCCGGGGTTCTGCTCAGTGCTGACTTGTTAGGCTTGCTAGGTTTGGTTTTCCTCTTCCGCCGACGCTTGTTTCGGCCAATCCAATAAGGCCCGGTATTTCGGGTTTTCTCCCCGCTCTTGATGCACGCTGAGGCGTCGGCTACAGCCGGCGCCTCAGACAAGCATTGCCACCACTTCCTTCCGGTGTTTCGCTGAAGTAACTACGCAAGTAATCTTAGAGCAAAAAGGCATTCCGGCCATAAAGACTTACCTGACGGCATTCAGTTTACGGCAGTGGATCAACTTGATGTCGTAGCGGCGACTTTGCCTCGCCAAATGGCGGCGTAACGTCGCCTTTACATCTTGACCAACTATTCAGTTTACGCTTGACTTATAGAAAGTGTCCTTATATCATTAGTCTCCCTAAAAAGGAGAAAAACGCGGTCTAGTTTCATATCGGGGTGGGGAAGTTCGTCCGCGGGCAAACCGTACCCTACCCATGAGGTATCTGCCGTGGAGCAGGGGGGTTCGTCCATTCTGCTGTGAACCTCTGAGAAGCTCATGGTTCCCGTGGGGCTAGGAGCTTTGGAGTCTAGCATGGATGCCAGCGTCGAGTGGTCGGAAAGCCAGCGTGTCGGGCCCGAAGGAGGGGCTTGGGTTGGGGAGGATTTCCTAGCGCATGCTCGTCTCGTAGTGGCCGTTGTGTGCACGATTATCGTCTACCTCAATCCTGCCTTTCTTGGCAGGTATGGCAAGTTCGGCGCACTGCTGATTCTCCTATACTTGACCTATAGCCTCTTCAATCTAATGATTCTTCGGGTTCACAGGCACTACGGCCTGGCATGGGGGTTGTGTCTGCACGCCACGGAAGTACTCATCATCTCACTCGTTGTAATGGCTACAGGTGGACCTCAAAGCCGGTTCCTTGAACTATACCTGTTTGTATTCTTCGTTGCCGCGTGCAGGTGGGGCTTCAACGGTGCCCTCCTGACCTCTTGCGCGTGCGTGGTTTTCTTGGTCTCGGGTTTGACCTTCCATCCCGCATGGTCAGGGCACCCGTCTCGGTTTATGAGCGGGGGGGGAGCTTTCGTTGCCGTGGTGGCCTTGTCCGCGGGCATCGTCTCGTCAGCCTGCCTCCTGAGCCTTCTCGTGGAAAGAGCAAAGAAACGGTGGGGGGAGGCCGTGCTCATTAATCGGCTCGTTCGAAGGGCCCTCCCTGAGGCAAGCTTTAGGACGGCCATAGGAAAGACACTGATGTCAGTGCGGGAACACTTTGATGCAGACCAGGTTCGGCTGGCTATTCAGGAAATAGGGGGTGATCAGGCCGTTGCCTGGGAGGTGACGCGCCAGACTGGGAAAAACTCGAATGGGGTTCAATTCTGGAAGTTGACGAAATCTACAAGACAGGCATGGTTTGCCATGCCGCAGGATGAAGTCCTGCGCAGGCTCGAACAGCATCGTGTGGAGGCCGCGCGGAACCAGAACGGTGGGACTCAACGCGCCTGGGCCTCCCGCCTTTGGCGCTTTCGTGTGCCGACAGAAGATTGGCGCGGCCTGTATGATCTGCACATCATCAGTGAGCAGCACTCGCCGCTGGTGGGTTCCTGGTCGCTGCTTGCTGCCTCCTTTTTATTCGAAAGAAAGTGGCTGGGACGCCTCACAGTTTACAGCCCTCGCAGGCGAGGTGCCTCAAATCCTGATTCCCAATTCCTTCGGACTTTGGTGCGGGAGGTTGGTCCCGCGGTTTACAACAAATACCTGGTGGGTCGCCTGCGTTCACAGGCCCAAGCAATGGAGCGGGCTCGCCTCGCTCAACATCTTCACGATGGGCTTATTCAGTCGCTCATAGGGCTGGAAATGCAGATTGATCTCCTGCGGCGAACCCAAACGTCTTCCTGGAACCCCTCCAGTCTCCTCGGGGAATTGGGTCGAATGCAAATACTTCTCCACAACGAGATCGCGAATGTTCGAGAGGAAATGCAGCGAGTAAGACCGCTGGATGTTGAGCCCGCCCGCCTGTTAAAGTGCTTGGCGGGGACGGTGGATCGGTTTCGACACGAGCGGGGCATTTCCGCCAGTTTTGCAGCGGACTGCTCGGAAGTTTTCCTGCCTCCGCGTGTTTGCACAGAAGTGACTCGTATCCTCCAAGAAGCGTTGGCGAATGTCCGCAAGCATAGCGGAGCCCACAAGGTACTGGTGAGCTTTGCCCGGGAGAATGGGCACTACAAGCTGTGCGTAGAGGATGATGGCCGTGGATTCGGGTTCACAGGGCGTTTGTCGTGTGCAGAACTTGAGGCTTCGTCCAACTGCCCTTTGGTCATCAAGGAAATTGTCCGCGCCATCGGTGGCGAACTCATGATAGACTCAGTTAGAGGATCGAGTGCACGATTAGAGGTTTTGGTACCGGTCGACGTGCATGGCCCCGAAGAGTCCCCACGTGAGGTGCCGGCCGGCAAGAGGTGGTAATAGTGGGCATGTATCACCGTGCGGGTGCTCATCTGCACCAGCCTTCGCTGCAAACTTCAGGGTCGGTTCCTTCGAAAACATCAACCGCCGCCACAGGTGACTCCGAATGGAGAAGTCTCCAGCGATAATTGACATCGTCATTTCGGAAGATCATGCAATGGTTCGGGAGGGTTTGCGGATGATGTTGCAAGCTGAACCGGGGTTGCGTGTTGTCGGTGAAGCTGCAGATGGCGAAGAAACCGTAAGGCTCGTTCCCCAACTTCACCCGCAGGTCCTCGTGCTGGACCTCTCGTTGCCCAAGATGACTGGGCTTGAGGCCCTTCGAGAGTTGAGCAAGCTGGGGCTCCAAACACGTACCATTATCTTGACGGCGGCCATCGAAAAGGAGCAGGTTGTCGAGGGGCTGCAATTGGGGGCTCACGGCATCGTATTGAAAGACTCGGCTATCGAGCTTCTCATCGAGGCCATTCGTTGTGTGAACAGTGGTCGGTATTGGATCGGCCATGAAAGCGTTGCCGACCTTATCCAGGCACTTCGCCAGATGAATTCTCCCCAACGGGCTTCAGTGGCCAGCCGAGACTTCGGTCTTACCCCCCGTGAGATTCAGGTCATCCCACTCATTGCTGCAGGCTATACGAACAAGGATCTTGCCCAGAAGCTAGGTATCACTGAGCACACTGCCAAACATCACCTTACGAACATTTTCGACAAACTAGGGGTCTCTAACCGCTTGGAACTCGTCCTTTTCGCTATTAATCATCAATTGATCAATCAGGATTAGTCCTGTGATTAGAACCCTATCTGCTCGACCAGATAGACTTTTGGAACACCTCTGGAACACTCGGCGTCCTCCCCCAGTTATTCTCCCGCCAGCCCTAAGGTGAGGGGACCGCGGCTTTAGCTTCTTGCGAATCCGAGCTCTGAGTAACATCATTCGAACCTACGGTCGTAACCACGTAGTAGTACGTCGCTCCTGCTGTCACATTCTCGTCCGTGTAGGCGGTACCGTTAATCGGTGTGGAATTCAGCGGCGTCGCGCTTTCCCCGCCTGAAGTCGTTCCGCGGAAGACGTTGTAGCCGGAGACTCCCGTCGTCCCACTGGCGGTCCAGGAGAGAATTACGTCGTGCGTTCCCGTGCCCGATAGTGATACCGACTGCGGGCTGCCGCTGGCATTGTCCGCGATGCTCAGCGAGGCAGTGCGGCTCCCGCTGGCTGGGGGCGTAAACAATATCGTGATGGTGCAGTTGCCTCCCGCCACCAGCGCGGAGCTGCAAGTGTTGTTTTGAGTGAAATCGGTGGCATTGGCGCCAGTGAGAGAGATGGTCGTGATATTTAAGGCTGCGCTGCCGGTGTTCGTCACTGTGACAACTTGAGGCGAACTGGCGGTGTCCACCGGTTCGTTCGCAAAGGCAAGGCTGGTGGGTGAGAGGCTGACGATGGCCCCGCCAACCGTGAAGGTCATCGAGTTTGAGGCGCCACCTCCCGGCGCCGGATTGGTCACTACCACCGCATAAGTTCCTGCCGTGGCCTGGTCGCTCGTGCTCAGGGTGATCGTCA
>Ga0209039_10000957_pt1 | contig 28054 bp, 21 predicted proteins | sample BogFormECP12_OM1_FD_188238 | JGI IMG/M metagenome (GOLD analysis project Ga0209039, IMG submission 188238) | Bog forest soil microbial communities from Calvert Island, British Columbia, Canada - ECP12_OM1 (SPAdes) (version 2) | ecosystem: Environmental > Aquatic > Freshwater > Wetlands > Bog ... | reverse complement strand
GATGCAGCGCGCCATCGCGCGGCAGGCAGAGGCAGAACGGGAACGGAGGGCAAAGGTCATCAGTGCCGAGGGTGAATTTCAGGCATCCACCCGTCTGGCCGACGCATCCGACATTCTATCCAGGAATCCCATGGCCCTCCAGTTGCGGTATCTGCAGACCTTGATAGCAATCTCTTCTGAGCAAACTTCGACGATCATCTTCCCCTTACCGATTGAGCTTATGAAGGCCATAACGGATAAGAAGGGTGGTCCGGCATGAGAACCAGTATACTATTTCAGGCGGTACTGGTGAAGAGTGATCAGCCCAAATTCCTTATACCAGTCCAGCATAGTGTGGTATGCTTGGTGAGCAGACCATAACCGGTATTCCTGTGTACCCTACGGCATCTCTTTTCGGAAGTGAAACGCGGCACACCGCGATACTGGAAGGAGACGCCAGTTGAAGAAGCACCAGCCTGAGGCCTCTGAGGGCCGCCGCACCAGCAAATCCGGATCAGGACAAAAACCAGACACACTCCGCAAGCAGGCTGAAAAAAGGCTTTCTGAAAAGAGTACCCCAATGCCGCCGCAGGATGTCCAGAAGGTGCTGCACGAGCTTGAGGTCCACCAGGTTGAGCTGGAGATGCAGAATGAAGCACTGCTGCAGGCTCAGGGTACGATAATTGCCTCACGGGAAAAGTACACTGATCTGTACGATTTTGCGCCAGTGGGCTACTTTACCTTTGACCCCATGGGACTCATTACCGAAGTGAATCTTACCGGAGCCTCACTGTTGGGCGTTGAGAGGGGTCAGCTCAATAAGAAGCCGTTCTCCTTGTTCGTGGCAGCGCTGTTCCGGGACACCTTCCACCGGCATTACAGGGACACCTTGAAGACAGGCACCGCAGGCGCGTGCGAGCTGCAGCTGGCCAGAAAAGACGGTACCAGCTTTTACGTCTCGGTGCAAAGCGTGCCGGTAAAAGATGCCGCAGGGAATCTCACCGGCGTCAGGTCAGCCATAGAGGACATCACCGACCGCAAGCATGCAGGGGAGTTGCTTCAAACAGCCCACGACGAACTTGAGCAACGCGTGCAGGAAAGGACGGCCGAGCTGGGCGGGGCAGTTGAGGACCTGGCGAGACAGGCGGAACTATTGAACCTCACCCACGACGCAATTATTGCCCGCGACGTCAACCAAAGGGTCTTCTTCTGGAACAGAGGCGCCGAGGAGCGGTACGGCTGGTCCAGTGACGAGGTAAAGGGAACAGTGACGGATGACCTCCTCCAGACCATATTTCCCCGTCCGCGGCAGGAAATAGACGAGGAGCTTCTCCTTCGTGGCAGATGGGACGGGGAGATCATACACACGACTAGGGACGGAAGGAAGATCACCGTGGCGAGCAGGCGGGCACTACGACGGGACAAGGACGGGAAACCGATCGCCATTCTTGAGATCAACAGCGATGTCACTGAGCAGAAACGCATTGAAGAACAGCTCCGACAGGCACAAAAGATGGAGGCCATCGGCACCCTTGCCGGCGGCATCGCCCATGATTTTAATAACATACTGGCGGCAATACTAGGCTTCTCGGAGCTGGCCGCCGATGATATCCCTGCTGGCTGTCAGGCGCAAGATCACCTGAAAAGGGTGCATGAGGCAGGCTTACGGGCCAAGGAACTCGTCAAACAGATTCTGGCATTCAGCCGCAAAAGTGAAGGACAACCAAAGCGGATCAGCCTTTCGCCCCTGGTTCACGAGACGCACGCGCTGCTGCGGGCATCCCTGCCGACCACCATCCAGATGCCCCTTGCTATCACCACGAGCGACGATTACGTGCTTGCCGACCCTACACAGGTACAGCAGGTCCTCATAAACCTTGCAACCAATGGAGCCCATGCCATGGGGGAAGAGGGCGGACAGCTCACGATAGGCGTCTCTACGGTCACCTTTCCCCGGGGCAGCCTCCTTCCCGATCCCGGCATGGAGCCGGGCACCTACGTGAAAGTGACGGTGAAGGATACGGGCACCGGCATGACGGAGGAGGTCAGGCAGAGAATATTCGAGCCCTTTTATACAACCAAAGAGCCGGGAAAGGGCACCGGTATGGGCCTTGCGGTTGTATACGGCATTGTCAAGGGCCACGGGGGCGCTGTCACGGTACAGAGCGAAGTGGGACAGGGATCGATCTTTTCTGTATTCTTACCCCGGGTACAGCCGGAGATCAACAAGGAAGAGGAAACGACTTCCGCTCTGCCGACCGGCACCGAGCGGATACTCTTTGTCGACGACGAAGAGCTGCTCCTGGAGATGGGGCGGCATATGCTTGAAGGTCTCGGATACCACGTGACTGTCGCTAAGCACCCAATGGATGCCTGGAACCTGTTTCTTGAAGACCCCTCACGGTTTGATCTTATCATCACCGACCAGATCATGCCCGGTACGACAGGACTCACACTGGCTCAGAGGATACTGCGGGTGAGGAACGAAATGCCTATCGTCCTCTGCACGGGATACAGCGAAATCGTATCAGCCGATAAGGCAAAGGAAGTCGGTATCTGTGAGTTCGTGATGAAACCCATGGTGAAGAGAGAACTGGCAGAGACAATACGGAGGGCGCTGGACGGGAGAAAGGCAGGGGTCTGAGTTTCTACCACATTCTCGCTTTCCGATGGTAATGCTGGGGAGAAAACCATACTGAGAGGAGGGCGCTAAAATATGAAGAAGAGTCCACACAAGAAGACACTCATAACGAAACCGGCTTACGAAGTAGGGCGCAATACCGCCGTTACAGGTCGTCGGCTTCCCTCCCTGACCTACATGAGCAACGAATTTGTGCCAGGGTGTAATGTGTACGTCGAGTATGGCTGGATATGGGCCGTTCCTGAGCCTAACCCGCTTATTGGTGAACACGCTCATGATTACGATCAGATCGCATTGCATATTGGTACCGATCCTCACAATCCTGAAGACCTTGGGGCAGAATTCGAGATGATCATAGATGGTGAGCCGGTCACGATCAACAAGACTCATTCTCTCTACCTGCCAAAAGGCCTTAAACATGGGCCGATAACGTGGAAGAGGGTTGACAGGCCTGTCATCGAGATGACGATAACGCTCGGTGGTGGTACTGTCGAAGCCGTATCACCAGGCGGATTAAAATAGCGAGGAAGCCATGGTGACAAGGCATCTGAAAAGACATTCTTTCGTGACAGCACTACTTCTTTTATTTTTTGTATCGACGGCATTGGCGGAAACGTGGAGCAGACAGTATATCCGAAGCCTTCCGGATTCGGCCTTTGCGGTAATAGAAGTTACGAAGGACGGAACAAAAATTCGACACCTTCCTCATCACCAGCATAACGGAAAAGTTGATATTAGTCACGTGAAGAGCGCTCTAAGCAGAGTTTACCAGGTCAAATGGGTAGATCCCGCGAACTTTGCCAGGGCAAAAGAACATCTGGAACAGCACTACCAGGAGTATAAGGAGGGCCAGGCCAAAGCCCGCGGGGATTAGTTCGTCTAAATGACATAAAAGTGCTGCGCCAGTGCATTCAGGACACCCAGCCTTCTGTCAGGAACCTCAGGCGCTCATGGAATGTACTATGCTTATTTGGAGTCAAGATGGAGAGCGAGGCGCTCAAGCCACGGGGGGCGAAGGCGTACCTCGTGGTACGTCGGAGCTTCACGGGGCGAAGGCAACGAAGCTATACGCTTGAATCCAAATAAGCATCACACTCGTTTCCAGCGGTAGTACTTTTCGTCGGCCACATCCAGCATTGCCCTGTCACCCGCACTATCGCCATAGGCGTAGATATAATCAAAACTCTTCAGGCCGTACCGCTCCTCAATCCTCTTCACCTTCTCTTTTCCAGAGCAGTTCCTGGTGAGGAATCTGCCGGTTACGCGACCGGCTCTCATTTCCAGTTGCGTGGCTATAAGGTCCACACCCTGGTTGGCGCACCAATCGGCCAGCCACAAGTCTATAGATGCTGAAACAACGACAACTTTGTCCTCTTTCAGCTTATGCCAGCCGATTCTTTCTAATGCAATCTCTCTGACGATGCGGGGTAACCGTTCCCTCGAATAGTTTGAGGCAAGTGTTTTGAAACCGCGCGAGTCCCAGCCCCCGAAGAAATAAGTCGACACAATTTCCTTGGCCCTCCAGTTGCGAATAAAACCCAGCGCATATGCGACTAGCATCGGGCTCAATAGGATGGCGCCCAGGATGAATTTTTTGCGACCAACCGCATAGACGATAAAGTCGCCGAAGCTATCTTTGAAGGTAATTGTGCCGTCGAAATCAAAGAGTGCCAGTGCCATTCGGGTATAACTTCTTCCACAAATCACAAACAAGGCAAGCAGTGAGCGGCTTTCCCCCACGCTTTTCCCATCGGCCGTGTATTCTCCCGCCTACAAACTGACCGATGCAATAGGCGCCGACCAGTGCTGGAAAGGTGACGAGCTGCCAGCCAAGTCCACTCAGCACGCGCAGGGAAACGGCCAGAAGGACCGGTAAATGCACGGCGAGAAACCACTGAAAGGAAAATTTACCTGCATGAGCTCGCCAATAGCCAAAAGGCAAATTGAACACAAGAATGGTTGCCGACACTATTCCGAGATGCATAAGGACATTAGTTTACCACGTTTATTCGGGATGAGAAAAGGCAGCCTCGTACGGGCGCAAAGATTTTTCTTGCATTACAGCGCGCCTATAGTAAGATTTCCGTAAGACGGACGGGGAGGATCATGGTCAAAATCATAAACAATCTTCAATGCCCAGAATCTGCGGTAAAGTGAACTATCCTAACGCTATGCTTGGAATGCAGGCTTACACCTAGACAGAACGTGAGCGGGTTTGAAGGCCTGCTTATTGCAAGAGGTTGTGTGCAGGCTGCGCCCGAGTGCAGCTACGGGCGGTAGCTTGTTGGCACTCTATGGTTCATAGCATGACAGACGCCGGATTCTCAGTCTCCTTGCTTCCCTATCTGGACAGCACCAGAGCAACCACTTACCTGAAGTTCTCTCTGTCTACGCGGGAACCTTCGCTTCTGGAAAAAATCACCACGCCTTTCCTCGTTATCGATGACTCGGATCCCCTTGCTCGCCTGATGGAAGCCCAATTCCTGACCGACGCAGGCAACGTGTTACGCAAGGTGTTTGCGCTGGTTCAAAAGGATCGATACCGTCTCGCAGAGGACGAGTTATGGCCGGTCGCCAACCAGGATGTAGAGAACGCCTGGCAGCATGCATTTTCTTTCTTCAACGGAGAAGGCGACCGCCGGCAATTGACCACACTTTCGGGTCAGATAACCGAAGGAGGCAAGCTTATCCCTCTAGCACCCCTCTTTTTCTGCAAAGCGAGACAGGTCTTTTTCGGACCGCCTTGCCCCAGATGCGGCGCGGCTCTTCACCAATGTACGGATGACGACCTGCTTTCCGCCAGAGGCCTTCAGCCTTACTCGCGATCCTTGAAACGTTACCTTTTTTGTCCTTCCTGCGATGCGCGGGGCCCGGCTGACTTTTATATCTATGAGCTTGATAATCACGATCCACCGGGGCTTAAGGACCGGTGGACTTTAATCAAGGAGTTCGGCCTGTTACTTAAGAGCAGCGCGCTTGCTGGTGAATTCCCCTGTCGCACTTGTGACAGAAGCGGGGAATGCTTTGGATTGGATATGGCGGCCCCCTCGAGGATAGTTCCCTTCGCCTTTTATCCGTTTTACATGTTGATGTTCGAAGCAATGTCCTTACAGGCCGTGGATTTCCTGGCGCTCCTTTCAGGAGCAACGAGTGAAGAAGTTGAGGCCGGGCTCAAATCGAGGGGAGAGTTTGGGCGACTTAATTGTTTGACCATCTTTCGAGATGCCGGGTTATTGGAGACTCGCTTCTTCTATGAGCACCAAGAGAAGTTCTTCCTTGAAGTGCTTTATCTAAAGCTCTCCTTCCTCGGCGAGGTCGTTCGGGTGTTTTCCACAGCAAAAGTTTTTGAGCATCCTGACATAAGGCTATCCCTGCATCATATATGGGTCAAGGTGGCTGATCAGAGCAACCTTCTTCCCTCATTCTGGAATTTCAGGGCGGAGCCTGTGAACATTAGCGGACCAATGAAGGAGAGCGCAGCTGTCGCGGGATCTCCCTCCAATTCTGCCCTTTATTTTAACGGCCTCGTCTGGTTCTATACTCTCCTGGTCAATAAACGCCAGGGTATCTCAGAAGTCTCTCGCTTGCTCAAGGAACTCCTGGCCGGCGATGCCCCTATTCATGGTCCGTCATCCGGCACTCCTTTCGAAAACCGGAATAGCCCCACATTTGCCCCGGTCAATCTCTTTTGGGACGTGCATCATCACTACGTTCCCGAAAGCTGGTATCGCCTTTGGGAGAAATCTCTGACACTGGGATGGTCGCTTTTGGTAGCCGGTATACGGGGAGATCCTCAGTGGTCACAAGAAGAATTCTCGCGGCAATTTGCAGAGCTGAGAGACGAGGTCAAGGTTGCGCTCTTTGACCAAACGTCTGACCGTTACCAGGAGCCGTATTCTCAGCTGGTCCGGCAACTGCCCGATGACGCGACTATTCATGACGTGCTCGTGAAACTGATCGCCAAATGGCGGGCCGCAACGGAGGAGGCTGAATCCGGAGTCCGGCCTGAGACCAGAATGGAAGAAAAAAAGGATGAGATGACGCAGACGATCATAGTTTCGATGGAAGACCTGAAGAAAGAATCAACTACGCTCCTGGCGAAGGCAGAGCAGATGATGGAAGAAACCGCCATAGTATCTGCCGGAGAGGGAGAAATGGTTCCCGAGACCGTCATTATTTCTGCGAATGAGATTGGCAAACAGGCTGAACTTGGGGTAGAATCGAAGGAGTCAGGCCTGCAAGGCGCCCAAAAGGAGAAACCAGAAAAGCATGGCGAAGACGAGTTTCTTGCTGAGACAGTGATTCTCACCATAGAGAAGAAAAAAGCGAAATGAAGGGGAAGATCGATACGCATGAGTGACGCGGTTTCCATACAAGAGCTCGCACAAGGACTCAGGGCGCTCAGTCAGTCAAACCCTTCGGACCTCCAAGTTGCAATAGAGAGTTATCTTGGTGACAAGCTGCGTCTCGCGCGACAAGGCGAGGGGCTGGTTCTGCTCGAAAGGCTTGCCCGCCAATTTGATATGAGTACTGAAAGCAAAGCAGGACTCCCGCTTCCGTCGGAAGAGTCCTCACGGCTGGTTTCGCTGCTGCTTGGGAAGCAGATTTCAATATCAGATCTTTGTTCTGCAGAGCTGTCGGAAAAACTGGCCGAGTCGCTGAACACTGTTTTCAACACACTGAATGAGATTATTGGGGTCATCAATACCACGTTACTAGGACATAGGGCTGAACAGGAGACGATCCGTCAGATAATTGGTATGCATATAGGAGGTGGAGGAGGCGATAATTCGCTTCAGAATTATCTCGACCAGATTCGAGACGCTTTTCTGACGGCGCACAAAGCATTCAGACAGGCCACTGAGGGCCTGTTTCGCGAGATGCTGACCGAGCTCGACCCCGAAAGGATTGAGGCGTCAACGGACAAGGGTCTAAGATTCGGCCCACTCCGCAAGGCTGAGCTGTTCGATAGCTATAAAGATAAATTTCGCACCATCAAAGAGGGATTCGAATCGGGCCGTCTTACGGAAGAGTTTTTGAGAGAGTTTGAAAAAGTCTGTCAGAAGCTTTACAAAACGGAAGGGAGGGGGATCTCTTGAAAACCTGTGTGTATGGCTTGTTGCTCTTTTGCCTTATCGCGACGCTCTCGTCCTGCAGCTCAGTGAGCCGCACGCCAGAGTATACCTATCAGAAAGAGGCGGTCACCATAACGTTGAGAGCCGACCCTCAATTGAATCTCTACCAGGGAAGTCCGCACACGCTTGTTGCCTGCACCTACCAACTCCGCGATCCCAACGCCTTCAACCAGTTGGTTGACGAAAGAGACGGGCTGCCAAAGCTTCTGGAATGCGGCCGTTTTGACGCGAGTGTGGCCTATGCTAAGAGGCTGGTGGTTCAGCCGGGGCAGGAGATGAAGGACAATCTGGACCGTGCAGAGGGCGCAAAATATGTGAGTTTTGTTGCCGGCTATTATAACCTGCAAAAGTCGAACGTCGTGCGTTTGATCCAGATTCCCGTAGGTACGCTCAGCTCAAAGCCGCAAAGCGTGAACATTGAGCTCTACTTGGGTCCCCAAGCGATTCAAGATTTGAAGAGGAGATAATGGATATCGAGAGACCTTTATACTGGCACCAGGGGCTGTTCCTGCAGCCCCAGCACTTTCAGCTACTGGAGCGATCCCTTCGGTCGCTCCTGGTCCCTTTCTACGATTTCGCCGAACCCCACTTTTGGGGCGTCGGCGAGATGGAGATTCAAAAGGCCGCGCTGGGGACTAGGTCGTTCAGCCTTCTCAAAGGCAATCTCCTGTTTCCTGATGGTTCGCACGCTGTCTTCCCCGGTAACGCAGTCATTGCGCCCAGACCTTTTGACGAGGCATGGGTAAATGGTGGAAAACCTTTTACGGTCTACGTGGGCCTCAAGAAGTGGAACTCCGCAGGCGAAAACGTCACAGTTCTTGAAAAACTTGAGGATATGGAACGCGTGGCCACACGGTTTATTGCGCTGGCCGATCCCGAGGAGATTAACGATCTGCATTCAGGCGGGCCCGCAGGCAGAGTGCAACGGCTCTACTACGCGCTGAAACTTTTCTGGGAGACTGAAAAAGAGAAGCTGGGCGATTACCTCCTTATCCCCGTAGCCCAGCTTGAAAGGATGGGTGAAGAGGTGCGGCTTTCGGACCGATTCGTTCCCCCCTGTCTCGCGCTCATCAGCGCGCAACCTCTCATAAAACTCATCAAAGAGATTAGAGACCAGATCGCAGCCCGCAGTCATCAGCTTGAGGAGCTAAAGAGTCAGCGCGGTATCCAGACAGCAGAGTTCGGGTCAAGGGACATGGTCTATCTCCTGGCCTTGCGGTCGCTCAACCGATACGTGCCCATGCTATTCCATTTCACTGAAGCTGCAGCGGTACATCCCTGGGCCGCGTACGGGCTTCTCCGCCAGCTCATCGGAGAGCTCTCCTCTTTTTCAGAAAAAGTGGATGTCATGGGGATTGTGGAAGGAGAAGACCGGGCCCTTCCGAATTATGATCATGAGGCGCTCTGGGCGTGCTTTTCCCAGGCCCAGGCCTTGATCTCGCAGCTACTGGATGAAATCACGGCCGGTCCAGAATATGTAATCCGCCTGGTCTATGACGGTACCTATTATGCGGCTGAATTGAAGCCGGCCATCTTCGAGGGACGTAACCGCTTTTACCTGGTCTTCAGAACCGAGACAGATCCGAAATCCGTTATTCGGTTGGTTACAACCATTGCCAAGCTCAGCTCCAGAGAGCACCTGCCCATCCTCATCGCGCGAGCCCTGCCCGGCGTGAGGCTGGAGCATCTCCCGGTTCCGCCACAGGAGTTACCGCGCAGGGCGCATTCGATCTATTTTGCTGTTGATTACCAAAGCGACCAGTGGGCCCCGATCAAAAAAGGAAACAATGTCGCATTCTATTGGGACAACGCGCCTGAAGACCTGGAAGTTGAGTTGATGGTCGTGGGGAGATGATGGTTATGCATTTGACTGACTGCTTCATGGACCTAATGGCCTACGTGGCCTATTTTACGAAGACGGCGGCTGTTAAACAGCCCGAGTATCAGCAGGTGAAGGCTGACGTCCTCCGCCTTCTTACCAAAAGTGAAGAATGTGTGAGTAAAGGCTGGTTCTCGCAGGAGGAGTACGACCAGGGCCGATTCATGATCTGTGCCTGGGTGGACGAATCAATCCTCGCATCAGCCTGGCAACATAAAAGCCAGTGGCAGAGAGAACAGCTTCAGCGTTTGTATTACAACACCACTGAGGCAGGGGAGGAAGTCTTTGAACGCTTGAACGCCCTTTCGTTTCACCAGAAGGACGTAAGGGAACTCTATTATCTCTGTCTCAGTCTCGGATTCAAGGGAAGATTTCTCAAGCCCGAAGATGAATATCTCCTTGACCAGTTGAAGACTTCGAACCTCAAGCTGCTTCTTGGCGGTTCGGCCAGTGTGCCATCTCTGGAACGGACCGATCTCTTTCCGGAATCTTATCCCGCGGAAGGAGGAGATCTCGGGTATCAGAAGAAGAAATTTCGGTTCTCGGTCTTAACTCTTGTTGCGCTGGCGGGGCCTATTCTGCTCTTTGGCCTCTTGTTCCTGATCTATCATTTTTCGCTCGATGGCATAGCTGAACACGTTTTGCAGATGGCGTCGTAAATGAAAAACATATTCGTAAAGCTCCTCAAATTTTTACTTATCGTTTTTGCAGTTCTTCTTATCATCCTGCTCGTCTTCGGCCTTGTTCTCAGGATGGACTGGCCCTGGTGGGTGGGGCTGTTCCTGTTGTTGATTCTTGCGGCTCTGGGAGTGGGATTTCTCTTCTTGCGAAGAATCCTCGCGAGGAGGCGCGAACAGCGCTTCGTGCAGCAGGTAATAGAACAGGACGAAGCCCGCATCAAGACATTCGCGGGAAAAGAAAGAGAAGAGATGAAGGCTCTCCAGGACCGCTGGAGAGAGGCTGTCGAAGCGTTACGCCACTCCCATCTCAGAAAACAGGGCAATCCTCTTTACGTGTTGCCGTGGTATATGGTGATTGGCGAGAGCGGCTCCGGAAAGACTACAGCGATTGGCAGCGCCAAGCTCTCTTCACCCTTTGCCGAGGTAAGACGGGCTTCCGGTATTTCAGGAACAAAGAACTGCGACTGGTGGTTCTTTGAGCAGGCCGTCATTATCGACACGGCCGGCAGATACGCGATCCCGGTCGACGAAGGAAGAGACAAAGAAGAATGGCAAAAATTCCTCACGCTCCTCGTCAAGTACAGGAAGAAGGAGCCTCTCCATGGTCTCATTGTATCGATAGCGGCGGACAAATTACTCGGAGCTTCTCCGGAAGTTCTGGAAGAAGACGGACGGAGCATCCGCCGCCGCATTGACGAGTTGATGCGCGTGCTCGGAGTCAAGTTCCCGGTTTATCTTCTGGTGACAAAATGTGATCTGGTCCAGGGCATGACCAGGTTTTCTGAACAGCTTCCGGACAAGAGTCTTGATCAACCCATGGGGTTCATCAATCAGGCTCTCTCAAAGGATGTCGCTGCCTTTCTCGACAATGCTATGAACACCATAGGTGAGCGGTTGAGAACGCTGCGGATTCTGCTGTTGCATCACCCTCAGTCAAAGAGTGTTGATCCCGCGCTTCTCCTTTTCCCCGAGGAGTTCGCGCATCTGAGAAAGGGACTCGACTCTTTCATTAAAGCGGCTTTCCAGCAGAACCCTTACCAGGAGACACCTGTTCTCAGGGGTCTCTTCTTCAGCAGCGGGCGCCAGGAGGGCACTCCTTACTCACATTTCCTGGAAGCACTCGGTCTGATCGGAGAAAAAGAGGTCCTTCCGGGAACGAGCAGGGGATTGTTCCTGCACGAATTCTTTGCGAATATTCTGCCTGCAGACAGGCGACTTTTCGCCCCGACCTCGCGGGCGCTCGAGTGGCGTGCGCTTACACGAAATCTTGGACTGACCGCGTGGATCTTACTCGGTGTGGCCATTTGCGGCCTGTTGAGCTTTTCTTTTGTGAAGAACCTGAGAACCATCAGGGTGGGAACGCACGAGCTCGGGCAGGCGCCCGTCCTGAAGGGAGAGCTTCTTTCAGACCTCACAACGATGGATCACTTTGGACAGACGATCCTCAAGATAGAAGCACAGAATCAGAACTGGTGGATTCCAAGATTCGGGCTGTATGAGAGTGTGAATGTCGAGCTTGCGCTTAAGAATGGTTACTGCAACCAGTTTCACAAGGGATTCCTCGGACCCTTTGATAAACAGATGGCTGACGTCATGCCCAGGCTCCTCACTACCACAGCCTCGGATGACGTTGTGGCCCAATATGTGGCCCATCTCGTGAGGCGCATCAACCTTCTCAAAGCGCGCCTGGAAGGGCAAGGAATTGACAAGCTAAAAGAGAAACCCCAGCCGTCGTACGTCTCTCTCCTCGGATCCGATCAGGCAGCCGCACCCGAAGTAAGAAAGAAATTCGGTTACCTGTATCTCTATTATCTCGTATGGCGGGGGGACACAGGCGAGATCAATAAAGAAGTAGTCGTGCTTCAGGGGTGGATCAAGGATCTGCTGGCATCGCGAAACATGCAGTGGCTTGTGGCCTGGGTAAACAAAGAAGGGGGACTCACTCCTGTCACACTCGGGGAATTCTGGGGAGGCAGCCTGGCGCTGCCCGACGAAAAAATGGTGGCGCCTGCTTTCACCCGTAAAGGTAAAGAAATGATCGATGCTTTCCTGAAGGAGACAGAGCGGGCTCTGCCCGATCCGGTCATGCTCTCCGGTCAGAAATCGAATTTTGAGAAGTGGTACCGCGACACCTCTTTTGATACGTGGCAGACATTCGGCGTCTTTTTCCCCAAAGGAGCAGCGAGGTTGAAGGGATCGAAGGAATGGCTCGAGATGGCTCCCAGAATGGCGAGTGATAAAGGGCCCTACTTTGCGTTTTTTAATAAAGCTGCAATCGAGCTGGAGCCCATATCCGGCACGGATGCCTCGCCTTTGTGGCTGCAGCAGGTATATCAGTTCCAGCTCGCCAAAGCACAGTCTTTTGGCAAAGCCGACGGCGCTGTGGCGAAGGCAGCGGAGCAAGGCAAGAAGATAATGACGGCCGTTGAAAAACAATTGGGTAAGGATGTAGGAGCAGATGCCCTGGAGGCGCAGATCGCGGCAGGTAAAGCATACCAGGAACTGATGGCAGCATTAGGTTCCATCGGCCCCGCTGCGACATCAAGAGCCCAGGCGTACCAAATGGCTGTCCAGACGTATACTGAAGAATCCGCTGCGGGCAAGTCCCCGTTTTATGCTGGGTATGCGGCCGCAAACAGGCTGAAGACGGGTCTCGGAAGGGGCAAACCTGCCGAGGATATGATCGCCAGAATGATAACGGGTCCTCTCGATTTTCTCTGGACCTGTGTGAGGATGGAGACGGCCTGTTACCTTCAGAAGCAATGGGAAGAAAAGGTGTTGGCAGAGGCTCAAGGGACGAGCGGAGCGCAGGCAGCCCAGATCATGCTCGGACCGGATGGTCCTGTTTGGAAGTTTGTCAAAGGCTCAGGGATAGCAGCCCCTTTTATCGGGTGGAGCGTACAGAGACGTTATTATTCGAAAGAAGTCCTGGGCGGATCAATACCGTTCGATCCGCCATTTTTTGCTTTTCTCGCCAGGGGGGCCAAGGTTACGGCTGCGGCGACTGCGGCGGCTGCGGCGGGTCCAGCCGCTACACCAAAAAAAGAGAATTTCAATGTGATGATAACGGGGCTGCCTACGGATGTCAATCCCGAAGCGAGGATCAAGCCACACGCTACAAGGCTGGAACTTCAGTGTACCGGCGGGGTTCAAAATCTGCTCAATCAAAACTACCCTGTGAACAAGACGTTCGTATTTTCTCCTGATGGTTGTGGCGACGTTCTTTTTCAGATTGAGATCAGCGATTTCGTCCTGACCAAGAAGTACACGGGACCTCGGGCATTTCCGGAATTCCTGCAAGACTTCAGAGGCGGCAGACGCACGTTCAGTCCCGGCGACTTCCCTCTAGAAAGGGTATCTCTCGAACGTCTCGGGATCAGATACATACGAGTCAATTATCAATTCAGTGGCGAGGGCGCTATTTTGGGAGCAGCTGCGGCTGCAGCTAAAACAAGTGCCCCGGGCCAGACACCAAGGAACATTGTGCAATGCTGGAAAGATTAACATCCGAACGCCGTTGGCAGTGGGCTGCTTACGGGAAGCATCCTGCTGCTAAGGACTACTTTAAGCTCGGTCAAGACTTCCCGTTGATGAGCAGTTTTTCAGGTTGGATAGAAAATGGGTACCAGGTGTTGGCCTCCAAGGATAATCCTGTCAAGGCGCGCCGTTCATGGCGCTTCTGGACCAAAGAAGCCAGAAGAGAGAATATTGTTTGCGGAGTCGTCCGGGACAGCAAGGACAGCCTCGGCCGGCCTTACCCCCTCCTGATCATGGGAACGGGTCCGCTCAAGGATTGGGGCAGCCAATGGGATCTGGTACCGCTCGCGTGCGAGAGCGTATGGGGCCGGATGGAATATCTCTCGGAAAAGACCTTCGCCGACCTCAGAGAATTGGAGGACCAGATACTGAACATAACGCCACCTGCAGCCGCATGGCTTGAATTGGCCAGGAAAAGGGAAGGCTTCGGAGAACCAGGGCCTCTGCAACTCAGGGAGCTGGAAGCAAACGCGTCTGGCCTTTCAGGCAGAACGGATTGCGTTATTCCTGTAGCACGGGTTTCGTCTCGGGATAATTTTGAAATGATCTGCTTATATCATTCTTTCGTGAGAGCGCGCATGGAGGCTGCCCCAAGCGCCATGTTCATGGGGGGCATGGCGGAGAAGCTGTATGTCGCGCTTTTCAGACGTCCTCTGGCCCCGTCCGATTTCATTCGTTTGTGGTCTATCACTCCTCAGGAAGACAACCGTGAGTAGTCAACGAAGGGCTTGTTTCGTGTTCAGCTCACGCTGGCAATGTTTTTGCGTGCTCAGGTGCTTTCCTTTTACGGCGAATGGGATAAGACGGAACGCCATCTTGACGTGATTGTATCGCGTGATCCGAGCTCAGAGACCGGCGTACAAGTATACAAAAACCTGCTCAATGCAGAAAGAAGTCGTTGCACGCAGACGTGTTCCCGGCTTTCTCACCGGAACGTCTGCCTACCTGGAAGGCAGGCTCAATGCTTGACGGCAGATTGTGTAATATCCCCTTGAGCTCCGCTAATGCCATAGGATTAAGCCCTTTCACTGACAAAAAATAGCCCACCGACGTATTTCTTTTCTGGCTAACCTGCTCTATGCTCTTTCAATACACATCTAGGACCAGCCCCGAAGGGAAAAGCATGAAACGCAGAATTGACATAGACGCAGTGCTGGCTCCCATAGCAGGGGGAAACCCCGCCGGAGAAGATCTGCGTTACAGCCAGACTTACGAGGAGATTAAGGAGGCGAGAAAGTTTGACGAACCGCTCGATATGGGCCATTGGAAGCGGGAAATAAAATCGGCCGATTGGGATAAGGTCACCAACCTATCAATTGACGCACTCAGCACGAAGAGCAAGGATCTACAGATCGCTGTCTGGCTGGCTGAAGCACTGATGCTGACCGAAGGATTTGAAGGGCTTGTCACGGGCATTAAGATTATCACGGGCCTGCTACAGGACTACTGGGAACAGCTCTACCCGCCCGTAGAAGAAGGTGACCTCGATTTCAGGGCTGCGCCTCTCGAGTTCATGAATGAAAGATTTTGGTCTACCGTTAAACAGATACCGTTGACAGACGAAAGCAAGACGCCGGGTTATTCCTGGCTCAAGTGGCAACAGTCGCGTGAGGTGGGCTACGATTCGGACACGCGCAATAAGTATGGTGACGTGGATGAAAACAGAAAGAGAAAGCGAGATGAGGATGTAGCAGAAGGAAAGGTGACTGCTGAAGAATTTGATAGTGCTGTGGCCATCTCTTCAGCGTCTTTTTACAAATCCCTGAGCGATCTCCTGCTCCTATGTCTGGACGAGTTCAAGATATTCGACGCGACCATAGACGAGAAATTCGGTCAACAGGCACCCAGACTGGCAGAGCTTGGAAACGCCATTGAAGAGTGTAACCAATTGGTCACAAGGTTCTACAGGGAAAAGCAGCCCACATCTGCTCCGGAGCCTGCGCCCCCCGTAAAAACGGGGCAGCATCCTGCTCCGGCAGAACCGCAAACGGCGGAAGACAGGCGGCGCCCTGTGCTATCGCCCGAGGAGGTGCCTTCCTTGGCCACACTGTCAAACTCGCGGGAAGAAGTATCGGAAGGAGTTCTCTGGGAAGAGGCGCTCCACATTCTGGAAACGGCCGGCGTAAAAGAAGCCCTCGACAGACTGCTTGCAGCCTCGTTCAGCGCACCGTCGGTGAGAGAGAAAAATCGCTACAGGCTGCTTATGGCCAAGCTCTGTCTTAAGGCTGAAAGGCCTGACCTTGCCAGACCGATTGCAGAGGAATTACACGCTTTGATGGAGGAGCTCCATCTGGACCGCTGGGAACCTCCCGTATGGATAGCAGAGGTCCTCAACGTTCTCTACCAGTGCCTCGCAAATGGAGAGTCCTCCGACGAGGATCTTGGTAAAGCAAAGTCACTTTTCCAGAGGCTGTGCACCACGGATGTGACCAAAGCAATTATGTACAGGCACTGATTGCGCGGTATTAGAATTACACGGGCAGGCGCGTGCCATTGCATAAGCTTGCTCCGGGAAGTTATCCAGGCAAAAGACCTGGCATTAGCAGAGCGTCCATAGAAAGGAGAGTGCACATGGCAAAGAAAGAGAGTTTACAGCATAAACTTGACAGAGTAAGAGCTCCCAGGGTCCAGATAACGTATGATGTTGAGATCGGTGATTCAATCGAGATGAAAGAGATACCCTTCGTCCTAGGGGTACTCGCAGATTTATCGGGTAAACCTGATGAACCGCTTCCCAGGCTCAGGGACAGAAAATTTGTAGAAATGGACAGGGACAACTTCAACAACGTGCTGGAGGGGATGAAGCCTAGAGTGGCGTTTAAGGTGGACAATAAGCTGAGCGGGGATGAGACCAAGCTGGCGGTGGAACTGCGCTTCAAATCGATCGACGATTTTCGCCCGGAGAATGTGGTGACGCAGGTAGAACCATTGCGAAAGCTGCTGGATGCGAGACAGCGGCTTTCCGGGCTCCTGAATAAGTTGGACGGTAATGATAAACTCGATGATCTCCTTCAGAAAGTAATTGCAGACACGGACGCTCTCAAGAAACTGGGTAAAGAGGCCGGCGTAGAATAACCGGAGGAATAAAAGGAGGGACCCCATGGCAGAGAAGGAAAGAGAGGAACGGCGAGAGGCTGCTCAGGCTGGAGCAGTCACAAGAGAGGAAGGCCTTTTAGACCGGATCATTTCGGAAGGCCGGCTGGCCCGTGACGAAACCCAGAAGACGCTTGCCAGGGATCTCATCGGGGAGTTCGTCAAGCAGGTCATGCAGGGGGCGATGGTTGTCTCGAAAGATACGGAACTCATGATCAATGCGCGGATCGCCCAGCTGGACAGGCTCATATCACAGCAGCTTAATGAAGTGATGCATCACCCTGACTTTCAAAAGCTGGAAGCATCGTGGCGCGGCCTCAATTACCTGGTCCATCAGAGTGAAACAGGGGACATGATGAAGATCAGAGTGATGAACGTCTCAAAAAAAGATCTCCTCAAGGATATGGAAAAGGCGAGCGAGTTTGATCAGTCTACTCTGTTCAGGAAGATATACGAGGAAGAGTATGGTATGTTTGGCGGCTCCGCGTATGGCGCCTTCATAGGTGATTACGAGTTCGGCAACAACCCTCAAGACATGGCCCTCCTGGAAAAGGTGGCCGGAGTTGCGGCTGCGGCGCACGCGCCTTTCATCTCTGCGGCATCATCGACAATGTTTAACCTCGACAGCTTCACGGAGCTTGGAACGCCGCGAGACCTTGCGAAGGTCTTCCAGAGTGTGGAATACGCGAAATGGAAGTCTTTCCGCGGCTCCGAAGACTCCAGGTACGTCGCTCTAGCCCTGCCTCATATCCTTATGAGGCTGCCGTACGGCCAGGCAAATGAGCCGGTCGAGGGTTTCAATTATGAGGAGGATGTGGACGGAACAGACCACAGCAAGTACCTCTGGGGCAATGCGGCTTACGCGCTCGGCACGCGACTGACGGATGCCTTTGCAAAGTATCACTGGACCGCAGCCATCAGGGGAGTTGAGGGTGGCGGGCTCGTGAGCGGGCTGCCTGTCCATACCTTCAGGACGGATGAGGGGGATGTTGCGCTTAAGTGTCCTACCGAAATTGCGATCACGGACAGGCGTGAAAAGGAGCTGGCAGATCTCGGTTTGGTACCGCTGGTTCACGCCAAAGGCACTGACTATGCTGCCTTCTTCAGTGTACAGACGACCAACAGGCCGAAGGCGTACGACACCGATGCCGCGAATGCCAATGCTCGTCTCTCTTCCCAGCTGCAGTACATTCTCGCGGTTTCCCGGTTTGCTCATTACATGAAGTCAATCATGAGAGACAAGATAGGCAGCTTTATGACCCGCAAGAATGCTGAAGATTTTCTCAATCGTTGGATTTCCAACTATGTGCTTCTGGATGATGACGCCGGACAGGAACTGAAGGCGAGATATCCTTTACGTGAAGCGCGCATTGACGTGACTGAGATACCAGGAAAACCAGGGTCATACCGGGCCGTGGCGTTCCTCAAACCGCATTATCAGCTGGATGAGTTGACCGTGTCGTTGAGGCTGGTGGCAAACCTGCCGCCTCCCGCAAAGAGGTAACAGGAGACTAAATCTTTTGGTCCTATAGAAATAGCCATTTAGGCACTTGATGTATGTTCCAGGCAGGCCTAAAATGGAGGGAAAGCGCAAGACCAATTCCAACAAGGGGGTAGACCATGGCGTTTGATGCATTTTTGAAGATTGACGGTATACCGGGAGAAAGTACGGATGACAAGCACAAGGACTGGATAGAGGTACTTTCCTACGGCATGGGGATCCAGCAGCCGACCTCCGCTACAGCCAGCAGTTCCGGCGGGGCAACAGCTGAACGGGCAAACTTCCAGGATTTCAGCATTACCAAGGCGCTCGACAAGGCGTCTCCCAAACTCGCCCTCGCCTGCGCTAACGGCCAGCATATTACATCGATCATCCTCGAGCTCTGCCGTGCAGGTGGTGACAAGCTGAAATACATGGAGTATAAGCTCACCAACTGCGTCATCAGCTCTTACCATGACGGCGGATCTTCGGGTGGCGCCGAGAACTTGCCTACTGAAACCGCGGCGTTTAACTACGGCAAGATCGAGTGGACCTATACCCAGCAAAAACGCGCCGACGGCACAGGCGGAGGCCAAGTCGCAGCGGGCTGGGATCTACAGATCAATAAGAAGGTGTAGGCTGTCGCGTACTGCATCGAACGGTACCGAGAACATTGGAGCACGGACCTGCGCAGGCTTCTCATTAAGGGGGCTTGGGCAGGTTCTAGCTCAGCTCCGCCAGCCTCATTATGCTGGAAGAAGAAGCCCCAATAGGCTCCGCATGGTCTAACCCACCGGAACGTTTCTTGCTACCAAGTTATGCACCATGGTATAGAGCGTGAAAGAAAAGCAGGAGAATATTCAGGCTTCCATCCTCGACAGGCTTATCGACCGGAAGCCACAGCTCTCCAGTGAGTCAGTCCAGTATCGCCTGCTCAACTTCAATCAGATCAAGGCAGCGGTCATCAGGGACCTGGAGAATCTCCTCAATACCAAGGGCCAGATAATGCCGGTCCCGGCAGCGTACAAAGAGGTGAATGACTCTGTCTTTGTCTATGGTCTTTCCGACTTCACGTCTCATAATCCGAAGAGCCCGTCGGTAAGACAACTGTTTCGCCAGAACATAGAGAAGGCAATCGTGAAATTTGAACCCAGGCTCAAAAACGTGAATGTGCAGATTGAGCCTCCAAACGAGGAAGTGCGGACGATCCGGCTAAGGATAAGCGCGCTTCTCGTTCTGGACCCTGTGGCTGAGCCCGTCACGTTTGACACCTATTTCGATATCAACAGGGGCGAGTATTCTATCCGGAGATAAAGGACAGATGGACGACGACATTCTCAATTACTACGAAAGGGAACTCACGTTTATCCGCGAGATGGGAGCGGAGTTTGCGAAAAAGTATCCCAAGATCGCAAGCAGGCTTCTGCTGGAACCGGACAAGTGCGAAGACCCGCACACAGAGCGGCTGATCGAGGCGTTTGCCCTCCTGAGCGGGCGCATACACAAAAAAATTGACGACGATTTTCCAGAGATAACAGAATCGCTTCTCAATATTCTCTACCCCCATTACATCAGCCCCATCCCTTCAATGTCGGTCGTCAAGTTCGAAACGGGAAAAACGATTCCTCCGACAGGTTACCACATCGAGAAGCATACGCCCCTCTATTCCAAGCCCGTTAGCGGCTTCCCCTGCCAGTTCAGCACTACGTACCCTGTCACGCTCTGGCCTGTCGAGGTCGTTTCGGCAAATCTCCGCGATCCAAAGAAGGCTGTTCCTAATGGCCAGCAAGCCATCGTAATCCAGTTGAAAACTCGCAATAATCTGAGCTTCTCGCAGCTCGGCTGGGAAGAGACACGTTTCTTCCTGAATGGCCCGGGACAGCACGTCTTTCATCTTTACGAGCTTCTCTTCAACAACGTGTGTCACGTTGAGTGCGAGTCGCGTGACCGTAGCGGTGGCTCAGAGACAATACCGTTGAGCCCCGACGATATTGCGTCTGTCGGCTTCAATCCTGAAGAGGCCCTGATCCCCTACCCTTCACGGTCATTTCCCGGCTACCTTCTTCTTTTCGAATACTTCTGTTTTGCCGAAAAGTTTCTTTTCTTCGACCTGAAAGGCCTGAAGGCCTTGCAGGGGAGAGATCTTGGCGACAAGATCGATATCTGGATTTACCTCAACCGGGTAGCAAAATCTAATCTCCTGATCACTCCCGACACGTTCTGCTTACACGCTACTCCGATCATCAACCTCTTCAAACGTATTGCAGAGCCGATTCTGATCGAGCAGAAGAAAACGGAATACCACGTTATTCCGGATATCAGAAGGGCTGAGGCAACGGAGATATTCAGCATAGACAAGGTGACCTCCTCGTCTTCAGCCCCTGGAGAGCATGGCGCCGATTTTAGACCCTTTTATTCTATGTGGCACCACCTTATGGATGACGACGATACTGATGATCGGAAAGCCTTCTGGCTCCAACACAGGAGGCCTTCCGGGAAGAAGGGCGATGATGGGACAGAAGTCTTTCTCTCGTTCGCGGATTGGAACTTCAAACCCGTTGAGCCCAAGGTGGAAACAGTCATGATAGAAGTAACATGCACCAACAGGGGCCTGCCTGCTCGCCTTCCCTTCGGTGATCCGGCAGGCGATTTTGAGATGGAAACGTCAGCCCCCATTGCCCGGATAAACTGCTTGATAAAACCGACGCCCACGCGCAGGCCTTCGCTGGGTGGAGCTCTCCAGTGGCGCCTGATTTCTCACCTGTCACTCAACTACATGTCGTTGGTCCACGGAGGAGAAGATGCGCTCAAAGAGATTCTCAAGCTGTACGATTTTGACAATTCGGCGGCCACAAGGCAACAGATCAGCGGCATACTTTCACTCAAGTCTGAGTTTACTACAAAACGGATCGGTCAATCGTTTTGCCGGGGGCTGCAGGTTACCGTGGAATTCGATGAGGACAAATACGTGGGCGCAGGACTCTATCTGTTTGCAAGCGTGCTGGAAAGATTCTTGGGGCAGTATGTCTCGATCAACTCCTTCTCCCAGCTCGTTGCGAAGACCACACAGCGAAGAGAGGCATTAAAGAAATGGCTCCCCAGAAACGGGAACCGGGTACTACTGTAAGAGAACGCCTGTTCAAGGAATTCTACGGGTTCTCCTTTTTCAAGGCTGTTCATTTACTCGAGACCCTTTCTCCGGACCGTAAGCCTTTGGGGCAGACACTGAACCCGAAGGAAGAGGCGGTCCGCTTCTCGGTGAAGCCTGGCCTTACTTTTCCTCCGAGTGATATCTCGGGCTTGAAGCAGTCGTATGAGGACAATCCTCCTGAAATGGATGTGGCGTTCATGGGACTGATAGGTCCTTCCGGTGTCCTTCCTTACTGGTATAATGAGCTGGCGATCGAGAGGGCGCGTGAGAAGGATGTTGCTTTCACTGCCTTTCTCGATATCTTTCACCATCGCTTGATTTCACTCTTTTATCTCGCCTGGAAGAAATATAACTTACCCGTGACGTATGCTCCCGGCGCGAGAGACAGGCTTTCCAGGTATCTGTTAAGCCTGATCGGCCTCGGGACAAAGGATCTCCCGGGCATGATCCGGCTGCCCGAAGAAGCGCTCATATTTTACGGTGGCCTGCTCTCAAGGCAGGTTCCCTCGGCGGTCGCTGTTGAGGCGGCCGTAAAGTATTTCGCAGGCACACAAGCAGCCATAGACCAGTTCATTGAACGGGTGATACCGATCGACCCTGAGGACCAGACACACTTAGGCTCGGCCAATAGCGAGCTGGGTGTGAGCACCGTCTGTGGTGGCTACGCCAGAGAGAATCAAACGAAATTTCGCGTCAATCTCGGGCCGCTGGGTTATGACCGCTTTCTAGGTTTCCTGCCTTCCGGGACTATGCTGCATACCATTTTCTCTTTCACAAGGTTCATGGTGGGAATGGAATATGAATTCGAGATCCGCCTTTTTCTCAAACGTGAGGAAGTTCCGCTATGTACCATAGGCGTTGACACACCGGGTGTGTCGCGCCTCGGCTGGTCAACGTGGCTGAAAACACCGGGAACAGTGCAGGCACAGGATCCTTACATAACCTTCGAGGAAAAGGATTTGTAAAGAACGTGTTACGAGCTGCGGGTTACAGGTTACGAGTTAGAACCGCCTCCGTCGTCTCCTTGCCTGGCTGTCCGAGATAGAGTATAGTGATCGTCGGATCAAGACTGGGGGTAACCTTAATGCAGCCGTGGAGGATTGATCGTTGACCCAAAAGAATGCTGCCAGCCCCGATGGACCATCGACCGAATTTGCGCCGTTTGAACGAAGACCCCTGCAGGACATCCTGCGTCAGTCCGATGCGCTTTCAAAAGCTCCGCTTCTTACCCGGACACTCGACGCGATGCCGACTCTCTGCATGATCCTCAATAAAGAACGGCAGATTGTTTTCGCAAATCGCGCGTTTCTTGGGGCACTGGGCCATGTCGATCTTCCCTCTGTGCTCGGGTTGCGCCCGGGGGAAGCGCTTGACTGCCTGCATGCTCTTGAGAGGCATGAAGGATGCGGCACAAGCGAGTTTTGCAGAACGTGCGGTGCAGTGAGGTCAATTCTGGTGAGCCAGCAAGGGACAGAAGACGTCCAGGAGTGCCGCATTATACGGAGAGGCGACACAGATGCTCTTGATCTCCGGGTTTGGGCAACACCGATTACAGTCGGCAGAGAAAACTATACCATGTTCACAGCCACTGACATAAGCGGCGAGAAGAGAAGGGCCGTACTTGAGCGCATCTTCCTCCACGATATTGTCAACACAGCGGGCGCTATCCTCGGGTGTTCCGAACTCCTGGAGGAAAGTTCAGGAGAAGACCTTGATAAGTTCAGAAAGAAAATACAACTTCTCTCCGCACGCCTGATGGAAGAGGTCGACGGTCAGAGACAGTTGATTGCGGCGGAAAGTGGAGAGCTTTTCGTCAATCCTTCTCTTATAGAGACGTTGGGGTTGCTGGATGAGATTGTCGCACAATACAGCGGAAATGCTCGTGGACGCTTCATCAGGATTTCCCCTGCATCCAGGAACGTCAGCATCAAGAGCGATCGCATGCTCTTGAGACGTGTTATAGGTAATCTCCTGAAAAACGCCTTGGAAGCCTCCAGCGAAGGAGAGACCATTACCGTAGGGTCCGGTGAAGCCGAAAATGGGATCGAAATCTGGGTGCACAACCCGGGGGCCATGGAACGCGACGTTCAGCTCCAAGTATTCCAGCGCTCCTTCTCTACGAAAGGGGTGGGCAGGGGTGTCGGGACTTACAGCGTACGGCTGCTTACGCAACGATACCTCAAGGGAACGGTATCGTTTACCAGTTCACCCGAAGAAGGAACGACTTTCAGAGTCACTTACCCTCACGAGCTCTAGCAAAACCAAGAAAAAGATAATGCCCTCGTGCTCCGCAAAGGAGGGAACAAATATCGAGACAGCGATGTCTTAGGTAGTAACTCGGATTGCGGAATGAGCGATCGAAGAATTCAGAAATGGGAAACGATCATATGATCAAAGCGGCACCTGCGCTGAAGGGTCTTTCTCTGCTGTTGGCGCTCCTGCTCCTCGCATGTTTATGGAGCAGTGCTTCGAAGGGCGCCCCCGCGGGTGCGAGCACTCAGCCTGAGCAGAGAATTGCACAAAAGGAGGCTAAACCGTTGAAGCTTATTTCGTGGACAGGTAAACCCGACAGCACGTGGAAAGCATACGACAAGGCTGTCTCGGAACAGAAGTATGAGCGGGCGTACGAAATCGCTGAAGGCAATCTGAAGGCCGCACGCTCTTCCCAAAACAGTGAGGCATGGGTCCGTGCGTTGATCCGCTGCGTACAGACGCAGACGGCCCTGCACGGCTACGAGACAGCCGTACGCTTCTTGAAGGAACAGCCCTGGCCCGAGGACCTTCTGGCACAAACGACGCTCCAGCTATACTACGCGCAAGCGCTCATGACCTATGCCCACGAGTACTCTTGGGAAATGCGCGGTAGGGAAAAGGTTGAATCGAAGGGGACGATCGATCTGAAAGCATGGACCGTCGAGCAGGTCTTCGCGGAAGCGCACCGTTCTTATGAAATAGTCTTCTCCCATAGGGGCCAACTGGGAGAAGAGCCCGTGGCAATACTCTCCGAATATATCGAGTTGAATAATTACCCGAAAGAGATCCGCCCTACCCTGCGCGATGCGGTCACCTATCTTTATGCGGATGCGCTTGCAGATACTCTGGGTTGGGCCCCCGGACAGTCGGACGAAGTCTACGCCCTCGACCTGGAGAGGTTGCTGACAGAGAAGCCTTCTCTTCAGATTGACCATCCGGTGGTCAAATACTGCGAAACGCTGGGTGACCTGGAATCGTGGCACGCGGGACGAAAAGAGATCGAAGCATCCTTCGAGGCCCGGCTGGAGCGGCTCAGAAAGCTTAAGGTAAATTTCTCCGAGAAAACCGACCGGGAACGCATCAGAAAAAACCTCGAAGCGCGACTGCCCGACGTGCGCCGCTATCCCTGGTGGTCCGTTGGCATGGCTACCCTCGCCGAGTTTGTAAAGGAAGAAGATGCACCCGACAACCTCGTCCGCGCTCATAAGATTGCCACGGAAGGACAGGTTGCGTACCCCGATTCAATCGGAGGGAAACGCTGTCTCTATGTTGTAAGGTCGATAGAAGCACCGTCCTTCAGGATCGAGGCCATGGCGCAGGATAATTTGAAGCGGGCTTCCATCGGCATCGTGTATGACAACTTGACCGAGATCTATTTCCGCGCTTATGCCGGGGACCTCAGCAATAAGGTCCGGGACGCGGACGATTTCAATGTAGCAATCAACGGTCGCGACGTCGAGCGGATGATGAGCCAACAGAAACCTTATGCAGAATGGACGGTCAGTCTGCCGCAGGCCATCGACTTCAAGAGCCACCGCATGTTCGTGGTTCCCCCGATGGATCAGCCAGGCTTCTACGTGATAGTCGCTTCCGCGAGAAAAGACTTCTCAAAGGAGAACAATCAGATGCAGGCCGTTCCCATGAACCTCGGGGACCTGGTACTCGTCACCCGTACAGAAGGGACCGACGTACACGTCAAAGCCCTTCAAGGCTCCACGGGCAAGGCGCTGCCCGACGTAGACGTGACCCTCTATCGCCATGATTATCAGCAGCGGCATCAGCCGATTGGAACGCTAAAGACAAATGCCGACGGAGAGGTGACCTTTGTTGCAGGAACAAACGTCTCGTACTTTATACTGGCCCGCTACAACGAATGGACCGCGATCGATTACAGGGGCTTTTCTGTTTATCTTCAACAATCGCAGGAAGTCACGAAATCCGTCGTCTATACCGATCGGAGCATCTACCGGCCGAACCAGAAACTCTTCTTCAAGGTGGTGCTCTACCAGGGTCAATCGGGGCAGGCCAACTACCGGTTACTGCCCAATACCTCGCTCACCGTCTCACTCCGCGACCCGAACGGGCAGGCAGTAGAACAGAAGCCGTTGGTGACGAACGCCTACGGCACTGCATCCGGCGAGTTTGTCATCCCGGGCGGCCGCCTGCTGGGTCTTTGGCAAGTAGTTTGTTCGCACAGCGGCTCGACAGCCGTGCGGATCGAAGAGTACAAGCGACCAACATTCGAAACAAAGCTGCTCGACCCCGAAGAAGAACTCCGTCTGAACAAACCTGCAACCATAAAGGGTGAGGCCCGCTACTACTTCGGCCTGCCGGTCACGAACGGCAAGGTCAAGTGGCGCGTGAAGAGGACTCCGGTCTATCCATGGTGGTGGGGCTTTTATGGCTGGGGTGTTGAGACCAAAGGGCAGACTGTTGCAACAGGGAGCGCTCCCCTCGGCGAGGACGGCCGCTTCTCGCTCTCCTTCACACCGGCTGCGGATGAAAGATTGGAGCAGTCATCAAAGGGCATTACCTATCGCTATGCAGTCGATGCGGATGTGACCGACGAGGGCGGCGAGACTCGCTCGGCTTTGCGAGCATTCAGGCTCGGATTCGTGGCGGTCGAGGCCAGTGTGAAAACCGATAACTCCTTCTTCCTGGAACAGCAACCGGAGAAGCTCTCCATCGTGCGGACCAACCTCGACGGGAACCCTGCTCCCGGCTCGGGAGCCTACCGCTTGCTCAAGGTAGCTCTCCCGGACAAGACGCTCTTGCCCGCAGACCAGCCATTGCCACCCGCTCCCAAAGGCTCGGCAGAACCTCTTCTTAAAACTCCCGGAGACACCCAGCGCCCGCGCTGGGATGTGCAGTACAAGCCCGATGCGATCATGCACGAGTGGCCGGACGGATCTGAGGTCAGCAGTGGCGCCCTTACCCACAACGATAAGGGAGAAGCTGAACTGACGCTTCCTGAGCTGCCCGCAGGTCTTTACCGGCTCAGGTACGAGACGAAGGACGCTTTCGGCGCAACGTACGAGATGTCGAAGGAGATCCTCGTCGCAGGTCCAACATTGCGCCTGCCCCTTCCCTTCCTCTTCCTCGCGCAGAAGTCCTCGGTCCCTGTGGGCGGCACAGCCCGGTTCCTGGCCCTTTCAGGGTTTGCAGGGCAAGACCTGATGTTCGAACGCTTCAAGAACGCAAAGAAGGCTGACGGAAGGACCTTGCGTGCGGGCAGTGCGAGCCCGATCATAGAAATCCCCATCACCGAGAATGACCGCGGAGGATTTCTTTTTTCAGCTGCCACCTTGCGTGACCATCAGTACGTCGAGTTCAGCCGGACGGTATTCGTACCGTGGGACAACAAGCAATTAAGAGTTAAGTTTTCTACGTTCCGCGACCGGCTCCAGCCCGGCCAGAAAGAACGATGGACCGTAAAGATCTCCTCTGTGGATCAGGCGAGCATGCCCGCAGCAGCTGCCGAAGTCCTGGCCTACATGTATGACCGCAGCCTGGATGCCTTCGGGCCGCATCATCCGCCTTCCCTGATGAGCATCTGGCCCAGCTTCCTGCAGCAGCCATTTTGCAGGATTTCTTTGTCGCTCGCCGGCGCTATCTGGATCCCCACGAGTGGCTTCAAGAAACTGCCGACCTATCCGGCCCTGCAGCCGGACAGGCTCAAAGCTTACCATCGCTACGGCGTAGGCGGCCCGGGACGCAGAATGTACAAGGCTGCTATGCCCATGGCGGCCGGAAGGCCGAGCGAGGCGGAAGGCGCTGTTCTGGCAATGAAGAGTGATGAGGCAACGCCGGGGCAGGCTCCGGCAAAGGCTGCCGTTGAGGAGAAACATGACGCCGCTCTCGCCCCTGAGCCACAAGCCCCCGTGCAGTTGCGCTCCGACTTCTCCGAGACCGCCTTCTGGTTCCCACACCTTATAGCCGCCGAAGACGGTTCGGTCTCTTTCGAATTCACTGTTCCCGACTCGGTCACCTCGTGGAATGTCTGGGCACACGCAGTGACCAAGGACCTCAGATCGGGATCGGTCCAGAAAGAGACGAGAAGCGTCAAGGACCTGATGGTGCGGCCCTACCTCCCACGCTTCTTACGGGAAGGCGACAGGGCAGATATAAAGGTCGTGGTTAATAACGCTTCGGATAAGGAGATGAAGGGCACGTTGACCTTCGACATCATCGATCCGGAAACAAATAAGAGCCTCCTCGACTCCTTC
>Ga0209039_10000956_pt1 | contig 28097 bp, 17 predicted proteins | sample BogFormECP12_OM1_FD_188238 | JGI IMG/M metagenome (GOLD analysis project Ga0209039, IMG submission 188238) | Bog forest soil microbial communities from Calvert Island, British Columbia, Canada - ECP12_OM1 (SPAdes) (version 2) | ecosystem: Environmental > Aquatic > Freshwater > Wetlands > Bog ... | reverse complement strand
AAGTGTCAACGATGTCCCCGGTCTAATGTGTCAGCGATGTCGCCGGTCCGGACCCAGCCTTGCGGCACGGCTCAAGCCGTGCCCTGATACAATGCGCAACTTCGGAATTCAGGCTTATCGCAGGATGCGCCAGCCGAGCTTGTTCCGCATTAGTGAACACAAAGATCCATGAACCGGGAGTGCGCCAGACTCGCGGCGATGATTGATCGCTTCTGAATTCAAGGTATTGCAGCCGGTCCGCGGCCTCTTCGCGTTTTGAATATCAAAACAGCGATCCCGACACTGAATTCTTTTGCTCCGCGCCGGGCGAAGTGCTACGCTCCCAAGCGGTTATGGCCAGCCATGTCTGGCTCGCTTCAAGGAGGTCTAGTTATGTCGCGTTGGCTACGTCGCCTAGTGTGGGTTTGGGCATTAACGGCTTGCCTGCCGCTTTGTGCCCAGGAATTTCGCGCCGGAATCACCGGCATTGTGAGGGACGCGCAAGGTGCTCTCATGCCGGGAGTACCGATCGAGGCACAGAATCTCGCCACCAACGAGATCAACCGCACTACCACGAATGGTGCCGGGTACTACGCATTCCCGGTGCTGCCGATCGGAACCTACCGGGTGACGGCAGCGCCTGCGGGATTTAAGAAGGCCATCCGTGACAATCTGGAACTGCGCGTGGGCGACCAGGTGCAGCAGGATTTCAGGCTGGAAGTCGGGGCGATCACTGAGCAGGTGACGGTCACGGCGGGAACCGACTTGCTGCAGACAGTGGTCACCGACAAGGGTCAGGTAGTGGGCATGGAGAACGTCAGCGATACGCCTTCGGTAGGCCGCAATCCGTACCTGCTGGGAATAGAGGCGACCGGCGTGCAGTTCGATATCGGCGCCAACGCGCTGAGCCGTTCGGTACGGCCGTTCGACGCCGGCAATAACGTGGCGGAGAGCATGTCGATCAATGGCGGACGAACGGGAAAGAGCGATCTCCTGCTGGACGGCGTGACCGATACGGGGGTGGAAACCGGTTCCGTCGCGACCAACATGGCCTTCGTGCCGAATCAGGACGCGGTATCGGAATTCCGCATCGAGAACAGCAACTACGACGCGCAGTACGGGCGCACGGCGGGCGGCACCATCACGCTGAGCACCAAGAACGGGACCAACCAGTATCATGGGGCGGCCTATTGGTATGTCAAGAACACAATCCTCACCGCCAACACTTTCGACCAGAACCGGGTGGGTGGCGCGCGGGCCCCGTACCACCAGCAGGAACCGGGGGTGGAGTTGGACGGACCGGTGGTGATTCCGCATATCTACGACGGCCACAACAAGACTTTCTTCATGTATTCGTATGAGTTGTGGCGCGATGAGATTCCGTCGCCCGTCACCTCAAACACGCCGCAGCCCCTGGCTCTACAAGGGAACTTCAGCACCACATTACAAAGCAACGGCAACCCGATCACCGTCTATGACCCGACTACCGTGGCACAGACGGGGACGAACACCTACACGCGGACGCCGTTTCCCAACGACACGATCCCGCAGAGCCGCTTCAACGCGGTGGGGGCCAAGCTTGTCGGCTTCATTCCGCCGCCCAACGTGGGAAACCCAAGCACCTATGCGGGCCAAACTAACAACCTGGTGGTCACGCCCAATGCGCGGACGGACGCCTACGACGCCCACGTGGCGCGGGTGGACCAGACGATCAACGACAAGGAGCGATTCTTTTCGCGGTTCGTGCGCGGCTACCGCACCGAAGTGAACAACACCAACGGTTTTCCGAAGGATGCCTCGCCGCAATACAGCGACGGGCGCCTGAGCCAGGGCGGCAACTTCGACCTTACCTCCATCCTCTCACCCACAACGGTGGTGACCTCGCGCGTGGGCTACTTGCGGCACGACCTGTGGATCACGCTGTACGCCAGCGGTTACGACCCGACGACGCTGGGCTTTCCTGCGTCGCTACTGCAGACGCTGCCACCGTACTTCCCCGCTATCAACGACGGCTACACGACCTTTGGCGCCGGGCGGAGCGCCGGGAACCAGTTCACCGAGAGCGCCAGTTGGTCGTGGTCGGAGATCGTGAATAAGACCATCCACCGGCACCAGATCAAGTTCGGCGGGGAATTTCGCTCGATGCTGGACAATATCGATTCACCCACCAGCACCTTCGGCAGCTACACCTTCAACAACGGGTTCACGCAATTCAACGCCCTGACCTCCTCGACCGGAACCGGCAATGGGATTGCGTCGCTGCTCCTGGGCCTGCCGGCCAGCGGCAGCGCGGCCATTAACCCGGCGCTGGCGTATGGCTTTCACTATTACGGCACCTTCGTGCAGGACGATTGGCGGGTCAACAGCAAGCTGACCCTCAGCCTGGGGCTGCGCTGGGACTATGAATCGCCGGTGACGGAGCGCAACAACCAGATTAACGCGGGCTTCAACCTCACCGCCAACAGCCCCTTGCAGGTGGCAGACCCGAATCAGCCCGGCGTTCCCTTGACAGGCGGCCTGCTTTTTGCCAGCCCCGGCAACCGGATGCCCTATGGCCGCGACTTGAACAACGTCCAGCCGCGCGCGGGCTTCGCGTGGCACCCGTGGAACAAGACCGTGATACGCGCAGGCTACGGCTTGAGCTATCTGGCCACCTTCACTCCATCGGGCACCCAGGGATTCAGCATTTCGACCCCCGTCACGGTCAGCAACGACAGCATTAACCTTAATGGCACCACCCTCTCCAATCCTTTTCCAACAGGCATTCTGACGCCCACCGGCAGCAAGCTGGGCCTGTCGACGTTCCTGGGCCAATCGGTCTCCTTCGTGAACCCCAACCGGGTGATTCCCAGGGTGCACGAGTTCTCGATCGGCGTGCAGCGCGAGTTGCCCGCCCGCTCGGTGCTGGAAGTCTCCTACGTGGGCAGCCGCAGCCAGGAACTGGACGTCTCGCAAAACCTCAACGCTGTGACTATGGCGCAATTGCTACAGTATGGCGGCAGCACGAACTCGCCCAACTTGAGCAACACCGTGACCAATCCGTTCGCCGGCCTGCTGCCCGGGACCAGCATTAACGGCGCCACCACCACGTTGCAGCAGTTACTGCTGCCGCATCCTCAGTTCGGGTCCATCACGGAGCAGAATATTCCCGTGGGGAAGAGCTGGTACAACGCGCTGCAGGTGCGCTATGAGAAGCGGGTGACCCACGGCTTGAACGTGGTGGTGAACTACACGTATGAACGGTGGCTGGACGCCACTTCGTACCTCAACGCTCAGGATCCCATCACGCAGACGCCGGAACGCACGCTGAACGCCACCGATGCGCCGCACCGCCTGGTGGTCGACGGAAACTGGGCGATTCCGCTCTTGGCCAACAGCCACGGGGTGGTGGCTGCACTTTTGAAGGGCTGGCAGCTCAACGGCATCTTCGTGCGCGAGTCGGGCTTTCCGCTGGGCGCGCCGAGCGGCTTCTACTCGACGGGGATCAATCCGGCGTTGCCCGACGGAAACCTGACGAAGGCTTTCAATACGTGCACGCAGTTGACCAACGGCACCACCACGAATTGCAGCTTCAACGGCCAGACCTTGCCGGTTGCCTTCATCCAGCAAGCGCCGAACACGCCCCGCGTGTTGAGCCTGGAGTTCCCGAGCATCCGTCCACCCAAGGTACCGAACGCCGATGTCTCCATGTTCAAAGCCTTCACGTTGCGCGAGCACATGCGGCTGCAGTTCCGCGCGGAAGCGTTCAATGCCACGAATTCGCCGCAATTCAACACCCCAAGCACGAGTCTGAGCAGCAGCTCGGCGGGCCTGGTGACTCTGAGCCAGGTCAACGACCCGCGCAACGTTCAGTTGTCGCTACGGTTGATGTTTTAGCTGAAGAGGATTGCCCAAAAATTGAAAGCTCTCCCGCGGCGGTCCCACAGACCGGCTCGCGCAACTCCGCCAGTTCCCGTCCCGGCAGGCGCGGTTCGGGTAGTGACGCGTTGAGCCGATCCGGCGGCGAGTTCGAGGGTAGCGAGACTCGACTGGCCACCAATCCCTTCCTTGGATGCAATTGAGCATGCCATTTTTGGCCGGGTTTGCTAGAATGGGTTCGAACGCTCTTCCCCGCAACGGAATCATTCGAAGGCCACCCTAGCTCAGTTGGTAGAGCGGCTGATTCGTAATCAGCAGGTCTCCGGTTCGACCCCGGAGGGTGGCTCCATCTAAATTTCTTCTTTTCAGTTAATTGCCTGCTGATTCGCGCGCGCCACTAAGTCTGTCGATTGCCGGGTATGCCCAGAAGTAATGTGTGGCCTGCGCCACCACGAGTCTGTTGCATTCCGGCAAGTCCTTGACAACACGAGGACTGAAGCTTCACAATCAACTGGCTCGAGCCGTGCACGTAAAGTGAACGGCGCGGCAAGGCCGTGATGGCTGAACCCGCCGCAAAAGCCATTCAGACCGTCAGGAGGTATTGTGAAGAGTAAACTGGCGATGGCCGCGATGGTCGCGGCTGTTGTTTTCTGCGGCGCGCCGCCGACCGCCGCTCAAGACGCCAAGCCGTTGCGCATCGGCGTCTTCGATTCCCGGGCCGTCGCACTCGCCTATGGAAACTCGGACGAGTTCCAACGGATCATACAAGGCATGCACGCCGATTACGAGACGGCGAAGGCCGCCAACAATGACAGCCATGCGAAGGAACTGGAGACGGAAGGCCAGTGGTCGCAGGTCCGGCTGCATCAACAAACGTTTTCAACCGGTCCTGTTGCTGGCATCCTCGCGAGAGTGAAAGACAAGCTGCCGGCCATCGCCGCGCAGGCGGGGGTCTCGCTGATCGTATCGAAATGGGAAGTGCAATTCTCAAACCCCGCTGTCGAGACGGTGGACGTCACCCTGCCGATCGTCAAGCTGTTCAATCCGAGCGACAGGGTCCTGGCGTGGGTCGCGCAGATGAGGACCCAGGACCCGATTCCGTTTGAGAAACTGCCTCTCGACCCGAAGATGTGATCTTTCGCCAGAAATCGCGGCTCTACGATTGGCACAAAACCAACCGGATACGATTCAAAGCCCATGACCTAGTCCGGCTCAGTTCAATGCCTTGTATCCGAAGCGTTCCTGCCGGGCATCTCAGCATAAATCCAGCATCTCCCGCCGGAGCGCTCCGGATACAAGCCTCTGCATTATCGGCAGCTTCTCGGGTGCGCGACCCGCTACGGCTTCAGCACTGGCCGAAAGACCCGGCCGTCCTTCATGACCTCGACGATCTTCCGCACGTTGCGCACGTCCACTGTCGGGTCCGCGCTCAGCACCACCAGGTCCGCTGCCATGCCCGGTTCGATGGTCCCCCGCTCGGCTGCCTTTCCCACTGCCATGGCGCTCACCTGGGTTGCCGCCTGGATGGCTGCCTCCGGCGTGAAGCCGCACTGCTCTACCAGCAGGACCATCTCGTCCACCACGGCCGGACCTGCGTCCACCTGACTGCCGGAGGCCAGCCCCTGGCTGTCGGTCCCGGCATCCACTAGCACACCCGCATTGTGCGCCGCGCGCGTCACGGCGTAAATCCAGGGCAGGATGCCCTTCCCGAAGGCGTCGGGCGAGCGTTCCGCTCCCTGCTGGAACACCCGTAGCGTGGCATCGAGGATGGTGCCGCGCTCTTTCATCTGTTCGAGTAGTACCACGATCTTCGGATCGTCCGGCCGGATGTGCGTGAAGTCGCCGAAGGCCCGCGAGCGGTAATCCGCCGGGACATGGGGAGCGGCCTCCCACACCAGGTATGCCGTGTGCGAGACCGTGGTAGCGCCCGCCGCTACCGCGTCGCTGGGCTTTGCCGGAAACACCGTGGCGTGGGTCCATACCAATAAACCCTGGCGGTGCGCCTCCACCGCGATTTCCTTCACTAGCGCCGCCGGCAAGTTGGCATACAGCTTCACGCCTGTGGCACCTGTGGCTCTTGCCTCCGCCACCGCCATGCGGATGTCAGTGGTTTCATCCACCGCTCGCATCCAAGGCGCGCTGCCTAGCATGACGCCGCGCGATGCGTCCGGCACACGCGCGTCTTCGTAGAAGAACGCCGGCCCGGCCATCAGCGCGCTGTAATAAATATCCGGCCAGCCCGGCGCATCGAGCTGCGCCTCCCGCGCCAGGTACGCCAGCACCCGTGCGTCGCCCGCCATGTCGCGCAAGCCGGTGACACCGTCCAGCAGCAACCGGCCCAGCAGTCCGCGGTATCGCTCCACGTCTCCGTTGCCGCTCGGGAGGTGTACGTGCGCGTCGATCAGCCCTGGGATGGCCCACTTCCCGGCTAGGTCCTCGACCCGCGCGCCGTTCGGCACCGGCCGACTGCCTGCCGGATAGACCGCCGCAATCCGGCCGCCCCGGATCAGCACCGTAGAGTCGGCCATCGGAGCCGCGCCCGTGCCGTCGATCACCGTGGTGTGCGTCAGCGCCACTGTTTCCGCCGCCGGTTGCGCCGATGCCGCACACGCTAGCACCAGCACCGCCATCACCAGTCGCGAACCAGCCAGGATAAGGGCCGCGCGAAGTTCAGCGCGGGAGCATTGAAGTTTAGTCATGCCTTGTCCGAACCAGAGTATCAGGCCCGCCACTATCTCGGCCACGATGATTTGACGCGGGCTGGAGGGCGCGCCACGATATCTGGACTCCCCACCGTTTGTCAAGCCCTAGCGTACCCTTCAAAGCAGCTACGGAGTGAGCTATAGCGGGTAGACAGCCAACTCGAAGGCGAGCATAGTGAAGCTTGCTGAGAGGATCGTGCTGAACGCTACAGCGCGCCCAATGATACATGGCATTTCGAAGCCGCTCGCTACAGCCGCGCCGCATGACGACTTGCTTGCTCTTGCCACTCTGCCGCCCGGCCCGAAGCACAGCTATGGTCTGCCTCGATCTGCGGTAAGGTACCGACCCGCCACGGAAACCGCTAAGGAATGGCGGCAGGGGTATACTGAACAAGACCGGGGAGTCCAAAATGGAAATTTCGGTTGAGAGGCGGAACTATGGTATTCCTGTTCATCTCGTTGGCATGTTTTGCCCTATTCGCTTCCATATTTGCGGCCACCTTTGCAATTGACCACTTTGCCGCCGTGTGGGAAACGGCAGACGCCAATAGTTGGCGAGGTCATTTCAGTTACTGGGCGACAAACAGCAGGAAGCTCGATGTCGTAAAAGGCTTATCGGGCTTGGCGTCGGCTTTCGCGTGTTTGGCCTTTTTTGTCGCAATATTCTATGCTCTGATGTTTGTAGGCTTTGGCGAAAGACGTTTCGCGGTCTACACCACCGGCGGATCCCTCACGGGTGGCAGTGAAACTCCGCGCGAATTTTACGCCACGAAAGGAGAGCTAAACCGAACGCCGGTCTTTGAATATGTGGACAGCCACCGCATCGTGACGGGACGGGTTTCAAGCATATTGCCGATCGGCGGCGGATTAACGCACGTTTGCGTCGCTAATGGCGACTACTGCGGACTGGCCGATTCGTCGCTAGCACTGAAGCCCGGCGACACTGCCTATATTCGCATCGGCAGACCCCCTACCGGCCAGAGACGGCCGCCCGGCTGGACCATAACCGCCGATGAGGCAAAGTCCCTCGCGGCGAAGGCCAAGTTCACAATTGAGAATAGGTGAAACTGGTTAGTCGGCTGCGCAAGAGTTTTGACGCGGAAGTGAGGCAGCGCTACGTCGCTGTCGCTATTCCGCGCGGGCGTTAAGGCGCGTTAGTGTCCCTAGGCGGGGCGGGCCGTCCCGTCGGACAGCTTGAGATTTATGCGGTTCTCCCCGCGAAGGCCGGCGGAAGGTCGTCCCCGAGGTCCCGCTGAAGACGGTGCAGTCTCTCCAGCAAGCTCCCTTTGAGTGCCGCGTTCTTGCGATCATCCGCCAGATTGTGTATCTCCCAGGCGTCCTTGTTCAGGTCGAAGAGCTGGGTAATGCCAGCCACAGGATAGACGATCAGCTTGTGTTCGCGGGTGCGGACCGCGCGCTGGAAGCCGCGGTAATAGGAGAAGACGGCGTCGTGCCTTTCGCACCCGTGGCCTTTCAGCAGGTCTGCCAGGCTGGGAAGCTCGACGGTCTTAGGCGTAGCTACGCGGGCCAGTTCGCAGGTAGTGGGGAACAGGCTGTGCTGGTAGACCATCCTCATCCACCCGCTTGCCGGCTGGAATGCCGGGACCGGAAATCAGCAGCGGCATACGGATGCTGTGGTCGTACAGGTTCTGCTTGCCCATGAGCCCGTGTTGGCCGACGGCGAGGCCGTGATCGGCGGTGAAGATCACATAAGTATTGGCGGCTTGGTCGGAGCGGTCTAGGGCGTCGAGAATCTGCCCGAACTGGGCATCCATGTAAGTTGTGTGGGCGTAGTATTCGGATCGGTGCAGTTGCACGGCTTCGACCTGGATTCGAGCTTGTGGGTAACGGTCTACGAACTCCTTAGGCGCCTGCCGCGGATCGTGCGGAGAGTTGAAACCCACGTAGAGAAAGAAGGGATTGCTCTGCGGCGCGCGCTTCAGCAGGTAGCCCGCCGCGATTTCCGACCAGACTCGCGCTGAGTGCTTGATGCCTTCTTTGGCTCCCGGTTGCCAGGTCCTGGTTTCTAGCCACTGGCCCTTGAGCGATTCATCCCACGGAGTCCACGTATTGCCGGGGCTGGGGCGGTTGTAAGCCGCCGGACCGGACTCGAACATTCCTCCGCTCACCGGGCCAATCTGCTTGAAGCTGCGTTTGAGGTTGGCGTCGCTCAGGTGCCACTTGCCTACAATCGATGTGCCGTAACCGGCTGCGCCGAGGGTTTCCCCCCAAAGCGGCACCTGGTCGATGCGAGGCTGCGCCCGAAACGCGGTGAGCCCGCTGTTCAACATGCTCCGACTGGCAATGCATACCGCGCCCGACCAGGAGCCCTGGTGGAAACAGTGGGTAAACGTGCAACCGCGTTTCACTAGGCGGTTCAAGTTCGACGTCTCGACTTCGGGATTGTTGAGAATCTGGATAGAGCGATACGTCAGGTCATCGGCGATCAGGAACAGAACATTCGCCCGGCCTCGTGAATCGGTGGCAATCGGCCTCGCAGCGATGCTACTGGCAACGGCCGATTGCAGGAACTCACGACGTCTCATCATTCCATATTCTCCCCGAGAATCCGCATAGTAGTCCAGCGGGTGGTCCGACAGATGAACTAGCGCACTACCGTCCAGCGCCTGCCGAGCATGCCGCCAGGCGGGGCAATTCCTGCCTTTGGTGGTCGAGAAGGAAGCTATCCGGGGGGCCTTGGACTTGAGCCAGGCCAGCGTTATTCGTTGTTAACCGGCTAGCCCCGGCACCACCCAGACCAGATCCGTTGGCTGGGCGTGATACAGCCGAGTGAACGGGCTATGCGGGTGGGCCACTTCCATAGATCCGCAGGCTCCCACGGCTGCTGCGCGGGGCCGGCGGCCGCCGCGGAAAAGAGCAGTGCGAGAAGGGTATTTCGCACATTTCAGTCTCGCACAGTCCGACCCAGGCAAAGGAAAACTCCGTTATACGCTCGTAACCGATTTCGGTTATATTGTGAGGTACCTAAAGCTTTGGAATGCAGTTCATGTTAAAGGGTCGCCCGCCGGGTGAGCGGGACAGTAGGGACGTTCAGTTCCTAGCGTTTGTTCATACGTCGAAAACGAGAGGAGAAAAGCCGTGCGTTTATTCAATCGGATACTCAATCGGAAGTTCTTAGCGGCGGACGCCACCACTCTGTCCACCGCAGTCCCATACGAGGGTGCGGTTACCGGGTTTTCCAGGCTGGCCCAGGCAGTTCTGGCGATGACCGTTCTGCTGGTAATACTCGGCGGAACAGCCTGGGGCCAGACCGCCGGCTCGGGACTGATTTCGGGGACGCTGACCGATCCTAAGGGCGGGTTGGTGCCGGGCGCCAACGTGACGATCAAACATACGGAAACCGGAACGGAGCGAACCCTGTCCACCAACGAAGTGGGCCTGTACAACGCCCCGTTCCTCCAGCCCGGCCATTACGAAATCACCGCGGCCAAGGCGGGATTTGCAAAGGTGGTTCGCACCAACTTGAATCTGCAAGTGGGGCAGACGTTAACGGTCGACCTGACGATGCCGATCCAGGCTACTTCCGAGACGGTCACGGTTTCCGGCGAAGCGCCGGTGGTGGATACGCAAAAAACCGAGGTTTCGCAGGTAGTCAGCGAGAATGCCGTCAGCAACCTGCCGATCGCCGGGCGGCGCTGGGACAGCTTCGTGCTGCTCACCCCTAACGTCACCACCGATGGCACCAGCGGCCTGGTGTCTTATCGCGGCATCTCCGGCCTGTACAACAGCAACACCGTGGACGGCGCCAATAATAATCAGGCGTTCTTCTCGGAAGCCCGCGGGCGGGCGCTGATGGGCAGCTACGTCTACAGCATGGACTCCATCATGGAGTATCAGGTGAGCGCCAGCAATTACAGCGCGGAACTGGGGCAGGCCGCTGGGGGCGTGGTGAATGCCGTGACCAAATCCGGCTCCAACGTTTTCCACGGCGACTTGTTCTACTATCTGCGCTACCCCTCGTTCAACGCGCTCGATGCCTATCCGAAGTCGCGGGGCACATACAGCCAGCCCATCCATCAATGGCAGCAGTTCGGCGGCAGCGTCAGCGGTCCGATTCTCAGTGACAAACTGTTCTTCTTCGGGACCTACGATGGCTCGCGCAAAGTCGACCCGATCACGTACACCAGCAGCGTCTTCAGTCCCAGCGTGACCGCCCTTTCCTGCCCGTCGCAAGTCACTGCAACACAGTGCGCCGCCGCCAATGCTTTCCTGTTCGGCAAACAAGGCACCTTCCCCCGCGCCACCAACCAGGATGTCGCATTCGGCCGGCTGGATTACCAGGCGAACACGCGCAACCACCTCAGCGGCTCTTTCGATTTCATGAATTACCGCGCGCCCAATGCCTACAGTGCCAACCCCTCATACTCCAACAGCTCGCTTAGCACCAATGGCCGTTATAACATCCACGAGCGCATCTTCGTGGCGAGTTGGGATTCCACCCTCTCCAGCTCCGCCGTCAACAATCTCCGCTTCCAGTGGGGCCGCGACCTGGAAGCCGCCGGTTCCAACGCCGCCGCACCCTACGTGAACATTTCCGGCCTGATGCTTTACGGCGAAAACTACGCGCTGCCGCGCACCGCCGAGCCGGACGAGCACCGCATCCAGATTTCGGACACCCTGTCCAAAGTCCACGGCCGCCACACGTTCAAAACCGGCGTGGATGTGAACGTCATCCACGAAGTCATGATCAATCTGTACAACGGGACGGGCCAGTACAGCTACAGCGGGACAGCGCAGACCGCCTTCAACAACTGGGTGGTCGATGCTCTCGGAATCAACCTCGGAGACGGTCTGACCGGCAGGCATTACAGCACCTTTGTTCAGGTGAACGACCCGGTCACGCACGTCGGCAAGGACGATTTTTACAACAATGATTACGCCGCCTTTTTCGAAGACAGTTGGAAGGCAAGTTCCAAGCTGACGCTGAACATCGGCCTACGCTACGACGTCTCTACGATTCCGCAGCCGCCGCAGCCCAACACGTTGACGTCGCTCACCACGCTGTATACCTCTACAATCCACATCCCCAAGGACCAGTTCGGGCCGCGCGTCGGCGCCGCCTGGGAGATAACTCCGAAAACCGTGCTGCGCGCCGGTTACGGCATCTTTTACGCCAAGACCACTAACAGCACGTACTACGCGACCCGCGTGGAGAACGGCGTGATACAGCAAACCTTCAACTGCACGCCGACCGGCGCCTTAGCTTGCCCGGCATTGGCCTTTCCCAACGTGATCTGGACACCGCCCGGCCCGGCCATGGCTGCGCCATTCACCGGCGCCCTGACGCCGCAGGTGGTCACTTTCACCCCGCCCGCCGCCACCCAGGTGACGCGCGGCATGGCTCCCGACTGGGTCAATCCGCGAACCCACGAGGGCGACGTCACCCTGGAACGCCAGTTGCCGGGCTTCCTTAGCGGCTCCATCGCGTACGTGGTGAGCCGGGGCCTGCATCTGCCCATCTTCTACGATGCCAACCTGGCCCCCTCCACCACTACCAAGAGCTACGACATCGTGAATGCCGGCGGCACCACCGCCCAAACGTACACGGTTCCCTTCTATACCAGCCGCATCAACACCAATACCGGCGAAGTCTTCGTCGGCTCCAGCGATGTCAATTCCTGGTACAACTCGATGGTTCTCACGCTGCGCCGGCCTATGCGCCATGGCCTGGAGTTCACGATGAATTACACGTTGAGCAAGGCGTTCGACGGCGCCCAGGCGGCGGGAAACTTCGGCACGTTCAATGGCACCGATTATCCCGTCGATCCCTATAATCGCAAGCTCGAATACGGGCTTTCGGATCTCGACCAGCGCCACCGGTTCGTGGCCAACGCCGTATGGATGCCCTCGCTGCGGAATCTGGCGAACCGGCCGGCCCGGCTGATCCTGGATGGATGGGCGTTCTCCACCATCGTGACCATGTCCACCGGGCAGCCGGTAACGCCGTATATCACCGGCGCTCCGAGCCCGCTCGATGGCGGCGTCAGCGGCGGCGTTAGTTACGCTGGAGCTACACAAGGCCGCGCGGGCTGGCTGCCGCGCAATGCGTTTACGGCTCCCGGTTTCCACGACGTGGACTTCCGGGTGGGCCGGCAGTTCGCGATCACCGAACGGCTGAAGCTGTCGCTCACCGGCGAAGCCTTCAACCTGTTCAACCACACCAATGTCTCCAGCGTGAGCAACACCGCGTTCTCCTATGTCGCGGCCGGGTCGGGAGCTTGCGCCGGCCACACCAACGCTTGTTTCGTTCCCTACACGTCCACTCCGTTCCTGTCGCCCACGGCCACCAGCAACCTGATCTGGGGCCCGCGCCAGTTGCAGATTTCGGGACGGCTAACGTTTTGATCCAGGCCGACTCCCGCAACTGTGGGAGCGGCATCCTCTCTCGATCACGCGCGCTGTCGGCTTACCCTTCGGGGCCGAGGGCGGCGCGATTTCGCGGTTGCCGGATTTGGGGCAGGGACGACACGTAGATTAGATCGGCCAATCGCGCCGAAACTCTAGGCGGATCCCAGGAAGCGTCGCCGCAATCAGTCGATACCGCGTCCATTTCAGGATCTGGGCTCACCGTGTGCGCGGAGGTCACGGTGGTGGGCCAGCAATAGAGCCGCTTGATACGATTGAGGTCCAGGAGTTGTGCATGGGACTGATCACGGGTCTGCGCTGCGTGTTTTGCGGCAGGCTCTATTCGACGCGCGTCGAGTACACCTGCCCGCATTGCGGCGTCACCGGGATTCTGGATGTCGAGTACGACTATCGGACCATCGCGCGGATGCTCACGCGACGGAGCTTGGCGGCGCGGCGCGAGTTTTCGCACTGGAGATATCGCGAGCTGCTGCCGGTGCGCGCGGATGCGAGGCTGCCGGATGTCGCGGTAGGGTGGACGCCTTTGACGGTGGCGCCGGCGCTGGGGCGGCATATCGGGATCGGCAAGCTGTTTTTGAAAGACGACGGACGCAACGCGACCGGGTCGCTGAAAGATCGGGCGAGCTCGGTGGGGGTGGTGAAAGCGCGCGAGAAGCGGAAGACCATTATCGCTTGCGCCAGCACGGGAAACGCGGCCTCATCGTGCGCGGGGATGGCGGCCTCCATGGGAATCCGCAGCGTGATCTTCGTGCCGGAGCGGGCGCCGGAACCGAAGGTCACGCAATTGCTGATTTTCGGCGCGACCGTGCTGCGCGTGCGCGGCAGCTACGAGCAGGCGTTTCAGTTGTGCCAGAAGTCGTGCGAGAGATGGGGGTGGTACAACCGCAACAGCGCCATCAACCCTTACCTGGTGGAAGGCAAGAAGACTGCCGGCCTGGAGATCGGCGAGCAGCTTGCCTGGGAAGCGCCGGATTGGGTCGTGGTATCGGTGGGTGATGGGTGCACCATTGCCGGAGTGTGGAAGGGCTTCCGGGAGCTGCGCGCGTTGGGGCTGATGGAGCGCGCGCCGCGGATTCTGGGCGTGCAGGCCGCGGGCGCGGCGCCGGTGACCGCGTGCTTCCGGAGCGGCGGGCCGCCCGAAATGGTGGAACCGCACACCATCGCGGACAGCATTGCGGTGGGAGTGCCGCGCAATTGGAAGAAAGCCGTGATGGCGGTGAAGGAAGCCGGAGGCGCGATGATCAACGTGAGCGACGACGAGATTCTGGATGCCATGCGATACACCGGCCGCCTGGCGGGTATCTTTGCGGAGCCGGCGGCGGCGGCGGCGGTGGCGGGATTGCGCCGGGCTGTCGAAGAAGGTGTGGTGAGGCGGCGCGCTACCGCGGTGGCGTTGATCACCGGCAACGGCCTGAAGGACGTGCAATCGGCGCGCGCGGCGGTGGGCCCGCCGTTCGAGGTATCGCCGGATGGGTCGGAGCTGGAAGAGATTCTGCGGCAACGCCAGGTGATCGATTGCAGCGGGCATCAAGATGTAGGTGGTTTATGAGTCATCCGATTTATCGAGTCCGGTCATTCAACATCGTTGGTCCGTACACGCTCTGTGTTCGCTTCGACGATCGCTCGGAACAGACCATCGATCTTCAACCAGTTCTGGCGGGCGAATTGTACGGCCGGCTGCGCGATCTCGAGTTATTTAATCGAGTGCGAATCGATCCTGACGTGGAGACACTAGTGTGGCCGAACGGAGCGGATTTCGATCCCGCTACTCTACACGAATGGCCCTCCCATGAGCAGGCACTCCGGGAACTTGCGCGCCGATGGGCGGCCAATTGATTCAGTGGCCATGAGGCGGCGCCGGGTCAAACTGGCCCATACTAATTAAATGGCCCATTCGCTGCTGATTCGCGACATTCACACGCTGGCAACCATGGATGGCGCCGATCGCGCGCTGCACGGCGCGTTTGTTTACGCGGAAGGCGGCGAGATCCGGCGTATCGGCAGCGGGGCGGAACGGCCGCCCAGGGCGGACCAGGTAATCAGCGGGCGGCACGCCGTGGTGATCCCGGGCCTGGTGAACACGCACCATCATCTTTATCAGACGCTGACGCGAGCGTACGCTCCGGCGGCGGACGCGGAGTTGTTCGATTGGCTGCGCACGCTTTACCCGCTTTGGGCGCGCCTCGATGAAGAGTGCGTGCACGTGGCGGCGCTGGCGGGGATGGCGGAGCTGATGCTCTCGGGGTGCACCACCTCGACCGACCACCACTACGTGTTTCCGCGGGGCCACGGGCGCATGATCGACGCCCAGATCGCGGCGGCGCGGCGGATCGGCATCCGCTTTCACCCCACGCGCGGCAGCATGAGCGTGGGCGTGAGCCAGGGCGGGCTGCCGCCGGATTCGGTGGTGCAGCGCGAGGAGCGGATCCTGGGGGATTGCGAGCGGTTGATCGGCGAATATCACGACCCGCGGCCAGGAGCCATGCTGCGCGTGGCGCTGGCGCCGTGCTCGCCATTTTCGGTTTCGCCTCAGTTAATGCGGGCGAGCGGGGAGCTGGCGCGGCGGCACGGCGTAAGGCTGCACACCCACCTGGCCGAGACGCGCGATGAAGAGGCCTATTGTTTGAGCCGCTTCGGAAAGCGGCCGCTCGATCTGCTGGAGGATGCCGGGTGGATGAGCGGCGATACCTGGCTGGCGCACGGCATCTTCTTCAATCGCCGCGAAATCGGGCGGTTGGGCCGCGCGGGCGTAGGAATCGCGCACTGTCCGACGTCGAATATGCGGTTGGGGTCGGGGTGTGCGCCGGTGCTCGAGCTGCGGCGGGCCGGTTGTCCGGTAGGTTTGGGTGTGGATGGGAGCGCGTCGAACGACAGCTCGAACATGCTGGCGGAGGCCCGTCAGGCGTTGCTGCTGCAGCGGTTGAAACACGGAGCCGCGGCGCTGGGCGTGCGGCAGGCGCTGCGCATGGCCACGGTGGAGGGCGCGCGTTGCCTGGGGCGCGACGACATCGGAAGCCTGGAACCGGGGAAGCGGGCGGATATCGCCATGTTCGATCTGCGCGGCATAGGCTATAGCGGAGCGGGCGATGCCGTGTCGGCCCTGCTGCTGTGCGCGCCGGCGCGCGTCGATACCTTGGTGGTGGAAGGACGCGTGGTGGTGGAGCGCGGAGAAGTTCGCAGCATCTCGCTCGACCGGGCGCTGGCGCGACACAGGAAGCTGGCGGCGCGTGTGTGCGGGACGGGTGCCGAGCCCATGCCTGCGGGACGGGCGCCGAGCCCGAAGTCTGCGGGATGGGTGCCAAGCCCGAAGTCTGCGGGATGAGTGCCGGGCCCGAGGTCTGCGGGACGGGTACCGAGCCCGAAGCCTGCGGGACGGGTGCCGAGCCCGAAGTCTGCCGGATGAGTGCCGGGCCCGAAGTCTGCGGGATGAGTGCCGAGCCCGAAGGGCGAAAGATCCTAGCCCACGGCGCAAGCCGTGGGAATCGTCGTGCAGCCATCCAGAGCCCCGGAACGGGGCGAAAGACCCACGTGGAAACTCGCAGCCCGGTAGAAACAGATCTGTAACAATTGTTATAGTCCTAGACAAGAGGTGATCGTGGTGAGGTTAGGGTTCCATGTTTGAACAGGTTGAGGCATTCTATCGGCCAAGCAGCGTCCGCGAAGCCATCCGTTTGCTGGAAGGCGGGAAAGGCCGGGCGCGAGTCGTAGCCGGCGGCACGGACCTGGTGGTGGGCGGCGACTCCACCGTCCGCGCTTTGATCGATATCACGCATAGCGGGCTCACTTACATTCGCAAGCAGGGCGGCGTGTGCGCGATCGGCGCCGCCACCACCATGGCGGAGTTGGAGCAATCGCCGGCCATACGCGGGCTGGCGGGCGGCCTGCTGGCGCGGGCCGCGGCGACGTGCGGGTCGGTTCAGATCCGCGGCGTGGCGACCGTGGGCGGGAACATCGCCAACGGGTCTCCGGCGGCCGATCTGGTGACGCCGCTGCTGGTGTTGGACGCCGTGGTGGTGGTGGCCGATGCCAACGGACGGCGTAAGCTGCCGATCCCGGAATATCTGGCTGCGCGCGGCACGAAGGGGCTGCGCCGGTCGCTGCTGGTGGAAGTGACCGTGCCGCGGCCGTTGGGAAGGCGCTGCGGCTGGTCGTTCCAAAAACTGGGGCGCACGGCACTCGACATTTCGGTGGTGAACGTGGCGGCGGGTTTGCAGGTGGACGCTTCGGGCCGCATCCAGTGGGCGCGTCTCTCGCTCGGCGCAGTGGCTCCAACGGCCATTCGGGCCGGCGTGGCGGAAGAGAACCTGCGGGGGCGCAGGCTGGACGCGGAAGCCGTCGCGGAGGCCGCGGAAGGCGTGATGCGGGAAGTGAGTCCCATTACCGACATCCGCGCGTCGGCCGCATACCGGCGCGAGATGTGCCGCGTGCTGACGCGGCGGGCGCTGGAAGAATGCGCCGCACAAGCGGGGTGTGCCTTATGAAAACCATGGAGTTGCGGGCGACCGTGAACGGGCAGCCGCGGCAATGGACCATTGCGCCGGGAGACCTGCTGCTGGATGTGTTGCGGCGGGAAGGATTCTTCGGCGTAAAGCGCGGCTGCGAAAAAGGCGAGTGCGGTTCATGCGCGGTGCTGGTGGACGGGCGGTTGGTGAATTCCTGCCTGATGTTCGCGGCCCAGGTGGAGGGCTGCGAGGTTTTGACCATTGAAGGCCTGGCGGAGGGCGAGCAGCTCGATCCCATTCAAGGGGCTTTTCTCGATCACGGCGCCGCGCAATGCGGATTCTGCACGCCGGGAATGATCCTGGCGGCCAAGGCGTTGCTGAATAAAAATCCGCATCCCAGCGAGGCCGAAGTGCGCGAGGCGATGGCCGGAGTGCTCTGCCGCTGCACGGGATACATCAAGCCCGTGGAGGCGGTGCTGGCCGCGGCGAAACAACAACCGGCTAAGCGCGCCACGCGGAAGCGCGAGCCGGCGCAGGTGATGCGATGAGCGGGCGCAAGGTGGTCGGCAACAACGTCCGCAAGGTGGAGGGCCACAAGCTGGTGACCGGTCGCCCGGCGTTCACAGACGATATCGAGATGCCGGGAATGCTCTACGGCAAGATTCTGCCGAGCCCGCACGCGCACGCGCGCATCAAGCGCATCGACACACGGAAAGCCAGGGCGCTGGCCGGAGTGCACGCGGTATTGACGTATAAGGATGTGCCGCGGGTGCCGCATACCACGGCGGGGCAGGCGTGGCCGGAACCCTCGCCCTACGACACCTACCTGCTCGATTCCAAGGTGCGCTTTGTGGGCGACCGGGTGGCGGCCGTGGCGGCGGAAAGCCGCGCCATCGCGGAGAAGGCGCTGCGCCTGATCGAAGTGGATTACGAAGTGCTGCCGGCCGTGATCGACATGGAACAGGCCATGGCGCCGGGTGCGCCGGTGATCCACGACGAGCCGGATTCCACCAAGATCTACGACCGGTCGCACAACATTGCCGGCTATATCCTGCGCGAGATCGGCAGCGTGGAACAAGGCTTCCGGGAATCCGACTTCGTGGTCGAGCGCGAGTTCCGGACGCACCGGCAGCAGCATACGCCGCTCGAGCCGCACATCACCATCTGCTGGCTGGACGCGAATGGCAGGCTGGTAATCCGCACCAGCAGCCAGGTGCCGTATCACACGCGGCGGCAGGTGGCTCAGATTCTGCAGATTCCGGTGAGCCGCATCCACGTGATTAAGCCGCGCATCGGCGGGGGTTTCGGCGGCAAGCAGGAAATGCTGCTGGAGGATATTTGCGGCGCGTTGACGCTGGCCGCGCGCCGGCCGGTGAAGATGGAATTCACGCGCCAGGAAGAGTTCTACATGGCGCGCAGCCGGCACCCGCAGATTCTGCGCCTGAAGATGGGAGTGAAGGCCGACGGCACGCTGCTGGCCAACCAGATGACCGTGCTGGCGACCACTGGCGCTTACGGAAGCCATGCCACCACCGTGCAGGGCAACACCGGTAGCAAAGTGCTGCCGCTCTACCGCACGCCGCACATGCGCTTCGAGTGCCACGTGGTCTACACCAATATGCCGGTGGCGGGAGCCTTTCGCGGTTACGGATGCCCGCAGGGATTTTTCGCGCAGGAATCGCTGGTGGATGAGATTGCAAACCACCTGGGCATCGACCCGGTGGAATTTCACTTGCAGAACGCCATCCGGCTGGGCGATATCGACCGGCTTTCGGCGCAGCTCGGGGAGGGCCGCGAAGGATTGCCCCGCGTGATCCGCAGTTGCGGGTTGCCGGAGTGCATCCGGCAGGGCGCGGAGGCGATCGGGTGGAAGAAGAAGCGGCCGGCGCCCGCGCTCGGCGGGCATTTGAAGCGCGGCGTGGGGATGTCGTGTTCCATGCAGGGCAGCGGGATTGCGGGCATCGATTGGGCGTCGGCATTTCTGAAGATGAACGAAGACGGCGCGTTCTTTTTGCAGGTGGGCGCGTCGGACGTGGGCGGCGGTGCGGATACGGTGCTTTCGCAAATCGCCGCGGAGAGCCTGGGCGTGACGCTGGACAAGATTGTGATCACCTCCGGCGATACGGATACGACACCATTCGATGTGGGCGCGTATGCTTCCAGCACGACCATCATCTCCGGCGGAGCGGTAAAGAAGGCCGCGGAAAAAGTGCGGGCGCAGGTGCTGAGCCTGGCGTCGAAGATGCTGGAAACGCCCGTGGAGAAGCTGGAGTGGGGCAACAACGAAGTCTTCACGACGTGCGAGTGCCGCAAATCGGTCACCATGACCGAAATTGCGATGCAGGCGATGTACAAGGAGAAGCTGCAAATCATGGACGGCGCGTCGCACTTCAATACCGACAGCCCGCCGCCGTTCTGCGCGACGTTCGCCGAGGTTGAAGTGGACACACAAACCGGACAGGTGCGGGTGCTGCACCTGGCGACGGCCGTGGACCCGGGCACGGCGGTCAACCCCATGCAGTCGGAAGGGCAGGTGGAAGGCGCGGTGACGCAGGGCATGGGCTTTGCGCTCACCGAGGAGTTGCTGCTGGACAGCGCGGGGCGGCCGCTGAATCCGAATTTCCTGGATTACAAGATTTTCTCGGCGAAGGACATGCCGAAGCTGACGACCATCCTGGTGGAGACCAATGAGCCGCTGGGGCCGTTCGGCGCCAAGTCGATTTCGGAAGTGCCCATCAACGGGCCCGCGCCGGCCATCGCCAATGCCATCTATCACGCGGTGGGCGTGCGCATTCGCAAGCTGCCGATACGCCCGGAAGACGTGCTGCGCGCGCTCTGCGACAAGGCGGGGCGGACCCCCTGGTCCGCGCGGGACGCCCTCGTCCCGCTGCCGGAACAACGATATCAGCCTCTCGCAAAGGAGCGTGAGAAATGAGCATTCGCCCGGTTGGGACTATCGACGCCGCGCGCCTGGCGCAACGGGCGCAGGCTTACGAAGGCGACATGGTTCGATTCATGCGGGAGCTGATCGCCATACCGGCCGAGAGCAGCCACGAAGGGCCGGTGATCGCGCGGATCCGGCAGGAAATGGAGAAGGTGGGGTTCGACGAAATCCGCGTCGATGGCATGGGAAATATCCTGGGGCGGATCGGCTCGGGAAAGACCGTGATCATGATGGACTCCCACACCGACACGGTCGGCGTGGGCGACCCCAAGGAATGGGGCTGGGATCCTTACCAGGGCAAGGTGGAGGACGGCTACATCTACGGCCGCGGCTCGTGCGATCAGCGCGCCGGCATGGTGAGCATGGTATACGCGGGCAAGCTCATCAAGGAACTCGGACTGGGCGGCGATTACACCGTCTACATGGTGGGGTCGGTGCAGGAGGAAGACTGCGACGGGCTGCCCTGGCTGTATATTTTGAAGGAAGACGGCATCCGGCCCGATTGCGTGGTGATCACGGAGCCAAGCCGGCTGGGAATTTATCGGGGACACCGCGGGCGCATGGAGATCGAAGTGCATCTGCGCGGGAAGTCGTGCCACGCCAGCGCGCCGGAGCGCGGCGATAACCCGATCTACAAGATGAGCCGACTGGTTCGGGAAGTGGAAAAGCTGAACACCCGCCTGAAAGACGACCCGTTCCTCGGGAAGGGCACCATCGCGGTGACGGAAATCCGCTCGCTTTCGCCGTCCTTGTGCGCGGTGCCGGGCGCGTGCTCCATCCACCTGGACCGGCGCTTGACGGCCGGCGAAACCAAGGAAAGCGCGATGGCCGAGGTGAAGGCGCTCGCCGGCGCGGAAGGCGCCGAGATCGAAATCCTGACTTACGACACGCCCAGCTACACCGGGCTGCGCTACCCGATGGAGAAATACTATCCCACCTGGGTTCTGGCGGAATCGGACCCGCTGACTAAGGCTGCCGTCTCCACGTATCGGGCGCTGTGGAATCGCGAGCCGGCGGTGGACAAGTGGACGTTCAGCACCAACGGCGTAGGGTCGATGGGCTTGATGGGTGTGCCGACCATCGGGTTCGGGCCGGGCGAAGAAGACGTGGCGCACTCGGTGGTGGAGCGCGTGCCGATCCGCCACCTGGTGGAAGCGGCGCAGTTCTATGCGGCGTTCCCCCTCACCTATGTGGCCACATTGAAGAAGGCGAATGGCTGAACTGGTTCCACTGCCGCTCCCGCTGCTGTTGCGGCGGGCGTTCCACGAGTACCGGAACGAAGGCAAGATCTTCGACCTGCCGGGCAGCAAGTTCTTTAGAGGCTTTCCGGATTTAGATCTTTCGGTCGAGTTCCATGGGCATCGCGCGTCCACGCCGCTGGGACCGGCGGCGGGGCCGCACGGGCAACTGGTGCAGAACATCGCGCTCGCGTGGCTGGGCGGCGCGCGCATCATCGAACTGAAGACGGTGCAAATCCTCGACGAGTTGAAGATTCCGCGGCCGTGCATCGACGTTGCCAACGTGGGCTACAACGTGGAGTGGTCGCAGGAACTCAAGCTGGAGCGCTCGCTGCGCGAGTATGTCGGCGCGGCGATGTTTCTGGAAATCCTGAAAGCGTCCAAGCTGCCGGGCGAAGGCATTCCCACGGACACGGTCTTCGACATGAGCGTGGGTTATAGCCTGGAAGGCATCCGGTCGCCGCGCGTGCGTTCGTGGATCGCGTCGATGCTGGATGCAACGGCGGTGATCGACGAGCTGCGGCCCCAGCTCGATGGCGAGTGGGCGCGCTATCGCGACCTGCCGTTCCCGGAGCGCATCAGCGACACCATCAGCCTCTCGACGTTCCACGGCTGCCCGGCGGGGGAAATCGAAGGCATCGTGACTTTCCTGCTGGTGGAGATGGGCTGCCACGTCTGCATCAAGCTAAACCCGACGCTGCTGGGCCGCGGCGAGGTGGAGCATCTGCTGCATGACGTGCTGGGCTACCACGAGCTGGAGGTTCATCCGCCGGCGTTTGAGAACGATCTGCGGTTCGACGAAGCGCTGGACCTGATTCCGCGTCTGCAGGGCGTGGCGCGGGCGCACGGGCGCAGCCTTTCGGTGAAGTTCACCAACACGCTGGTGGTGAAGAATCACAAGACCTTTTTCAGCGACGGCGAGATGTACCTGTCGGGCGCGCCGCTGCACGTGATTGCGCTCAACCTGGTGAAGAAGTTTCGCGAGCAGCAGCGCGAGCCGATTCCAGTTTCGTTCTCCGGGGGCCTCGACGCCAACAACGTAGCGCGCGCGGTGGCCATGAACTTCGTTCCGGTGACCAGTTGCACCGATCTGCTGCGGCCCGGCGGCTACGGACGGATGCTCCGCTATCTGGAAAACCTGGGCGCGGCGATGCGTGAGTTGGGCGTGGACAACATCGGGGATTTCGTTCTGAGGTTCCGCGGGCAGGCCGAAGCCGCGGCGGGAGATGTGAATGCCGCCGGCCTGCTCAACACGCCGATCCTGGTGGCGGAAGCCACGGCCGATCCGAAGTACAGGTGGGAGCGCAACCAGGGTGTGCCGCGGAAGATCGGCTCCACGCTGTGGCTCTACGACTGCATCACCTGCGACAAGTGCGTGCCGGTCTGCCCGAATGATGCGAACTTCGTCTACGAAACCGGCGCGGTGGATATCGCGTATGACAACTACGAACTTGTCCCCAGGAGGGCGGACCCCCCGGTCCGCGGCCGACCCCCTGGCCGGCCTGCCGGGGGCGAATTACGCGCCGTTCCCGGTGGCGTGTTGCGCGTGGCCAAAGCGCGCCAGTTCGCCAACTACGCCGACGCGTGCAACGAGTGCGGCAACTGCGACATCTTCTGTCCCGAAGACGGCGGGCCGTTCGTCGAGAAGCCGCGCTTCTTCGGCAGCCTGGAGACTTTTCACAGGGACGCGGGCCGGAACGGATTCCATATCGACTACGAGCGGAACGCCATCCACGGCGTGATCGCGGGGGAATCGTACGTTCTGACGGTGGATCGGGCGGCGGACAGCGCCCTTTTCGAGAGGGACGACGCCGCGATCGAAATCCGTCTCAGCGATAACCGCGCGCTCGGCTGGATGCCGAAGAGCGGAGCCGCGGACGCCCCGCGCACGCTCGATCTGCTGCCGTACCTGAAGCTCAGGCTGTTGCTGGAATCCATCGGCGACCCGCGCCACGCCCATTTTGCCAACGCCGCCGCCCTTCCGTCGGCTGCGCACGGGAATGAAACTCATGATTGAAACCAAGCAAGCGCACTTCAAAGGCAAAGACTGGATCACCACCGAGGAATGGTCTGACAACGAGCTGGATGTGATGCTCGACGTAGCGTCGGACCTGAAGCGGAAATTCAAGGGGCGGATACCGCATCGCTACCTGCCGGACCAGACCATTTTCCTGATGTTCTTCGACAAGTCCACGCGCACGCGGAATTCCTTCGAGGCGGGCATCACGCAGCTCGGCGGGCACGGACATTTTCTGACCTCGGACGTGCTGCAAATCTCGCACGGCGAGAGCGCCAAGGATACGGGCATCATCCTTTCCAGTTACGGCCATGCCATCGCCATTCGCCACGATCTGGTCCCGGGCGAGGGCAACGCCTACATGCGCGAAGTGGCCAAGTGGGCGGATGCTCCGGTGATCAACATGCAGTGCGACGTGGACCACCCCTGCCAGACGCTGGCCGACCTGATGACCATCCGCGAGCTGCGCGGGCGCAATACGCGCAAGCTGAAAGTTGCAGTCTCGTGGGCCTATGCGCCGAGCTATGCCAAGCCGCTCTCGGTGCCGCAGGGGCTGATCATGTTGCTGCCGCGCTTCGGCATGGACGTGGTGCTGGCGCACCCGCCGGAATACGGATTGATGCCCGGGACGGTGGCGGCGGCGCACGCCAACGCGGCGCGCGGCGGCGGGCGGTTCCACACCGTCGACAACATGGACGAAGCGTTTCGCGATGCCGACGTGGTGATTCCCAAGAGTTGGGGATGCCTGGACACGATGGGGGCGAACCCGGCGGAATCGCTGCGCATCGCCAAACAGTACACGCACTGGATCTGCAACGCGGAGCGCATGAAGCTCGGGAAGAAGGACGTGCTCTACATGCACCCGCTGCCCGCCGACCGCGGCAACGAGGTGACCGACGAGGTGATCGACGGACCCAGCTCGGTGGTATACCAGGAAGCCGAGAACCGGCTGCACACGGCCAAGGCGATCATGGCGCTGACCATGGCGGAGCGGCCGGTGGAGTACGAGATCGGCTAGGGAGCGGTGCACTGAGGGATGACGGCACAAATGAGTCAAGACCAAATATTCACCGCGGAGACGCCGAGACGCAGAGAAAGGCCAAAAACAAAAAATGAGTCTCTCCGCTTTTCTCCGCGTCTCTGCGCCTCCGCGGTGAAACAGTCTTTTTGCTTTGAGGCGGGGCCTCATTAAGGAACCCATGCGCGAAACACTGGTCATTGCGTTGGGCGGCAACTCCATCACGCGTGCCGGAGAGCCGGGCACGATTCCGCAGCAGTTTGCGCACACCGCGGAGACGCTGAATCACCTGGCGCCGCTGTTTCACAGCGGCGCGCGCATCGCCATCACTCACGGCAACGGGCCGCAGATCGGCAACATCCTGATCCGCTCGGAAGAGGGGGAACGGCGCGTGCCGCGGCTGCCTCTGGACACGTGCGTTTCCGATTCGCAGGGCGGCATGGGCTACATGATCCAGCGGGTGGCCTGCGAGTTGTTCCGGCGGGAGAACCTGCGGCGCACCGCCGCCACCATCATCACCCAGGTGCTGGTGAACGAGGGCGACCCGGAGATGGTGCACCCCAGCAAGCCCATCGGCCGGTTTTATGGGGCGGATGAGATCGCGGGCATTCGCGCGGAGCGGCCGCATTGGGAGATGCGCGAACTTGAAGCGGGGCGCTGGCGGCGCGTGGTGGCGTCGCCACGTCCGCTACGGATTATCGAGAGCGATGCCATCGCCTGCCTGCTGGATGCGGGAATCGTGGCGATCGCAGCCGGCGGCGGCGGCATCCCGGTGGCGTGGGAAGGCGCGAGGTTGGTGGGCGTGGAAGGCGTAATCGATAAGGACCTGGTCTCGGCGTTGCTGGCGCGCGACCTGCATGCACAGAAGCTGATCATCGTGACTTCGGTGGATCGCGTGGCGGTTCGGTTCGGCCGCCCCGACCAGCGCTGGCTGGATACCGTCCCGGTGGAACAGGCGCGCGAATATCTGGCGGCGGGCGAGTTCCCGGCGGGGTCGATGGGGCCCAAGATCGAAGCTGCCATTGATTTCGTATCGCAGGGCGGCGAGGAGTGCATTATCACTTCCACCGAGCGCGTCGCGCAAGCCGTGCGCGGCTCGGCCGGAACGCACATCGTGGCATCATGATCCTGACCAACGCGCGCATCCTGACGTTCGACGACGACAACCGGGTAATCGATTCCGGCAGCGTCGAAGTCCGCGCCGACGGCAGTATCGGATCTGTGCGGAGTGGCCGCGCGCGCGGCGCGGACACCGTGGATGCCGGCGGCCGCCTGCTCATGCCGGCGCTGATCAACTGCCACTCGCATCTTTACAGCACTCTGGCGCGGGGTATAACGCTCCCCGGCGCGCCTCCCGCGGATTTTCCGGCGATTCTGAAGAGGCTGTGGTGGCGATTGGATCGCGCGCTGAATCTGGAAGACGTGTACTACAGCGCTCTGGTCGGGCTGATCGACTCGGCCAAGAACGGCGTCGGGACCGTGATCGATCACCATTCGAGCCCCAACGCCTGCGCCGGGAGCCTGGATGCGATCGAGCGGGCGTATCGCAAGGTGGGCTTGCGCGGGGCGACGTGTTACGAAACCAGCGACCGTGACGGCAAAGCCGCCGCGGCAGCCGCGATCGCCGAGAACGTCCGGTTCCTCGAGCGCCGCCGGCGGGATGACACGGTGGGAGCGGCATTCGGCCTGCATGCGGCTTTCACGCTGAGCGATCGCACGCTGCGCGCGTGCGTGGAGGCCAACCAGCGGCTCGCGGGCGCGTTCCACATCCATGTTTCGGAAGACCGCTGCGACCGCGAGGCGGTGAGCCGCTTAAGCCGGCTGGGCATTCTCGATGGGCGCACGCTGGCCGCGCACGCCATCCACGTGACTGCCGTGGAGCGCAAAGCGCTCGCGCGCAGCGGCGTGAACGTGGTCCACAATCCGCAGTCCAACTGCAATAACGCGGTGGGCACGGCGGCGCTCGTCGAGCTGTTTCGCGACGGCGTGACAGTGGGGCTGGGTTCGGATGGCTATTCGCCGCGGCTCTGGGAAGAATTCAAGACGGCCTTGCATCTGCAGAAAGTGCGGGCGCGCGATCCGCGCGTGGGCTATGCGGAAGCTTACGCCGCGGCATTTCGGAACAACGGCGTCATCGTGCGGAAGATCTGGGGCGTGGAAGTGGGCCGCATCGCGCCCGGCGCGAAGGCCGACCTGGCTCTGTTCGATTACTTCCCCCCGACGCCCATGGAGGCCGGCAATCTGTTTGGCCACCTGCTGTTCGGAATCTCGAACGCGCCGGTGGATTCGTTGATGGTCAACGGCCGCTGGGTGTTGCGCGATAAGCAATGCGTCAACCTGGACGAGCGCCGCGTGGCTGAGAAGGCGTCGCGGCGCGCGCGGGCGCTCTGGGAGAGATTCTAGGAGACTCATGAAAACTACCGTACCCGGTCCCACCTATCAAGAGATGTTGCACCCGGAGTTGCTGCCGCCGGCAATCCGGGGCGCGGCCCTGGCGGGCGCGGCTAGTGAGCTCGACCCCATCAACCTGTTCAACATCACGTGGCGCGGAGCCGGCAACCAGGTGCGGCACGTGGTGCTGCCCAAGAAACTCACGGGCGTGCGCGCCAACATCCTGGTGATGGCGGGCCGGCATTTTCCATCCGGGAGCCACAAGGTGGGTCCGGCATATACCACGCTGATGGAGGGCGAGTTGGCGGGAGAAATCTCGCCTGGCGTGCACACGATAATCGGCCCATCGACGGGCAACTTCGGCATCGGCGTGGCGTACGTTTCGAAGCTCAAGGGTTACCCCGCCATCGTGATCATGCCGGAGGGGATGAGCCGCGAACGATACGAGCGCATTCGCCAATACGGCGGGCAACTGGATCTGACGCCCGGATCGGAGAGCGACGTCATCCTGGTGCTGGAGCGCACCGAGGATTACAAGAAGGACCCGAAGAACAAAATTCTGGCTCAGTTCGAGCTGCTGCCCAACTATCGCTTCCACCGTTACGTGACCGGGCGTAGCTCGATCGATGCGGCGCGGGGGCATGGAAACGGGCGCGTGGCGGCGTTCGTTTCGGCGCCTGGCTCGGCCGGAACGCTGGCCGCGGGCGATGAGATCAAGGCGCAATATCCGGAGGCCGCGGTGTGCGCGCTCGAGCCCAAGGAATGCTCCACGCTGTTCAACAATGGCCGGGGAGCGCACCGCATCGAAGGCATCGGCGACAAGATGGTGACGCTGATTCACAACGTGTTGACCACCGACTACGTGATGCTGGTGCATGACGACGACTGCGTGATCGGCCTGGAGTTGGTAGAGCGGCGCGCGGCCATGGTGGAGCAGCTTCTTGGGATGCCGCAGCGAAGCCTGTCGACGTTCGCGGGCATGTTTGGAGTTTCGGGAATCTGCAACGTGCTGGGCGCGATTCGACTGGCGCGGCACCTGAATCTGGGATCGGAGGACAACGTGGTGACGATCGCCACGGACGGCTTCGACCGGTATCCGTCGGTTCTCGCCGATCTGGAGA
>Ga0209039_10000955_pt1 | contig 28105 bp, 24 predicted proteins | sample BogFormECP12_OM1_FD_188238 | JGI IMG/M metagenome (GOLD analysis project Ga0209039, IMG submission 188238) | Bog forest soil microbial communities from Calvert Island, British Columbia, Canada - ECP12_OM1 (SPAdes) (version 2) | ecosystem: Environmental > Aquatic > Freshwater > Wetlands > Bog ... | reverse complement strand
CTCCTATATCCATGGCAGCAGCGTGCGCTCGACGCCGCGATCCAAATATCGCCAGTGGATGATGCATAAGCTGGCTTATTGGATCGATCAGTTTGGCACTTCGGGGTGCGTGGGATGCGGGCGTTGCATCACCTGGTGCCCTGTGGGAATTGATATCACTGAAGAAGCGCGCGTCATTCGCGAGGGTGAGACGCTCGCCAGCGCTGCCGGTTGAGGAGGGGTGCCAATGATTCATACACTCGAATCCGTCATCAGGGAACATCCGTTCTTCCAGGATTTCCCCGAAAAACATCTGTCGTTCATCACCGGCTGCGCGAAAAATGTCCAATTCCCGGAGAAACATTTCATTTTTCTGGAGGGCGACCCCGCCAACGAGTTCTATTTCATTCGCGGCGGCGCGGTTTCCGTCGAGATGGTGATTCCGCACCTGGGCCCAACCACGGTCCAGACTGTGGGCGAAGGCGAAATTCTCGGCTGGTCCTGGGTTTCCCCGCCGTACCGCTGGCATTTCAACGCCAAGACCCTGAAGCGCACGCGCGCGCTGGTCTTCGACGCCAAGTGCTTGCGCGCCAAGTGCGAGGAAGACCACGACCTCGGTTTCGAGATGCTGAAGCGTTTTGCCAACATAATTACGGCGCGGCTGGACGCCACACGTTTGCAACTACTGGATATTTATGGCCACGATGACTGAACACGACGTCCCTCAGGGACTCAGCACGGACCCCATGATCCCGCAGCTTTATCGCATTGACCGCGTGCGGGACGAAACGGACGACACCTTCACGTTGAGCCTCGTCCCGGAAAATGGCGACACCAAGATCTCTTTCCTCCCCGGGCAGTTCAACATGCTCTATGTGTTTGGAACGGGTGAGGTGCCCATTTCCATCAGCGGGAGTCCCGCGGTTTCTTCCGTTTTGGAACACACCACCCGCAGCGTCGGCATTGTCACCAAGGCCATGGGGCTCTTGAAACCCGGGGATCGCATCGGCGTGCGCGGGCCATTTGGCAGCCACTGGCCCCTGAACGAAGAAAACGGCCGCGATTTCGTCATCATCTCCGGCGGTATCGGGCTGGCACCCCTGCGCCCCGTGCTGTATTTCCTGATGGCGCAGCGCGAAAAATATCGCAAGATCGTTTTGCTGTATGGCGCGCGCACCCCGGAGGACATTCTTTTCAAGAAAGAGCTGGAGCGTTGGCGCGGGAAGTTCGACCTGGAGGTACAGGTCACCGTGGATCGCGCCGCCAGCGGCTGGCGCGGCAATGTCGGTGTTGTCACGCCGCTGGTCGCCCGCGCTCCCTTCGATCCATCCAACACCGTTGCGCTGCTCTGCGGCCCTGAGGTGATGATGCGCTTCGCCATCATGGAACTCCAGAAGCGCGGCGTCCCGCAGGACCGCATGTATCTTTCGATGGAGCGCAACATGAAGTGTGCGTTGGGCTATTGCGGCCACTGCCAGTACGGCCCCGGGTTTGTTTGTAAGGATGGACCTGTCTACCGTTTTGACCAGATTACTTCTGTATTTGGCAAGTCGGAGGTCTGAAATGGCGCCCGCGCGCAAACCCAAGATTGCTGTTTGGAAGTTCGCTTCCTGCGACGGTTGCCAGTTAAGCCTGCTGGACTGCGAGGACGAACTTCTTGCCGTTGTCGGTGCCGTCGAAATTGCCTATTTCCCCGAAGCCACCCGCGCCGTCGTCAAAGGCCCTTACGACATTTCGATCGTCGAAGGCTCCATAACCACGCCGCACGACGAACAGCGCATTCACACGATCCGGCGTTCTTCCAAGTTGCTGGTCACCATCGGGGCGTGCGCCACTGCCGGCGGCATCCAGGCGTTACGGAATTTCAAGAATGTCGCCGATTTCATCCCCATGGTTTACGCCAAACCGGAATACATTGAAACGCTCAGCAAATCCACACCCATCAACGACCACGTCTTCGTCGATTTTCAATTGCGCGGCTGCCCCATCAACAAACTTCAGCTCGTCGAAGTCCTGAACGCCTTCCTGAACCGCAGAAAGCCGGTGACCCCGGCGCACGGCGTGTGCATGGAGTGCAAGCGGCGCGGCACCGTTTGCGTCATGGTCGCGAACGGCACACCGTGCCTCGGACCCGTCACCCTGGCCGGGTGCGGCGCCTTGTGCCCCGCTTACGACCGCGGCTGCTATGGCTGCTTCGGGCCAAAAGAAACGCCCAATACAGTTGCTATGAGCGCGGGCTGGACCGCCCTGGGCGTCACCGAGCCGGAGCTCATGCGCGCCTTCCGTTCCTTCAACGCGTACGCCGAAGCGTTCCGGAAAGAGAGCGAAGCCCATGAACGCTAAGACCATCAAGGTCGATGTCCTCGCACGCGTCGAGGGTGAAGGCGGCCTGTTCGTTCGGGTCCGCGATCAGCGCGTCACGGAAGTGAAGCTCAACATCTTCGAACCGCCGCGCTTCTTTGAAGCTTTCCTCCGGGGCCGCAAATTCAGCGAAGCTCCCGATATCACCGCGCGCATTTGCGGCATCTGCCCTGTTGCCTATCAGATGAGCGCCTGTCACGCTGCTGAAGACGCCTTCGGGGTCCACATCGAAGGCCCCATTCGCGATCTGCGCCGGCTCCTCTATTGCGGCGAGTGGATTGAAAGCCATGCGCTGCACATCTATATGCTTCACGCCCCGGATTTTCTGGGCTACGAAGATGTCATCCAAATGGCCAAGGATCATCCGGATGCCGTGCAGCGCGGGTTGCGCCTGAAGAAAATCGGCAACCAGATCATGACCCTGGTGGGGGGCCGCGAAATCCATCCCATCAACGTCCGCGTCGGCGGTTTTTACAAAGCCCCCTCCAAGCCACAACTCAAGGGCCTCACCGAAGACCTGAAATGGGCGCGCGACGCCGCGGTGGAAACTTGCCGCTGGGTTTCCACGTTCACCTTCCCCGATTTTCAGCGCGATTACGAATTTGTCGCCCTGCGCCACCCGGATGAGTATCCCTTGAACGAAGGACGCCTTGTTTCCAGCAAGGGCCTCGACATCCCCATCCAGGAATACGAGCAGCACTTCGCCGAAGAACATCACGAACATTCCAACGCCCTGCATTCCGCTTTGCTCGAGCGCGGTTCCTACTTTGTCGGACCCCTGGCCCGATACAATTTGAATTTTGACAAGCTCACGCCGCTGGCACAGAAAGCGGCGCGCACCGCGGGCCTTGGCCCCAGTTGCCGCAATCCCTTCCAGGGAATCCTGGTGCGCGCGGTGGAAACGGTCTATGCCTGCGACGAAGCCCTGCGTCTCATCGCCAGTTACGAAGTTCCGGATAAGCCTTACGTCGATGTCACTCCCCGTGTCTCCACTGGACATGGCTGCACCGAAGCGCCTCGCGGCATCCTCTTTCACCGCTATCGCTACGACGATCGCGGCCTCATCTTGAACGCCAAGATCGTTCCTCCGACCTCCCAGAACCTGAAGGTCATCGAGGAAGATCTCTCCGAATTCGTCAGCGCGCGCCTCCATCTCCCGAACGACCGCCTGCAATGGCAATGTGAACAAGCCATTCGTAACTACGATCCCTGCATCTCCTGCGCCACGCACTTCGTGAAACTTCAGGTGGAACGGGAATGACCGCCCTTCGCAACACCGCGTTGCTGATCGGGGTGGGCAACCCCTTCCGCGGCGACGACGGTGTGGGCAGCCTCGTTATTCGCCGCCTGCGGGGACAGACCCTCCCCGGCTTTACCATCATGGAGGAAACCGGCGACGGCGCCGAATTGCTGGAAGCCTGGCGAGGCGCTTCCGCTGTCATTCTGGTGGATGCCGTGCAATCCGGCGCGGCTCCCGGCACCATCCACAGGATCGACGCCACCACCGAAAAGCTTCCCAAGTGGTTTTCCCATTGTTCTACGCACGCCTTCGGAGTAGCCGAAGCCATCGAACTCGCCCGCACCATGGGCGATCTGCCTCCTTCCCTGATTGTTTACGGCATCGAGGGCCTTGATTTCTCCGCGGGCACCTCGTTGTCTCCCGAAGTCGCCGCCAGCGTCCCGGGGGTGGTTTCCAGCATCCTCGCCGAAATCCGCGGGCTTGCCGGCCTCAAAACCGCACACATCGCCTGACCCGTTCATTCCACTGCACTCCAGCAACCCAGGGCACCGACCCAATTTCGAGGGTCAAGCGTGCTAGATTCTTTTTAGAATCGCCCATGCCGAAACTCACCATCTCCTCCGCTGATCGCGTGTTCGTCCTCACGGGTGCCGGCATCAGCGCCGAAAGTGGCATTCCCACGTTTCGCGATGCTGGCGGGCTTTGGCGCAACTACCGAATCGAAGAAGTCGCTTCTCCTCATGCATGGCGGCGCGATCCCCATTTCGTCTGGGATTTCTATTCCATGCGCCGCAAAGTCGCCTCCGCCGCCCAGCCGAATCCCGGCCATTTCGCTCTCGCTTCCCTCGAACAGGCTCTTAAAGATCGCTTCTTCCTTTGCACCCAGAACGTTGACAATCTTCACGAACTGGCAGGCGCGCAACGCCTCCTCCACATGCACGGGGAACTCTTCAAGAGCCGTTGCGACTCCTGTTCCCGCCCGCCCTTCACGGATACTTCACTCCACGAGTCACCGGGCGAAATTCCCCTCTGCCCGTGCGGGGGCAAAATACGTCCCCACATCTGCTGGTTCGGCGAGACGCCTTTTCATCTGGAGCAAATCTTCGAAGCACTCGAAGATTGCTCCATCTTCATGGCCATCGGCACCTCCGGCAACGTCGAGCCCGCCGCCAGTTTTGCCGCCCACGTTGCGGGTCGCGCAAAGACTTTCTACGTCGGTCCCGAAGCTCCAGCCAACCACTCCTTGTTTGACGAGTGCTTCCTTGGCAAAGCAGGTGAGCTTCTGCCCGTCCTTTTTTCCTATTGAAGTCGTGTTCAGGCCTTTCTGAGACTGGCGAATGCCGCGTGCCTTCCATTCACGGAATTCATTACAATACCATCTCACCCGTCGGGGTTCTCTCCCAGACAGAATCGCCGCGGGCCAAATCTTCCGGCAGGTGCTCCATGAATCCTGACCCGCAGATTCCTCGCAAATCGCCTCTCAAGAATCCTCTCCTCTACTCTTTCATCGCCATCGCTGTCGTTGCCGCTTATGTCGTCCTTGTCTTTCTTTCTCGTTACGACTCGAACCGCCAGATCGAACGAAGCAATGCAGAAAGCCAAGCCGAGCAGCGCCGCGAGGAAGATCGCAAAGAGATTGAAATACTTGGAGGCTCGGACCTGGCCATCCGCGCCTTTTATATTTCTCCTCCCATCATCCGCCGTGGCGAATCCGCGGAGGTTTGCTACGACGTTGCCAACGCCAAGACCGTCACCCTCGATCCACCCGACGCAGCAGTTTGGCCCTCGCACTCCCGGTGTTTCCATGTCTCGCCCAAGCGGACCACCACTTACACGCTTACCGTCTCTGACGCGGCCGGGAAGACGGCTACGCAATCGGTGGAAGTGACGGTGCGGTGACCCCGGTTGCTTGGCTATAAGCCTTGTATTATCAGTGGTATAGTGAAACATAACGAACCCAGAGAGCACTCCCTTAATCACCCCGCCTTCTTCACACCGTTCCCTCTTGTCCTCCCATTTCTCTCCCATCTATAATGTCGGAAGCGGAGTTCGGCCTAGCCGGGCTCCGCATCGTTTTTCTTTAGGCCGGAACGTTATGTCTGATCCTCTTGCAAAAATTAAAAAGAAGATCCAAAAAGAAATTGACACGCTCGAGCACGAGTTGAACGTCGAACTCCCCAAGGAGATCTCCATCGCGCGCGCGCACGGGGACCTTTCCGAAAACGCGGAGTACAAATTCGCAAAGGAGCGCCAGGGATACGTCAACGCCAAGATTCACCGACTCAAGCAGCGCATGGGCGATCTGGGTATGCTCAACCTTACGAACATTCCCAAGGATCGCTCAGGCTACGGTTCGCGGGTCGTGGTTGTCGATGTGCAGCGCAGCGTCGAGGTCGAGTACAAGCTCGTGAGCACGGAGGAAGCTGACGTCGAAAAGGGGCTTATCTCCACCACCTCGCCGATCGGCCGCGCGCTTCTCAATCGCAAGGTTGGCGATGAAGTTCAGGTGGCCACCCCGGCTGGCCAGAAAGAATTTGAAGTTGTGCGCCTCGTGACGATTCACGAGGATGAGTGATTCTTTCCGCTAGGCCCGCGGAAACGTTTCATGATTGTCGCGGCTGAGCATTTCCTGATTGCTGAGTTCCGATGCGAGCCATCGGTTCTCTGCAACTAGACAAATCTTCCCCCCTCTGCAATCCTCACTTCGTATGCCTCCTTCTCTTATTGTCCACGGTGGCGCCTGGGACATTCCCGATGACGCCGTCGAAGCCTGCAAGATTGGATGCCGGCGCGCTCTTGAGGCCGGTTGGGCCGTCCTTTCAAGGGGCGGTCACGCCCTCGAAGCCATCGAAGCCGCCATCGTGACCCTCGAAGACGATCCCGTCTTCGACGCCGGTTATGGCTCGCACCTCAACCTGGATGGCCACGTCGAATGCGATGCGATCCTGATGGACGCGGCGACTCTTCGCGCGGGTTCTGTTGCTGGTTTGCATCGCATCAGGAATCCCATCCGCCTGGCGCGCGCCGTTCTCGAAAAGTGCCCGCACATGATGCTCATCGCCGAAGGCGCCGAACGATTTGCTGCGCAACATGGCATAGCCCTTTGCGATCCAGAGGAACTCGTCTCCCCCGCCGAGCGCGAGGCATGGCTTCGCTGCAGCAAAGACTCCCATGCCGCCGAGCATCACCGGGGCCACGAGCAAGGCACCGTCGGGGCTGTCGCCATGGATGCCCACGGCCGCCTCTTCGCCGCCACTTCCACTGGCGGCACCTGCTGCAAACTTCCCGGCCGCGTTGGCGATTCGCCGCTCATTGGCTGTGGCTGCTATGCCGACGCGGAAACCGGCGGTGTCTCCTCGACCGGGTACGGCGAGGCCATCATGAAAGTTGTGCTGGCGAAAACGGCCTGCGATTTTCTGCGCCCTGCGGCTTCGACCCCGGAACGCGCGGCGCAAGCCGCTGTCCAACTCCTTGCCAACCGGGGCAAAGGCACCGGCGGCGTGATTCTTCTCGACAAGCGCGGCAAGCCGGGCTTCGCCTTCAACACCCCGCGCATGGCGTATGGCTACGTGGCTGCGGACGCCAGCTTTATCTCCGGCGTTTGATGGAGCGTGGTTGCCACCGTTGCAGATTGCTTCCTGACGCGGAACGGCGAACAATGAAGCATGGGCGTGGAATCAGGGATGCAGGCAAGCGGCCCTGCGTATTGACCCCTGGGCGCTCTACATCTACCATTCTTGTGATGCTGCGTCCCCACCTCGCGGCCCACGTTGAGTTCACTATGCGCAAACTTGCCTTCCTTTTCTGCTCCCTGTTTCTCGCATTTCCTGCCGCGGCACAATCCGTCGACGACATCCTCGCCAAGTATTTCGCCGCTCGCGGCGGCCTCGAAAAGATTAAAACCGTGCAATCCGAGCGCGTCACCGGAACCATCTCCTTCGGCCCGGGAGAAGAAGGGCCCTTCTTCGTCGAGCGTGCCCGGCCCCTGAAAATGCACATGGAATTAAATCTGAATGGGCAGCCCCTCATTCGAGTTTACGACGGCAAGTCCGTGGGTTGGACCTACAACCCCTTTGCGCCCAACCCTGCTGTGCAGCCCATGACAGAAGCCGATCTGCGCAATATCCTTGATGAGGCCGATTTCGACGGCCCATTTGTTGATTACAAGTCCAAGGGCAATCAGATTGAGTTTGCCGGCAAAGAGGATGTGGAGGAAAAGTCCGCCTACAAACTCAAGCTCACTAACCGTAATGGCGACGTCAGCTTTTTCTTCTTCGATGCCTCTACCTATTTGCTTCTCAAATGCCAGGGCAATCGCCAGATGGACGGCAAAGACATTCCCTGGGTCACTTTCTTTCACGACTACCGCGAAGTCGATGGCCTGAAATATCCATTCCTGATCGATTACGAAGAGCCAGGCACAGAGAACTCCCACAAAATTACTGCCGACAAAATCGAACTAAATGTTCCGATCAGCGAAGCGCGCTTTGGCAAGCCCAATCCGCCGCCTGCTCCACCCGCGCCCCCGGCGGAAGCTTCTCCGGCCGGCTCTCCCAAGCCCAACTGAACTCTTCTGCGTCAGCGGCCAGGCTCTCCACGGAACCTTAACCTGCGGTATCTTTCCTTAATGTCTTCTTTGACCAACGCGAACTCCCTCGGTCTCTGTGCCAGTTGCCTTCATGCGCGTTCCCTTGAGTCCGCCAAGGGTTCTCAATTCCTGCTGTGCCAGCTCTCACAGACCGATTCGCGTTTCCCGAAATACCCGCGCCTCCCGGTCCTGAACTGTTCCGGTTATCAGAAAGACCCTTCCGCCTGAACGACCCTTTCATCCTGCGGCACTCTCCCAGAATTGTCATTCCGACCGGAGGGCCGGCGCTTTGACCGGCCCGGAGCGGAGGAATCTCTCCGCAACTTCGGGTTCTGGACTGATATCTAAGTCGTTCTATTACTCCTTTTGGTCTTATATTCTGGTATACTCCCCTCAGGGAGCCCCTATGACCCAGCCCTCCCTTCGGCGTTTCTCTCTGCTCGCACTCCTGCTCCTTTGCTTCGTTGCACCTACTACCGCGGAGTCTCTCAAAATCACCAGCAATCCGCCTGGCGCCAGCGTCGAACTCAATGGCGTCCTCGTTGGTGCCACGCCCTTTGAAAAATCCTTCCCTGGCGGCTATTTCCATCGCACCCTCACGGTGTTCAGCCAGCGCCTGGAACATCCGCTGGTCGCGCGGCTCACTTTTCCCGGTTACTCCACTCGCGAAATCCTCCTGACCGAAGGCCCCATGGAGTGGATCGATCTTCACGGCCACAATCACGGCCAGTATTGGTTGCTCAAGTCTGACCATTTCCACGCGGATCTTGATCCTGTTGTTTCCACGTTTACAGGTACTATTGCGGCTCCAGATTCCGCGGCGCCTGCCTCCCTCCGGCCGGAACTTTCCATGGAGGAGACCGTTCGCCGCGTTAAACCCGCCGTCGTCTGCTTGAAAACACTTGATAGCCTTGGCTCCGGATTCTTTGTTACTGACACGGGTATCGTCGCCACGAACGCTCATGTCGCCCGGGGTGGCGGATCGCTCCTCGCATTGCTCTCCAGCGGCGTTCAGCTTCAGGCCAAAGTTGTTTATATTGACGCCGACCTCGACATCGCTCTCGTCAAGGTCGCACCGCCTTCTCCAGACTTTGTCTTTCCCCTTCTTCCCCTTGCCAATCTCTCCACCATCCGCCAGGGGGATTCCGCCCTGGCCATTGGCAGTCCCGGCGACGCCATGCTGTTCAGCGTGACCAAGGGCATCGTCAGCGCGGTCGGCAAGTTCGCTTCTGCTGGGCCGGGCACCTGGATCCAGACTGACGCTCCCATCAACCCGGGCAATTCCGGCGGCCCGCTGCTGAACTCCCGTGGCGAAGTCATCGGCCTGAACACCCTGAAACTCATCAAGAAAAATGTCACCGGCATCGGTTTTGCGCTCAGCTCCGCCGACCTCCTCGCCGTCCTGCGCCGTTTCTATCCCGCTCTGTCTGGCCCCGTTGTTACCACAGCCGATTCCTCTGGCCAGCCCGATTCGCAGAACAATTCAAGCGCGCCATCCTCTGGGGCCACGGTGATTTCTGAATCCACCGCTTCTTTTCCCGCCGCCACTTCTTCGCCCGAAGGGTTTGGCCAACTCACCATCACCTCCGAACCCGATGCCGCCGAAATCTTCGTCGATGGCAAATTTCTCGGCAACACTCCTGCGACCCTGAAACTCCCTGCTGGCCCGCACCTCTTCTTGCTCAAGTCTCCCGGCCACCCGGATTATTCCCGCACCGTCGAAGTGCCGAAGTCCTCCAAACTGACCTTGAAAGCGCTCTTCGAACCTGAGCCGGAATCCTGAAGCAAGTGAGTGATAAAAATGTTGAAGTCGGTGCTTTCGCCGTGGCTGGCCCGGACGGTGGGTCAGTTTCCGATTAGCGTTTATCAGGCACCTAGGAAGACCGGGGGTTACTAATACCGACCTTCATATGGATTATGCTTACAAGCCCGTGAATTCTCGTCCCATCCTCCCCCTTTGGGAGCAAGTTCGTTATGTTCGTTGAAGAATTGCGTCGCTTCCGGTAACAGGTCGCAGAGGCTATCGCACCCCCGGAATGAATCCAGACAACCGAAGTCCCACCGCTTCGCTACCTGATGCTGAACTGTAGGCAAAGATGGCTTGACCCAAAACTCCCATATGGTCCCACCTCCGATCCCCATTTCCAGAATTCCGGGTGAGACGAAATCAAGGTTGGGCTCTGGGGGCCATTGCACGTACTCGGCAGCAGGGTCTCGCTCGAACTCGCGTGGTTTTTCCGAAAGCCGCCAGGAAGTCCCGAGCCACATTGTCTTGCCTTCCACATACGTCTCCGCCTGAACGGCTACGACCCGTTGTTTCTTGATGGATATCTCGCTCATGACCAGCCATTGTCGGAGACCAAGGGCTCTTCTAAGTCGTACATTCAAACCAGTTCCGATTGGCCGCTCTCTCCCATTCGAGAGCGTAGGATAGCGCCAAGGGTTCACTTCAAGTACGTAGTTAAAGTCTTCAAGGGCGCCAAGCTGGACGTCCCAGCGATAACCGCCGAAGCGTTTTAGCAAGGGTCTGATTGAGTCTTCACTATTACCGACACTCACTCTTTGGATTTCCGCTAGCATCTCGGAAGCGCGGTGAATTTGATAGGCAAGAAAGAGCCAGGCAGTCACATGGCAGAGGAGCAGAACACCAACCGCGACTGCGAGCAATCCGACAACTACCCCGAGTCTCCGTCTCATGTAGTCTAGGACACCATCTCCAGATGTATTGTTCCCCGAAATTGTGGCGGGAAACCAGTCCTCAGCTCCTGGCTAGTCGCCCAACCGGAGACTGACCCGCTGCACACCCCCGCTCCGTTGCCCCTGCCATTTCCATGTGCTAGCATCGCCTCGTTAAGAAGAGCGGACCAGGGACTTACTGTTTCTCCTTCGCCCCGCTTACCGGGACTCAGGTAGGGCCTCGCTCTCCTTCAAACCAACAACTTCGCCAGGCGCAGGCCCGCGCCTGCTGTATCTTCGGCGGACCATGGCCCGGTGACCTCTGTTGGCCACACCTACGCGGAGGTCTGTGATGAAAATTTATCCCACCAAGGACATCAGAAATGTTGGCATTGTAGGCCACGGCGGCACCGGCAAGACGCAACTGGTGTCGTCGTTGCTCTTCACCGCCGGAGCGACCCAGCGCTTTGGCAAAGTTGCGGAAGGCAGCACTACCACGGACTGGGACGAGGAAGAAATTGCCCGTAAGATTTCCATCCAACCGGGTTTGGCGTACGCCGAATGGGCTTGCACTCTTTGCGCGGGCAATACCGTTAAGCTCAATTTCATCGATCTCCCCGGCTATTCCACGTTCATCACGGAAACCAAGGCAGCCCTCATCGCCGCTGATGCCGCCCTCATCACCGTGGACGCGCATGTCGGCGCCCAAGTCACCACGGAAAAAGTCTGGGATTATTGCGCCGAGTACGATATCCCCCGCGCTTTTGTTCTCACCTGGATGGATCGCGAGCTTTCCAGCTTCGAGCGCTGCATGGAATCCCTCGTCGAGCTATTCGGCCGAAACGTTGTCGCTCTGCAGATGCCCATCGGCTCCGAAAAAGGTTTTCGCGGCGTGATCGATCTGGTGGCCATGAAGGCACACCTCTACACGCCCGACGGCGATGGCAAGGCCAGCATCGAAAATATTCCCGACGCGCTCCTCGATGAAGCCAAGGAAGCCCACGAAAAGCTCGTCGAAATGATTGCCGAAGGCGACGACGAAATGATGGAGGAATTCTTCCGCGAAGGCACCATTCCCGTCCAGGACCTGATCCCCGCGGTCCGCAAAGCCATCGTTGCGGAAAAAATCGTGCCCGTTCTGATGATCTCGTCCACGCGGAACATCGGCAATTCCAGTCTGCTCACCTTTCTCGCCGATGTTTTCCCGCATCCCGACGAGCACGCGCAAGTCGGCTACACAGAACCGGGTGGCAAGGGCGATCGCGTCGAACGCAAGTATGATGATACGCAGCCTCTCTCGGTGTTCGTTTTCAAAACCCTTGCCGATCCTTTCGCCGGCCGCATCAACTATTTCAAGGTGAAGAGCGGAATCTTGAAGAACGACGCCACGCTCCAGAACTTCAATCGCAATGTTCCCGAGCGTTTCCAGCACACCATGTACGTTCAGGGGAAACAGCTCACCGAAATTCAGGAGCTTCATTCCGGCGACATCGGGGCCATCGCCAAGCTGAAGGAAACCATCACCGGCGATACGCTCGGCGACAAGAACGCTCCCATCTACTACCAGCCCGCGCAGTTGCCGGAGCCTTCCATCACCTTCGCGGTCGAGCCCAAGTCTCGCGCGGACGAAGACAAAATCGGCGTGGCCATTCACAAAATCATGGAGGAAGATGCCGCGCTGCGTTTTTCCCGCGACCCGCAAACCAAGGAATTTCTCCTTGCGGGCAACGGCCAGCAGCACGTCGAGGTCGTTGTGGCCAAGTTGCAGAAGCGCTACAACGTCAATCTCACCCTCAAGCCGCCCAAGGTTCCGTATCGTGAAACCATTCGCGGCAAGGCCGACGCCGAGGGCAAGCACAAGAAACAGTCCGGCGGGCACGGCCAGTTCGGCGTCTGCCGCGTCAAGTTCGAGCCTACCGAGCGCAACAAGGGCATCGAGTTCGTTGACGATGTTTTCGGCGGCGCGATTCCGAACAACTGGATTCCTTCCGTCGAACGAGGCATTCGCGAAGCCGCCGCGCGCGGCTATCTCGCCGGTTTCCCCGTGACCGATTTCCGCGCCACGCTTTACGACGGCAAATACCACGACGTCGATTCCTCGGACATGGCGTTCAGAATCGCCGGCTCGCTTGCGTTCAAGGAGGCCATGAAGCAGGCACGGCCCTCTCTTCTCGAACCCGTCATGCACGTGGAAGTCTACGCGCCGGATCAATACTCCGGCGATCTGATGGGCGACCTCAGCTCGCGCCGCGGCCGCATCGAAGGCAGCGAATCGCGCGGCCATAATGTGATCGTCAAAGCCATGGTGCCCTTCGCGGAAATGCTTTCGTATGCGACGGGCCTCACTTCTATGACGCAAGGCCGCGGCTCTTACTCCATGGAGTTTTCTCACTACGACTTCGTGCCCGGCGAACTGGCGGAGAAAGTCATCGCCGCCCACAAGGCAGCCCACGGCGAAGCCCTCGTCGAAGAAGAGGCCTGAGTTTTCCGGAACAGTTGGCGTTCATCGAAGAGCCCGGTGTTTCATCGCCGGGCTCTTTTGATTCAGGGCCGGCCGAGTGGGGATCCTCGCATCAGCCGCATCTCAGATCAACTTGGGTAGAAACATCCCGGTGCGCTTGGCGTGTTCTTCAAATCCGTCGCCAAACTCTTGACGCAGGAAACCCTCCTCGCGCCTGGCCTTGAAATAAAACGCCGCCAACACAACCAGGAATCCCATCCAGCCGCGCAGGTGCCCCTTGATCATGGCCGTACCGATCATGGCCAGCAGGATTCCCGTATAAATCGGGTGACGGATCCAACGATAGAGCCCCTTGCTTATCAATTCGTGGCCATCTTTTAGTGTTACCACTCCGCTCCAATTCGCTCCCAAGCTCACCCGCGCCCAGATGCTGATCCCCACGCCCACCGCCGTCAGAACCAAGCCAAGCCACCAAACCGATGGAGTATCCGGCACCAGCGTCATGTTCAGCCCGTTCCAATTTCCCCCAAACAGCAGCCAGATTCCAAAGAAGAGGGGTATCAGGTGCTGCAGTCTCTCCCAAGAGGTTTCGCGTTGCTTTATCCTTTTGATGCCGAACCACATCACCAGCCACACAACCACAAGCAAATCCCACAGCCAGTTCGCCCATTGCGCAGCCTGATCTGCATTCATGCTCACCCAATTCATCTCCACCCTCCCCTGTTCTACAATCTCACAGATCCTCTCGCTCCGAATAACGAAGCATGCATGCCCCACCAATTTGGTGGTTGCCGTGTGGCATCACGCAGGCCAATAATCGGCATCATGAAGAAACACAAGCCTGCCCCTTTCCACTCCGCGACCTGCGCCATTCATGCCGGTGAACCTCCGCGTCACGGTGTCGACACCCCCGTCTCACCACCGATTGTGCGCTCTTCCACCTTCACGTTTTCCTCCAGTGAAGAGATGAAACGCTGGGCGGAAGGCAAGAGCAAAGCCTATATCTATACGCGTTACGCCAATCCCACGCTGGCCATCGCGGAACGCAAGATTGCCGCTCTCGAAGGCGCCGAAGCCGCCGTAGTCACCGCATCCGGGATGGCGGCCATCTCCCACGCGCTTCTCAGCGTGCTGCGGAATGGCGATGAGCTCATCTCCACCACGCAGGTCTATGGCGGGACATTTCGCTTGATGCGCGACATCTTTCCGCGCATGGGCATCAACGTGCGCCACGCGCAGTCCTCCCTCGAAAACATCGAGTCCCTGGTCACACCGAAAAGCAAGTGTCTTTATATCGAAACGCCCACAAATCCCACCTTGCAAGTCGTCGATCTCCGCAAAGCCGCCGCTTTCGCCAGGAAGCACAAGCTCGTCAGCATCATTGACAGCACTTTTGCCACCCCTCTTCTCCAGAAACCCCTCACCCTGGGTTTCGAGATGGTCTTGCACAGCGTTACCAAGTATCTCGCCGGCCATTCCGACCTGCTTGGCGGCGTTGTGGCGGGAAACGCCGAACGCATCGGAGAGGTGCGGCAGATGGTGATCTATCTCGGGGGTTGCATGGATCCGGAGGTGGCGTTCCTGCTCCTCCGGGGGATCAAAACTCTGGGCGTGCGCGTCGAACGCCAGTGTGAAACGGCCATGCGCGTTGCGAAATTCCTGGAAAAACATCCGAAAGTGGAACGCGTGCATTATCCGGGCCTGAAATCGCACCGCGATCACGCGCTCGCGAAGAAGCAGATGCACGGCTTCGGCGGGATGCTGGCGTTTGATTTGAAAGGCGGGTTGCCGGCGGCGCGAAGATTCTGCGACCGGGTGAAGTTATTCCTGCTGGCCGCGAGCCTTGGCGGCGTGGAATCGCTCGTACTGCTTCCGATTTACAGTTCGCACTATCGCATGAGCGAAGCGGAATTGCGCGTTTCCGGAGTCAAGCCAGGCACGGTGCGCGTCTCGATCGGCCTCGAAGATGCCGCCGATCTCATCCAGGATCTGCAGCAGGCGCTGCGCTAGTTTCGATCGCCGCGCCACACTCTCGGCTTCCTTATTTTACCGGTGTTTCCACGGGAACTTCCCAGTCCTGATTTTCCGGAAGCATGGACTTCACAATGTCCTCGAGCTCGTGTGAACTCTGCACATCACCCGGATAATTGTGCGCCGACAGGTCGAAGGTGAATCCATACTTCGCACGCGCCGCTTGCAACTCTTCCTGCAGCCGCAGGGCGACGCGCTTGGCGTTCAACGTGTCGGTTTCGGGCAGCACAATGCCGAAAAAATCCTCGGCGAGATGGTAGATGGAATCCGTGGGGCGCAGCCGCTTGGAGAGGGCTTTCGCCGCGTCACTCAGCGCTGCCTTTTGATCGTTTTGGGAGGCGCGCGCGCCCGGCTTGGCCTTCACCAGCACCAGCGAAAGATTCTTCTGCATGGTCATGGCGCGGCGGAATTCCATTGTTAAGCGATCCCAAAAGTGATTCTGGTCGGGCATGGAATGCAGCAAATCGGTGTTCGCCTGGATCTGCAGTTCGACGTTGCGCTCCAGTTCGGCAAGAAGATGCTGCTTCAGTTTGCCGAAGGTGCGCTGGCGATCGAATAGATACCCGACAAAAAGCAGCGTCAATGCGCAGAAGCCGAAAAAGGCCACGCGCATCGTCCACTTGTTGCCTTCCGGGTGCACAAACACCAGCGGGTACATGAACATAGCCAGGCCGCTGGCGAGCACGAATACAAACACAGCGGACAGAATCGTGAGCTGCAGGCCGCGCCGCTCGAGGCGGTCGAGTTCTTGACGATCAAATGTCGCCATAGTCACACCTGTATGAGGCAACTTCCCCCATGGGAACCCGGAGTTGCCGGAATACACACAGGTTCCGTTTTGCTTCAGTAGATAGCAATAGGAGCGGGGTACTTCTGTGGCTGAAGAGGAAACAGGCTGGGCACCGGTTGCGAAGAGAGGATGACGGCGCGGCGCGGGTTGGGTCTCAGGAGATAGGCCGCCTGCCCAAGTATTGTCAGGCTGTCGTGTGTTAGCATCTAAATTTGCGCTAGGAATTAAGGAAGCGGTTCTGCCTGATTGAGGAGCCTGGCCGAATGTCTGCCACGATGAAAGCGCTGCGCAAGACCCAAGCGGGGAGAGGGCTGCAAATGCAAGGCGTGCCGGTGCCCTCGATTGGCCCCACGGACGTGCTGGTGCGCGTCAAGGCCACCTCGATCTGTGGCACGGACCTGCATATTTACGGGTGGGATCGCTGGTCGCAAGGCCGCATCAAGCCCCCCGTCACCCTGGGCCACGAATTCTGCGGCATAGTCGAACGTGCCGGAGAAGAAGTCACGGCCGTGAAGGCGGGCGATTTCGTGAGCGCGGAGATGCACGTGAACTGCGGCCAATGCCACCAGTGCCGTCTGGGCGAAGCGCACATCTGCCAGAATGTTCGCGTGATCGGAATTGACCAGGACGGCGCGTTCGCGGAATTCGTGAAAATTCCCGCCACCAACATCTGGAAACTCGACCCCGCCATCCCCGAGCACCATGGAGCCATCCTCGATCCGCTGGGCAACGCCGTGCACACGGTGCTGGCGGGAGCGATTGCGGGGCAAACGGCCCTGGTGACCGGTTGTGGTCCCATCGGCTTGATGTCGATTGCCGTGGCCAAGGCCTGCGGCAGTTCCACTGTGTTTGCGACAGAGACGAACGATCATCGCCGCGCCATGGCCAAACAGATGGGTGCCGACGTGATCCTGAATCCCGCGGAGGGAGACGCGGTGAAGAAAATCCTCGAGGCTACGGGCGGCACGGGCGTGGATGTGCTTCTCGAAATGAGCGGAAACCCCACGGCGATCCAGCAGGGGTTCAAAGCCTTGCGCGCGGGCGGCCGTGCCTCTCTATTGGGAATTCCGACGGAGAATGTGCCGCTGGACCTGGTCAATGATGTGATTTTCAAGGGCTCGACCGTGCAGGGTATTTATGGGCGCCGCATGTACCAGACCTGGGTGCAGATGACCGCGTTGCTGAAGGCGGGGCGCGTGAACCTTGATCCTCTTTTTGGAGAGCGCATGGCACTGGAAGAATTTGAGGAAGCCTTCGCAAAATTGCAGAGTGGCTTGGCAGGGAAAATTCTGATGTATCCGAACGGGCTGCCCAAGTAAAAATGAAGGTTCCAACCGAAACCAGACGGAACTCACGGCAGCCGGCAAAATACGAAGCGTGAACCGCATACCAGTCAGTGCAACATCTGCGGGGCACGCAAATCGGGGAGCAATCACATGAGCGAGTTGGGGTCGCAGGCAACGCACGCGAATCCGCTGCAGTATGTCAACGAAACGCTTCAGGAGTTACGCGCGAAAGGGGTGGCGCCGAAACTGCGCGTTCTGGAAGGCGAGCAGAAGCCGTTGTGCGTTTTCGATGGCCGCGAGGTGATTAACCTGGCGTCCAACAATTATCTGGGACTCACTTCCCACAAAGCGCTTCGTAAAGCCTCTTTGGAAGCGGTGAAGAAGCTCGGCGTCGGCGCGGGCGCGGTGCGCACAATCGCTGGCACCATGAAGATTCACATGGAGTTGGAAGAGCAGATCGCCAAGTTCAAGCAGGTGGAAGCCTGCGTGGTGTTCCAGTCGGGGTTCACGGCCAACGCGGGAACCGTCTCGGCCGTCCTTGGAAAAGAAGACCTGATCGTTTCGGATGAGCTGAATCACGCATCCATCATCGATGGCGCGCGCCTCTCCAAAGCCACGATCAAGGTGTTCCAGCACAAGAATATCGAGGATTGCGAGCGCATCCTGAAAGAGACGGCGGGCTGGAACGGCCACAAGCTGATCATCACCGATGGCGTGTTTTCCATGGACGGAGATATCGCGCCGCTGCCGCAGCTTTGCGACCTCGCGGAAAAATACGGTTGCATCATGATGGTGGACGACGCGCATGCCAGCGGCGTGCTGGGGCGCGCCGGGCGCGGCACGGTGGATCACCTCAATTGCCACGGGCGCGTGCACATTCAGGTGGGCACTCTCAGCAAGGCCATCGGATCCATGGGCGGATATGTGTGCGGCTCGCGCGATCTGATTGATTTTCTGTATTTGCGCGCGCGGCCGTTCTTGTTTTCGACCTCGCACCCGCCGGCCACGGCAGCCGCATGTCAGGCCGCATTTTCGCTTTTGGATTCTCCGGAAGGCGAAAAGCTGGTGAAGAAGCTCTGGGCCAACACGAAATTCTTCAAGCGTGAATTGAAGAAGCGCGGCTTCCAATTCAAAACCAGCGAGACGCCGATTATCCCGATTCATGTCGGAGAAGCCGCAAAAGCATATGAATTCTCACGGAAACTGTTTGAAGCAGGCGTTTTCGCTCCGGCCGTGGGCTATCCGACTGTGGCGGAAGGCAAGGCGCGCTTGCGCGCCATTGTTAGTGCCGCGCACAAACGCGAGCAACTGTTGAAGGCAGCGGATACCTTGGCGGAAGTTGGCAAATCGCTGGGAATTGTCAGTTGAAGACGATCAGGTAACGCCAGGCTGCTGCCGCTCGCGTGCGGGAATCTGAGTAGCCGCACGGCAAAACAACTCCTGCTATACTCGCGCGATGCCGCCGAAAAACGAAATCTCGAAGAAACTCTTCCTCGTGGATGCCATGGCGCACATCTACCGGGCCTTCTACGCCCCCATGGTGCGCATGAATGCGCCGAGCGGCATTCCCACCAAAGTGCCGTTCCTCTTCGCGAATATCCTGCGGCGCCTGATCAAGGACTACCAGCCCGAATACCTGGGAATCGTGTTTGACACCAGCAAACCGACCTTTCGCGACAAACTCTTTGAGGCGTACAAGGCGCAGCGGCCGCCCATGCCGGACGAAATGAAAGTGCAACTGCCGTATGTGCGGCGGCTCTGCGAAGCCATGCGCCTGCCCATTCTGGAGCTGGATGGCTACGAAGCCGACGACGTAATCGGCACCATGGCGAAAAAAGGCGTGGGGGAAAAGCTGCAAGTGCTGGTCATCTCCAACGACAAGGACATGATGCAGTTGGTGAGTCCCGGGGTGCGAATCCTGCGCACAGGATCGGGCGGCGCAAAGGCCGATAGCATCGTGGATGAGCAGAAGGTCGAGGAAATCCTGGGTGTGCCGCCCGGGAAAGTCATCGACTTGATGGCCTTGCTCGGCGACACAGTGGACAACATCCCCGGCGCAAAGGGAATTGGCGAAAAAGGCGCCACGGAGCTGATTCAGAAATATGGCAGCGTGGAATGCGCGCTTGATCACGCTGGCGAAGTGACTAACAAGAGGTATCGCGAAGCCCTCCAGCAACAGCGAGAGCAAGTAATGATGAGCAAGCAACTGGCCGCGATCGAGACCGGCGTGCCGCTCGATCTCGACCTTGGGAAGTTGCAGGTGCGTGAACCGGATGCCGTTGCCCTGGCTGTCTTGTACCGCGAGCTCGGATTCAACTCGCTCTTAAGGGAATTGCTAGCCAGCGGTGCCGCTGAACCCGCTGGCGAAGCTGTGCTGGCACCGGACGCGCAGGCAGGTGCGGGCAGTGAGCTGGCAAAAGACTATCTGCAATTCGCGAGTGTGGGAGAATTTCGCGAGTACTTGAAAAAACTGCCGCCGAAACGTTCCCTGGCAGTTTGGCTGAACCTGGAAACCGGCGAGCGCGAAGCGGAAGGATATGGGACGCGCGTCAGCGGAATTGAAGTTTCCTCCAAGCCCGGCGAAGGGCGCGCTGTATGGGTGGACGAAAAAGGCGAAGCGCTCAATGCGTTGGAAACCGCTTTGCGCGACGCCCAGCGCCCCAAAATCGTGCACGATCCGAAGCTCTTTCAACTGCTGACGTCCAAAGCCGAGAATATCGAACATGCCACGCAGATTTACTCGTATCTATTGAGGCCAACCACCTCCAAGCACGATTTTGCCGAAGTCGTGTTCCGGCAATGTAACGTTCCTCTCGGCGGCGGCGCGGGTGAACACGCCGATTATCTGCAGCGCGTCGCACCTGTTCTGCGGGAACAGGTGGATGCCCAGCAACTCACCGAAGTCTACGAAAAGATCGACCTTCCGTTGGCCCCGGTGCTGGCGGAGATGGAACGCATCGGCATTCGTGTCGATCCCATAGCGCTGGAGACGATGTCGAAGTCCATGGAAAAGGAAGTCCGGCGTCTGGAGAAAGAGATTTGGAAACTCGCGGGAAGCGAATTCAACGTGAATTCACCCACGCAACTCGCGGAAATTCTCTTTGACAAGTTGAATCTCCAGCCGCCCACGCGCCGGGGAAAAGGCAAAGTGCGCTCCACCGCAGCCGACATCCTGGAAGAAATGGCTGACCAGCATGAGCTGCCGGGAAAGGTGATCGAGTATCGCGAGATCGCCAAGCTGAAATCCACCTATGTGGATGCTCTGCCAAAGCTGATTCACCCGGCGACGGGCCGCCTGCACACCAGCTTTTCTCAGACCGGCACCGCGACGGGGCGCCTCAGCTCCAGTGACCCCAATCTCCAAAACATCCCGGTGCGCAGCGAACTGGGGCGCGAAATTCGCGCGGCGTTCGTGGCGGAAAAAGGCAAGCTCCTGCTCTCCGCGGACTATTCTCAGATCGAACTGCGCATCATGGCGCACTTTTCCCAGGACCCCGTGTTGTTGCAGGCATTTCGCCACGGCGAGGACATCCACGCCCGCACCGCGCAGGAAGTGTTTGGCGTCGGCCCGCTGGCGCAGACCGCGGAGCACCGCCGCGCCGCAAAAGCCATCAACTTCGGCATCATCTACGGCCTTTCTGCCTTCGGCTTGGCGCAGCAACTGGGAATCGCGCAGAAGGAAGCGGCGCAGTTCATCAACGCCTATTTCACGCGCTATCATGGTATCAAGCAGTACCTCGACAATGTCCTCGTCGAAACGCGCAAGACCAGCGTGGCCAAAACACTTTTCGGCAGAATCCGCCCCATCCCGGAAATCAACGCTCCCCAGATGCAGTTGCGCAATTTCGCGGAGCGCACCGCACTGAATTCGCCGCTGCAGGGAACCGCGGCGGATTTGATCAAGCTGGCCATGATCGCCATCGATGAACGGCTGCGCAAAGAAAAGCTCGGCGCCCGCATGATCCTTCAGGTGCACGACGAACTGTTATTCGAAGCCCCGGCAAAAGAGCGCGAATCCCTGGAAGCCCTGGTCAAGGAAGAGATGGAAGGCGTGCACAAACTTGCCGTGCCCCTGGTAGTAGAAATCGGCGTCGGGCCCAACTGGCGGGATCTGGATTGAATCGGCGCCGAAGCCTCGCAAACTGATCCTTCCCAACCGAGGCAAAGAAACTAGCTCTTCCGCATCACTCGCAACCTTCCCGGAAATAGTCCTCCGGCAGACCTGTTCCGTGGGACAGGAACTCCATACGGCACGCCGCTTGAAGCACCCCACCCGGCGGTAGAATCGCGCGTGCTACGCTGGCCACGCGTGGTTAATGTGGGAGAACTTATGCGGCGAATTCGCGAAATTCTGTTCATTTCCTCACTGGCTGTGTGCATCGCCGGCTGCAGTGGTTTATCGGACGTCAAGAGCGGCGGAGGCGGCGGAGGCGGAGGCCAAGCCACCGGCGTCACGGTCTCACCGGGATCCGCTACAGTGGACCCCTTTACGACGAAAACATTCAGCGCAACTGTTCAGGGAAACCCCAGCAATTCGAACGTGACCTGGCAGGTCAATGGCGTCACTGGTGGAAGTGCCACGACCGGAATTATCTCCACTGCGGGGCTTTATACCGCACCACATGCCATTGCCTCCAGCCTGGTTCCTGCCACCAACGCTCCGATCACCGTAACGGTCACGGCGATCTCTCAGGCCAATGCAGCAGCCACGGGCACTGCCACGGTCACCCTGACAACGCAACAGCAGCAAACGCAGACCGGCGCGATAACCTTAGGGACATCTGGTGGCAATACCAACGACTCGAGTGGGAATTTCTGCTGTTCCGGCACCTTGGGTTCGCTAGTGGTCCGCGGCGGCACCTACTACATCTTGAGCAACAACCATGTCATGGCGCTGAGCGACGGCGGGAACGCAGTCAGCACAGGAAACACTGGTGATGCCATCACGCAGCCCGGATTAATCGAGGTCAACTGTGTGAGTGCCTCGACACGCCCCGTAGCAAACCTTTCTGCTTTCTTCAATCTGCAGACCGGGCCGATCCCCAAGATCGACGCCGCCATTGCACAAGTGGCCAGCGGCGCAGTGGACACTAGCGGCAATATCCTGCTCCTCGGCAGTTCGCTCAACAACGGCGTTCCCAATCCCGGCGCACCCGCCGCGGGTACCGGACTTACTCCTGCCCAGGCGATTGCCGGTCCTCATAACGGCGCGGTCGCAAAGAGCGGCAGAACCACGGGATTAACCTGCTCGACGATCCTGGGCACCAGCGTGGCTTCCAGCGTCGGCTATTACGCTCATTGCGGCGATGCGAACGCAGCTTTCACCGTGAACTATACGGACCTGGTTTCCGTTAGCGGCGGAGATTTCAGCGCCTCTGGCGATTCCGGTTCACTGATCGTGACGCAAGATACGGCTGAAGCCGTGGCACTCCTTTTTGCAGGTTCGGATACAGACAGCGTCGGTAATCCCATCACCGATGTACTCCCCTATTTTGTGGCCGCGGGCAACGCTACGCCGGTGTTCGTCGGCAATAGCACGACTAACCCGACTCACCAGGTGATCGGCTGCACCGTGGCGGCACTGAAGGCAATTACCACCCTCCCGCAGGCGAAGGCCGTGTCTGAATCCATTCAGCAGGCAGGCATGGCGCGCGACCTGCACGCTCCTCAACTCCTCACCATTCCTGCAATCAAAGCCGTAGCTGTGGGAGAGAGCTACGATCAACCCGGCAAGGCCGCTATCCTCCTCTTTGTGGACAATGGCGAATCTCTCGCCAATATTCCCCGGACGCTCGATGGTGTGCGCACGCGGCTCATCGAAGGAAATGAGTGGGCGCATCAGGGGCTCCTGAGCACTGAAGAGACCGCGGACCTGCTAAGCACAGTCGGCCGTCCGCAAATCGTTTACCCCTTGCAGCCGGGCGAATACCTGCGCGCCAAGACCGTGCATACGGCCCACGTACAGGACCTGCTGAAGCAGCCAGGAATCCTTGGTGTCGGGATTACCTCCAGCGTCGACGCCCCCGGAGAGGCAGCGCTCCTGATTTACGTGACGCACGGAGCCGCACAAGAAAATATCCCGGCGGAGATCGACGGCTTGCGCACTCGCGTTCGCGAAACCAGCCCTTTCACCACCGGACGCCGCGGCAACGAACCTGCCCGGAGTTGCAAGATGCCTGTTGCCAGCAGCCCGCTTGCAAAAACAAAACCCTGACCCCGGTATAACAGTTCTCACAAATTGTCGTCCCATTCGGAGTGACGTTGCCGTCACATTTCCCTGTGGACCTTTCTTTGTGCGCAGCGCGGTTGTAGAATCGCCGTAGATGGTGTCGAACTTGCTCCCTCGGCACTTCCCAATCAGGGGGTCTATATGCGGCGAAATACGATTTTGTTCGGTACAGCTCTGCTTCTAGGCTTGGGCGTCGGATTCGCGCAACAGAAAGACACCACGCAAGCACCCGAAGCGGCCCCACCACCCATTTCCGCGGATGACGCAGCGAAAAAGAATCCCGTGAAACCTACACCGGAAGGCCTCGCGGAAGCCAAGAAGCTCTATGGCTATCACTGCGCGATGTGCCATGGAAAGGACGGAGACGGCAAGGGCGAACTGGCCGGATCGATGAACCTGAAATTGAACGATTGGCACGATTCCAGCACCATCGCGAAATTCACCGACGGTGAGTTGTTCTATATCATCACCAACGGCCGTGGAAAAATGGTGGGCGGTGAAGGCGACCGCACCAAGGAACAGATTCGCTGGAATTTGGTGAATCTGGTGCGCTCGTTCGGCAAGAAGACCGACCAGTAGCACGCCTGCCGAGAAACCACCGCAGCAAAATGGCTTACGGGCGCTCCCAGAAGTTCGGGGCGCCTTCTTTTTTGTATGGCCGCAGGGCGTGGTAGGCTTCTGAGGCAGATGGAATACTAAGGAGGAAGCCATGGCGCACGCAGCAAAATTTCTGGCACTGGTCAACGAAGCGAAAAAGCATGTGAAGGAAACGAATGTGGCCGACGTAAAGCGGCGCATGGACGCCGGCGAAAAGTTCATTCTGGTGGACGTGCGAGAGGAAAGCGAATGGGCCCGCGGGCACTTGCCGGGTGCCGTGCACCTGGGAAAAGGCATCATCGAGCGCGATATCGAGCAGCGCGTGCCGGACACCAACGCAAAGCTGATTCTCTATTGCGGTGGAGGCTTCCGGTCAGCACTCACTGCCGAAAACCTGCAAGAAATGGGCTATACCAACGTGGAATCGATGGACGGCGGGTGGAAAGGCTGGCTGGACGCGGGCCTTCCCACAGAGAAGGACTGAAACTCGATTCTCGATTGATGAATGGTGGAGTTGGCCGGCCGCCTGGCCGTGTCACCTGTTTGACTTCAGGCTCCGTGAGTCCTCGAGGAAACTCTCCACTTCTGCACTGGTTGGCATCGACGGCTGCGCCCCGGACCGCGTAACCGATATGGCGGCGACGGCTGACGCCCACGATGCGCTGCTGAGGGCATCCTGCCCGTTCAACAAAGCGACGGCGAATGCACCATTAAACGCATCGCCTGCGGCCGTGGTATCGATAGCGCGCACGCTGTAGGCCGGCAATAGCTGCCGGGTTCCGTCCATAAGTGCGACGTAGCAGCCCCGTTTTCCGAGCTTGAGGATGACATTTCGGCTACCTAGTGCGAGCAGGGTGTTCGCCGCCTCCTCGACCCCCGCCTCAGAGAGCTCTCCCGGTGGGCGCCTCAGAAGTGAGCAGGCCTCCGTCTCGTTCGGCGTCAGCCAATCGACACTCTTCAGGAGTGACGCCGACAGCGGACGTGCAGGCGCGGGATCCAACACCAGAGGGATTCCTTCTCGAATGGCAATTGCCGCCAGATACTCCACGGTCTCAATCGGGATCTCCAGTTGGGTAAGCAACATGCCGGCGCTGCGGAGAAGCCCAATGTGCGCTTCGAGATCCGCCGGAGAAAGTTGCGCATTCGCACCAGCGACGACCGTGATCGCGTTCTCTCCCTTTTCATCCGTGGTAATCAGGGCGACGCCCGACGACCCAGGAACCATCTCGATTCCGTCGGTGTTTACCCTTGATTCTTCGAGGCTCTCTCGCAGCTGTGCGCCGAAAACATCAGTTCCGAGCTTTCCAATCATGCTGACGGAGGCACCGAGACGCGCAGCCGCTACCGCCTGGTTCGCGCCCTTACCGCCGGGGAATGTCTGGAAGCTGACCCCCGCAACCGTTTCACCAGCAATCGGAATTCGCGGTGTGGTGGCTACCAGGTCGAGATTGATGCTGCCCACGACTACGATTCGCTTCGCCATAGAGAATTCCAGTTTCCGTACTTCCCTTCGCGGCGCTTGCTGCGGTTTACGGCAATGGGCTCGGCGCGGTCACCTCGGGAAAACGGGCGCCACGGCGACGGCGCCCAAATCGACGAGGAAGATAGTAAACATCAGTGGTATCAGCTTTCGCCCATTCGGACGTGCACCGGCAAACTCGCAGGCGCGAGCGGGGGTGATCGCTCGCGCCTGCCCTGCTAGGTCTAGAACACAAACTTCATGTTCAACTGCATGCGGCGGCCCGGACGAGCTCCGGTGATCCACCCGAACTCGCTTTGCGCGTTGACTTGGCGGTCGTCGTAGGTGTCGATACTTGACCATTGCGTGTGATTGAAGGCGTTAAACGCATCCGCGCGGAACACCAACTCACGGCCTTCGCCGAACAATGCAAAGGATTTTTGCAGTCCCATATCCCAGTTGTTGATTCCCGGCTGCCGCAGGTTGTTCCGGCCTTCGTTACCCCGACTCACCGCAAAGTTCGTGATGCCTTGTGCGAGTAAAGTCGGATCGGTGCTGGCAGCGGGCTCCGTGTAGCAGCTAGTGTTGAAATAGTGGGTGAAGGTTCTGCTCCCACCCGAAAGATTGCCGTTGCAGGTTTGGATTGGAACATCGCCCATGTAGTCGTAAGAACTGGTCTGGCCGTTCCAGACTGTTGTTGGCGCGCCTGATTCGAAGGTGACGATCGAATTGATCTGCCATCCTCCGATGGTCTCGCGTACCAGGCGATTCCCATATTTACTTCCCGGCAACTGATACGTGATACCAGCAACGAAGCGGTTTGTATGGTTCGCATCGGAGGGGCCATAACTCCATTCGGGGTGCCACTGGCCGCCGAGCGCGTGGGTGCCACTTTCACCATTCGAGCCGAAGAAGTTATCCATTTGCTTGGACCAACTGTAGGAAACCTGGCTCGTCAGGCCATGCCAGCCGCGGGTTTTCAATTCGGCATTCAAGGCGTGGTAGTTGTTGCTGCGATTCGTGCGAACCGTATTGATGGCCCCCCAGCGATCGGGTACCACTGCCGTGAGCGGACGTGCCGCATAGAAGGCGTCGCTGTTCAGGTACACGCCTTCTGGCGGGAGGTTCAAATCATACTGAATCGGGAGATGCGTGCCCTTGGAACCCACATAGCCGAGTGTCGCCACCACGGCTTTCCCGAGTTCGCGCTGGATATCCAGGCTCCAACGCTGCATATAAGTTGTCTGCCAGGTCCCCTGATCCGTGGTTGCGGTGTCGCAGCGGTAGCACAGCGTGCCTGCGTTGGTGCCCAGCGGAAGCGGCCAGTTGCCCCGATCGACTGTAATGGCCGCAGGCCATGTGTCAGCCAGGGTGTAGTAGGTCATCGCGGGATCAGCCACCATACTGGGGGAATTGTAAGATGATCCGCCGTAACCCGGCGAGTTCCAGAACATCTGGTCGAGGAATTTAAAGCGGCCCGATTCGTAGAAGATGCCGTAACCACTGCGGATCACGGTCTTGTCCGTCAAACGATAGGCGAGCCCAATGCGCGGTGCGAGATCCTTCTTGTCCGGGGAAAAGGGTTTAGCTTTTGTCCCTGGAGTCAGCCCTGGCATGACCATGCGCCATCCCGCATAGGTCTGATCAAGCACGCCCCAGTAATTGTTCACGCCATAAGCGGGGATAGGCAGGTCGTAACGCAGACCAACGTCCACCGTTAGTTTGTGAGTGGCATTCCACGAGTCATTGACGTACGCGCTATACTCAGGCATACCGAAATACAGGCTGGCATCACCGCTGGATACCGGCGTGCGCTGGCCCATCCAGCCCACAAAGCCAGTTTCAAACTCGGCGATCTTATTGAAACCGGAACCATCCCCAATGTTGGGCCCTTTGCTTGTATAGTTTGTCTCGTTATAGTTTATGTCGATGCCAATATTTACTTGGCGAACGACGTCATTGTCGCGCTCGTAACGCCGCGCCATGTAGAAGCCGAATTTCAGGGTGTGCCGCCCAATGATCTTCGCAACGTTATCCGACAACTGGAAGATAGGCACATATTGGTACCAATACTCCGTGGCTCCGAGGCTCAGCCCATTTCCAAAGTCGCCGTAGTTTCCGAGGTTCACGCTGAAAGTCGCGTCATTGCTTATGTTGAACAGGCTCTTGTCATACGACGTAAACCCAGCCATGTTCGTGGACGTGTTCTGGAAGAGGCCCTGGATCCAGGTGGCATTGGCAAACGCATTGGCTTGCGAAGGGTCGCCACTATAGTTGTATCCCCTCGTCCAGCTGATATTGAACTCGTTGTTAAACGTGGGCGTAAAGGTATGCACGTAGTGGCCCTGGTAGGTATTCACGCGGTGGAAGGGACCATTGCCCATGGACACATCCGGAACCAGGCCACC
>Ga0209039_10000954_pt1 | contig 28110 bp, 13 predicted proteins | sample BogFormECP12_OM1_FD_188238 | JGI IMG/M metagenome (GOLD analysis project Ga0209039, IMG submission 188238) | Bog forest soil microbial communities from Calvert Island, British Columbia, Canada - ECP12_OM1 (SPAdes) (version 2) | ecosystem: Environmental > Aquatic > Freshwater > Wetlands > Bog ... | reverse complement strand
CGGGGTCGCGCCGGCCGAGGTACCGGATTGGCCCCCTGCCCCCGCCCCTTACCCTTGCCGTGGCCCTGAGGAGCTCACCGACCTCCCGCTGTTCGCTGCCGCGGCGAAGCGGCTGACGCCTCAGACCGCGCCCCTGGCCCCCCGCTTTCGCGGGGGTGACGAAAAGAGCGGGGGTGACGAAAAGAGCGGGGGTGACGAAAAGAGCGGGGGTGACGACGACAAGCGGGCGAGGCGGCTGCGGCTGGTCGGCGAAGCGTTGCGGCCGGCGGCGACCAGCGACGCGTGGCTCCGCTTGGCGCCGCAGGCGGCCGACACCTTCGACGGGGTCAGCCGCTTCGATTGCGCGAGCGCCCAGCAGGAGGCGGTGACGATCGCGCTCTTGCTGCGCCGCAAGCTCGAGACGCCGGGGGCGACCGCGGCGCTCGTGACCCCCGACCGCGAGCTCGCCCGCCGGGTTGCCGTCGAGCTGCGACGCTGGGGGATCGAGATCGACGATTCGGCTGGCCTGCCATTGAACCGCACGCCGCCCGGCGGCTTTCTGCGTCTGGTGCTCGAGCTCGCCGAAAGCCGGCTCGCCCCGGTGCCATTGCTCGCCGCGCTGAAGCACCCGCTCGCCGCCGGCGGGCTCGATCCCGCCGTCTTTCGCCGCCTGGCGCGCCGGCTCGAGAGGGCGATCCTCGGGCCCCGCCCGGCGCCGGGCTTTGCCGGTCTCAGAGCCGCACTACGCGACGAAGACACCGGGTTGCGCCGCTTTGTCGACCGGCTGGAAGCTTGCCTCGGCCGGCTGCCCGACCTGCTCGAGGCGGGTGCGGTGCCGCTCGCCCGCCTCGTGATACCCCATATCGAGGCTGCCGAGCGGCTCGCGGCGAGTGCCAGCGAGGCTGGCAGCAAGCGGCTCTGGGCCGGAGAGGCGGGTGAGAGCGCCGCGCGCTTCTGCCACGAGCTGATCGATGCCGCGCGCGACTTCCCGCCGCTATCCGGCCACGATTATCCGGCACTGTTCGAAGCGCTCGCCGCCGGAATGGTCGTCCGCCCGGCCTTCGGTCGCCACCCTCGGCTGGCGATCTGGGGCCTCGTCGAGGCGCGCCTGCAGCAGGCCGACCTGCTCGTCCTCGGCGGGCTCAACGAAGGCAGCTGGCCGGGTTCGGCCGAACACGACCCGTGGATGTCGCGGCCGATGCGGCGCGAGTTCCGCATCGCCGTCCCCGAACGCTCGGTCGGCATCGCCGCGCATGATTTTGTCCAGGCCTTCGGTGCGCCGGAGGTGGCGCTGACCCGTGCCGCGCGGCAGGAGGGCGTGCCGACCGTGCCGTCGCGCTGGCTGCTGCGGCTCGATACGGTATTGCGCGCTGCGGGCCTCGATCATGCGCTCGGGTCGGACGAGACCGTCAAGGCCGCCGCCGAGCAGATCGACGAGCCGGAACATTACCGGCCATTGCCGCCGGCCACGCCCCGGCCGCCGCTCGCCGCGCGCCCGCGCCGGCTCTCGGTGACGCAGATCGAGATCTGGCTGCGCGACCCCTATGCGATCTACGCCCGTCACATCCTCGAGCTCAAGCCGCTGGACGAGCTCGACGCCGATCCGGGCCGCGCCGATCTCGGCATCGCGATCCACGATGCACTCGACGAATTCGTCCACCGATATCCTCGGGAATTGCCGGCCGCGGCCGAGGTGGAATTGCTGGAGATCGGCCGCGCGCATTTCGGACCGATCCTGTCGCGGCCCGGCGCTTGGGCCTTCTGGTGGCCGCGCTTCGAACGTATCGCTCGCTGGCTCGTCGGCGAGGAGCGGGTGCACCGGTCCCTCGTCGAAGAGAGCCTGAGCGAGTGCGAGGGCAGCCTGACCTTGCCCGCACACGGTGGGCCATTCACCCTGACCGCCAAGGCCGACCGCATCGACCGCCTCGCGGCCGGAGGTTTTTTGCTGGTCGACTACAAGACCGGCTCGCTCCCCTTGAAAAAGGAGATTAGCGCGGGGTTCGCACCGCAGCTCCCGCTCGAAGGCGCGATCCTGCGGGACGGCAGCTTCGCCTCGGCTGCCGGCGTCCCGGCGGCGCTCGAATATTGGCGGCTGAGCGGCGGGGTTCCGGTCGGTGAGCGCCGGCCGATCGGCGGCGACGATCCCAACAAGCTGATCCAATCGGTGCTCGACCGGGTCAGAGCGCTGATCGATCGCTTCGACGACCCTGAGACACCCTATCTCCCCGAGCCGGTGCCGCGATGGGCGCCGCGCTTTTCCGACTACCGCCACCTCGAGCGGGTCGCCGCGAGAGAGGACGAGGAATGACCCCGTTCTCAGGTCATCCCGGGGCAGGAGCGTGTGAAAGAATTGGCCCCGCACCCAGCCACCTCGCCCCGCTTGCGGGGAGAGGTCGCAATCCGCGCGTCTGGGCGCGGATGCCGGGTGAGGGGCAACGGCGCGACCCCAATTGCGGAACCTTGTGCTACCTCCAAGAGGCCCCTCACCCCAACCCTCTCCCCGCAAGCGGGGCGAGGGAGAACCCTGCGGCTCTGATCCAGCCAACGCCCGACGAAATGGGCCGCGCCTGCCCGCCAGGAGCGAACCTGAGATGATCGGCGCGACGGAAGCGCACGCGGCGCAGCGCCGGGCGATCGCGCCCGGAGTCTCGGCCTGGGTCTCGGCTTCGGCCGGCACCGGCAAGACCAAGGTGCTGACCGACCGGCTGCTCGGGCTGATGCTGGAAGGCAGCGATCCGGCGCGCGTGTTGTGCCTGACCTTCACTCGCGCGGCTGCCGCGGAGATGGCTAACCGGCTCAACGAGCGGCTCGCCCGTTGGATGACCTTGCCATATGACGCATTTTTCGAGGAGCTTCGCGAGCTGACCGGGCGAGATCCGGACGACGCGATGATGACGCAGGCGCGACAGCTCTTCGCCCGCGTGCTCGACACCCCGGGCGGCGTCAAGATCGCCACGATCCACGCCTTCTGCCAGGCATTGCTGCGCCGCTTCCCTTTGGAGGCCGATGTCTCGCCCGAATTTGCCGTACTCGACGAGCGCGGCGCCGCCGAGGCGCTGCAGGAGGCCGCCGCAAGCGTGATCGTCACCGCCAGAGATGCCGGCAACCGGAGCGAACTCGCCGAGGCGCTCGCAGTAGTCGCGGGTCATGTCGGCGAGGACCGCTTCGGCATGCTGATGACGGCACTCGCCGGCGAGCGCGGCAAGCTCCGCCGCGCAATCGCAGGCGGCCACGCGGCATTGCGCGACAGGCTGTGTTCGGCGCTCTTCCTGCCTCCCGGGACCACTCCGGAGGACCTCGCCGCCGCCTTTTGCGCCGAGGGTGCGGGCGACGAAAGCGCGCTGCGCGCTGCGGCGGCAGCACTCGCCGCCGGGTCGGTCACGGATCGCGTGCGCGGCGCGACCCTCGTCGCCTGGTGCGGGGAGCCGCAGCAGCGACCCCAGATGCTCGAAACCTATGCGGGGGCCTTTCTGACGGATGAGGGGGAGATCCGCAAAATCCTGATAACCCGGGGTGCGGCCTCGACGGCCGGCTGCGATGTCTGCGCCGTCCTCATGGCCGAGGCGGAGCGGGTGAGAAAATTCCGCGAGGCCCGGGCTGCGGCGGTGCTGGTCGAGGCGACCTGCGCGCTGACCCGGCTCGGCGACGCGCTGATCCAGGCCTATGACGAGCGCAAGCGAGCGCAGGGGGCGCTCGATTACGAGGATCTCGTGGTGAAGGCGCTCGACCTGCTGCGCCGCCCCGGGGTGGCGCCCTGGGTGTTGTACAAGCTCGACGGCGGACTCGACCACATCCTGCTCGACGAGGCGCAAGACACCAACCCCGAACAGTGGGGGATCGTGGCGGCACTCGCCGAGGAATTCTTTGCCGGTGACAGCGCGCGAGAGCCGACGCGCACGATCTTTGCCGTCGGCGACGCCAAGCAGTCGATCTACAGCTTCCAGCGGGCCGATCCGCACGCCTTTCTGCAGATGCGCCGGCATTTCGCGGCGCGCATCGCCGCCGCCCAGCAAGAGTGGCGGGTGGTGCCGCTGGAGATCTCGTTCCGCTCGACCGAGCCGGTATTGCAGGCGATCGATGCGATCTTCCGGCACGAGGCCGCGCATGACGGGGTGACGCTCGACGGCAGCGCAATCCGGCATGTGGCCGCCCGTGCGGGGCAGGCGGGACTCGTCGAGCTGTGGCCGCCGGTGGTGCCGCAACCCGACGAGGACGCCGATCCCGCGGCGTTACCGGTGACCCCCCGCCGCATTGCCGAGCCTTATGCCCGTCTCGCCGACACGATCGCCGCGACGATCAGGGGCTGGCTCGACCACGGCGAGACCTTGGAGGCCCGCGGTCGCCCGATCCGGCCGGGTGACGTCATGGTGCTGGTACGGCGGCGCAACGCGTTTGTCAGCGAATTGTTGCGCGCGCTCAAGCAGCGCAACGTGCCGGTCGCCGGGGCCGATCGCCTGATCCTGACCGAGCAGCTCGCGGTGCAGGACTTGGTGGCGCTCGGTCGGTTCTTGCTGTTCCCCGATGACGATTTGACGCTGGCTTGCGTGCTGAAGGGCCCGCTCTTCGCGCTCGACGAAGAGACGTTGTTCGATCTCGCTTATGGGCGCGGCACAGAGCATCTGTGGGACCGGTTGCGCAGCCGCGCGGAGACAAATGCGGCATTGCGTCAGGCGGCGGAATTACTCTCCGCCCTGCTCGCCCGCGCCGATTTCGTCCCGCCTTACGAGCTCTACGCCGAGATCCTCGGCGCCGGAGGTGGGCGGCGCGCCTGGCTCGAGCGCCTCGGACCCGAGGCGGACGACCCGGTCGAGGAATTCCTTGCGCTGACCCTCGCCTATGAGCGCGAGCACGTGCCGTCGCTGCAGGGCTTCCTGCGCTGGCTCGCCGCCGGCGACACCGAGGTCAAGCGCGATTTCGGCGCGCGCCCGCGCGACGAGGTCCGCATCCTGACCGTGCACGGCGCCAAGGGGCTCGAAGCCCCCGTTGTCTTTCTCCCCGATACGATGCAGCTGCCGAGACCCCCGGAACCACTGTTGTGGACCGAGCGCCACGAGATGCCGTTGTGGCGCCCGCGCGCCGAGTTCACCGTCCCGGTCTATACCTCAGAGCGGGAAGCCGTGCGCCGGCGCGAGCTGCAGGAATATCGGCGGCTGCTCTATGTCGGCCTGAGCCGGGCGCAGGACCGGCTTTATATCTGCGGCTGGCAGACGCGAATCGCACCGAAGGAAATTTGCTGGCATGCGCTCTGCCGTGCCGGTCTCGACGGGATCGCCACCCCGTTCGCCTTCGATGCGACGGCGCTGATCGGACGCGACGGGTGGTCGGGTGAAGGATTGCGGCTCGCCGGCACGCAGATTGCTCCGCCCGTTTTGGAACTCCCGGCCAAGATCGCACGTCCAGGGCTGCCTCTGCCGCAGTGGGCCAGAGAGCCGCCGCCTGCCGAGCCCGACCCGCCGAAGCCGCTTTTCCCGTCGCGCCCCAGCGAGGGCGAGCCCCCGGCCTCCTCGCCGCTCGGGACGGGCGGACGTGACCGCTTCAAGCGGGGGCTGCTCGTCCATCGGCTGCTGCAGAGCCTGCCCGAGCTGCCGGCCGGGGAGCGCGATGATATGGCGCGCCGGTTTCTCGCGTTGCCGGCGCATGGGCTCTCGACCGAGGAGCAGGACGAGATCCGACGCGAGACCCTTGCGGTGCTCGGTCACCCCGATTTCGCCGCGATCTTCGGGCCGGGCTCACAGGCCGAAGTGGCGCTGGTCGGCCTGGTCGAAGGCCGTGCATTGTCAGGGCAGATCGATCGCCTGGTGGTCGAGGAAGACCGCGTGCTGGTCGTCGATTTCAAGACGTTGCGCCCGGCGCCGGCCACCGAGGCGGAGGTCGCGCCGATTTATCTGCGCCAGCTTACCCTCTACCGGGCCGCACTCGGCCGGATCTATCCCGAGCGTCAGATCCGCTGTGCGCTGCTCTGGACCGAAGGCCCGCGTTTGATGCCGATCAGCCCCGAGCGCCTCGCAGGGTACCCGCCTTGACGCCGCTTTTTCGGCTCCCTTAATCTCTGCGACGAATCAACGCAAGGATGACCCGATGAAGCCGAACGCCGTCACCGACAGCACTTTCGACGCCGCGGTCCTCCGCGCGAGCGAGCCCGTGCTCGTCGATTTTTGGGCAGAATGGTGTGGCCCCTGCCGCATGATCGGTCCCTTTCTCGAAGAGCTCGCGACCGACATGGCGGGCAAGCTGACCGTAGCCAAAGTCAACATCGACGAGAACCCGCAGACCCCGATGAAATACGGGGTGCGCGGGATTCCGACGATGATCCTGTTCAAAGACGGGCAGGTCGCCGCGACCAAGATCGGCGCGCTGCCCAAGAGCAAGCTCTACGAGTGGGTCGAATCGGTGCTGTAGAGCCCGACGACAGAGGTCGCCGCAACGCTAGGTCGAGGTTGCCCGTCAGATCGCCGAAAGGCGGGCTCAAGCCCGCCATACCGGGAGTAGTTTCTGGAGCACGGAGCCGTCGCCGTTCAATCCGGCGGTGGAAATTGCGCGATCCAATGCCGGGCGATGTCCTCGCGGCGGCAAACCCAGACGTGGCCGTGGGCGAGAATGTGCTCGATGAAGCGGATCAGCGCCTTGGCCCGGCCTGGGTGGCCGGTCAGGCGCATGTGCAAGCCGACCGACATCATCCGTGGCCGTTCGGCGCCCTCCTCATAAAGGAGGTCGAAGCTGTCGCGCAGAAAGGCGAAGAAGTCCTCTCCTGAGGCGAAAACGCCGCGGCCGAACTTCGAATCGTTGGTGGTCAGCGAATAGGGCACGACGAGGTGCGGCTTGTCGCCCACCTGCACCCAATAAGGCAGCTCGTCGTTGTAGGTGTCGCTGTCATAGAGAAAGCCGCCGTGCTCGACCAGAAGCCGGCGGGTGTTTTCCGATGGCGCATAACGGCAATACCAGCCGGCAGGGCTCTTGCCGGTGGTCTGGCGGATCAGGTCGGCGGCCGCGGCGATCTGCCGTCGCTCCTCGCCTTCGGCGAGCCCGGGATGGTTGGTCCAGCGATAGCCGTGGCTGCAGATATCCCAGTCGCTGGCAGCGATTGCGGCCGCCGCCGGAGGGTTCGCCTCGAACGCCCGAGCGCAGCCGAAAATCGTCACCGGCAGCCGGAAGCGCGTGAAGATCCGATGGAGGCGCCAGAAGCCGACCCTGGCACCGTATTCGAACATGCTCTCGGCACCGAGGTCGCGCCCTCTGACCCCGAGATCGCTGCCGAGCATCTCGGTCAGCCCGCCCTCCGACACGCCGTCGCCGGCCGGATAGGAGAGTTCCGAACCTTCCTCGAAATTGATCACGAAATTGACGGCGATGCGGGCGTCGCCGGGCCATCGGGCATGGGGCGGCTCGGCGCCGTAGCCGACGAAGTCGCGGGTCATGGCTTTCCTCCAAGCGGATCGGGATACCAGCCGCGGCGTAAGATATTCTCGATCGTATAGGGGCACTCGGAGGGCAGATCGTCGGCCGCTTGCATCTCGCCATGACTGCGCAGCCCGAGTTCTGCGCGGTCCCGGCCATCTTCGTAGAGTTTCGGGAGCATGGTCTCGGCATCCTGGCGCAATGTCGCCGAAATTTTATCGCCTAACGCGGCGCGCGCCTCGACGATCGATGCCATCCAGTCGAAGCGCGGCTGCTGAGCCCGCGAATAAGCGAGCTTCAAAAGATGTTCGATGATGCGCCGGATTTGGCTGCGCACCGCGTCGCGGTCGCTCCTCCCCAAAGCCTCGATCTCCTCGGCGACGTTCTCGCGATCGAAACGGTTGTCGGCGACCGCCATCGTGCGCAGCACCATCGCCTGATGTTGCGTCCAGGCAAAGAAGTCGTCGTCGTAGCGCGGTCCATCCGGCATCGTCGTCACCGACTTGAGACTGACCACAGGATAACCCAGTATCGTTCTGGACGGGAGAGGCGGTGCAGCTCAGTCGGCCAGCGTCGGCTCGGCCTCCTGCCGCGTGGCGCGGCGGGTGATCAGCGCGACCGGTGCCGACAGCAGGAGCAGCAGGCCGCCGAGAATGACGAAGCTCTCGCCGGCTCCCCAACGATCGGCAATCGCACCCATCGCCGGCGGGATTACGATCGCCGCCAACCGGTTCATCGTCTGCCGCAACCCGACAACCGACCCCTGCCGGTAACGTCCGACGGCTTTGGCCTGCACCGAGAACATCACCGGCTGGACAACGCCTTGCAGCCAGCCGCGCGCCGCCTGTGCCAGGAGCAGCAACAGAAAGATGCCGCCGAGGAACGGGGTCACGCAAATCAGCACGATCGACAACACCGTCCCGCTCAGCATCGTGCGTCGCGGGTCGCCGAGCCGCATCGCCCGCCCGGCGAACAGCGAGCCGAAGCCGCTCATGACTTCGATGGCGGCAAACAGCATGCCGATCGATGTGCCGGTGAGCCCGACCCCTTTCAGATAGACCACATAGAGCGAGCTCTGCACGCCATTGGTGGCAGTGCGCAAAAAGATGATGGCCATCGTCGTCGCCACCGCCGGGATCGCCATCAGCGCGAAACAGCGCAGATAGTCGGGCAGCCGGGGCACGACGTCGCGCACGCGGAAGCTCGCGGGCCGGCGCGGGGCCCTCCCGTCAGCCCCTGCGACCTCCGCCTCGGGCGCGCGCAGCAACACGATCGTCAGAACCGCACCCCAGGCGGCGCCTAGCATGTATGCCGGCCACGCCCCGCCCCAATCCCAGGCGACGCCGGAGATCATCGGCGTCAACGTTGTGCCGAAGCGTGCAAAGAAGCTGAACCGGCCGATATATTCGGCCTCGCCTTCGGCCAGCTGCGCGATCAACGTCTGCGAGCCCGACCAGGCAAAATTCAGCGCGGCGCCATTGACGACCTGCAACAACAGCAACGGCCAGAACCACGGCACCAGCGGGAAGACCGGTGCCAATGCCATCGCCGTCCAGACGAAGAACAATGTTACCCGGCGAGTCCCGAACCGGTCCATCAGCACGCCGACATGAATCGACAGGAAGACCGCGAGCAGCGAGCGCCCGCCGACCAGCATGCCGATCTTACCGGCGCTCATGCCGAGCGAGAGGCCGTATAACGGAATCAGGAACGTGTAAAATTCGGTGTAGCCCATCGCGAACAGCCCGGCGATGTAGATCGAGGCCGGCGGACGGGATGGGCCTGATGTCATCTCGGAGGGGATCGATCCGCTGGTCCTATCGGGGTTCGGTGGAGGTCGGATACCAGTCTTCCCGGCAGATCTTGTCGAGCGACCAAGGGCAAGTCGAGGGCAGCAGGTCGGCGGTGTCCGGGCGCGCCGTGCCTCTGGAGCCCGCGCGCGGCTCGTCGCCGTCCCTCCGCGTAGAGCTTTTCGAGATTCGCCTCTGCATCGCGACGAAGCGTCGCCGTCAGCTTATCGGAAAGCATTTCGCGCGCGTCGTCGATCGTCTCCATCCAATCGAAGCGAGGGGGCTCGGCCCGCGAGTAGGCGAGTTTGAGAAAATGCTCGATGATACGCCGGATCTGGCTGCGGACCGCGTCGCGCTCGCTCTTGCCAAAGTCTTCGATCTCCTCGGCGATGTGCTCGCGATCGAAGCGATTATCCGACACGGGCATGGATCGCAGCACCTCGGCCTGGTGCTGCGTCCAGGCGTAAAAATCATCCTCGTAGCGCGGTCCGTCCGACGTCGTCATTGGCTTATCTTAAACGCACGTCATGGCGCGGGCGACCCCAATTGGCGGCAGCTGCAGCGGCGCGCTCGACATCCTCTTCGAGCATCAGTCCTTGCTCGACGAGTTGCCGCGCCGCTGCGGCGATTGCCTCGACATAGGCCTCCGAATTCGGGTAGTACTCGAGGATCGATCGTCGCGGATCGCCCGTCGCTCGCCGTTCTTCGGGCGTCTCGGGCAGCGGGATGTAGCTGCCCGAGAATTCGTGCATGGCGCCGTGGCCAAAATCGCGGGCTCGCAGGTTCCAGCCGCAATAGGTGCCGAGTGGTGCTGCCACCATCGGCGCCCTGACGCCGGCCCTGTCATTGCCGTCCTCATCGACCGCGGGCACCAGAATCGTGTAATCTCCGCCCGGCACGATTTCCGGCGGCTCCTTCAGGATCCCGCCCTCCGCCTCCGGTCCAAAATCCAACAGCGGCAGCGCGTTGGGCGCGCGTGGCGTGGCTACCCCTGGAATTTCCGGGAATTGCCGCTGCCACTCCTCCACAGCGACCAACGTGCCGTCGGCGCGGCGCGGAATGCCGCTCTCGGGGGGTGCGACACCCGCCGTCGCCCACCGGTCCATCGCCTCGATCATGGCGCGGAACAGCATCGAAGTGGCGACAGTATTGAGGTAATTCTGACAAACGCCGCGCTCGGGTTTTTCCGGCATCGGGTCGGCGAAATGTTGCGAACTCGCCCACATGTAGATCCGCACCCCGGCCGGCTGCGGCAGGTCACGGCCCTGCGTGTCGGTGTGGGCGAGCGACCCGCGCCGCTGCCAATATTCGGTCGAGGTCTGCGTGTGGATCACGAGCGGGTCGGTTTCCGAGCGTTTTAGTATGGCATCACGCCGCCCGGTCAGGTGATCCGTCGTTTCGGCATAAGAGAATGGGAAAGTGTCGGCCGGGTTGAAGTGGTCCTCATATTGCTGTCCGCCGGAGACGTCAGCGTTGGCGAAACGATGGTTGAGCCACATCCGCCCGGCCCCTGCGACATGCGGCAAGACGCCGTCGAACACTTTGCGCCCGACGGCGTCGGCATTGAACCCGCGATAGACAAAATCGCGCAGGCACCGCCCGGTCTGCGAACGGCCCCAGGCATACGCCCGTTCGATCGTTCCGCCCCTCTCGCAGAGCGGGTTCCGGCGACGGGCGGTATCTTCCTCGCCGTAGTGCAGAAAGCCGACGAAATCCCGCACCGCGACATGGCCCAACCCTAGCACCAGCGGATCGCGGCCGGTATAGACCAACTCGTAGATCCAGCCCGGCTCGAACCCGCCGGGGATGTGGATATGGCTGTCGGACGGGATCACCGCCTGGACGGCGCCCTGGTTGTCGAGGCCGGAACCGCCTTCGACCCGCGCAAAGCACCAGCGTTCGGGCGGCACCGGTACTCGCTCGTCATAGGGATAGCGCCGCCGCGTCAGACGCGCCTCGCGCGGGTCGAACGATACCGTCGGGTGGCTGCGCACCGTAGCGCGGCCGCTCAGCGGGAACGTCGTAATGCCGAAGCGGTCGGCTATGTACTCGGTTCGGACGAGGCCGGTCAGCGGTCCGCTGCGCTCACGCGCGACCGGCAGGTCGAGCAGCATCCGTCCGTTCCCCGGCAAAAGATCACCCTGCCAGGCCAGCCAAACGAGCGTATAGCCGCGGCGCATCACAAAGCCGTTGCCGGCATGTGCCAGGGTACGCGGGTCGTTGGAGGCCGGAGCGTCGTTGAAGAATTGCAGCATTCGCTTGTTGCCGCGGTTGCCATAGTCGAAAAACAGACGGCGGTTACCGCGTGCCGGGTCGACCGGCTTCAAGATCGAGAAATCGCCAGCGAAATGGACGAAGCCCTCGGGATCGGTTGGCGCCTTGTCGAGATCGGTGACGCCGCGTTGCGCGGGAACGCCGGGGTCGACGGCGAAATGCGCGCGCCCGATGAGCCGTTCGTAAGCTCCGACCGGGCCGAATTCGTGCCCATCGGCGAAGAGAAAACGCTCGTTGATCGACAGTTCTATCCGGTTGGTCATGAAACTCGCCTTCGAAAGAAGCGGGGCCCGCCCGGTCAATACATACTACCGAGACGGCCCGCCAGGTTGTCGCCAACTACAATCAAAAATTGCATCGACGATCAACCGTCGCTACATCTGCAGCAACTCTGCAGCAAAAACTCCCCTTTGGTTGAAATTTTGGCGCGAGCGTCCTGCCCGGCACTGAGTTAAATCCCATAACTCATCGGCACCTCGCGGTCCATCCGGTGGCTTGTTCGGAACCCGCCATGGCCCGGAAGTATGCAATGCGAGTGAGGCAATTTCAGGGTCGTCATGATCGCAACAGGGCTGTCGCTCTTTCGGCGAACTCCCCGGATCGAGATTCCGGCGATCTCACCGGCTGACGAATTTCGCATTGGCGGCCCGGTTTACCCGACATTTCTGTAAGGCCTCGGCCAAGGCAATGCGAGGTCACTTCAAGCAGTGGGCACCTGCAGGATGGTCAGCTCCAGCGCCTGGGCGCGCGGGACCATCGTGTCGATTGCGGCACCATTCGTCGTCGCGGCGGGCGTTCCCGCCGACCGGGCTCGTCCCGCACAGGGTCGGGGTGCCGAGCGCCGCAGTGAACCTGTTGTCGGCCGAGCCGCGTGTCGCCTCGCCCGAGACCTAGAGGCCGAGACTGACGGCCGAGCGGCCGTAGAGTTCGAGGAGTGCGCGGCCCGCCTAGTCCTATGCGAGCGGTCAGCGGCATGATTGCCATGATCGTATCGGCGATCATCGTCGATTCGCCGCGGGCTCATGCGCCGGGTGGTCCGCTCGGCGGCGTATCGGCCATTTCTATGCGGTGCGGAAGATGACGAGCCCCACCCTCGTTCTCTCCCGGACAAAACTATGTAAGCTAGCGGAACTCCTGGTTTTCCCGAGCAAATCAACCGAGCAAACCCGCGCGCAGGGAACTTCCCGCAATCCGCCTTGTTAGGCGCTGGATCGATTAAATCGAGATAGGGATGATCCGCGGGGTAAGTTTGCATAAACCACGGCTATCGCGATGAACGAAGGTCTCCGTATTTACAACCTCTTTCCGACGTTGGCGGGAACCATTCGGGACTGGATCACGCATCTTCCGCGAATCGCGGGGATGGGATTCAATGCTGTCTATATCAATCCCTTTCACTATCCGGGATTTTCCGGGAGCTTGTATGCCGTCAAGGATTACTACCGACTGAACCCGCGATTTCGCGGCGGAGAGGCGGCTGACGACGACGCATTGCTCGCCGGGTTTACCGCTGCCGCGCACGCGCACGGCCTACGCGTTATCATGGATCTCGTCGTCAATCACACCTCGAGGGACAGCGAACTCGTCGCCAGCCGGCCGTATTGGTTTGCCCGCGACAGCCGTGGCGAGCTGGTCTCTCCTTATGCCATCGATCCCACCGACGCCCGGCGCAAGACTGTCTGGGGCGATCTTGCAGAGCTCGATTACCAAGCACCGCAGCAAGGTCAGATAATCGCCTATTTTCAAGAGCTGGTGCGCCACTATATCGGTCTCGGCTTTGATGGTTTCCGTTGTGATGCCGCCTACAAGGTGCCGGCGAAGGTCTGGAGCGGTCTGACTGACGCGGCCAAAACGGCGGCTCCGAGCGCCATCTTCTGCGCAGAAACCGTAGGCGCGCCATATGACGCTGTGCTCGCCCTCGGTGAGGCCGGCTTCGACTATTTGTTCAACAGCGTCAAATGGTGGGATTTTGAGAGCCCGTGGCTGCTCGAGCAATACGAGGCGTTTCGCCACATCGCGCCGTCGATCGGCTTTCCCGAAAGCCATGATACTGACCGGCTGGTGACCGAACTCCTCGCCGCCGGCGTTCCCGAGACCGAGATTGAGCCGCGTTACCGGAAGGCCTACGCGTTTGCCGCGGCGTATTCGACCGGAGTGTTGATGCCGATGGGGTTTGAGTATGGGTGGTCTCGCCACCTCGATCCCGTCATCGTTCGCGGCGAGCCTGAGCCCAAGCGCTTCGATCTCAGCGAATTCATCGCCGAGGTCAACGCGATGAAGAAGGCGGTCCCGGCCCTGAACGAGGAGGGTCCGCAGCGGTTGCTGACCGGCCCTGAGGACCCGCTGGTAGTGCTGGAGCGGCAGACCGAGGGCGGGGAGGAGCGCGCGCTCGTGTTGGTCAACACCCACGAGCGTCAATCGCGCGAGATCGAGCTCGAGACTTTTCTCGGACCTTCGAACCCGGGTCTCCGCCTGACGGATTTCTCACCCGGCCACAGCGCAGTCGTCGGATCTCGGCTGGCGGTCGAGCCCCTCGGGGTTCGGGTGTTGCGTGGCACCCTCACCCACCCAGCCCTCCGAGCTGGGTCCCCCCTCTCCCGCACTGCGGGAGAGGGTGCCGAGCGCAGCAAGGCGGGTGAGGGTCTTGCAAGCGGACTTCATCCTTTGTGGCGGCCGGAGGCACGGATTGGCATAGAAAGCGTCTATCCCGAACTCGACGGCGGCCGCTACCCGGTCAAGCGGGTTCTCGGCGACGAGTTCGAGGTCCAGGCCGATGTCATTCGTGACGGGCATGAAAAGTTGCGCGCCGTCGTAAAATTTGCGTTGGCGGGCGAGGGATGGCGCGAAGCGCCACTGGTCTTGTTCGACAACGATCGCTGGGTCGGCCATTTTCGCCTCGATCGGCTCGGGCTGTGGCGTTACACGATCGAGGCGTGGACCGATCAGTTCGAAAGCTGGCGCGACGAATTCGAAAAGAAGCGCCAAGCCGGCCAGAACGTCGAGCTCGAGCTTGCCGAGGGCCGAGCGATCGTCGCGGTGATGTTGCGCCACACGGGGCCTGATGGCACCGCGGGGATTCGCAAGATCCTGCAGAGCTTCGATAGCGGAAATACAGCCCGACGTACCGAGCTGATGCTCTCCGCCGAGCTGCGCGAGCTGATGGGGCGCTGTACGTTGCGCACCGGCGTAGTTCGTTATCCCCGCGAGCTCGAAATCGTTGTCGACCGCCAGGCGGCGCGTTTTGCTGCATGGTACGAAATGTTTCCGCGCAGTCAGGGAACGGTGGCGGGCAAGAGCGCGAGCTTCGACGATTGCATCGCGCGCCTCGCTGCGATCGCGGGACTTGGTTTCGACGTCGTCTACCTCGTGCCCATCCACCCGATTGGTCGCATTAACCGTAAAGGCAAGAACAACAGCACTGTTGCGCAGCCGGATGATCCGGGAAGCCCCTATGCGATCGGTTCCGCGGAAGGCGGGCATCGCGCTGTCAACCCGGAGCTCGGCACGCTTGCGGATTTTCGCCGTTTCGTCAGCGCTGCTGCGGGGCTCGGCATCGAGGTGGCGCTCGACTTCGCGATCCAATGCGCCCCTGACCATCCCTGGGTGCGCGAGCATCCCGAATGGTTCCGTTTCCGGCCCGACGGTACGATCAAATACGCCGAAAACCCACCGAAGCAATACCAGGACATAGTCAATGTCGATTTCTACAACCCCGACCGCGAGGGATTGTGGGAAGAACTGCGCGACACTGTGATGTTTTGGATCGGCCAGGGCGTGCGCACCTTCCGGGTCGACAACCCCCATACCAAACCGCTGCCGTTCTGGGAGTGGCTAATCCGGGAAGTCAAAGTCCGCTGTCCGGAGGCGATCTTTTTGGCAGAAGCCTTCACTCGACCGAAGATCATGCGGGCTCTTGCCAAGGCAGGGTTTAGCCAATCTTACACCTATTTTACTTGGCGGAACAGCAAGACCGAGTTGATCGAATATCTGACCGAACTGACTCGAGGCCCAGAAATAGAATATTTTCGACCGAACTTCTTCACCAATACGCCGGACATTCTGCCGGTCTTCCTGCAGCAAGGGGGCCGGCCGGCGTTTCGCATCCGCCTAATGCTCGCCGCGACATTGTCCGGCGTTTATGGGATCTACAACGGATTCGAACTCTGTGAAAATACACCGGTCCCCGGCCATGAGGAACCGATAACATCTGAGCAACAAGAATTTATCGAGCTTTACGGTAGCGCACCGCCTCCGGTACGCGAGGAATATCTCAATTCGGAAAAGTACGAATACAAGGTGTGGGACTGGGATCGGTCAGGCAACATCACAGAGGACATCAGGATCCTGAACAGGTTCCGGCGCGACAATCCGGCATTGCAGGAATTGCTTAACCTGCGCTTTCTCGACTGTCCAGACCCGAACATTATCGCTTATGCGAAGACCTCGACGGACATGACCAATACCGTGATTGTCGCCGTCAATCTAGATCCGCACGCCGCGCACGAAGGCGATGTCGAACTGCCGCTCGCGGAGTTCGGCTTGGCTGCGGATGCCGAATTTTCGCTCGAGGAGGCGTTCACGCGACGCGTCGTAACCTGGCGCGGCGCTCGGCAGCGCCTCCACCTCGATCCCGAGACAAATCCCGCAATGATTTTCCGCCTGCTACGAGCCGACCCCGTATGACGCCTCCCGATGATGCTCCAGCGCCGCTTTCCCGGAGCGGCGTGCTCACGCAGCCTGCAACTGTGGACCCGCTGTGGTACCGGGACGCGATCATCTATCAACTGCACGTCAAGGCGTTTTTTGATGCCGATGACGACGGGATCGGCGATTTCCAGGGTCTGTGCCGCAAGCTCGATTATCTGCAGGATCTCGGGGTTACTGCCCTGTGGCTGCTGCCGTTCTACCCCTCGCCATTGCGCGACGACGGCTACGACATCGCCGATTACAAGAACATCAACCCTTCTTTCGGGCGGATGGCAGACTTCAAGGCCTTTATCCGCGAGGCGCATCGCCGCAAGCTGCGGGTCATCACCGAGCTGATCATCAACCACACCTCGGATCAGCACCCGTGGTTTCAGCGTGCGCGTCGGGCCAAGCCCAGCTCGCATTTCCGTGACTTCTATGTGTGGAGCGACACGGACCAGAAGTTCCCGGAAACCCGCATCATCTTTGTCGATGCAGAGAAGTCAAACTGGGCGTGGGACCCGCTGGCACAAGCCTATTACTGGCACCGGTTCTATTCACATCAGCCCGATCTCAACTTCGACAATCCAAGAGTGTTCCGGGCCGTCGCCGACGTCATGCGTTTCTGGCTCGATCTCGGGGTCGACGGTATGCGCCTCGATGCAGTGCCCTACCTGATCGAGCGCGAGGGGACGATCAACGAGAACCTGCCCGAAACTCATGAGATACTGAAGCGGCTGCGCCGCGAGCTTGACACGCATTACGCCGACCGCATGCTGCTCGCCGAGGCCAATCAATGGCCGGAGGATGTGCTGCAATATTTCGGGGCGGGCGACGAATGCCACATGGCATTCCACTTTCCGCTGATGCCGCGGATCTACATGGCGGTCTCGACCGAGGATCGGCACCCGATCACCGACATCATGCGGCAAACCCCGGACATCCCGGAAACGTGCCAATGGGCGGTGTTTCTGCGCAACCACGACGAACTGACGCTCGAGATGGTGACCGATCGCGAGCGCGATTACCTCTGGAGCCACTATGCCGCCGATCGCCAGGCGCGATTGAACCTCGGAATCCGCCGCCGGCTCGCGCCGCTGATGGAGAACGACCGCCGCAAGATCGAGCTGCTCAACGTACTTTTGATTTCAATGCCGGGCACGCCGATCTTCTATTACGGCGACGAGATCGGCATGGGAGACAATGTCTTTCTGCGGGATCGCGACGGCGTGCGCACGCCCATGCAGTGGTCGTTCGATCGCAACGGAGGGTTTTCTCGGGCCGACCCGGCGCGCCTTTATCTGCCGCCGATCATGGATCCGGTGTACGGGTTCGAAGCGGTCAATGTCGAGGCGCAGAGCCGCTCTCCTTCTTCACTATTGAACTGGGTAAAGAGGCTGATCGCGGCGCGTCGCTCGCGGCGGGCCTTCGGCCGCGGCTCCCTGCGCTTCCTCTATCCCTCGAACCGAAAGGTCATTGCGTATCTCCGCGCCCTGGGCGACGAGGTCATCCTCTGCGTCGCCAATTTGTCGCGCTCGCCCCAGGCAGTCGAACTCGATCTCTCGGAGTTCCGCGGTCGCCAACCGGTCGAGCTTCTCGGGCGCAGCGTCTTTCCGCGTATCGGCGAATTGCCGTATCTGCTGACCTTGCAAGGGTACAGTTTCTTCTGGTTCGACCTGCTCGTTACCGATCAGGAGGCGGCGAACCTGCAAGTGGCGCCACCCGAGTTCGTCACCCTGGTGATGCCGCATGGCTGGTCGGACCTCTTCCGCCAGCCTAATTTGCCGCAGCTCGAGAACGAGTTGATCCCGGCCTTTCTGCCCCGTCAGCGCTGGTTCGGGGAGAAGGACCAGCGGATCAGAGGGGCGTCGGTGCGAGCACGCGGCGAGATTGTCCGACAAGTCGAGGAGGGATCGGGTTCGGAGTCGTTTTTGGCGGCGGTGGTAGAGGCACAACTCGCCGGTGGCGGCCGTCCGCGCTATTTCCTGCCGCTGGCCGCGATCTGGTCGCCGGCCGAGACCGAGCTGCGGCAAGGGCTGATCCCGATGACCCTCGCCGAGCTGCGCCAGCTGCGCCGGGAAGGCGCTGTCGTCGACGCACTGTCGCAGGAAGGCTTTCCGCTGGCGTTGATCGACGCGATCCGCCGCAGAGCGACGATCCCGCTCGAAGGGGGCGAGATTCGCTGTCGCAAGACGGCGAGTTTCGAGAGCGTGGCGTTTCCGGAGCGCCTTTCGGTTCGGCGCAGCGGCGCGGAACAGTCGAATAGCTCGGTGTTCTTCGAAGAATACGGGATGCTCAAGATCTACCGGCGGCTTCAGCCCGGCCCGCATCCCGAGATCGAGATGTCGAGTTTTCTTGTCGAGCGCGCGGGGTTTGCCAACACCCCGCCGCTGCTGGCGACCCTGGAGCTCGCTCTCGACGGCGAAAACGGTCCGGAGATGCACGCTCTTGGTGTACTTTTTGGCTTCGTCCGCAACCAAGGAGATGGTTGGAACCAAGCACTGAACTACCTGACCCGATATCTCGACGACGCCCTGCTTTCCACCGGGGACGGGCGATCCGATCTGGCCGATCCTGACGTCTTCTTCGTTATGCTGGCGCGCCAGCTCGGGATCCGTACCGCCGAGATGCACCGAGCGCTCGCCGAGCACGCCGGCGATGACCCCGATTTCATCCCCGAACCGATAAGCCCTGAGGACATCGCCGAATGGCGCAACGATCTCGCAGGGGCCACCACCGAAATGCTGTCTCAATTGGAGCGCAGTCGGCCGAGGCTGCCGGCCCCGACCCAGGATCTTGCCGAGCGCCTCCTGGCGCTTCGCGAAGAGCTGTTTGGGCAAATTTGCACGTTGATCCCGGACGAGGTCAGGGCGCAGAAGACCCGCTTTCATGGAGATTTCCACCTCGGTCAAGTCATCGTCGTTCACAACGACTTCTTCATTATCGATTTCGAGGGCGAGCCGGCGCGGCCGCTCGCCGCTCGCCGGCGCAAGACTTCGCCGTTGCGCGATGTCGCCGGAATGATCCGCTCCTTCGATTACGCAGCCGTCGCCGCGGTGCGGCATCTCGCCGAGGCGCGGCCGGCGGCGGAGCCGAGAATCACGGAGCTCGCCGAAGCCTGGCGGCAGCTGGCGGTGGACGGCTTTCGCGCCGCCTACCGCAAGACGATGCGCGGGTGCGCAGCGTATCCGGCGAGCAAGAAGCAGGCGCGCGAGATGACCGCGTTCTTTACGCTCGAAAAGGCCGTCTACGAGGTGTCTTACGATCTGGCGAACAGGCCCGACTGGGTCGACATCCCGCTTAAAGGCATCCTCGGCATTTTGGCCAGAACGAAGGGGCATGAGCGTGCCTCCCGAGGTTGACCCGCAGGTCGAGGCTATTGTCGAGGGGCGTCATAATGATCCTTTCTCCTTCCTCGGCATGCATCAGACTTCCACCGGGATTTGCGTACGCGCGATGCTGCCGGCGGCGCAGGAAATGGCGGTCGTCGATTCTGCGACCGGCAACATCGCGGCCGAAGGCGTCCGGATTCATCGCGACGGCCTCTTTGTTGCGACCTCTGCCGATCGGCGGGAGCCGTTTCGCTACCGGCTGCGCATATCGAGTGGTGCCGTCCAGACCGAATTCGACGACGTCTACCGCTTCTCCCCTGTTCTCGGCGAGCTCGACATCTACCTCCTCGTCGAGGGCAACCATCTTGCCAGCTATCAAAAGCTGGGCGCACATCCGGTCATCCACGAGGGTACCGAGGGGGTCGCCTTCGCATTGTGGGCGCCCAATGCGCGCCGGGTCAGCGTTGTCGGCGACTTCAATGCCTGGGACGGCCGGCGGATGCCGATGCGGCGCCGGGAAGCGAGCGGGTTCTGGGAACTCTTCGTGCCCGGGCTGCGCCCCGGCCGCCTCTACAAGTACGAGATCCTGGGAGCCGACGGCCGACTGCTGCCGCTAAAGGCGGATCCGCACGCCGAGCGATCGGAAAAGCCGCCGGGCACCGCGTCTGTCGTCGCCGACCCGTCTCGGCATATCTGGCACGACGGCGCGTGGATGGCCGAGCGCTGGCGCCGCAATGATCGCGAGTCGCCGATCGCGATTTACGAAGTCCATCTCGGCTCGTGGCGGCGCAATCTCGCTGAACATGGACGTTACTTGACGTATCGCGAGCTCGCCAATCAGCTCGTCCCCTATGTCCAAGATATGGGGTTTACCCATATCGAGATCTTGCCGGTGGCGGAATACCCATTCGACGGATCCTGGGGATACCAGCCAATCTCGCTGTTTGCACCGACCAGCCGGTACGGGGCGCCCGATGACTTCCGCGCCTTAGTCGAGGCCTGTCACGTCGCAGGGCTCGGCTTGCTCCTCGACTGGGTACCCGGACATTTCCCAAACGACCCGCATGGGCTCGGTCGGTTCGACGGAACGGCGCTCTACGAGCATGCCGACCCGCGTCAAGGCATCCACCCCGATTGGAACACGCTCATTTACAATTATGGGCGCCGAGAGGTGGCGAACTTCCTGCTATCGAGTGCGCTCTACTGGCTGCGCGAATTTCATATCGACGGGATCCGGGTCGATGCCGTGGCCTCGATGCTGTATCTCGATTATAGCCGCCGTGAAGGCGAATGGATCCCGAATACCTTCGGCGGACGCGAGAACCTCGAGGCAATCGCGTTTCTGCGGCGGTTGAACGAGCTGGTCTTTGAGGAAGGAACCGGCGCGACCTCTGTAGCCGAGGAGTCGACCGCCTGGCCGATGGTGTCGCGCCCAGTCTATGTTGGCGGGCTCGGCTTTGGCTTTAAATGGAACATGGGATGGATGCACGACACGCTGCACTATATGTCGACCGACCCGATCTACCGAAAGTACCATCATAACGACCTCACCTTTGGTCTTCTTTATGCCTATCATGAGAATTTTATCTTGCCGCTCAGTCACGACGAAATGGTGCACGGCAAGGGATCGCTGATAAACAAGATGGCGGGCGATCGCTGGCAGCGTTTCGCCAATCTGCGCGCCTGTTTGGCTTATATGTGGACCCAACCCGGCAAGAAGCTTTTGTTCATGGGTGCCGAGTTTGCGCAGGAGCGCGAGTGGAACCACGATATAGGGCTCGACTGGCAGCTTCTTGCCGATCCGGCGCACGAAGGAGTGCGACGGCTGGTGCGCGATCTCAACTTTCTGTATCGTAATACACTGGCGCTGCACCGGCTCGACTGCGATCCCGATGGCTTTCGTTGGATCGACGTGGCGAATGCGGCTGAAAGCATCATTTCATATGTCCGCCGTGGACCTGATCCACACGAGCTAGCTTTGGTCGTTTGCAACTTCACACCGGTGCCGCGCGAAGACTACCGGATCGGGGTTCCGCGGCCCGGACGTTATCGCGAGCGTATCAACACAGACGCAACGGAGTATGGCGGCACCGGGGTCGGCAATGCCGGAGAAGTACATGCCGAGCCTCATCCAGCGCACGGCCATCATCAATCGGTCCGTATACGGCTTCCGCCGCTCGGCGCCCTGATTTTCACCGCAGATTAGGTCCAATGGCCGCGTCGACCAAGGTATGGCCGGGTCGTCCCTATCCGCTTGGAGCGACGTGGGACGGCGAGGGCGTCAATTTCGCACTCTTCTCAGCTCACGCCGAAAAGGTCGAGCTGTGCCTGTTCGATCGCTCGGGCAACCACGAGGAGGCGCGGATCGCGCTTCCGGAATACACCGACGAGGTTTGGCACGCCTATTTGCCGGACGCCCGTCCGAACTTGCTTTACGGCTACCGCGTCTATGGGCCGTACGATCCTTCGAATGGGCACCGGTTCAATCCCAATAAATTGCTGATCGATCCGTACGTCCGATCGCTGCACGGCAGGCTGCGGTGGAGCGACGCGCTCTTTGGCTACCGCGTTGGCAGTCAGCGCTCGGATCTGTCATTCGACCGGCGCGATAATGTGCGCCAGATCCCGAAATGTCGGGTCATCGAACCGGCCTTCACCTGGGGCGAGGATCGCCGTCCGCAGATCCCTTGGGAAGAGACGATCATCCTCGAGCTGCATGTGCGCGGGATCACGATCAAGCATCCCGATGTCGACCCCGCGCACCGCGGCACCTGCGCCGGTCTCGCCTCACCGGCGATGATCGACTATCTCGTCGGGCTCGGGGTCACCGCGGTTGAGCTGCTGCCGATCCATGCTTCGGTCGACGACCGCCATTTGATGGATCGCGGGCTCGCCAACTATTGGGGTTACAGCTCGATCGCCTATTTTGCGCCGGATCCGCGCTTTTTGGCGACGAATTCGATCGCCGGCTTCAAGACCATGGTCAGGCGGCTGCACGATGCCGGGATCGAGGTCGTCCTGGACGTCGTTTACAATCACAGCGGTGAAGGAAGTCACCTCGGCCCCACCCTGTCGTTTCGCGGCATCGACAATGCGTCCTACTATCGGCTGGGAACCGATCGGCGCCTTTATCAGGACATGACGGGCACCGGCAACACTTTGAACCTTGATCATCCGCGGGTGTTGCAACTGGTCATGGATTCGCTGCGTTACTGGGCGTTGGAGATGCATGTCGACGGTTTCCGCTTCGATTTGACCACGACGCTCGCCCGCGAGAACGGCGATTACGGGCAGGACAGCGCGTTTTTCGACGCGATCCGACAGGATCCGGTGATGGCTGGGCTCAAGCTGATTGCCGAGCCTTGGGATCTCGGCGCCTGCGGCTATCAGCTCGGTAATTTTCCTCCGGGTTGGGCCGAGTGGAATGGGCAATACCGTGACACGGTCCGGCGTTTTTGGAAAGGCGACAAGGGCCTCGCCCCCGATCTGGCCTCGCGCGTGGCGGGCTCGTCCGACATCTTCGGCCACCGCGGCCGGCGTCCTTGGGCGAGCATCAATTTCGTCACCGCCCATGACGGTTTCACGCTGCAGGATCTAGTCAGCTACAACGACAAGCATAATGAAACCAACGGCGACGACAATCGCGACGGAAGCGACACCGATTTCAGCTGGAATTGCGGGGTCGATGGGCCGACCTGCGATCCTGACATCACCGGCCTGCGCGACCGCCAGAAGCGCAACCTGCTCGCCACGCTTCTGCTATCGCTCGGCGTTCCGATGCTGCTCGCCGGCGACGAGATCGGGCGCACCCAGCGCGGCAACAACAACGCCTATTGTCAGGACAACGAGATCTCGTGGTTCGATTGGGAACACATCAGACTCGAGGACGAGGATCTCGGTCGGTTCGTCCGCTATCTGATCCATCTCCGCCGCCGCCACCGCGTCTTCTCGCGGCCGCGGTTCCTGCGCGGAGAGATGCTGTCCGAGGCCGGGGTCAAAGACATCACCTGGGTGACCCCGTCGGGTAAAGAGGCGACCACCGAGGATTGGAACAATCCGGTCGCGCAGTCGCTCGGCTATGTCTTGAGCGGAGCGGCGGGCGAGTTCTTGACGCCGGGTGGCCAGCGCGACATCGACGAGAGCTTTCTTGTGATGATGAATACATATTATGAAGATCTCGATTTTCACATCCCATTACTTGCCGCGCCAATGTCCTGGGAAGCGCTCGTCGACACCTCGCAGCCGACCGGGCGTGTCGCCGACGGCAAGCTCTATGAACCGGGAGAGATTTATCGGCTGCAGGCCCATTCCTTTGCGCTCTTCATCAATCGCGCTCCGAGACCGGAGTTGCCGCGAAGAAGCGCGCTGGCGACCAGCGTCGTGGCGCCCAATGGCGCAGAGCCGGGGGAGGATGATGAGACGTCATCATAAGCTTCCCTTCGGTGCCGAGCCGACGGCTGACGGAGTTCGGTTTCGCCTCTGGGCGCCAAGCGCCAGCGCTGTCTCACTGCGGATCGAGGATGCGGCCGCTGGTGCCATCCCAATGGTCCGTGACGAGGATGGCTGGTTCTCGCTAACGACTGCTGCTGCGAGGCCGGGGACGCGCTACCGTTACGTCGTCGGGGAAAAGGCCGTCCCCGACCCGGCGTCGCGTCGCCAGCCCGCCGGCGTGCACGGTCCGAGCGAGGTCGTAGATCCCGCGGAGCATGTCTGGAACGACGACGCCTGGCGGGGCCGACGATGGGAAGAAATCGTCTTCTACGAGTTGCATGTCGGCGCCTTTTCCGAAACCGGCGACTTCGCCGGGGTGATCCGGCATCTCGATCACATCCAGAGGCTCGGCGCGACTGCCGTCGAGCTGATGCCGATCGCCGAGTTTCCAGGTGGACGAAATTGGGGATATGACGGTGTCCTCCTCTATGCGCCCGCTTCGCGGTATGGCGCGCCGGAGGATTTGAAGCGGCTCGTCGAGGCCTGCCATGCCCGCGGCCTCGCCATCTTCCTCGATGTCGTCTACAACCACTTCGGTCCTGAAGGTAACTACCTGCCCTCGATCGCACCCGAGTTCTTTACCGAGCGGCACCGTACTCCGTGGGGCGCTGCGCTGGATTTCTCCCTCCGGCACGGTCGGCCGGTGCGGGACTTTTTCACAGACAACGCCCTTTACTGGCTCGAAGAGTTCCACTTCGACGGCCTGCGTCTCGACGCCGTCCATGCGATCGTCGACGACAGTTTGCCGGACATCATCGATGAAATCGCCCAATCCGTGCGACGGCACATCACCGGCCGGGAAGTCCATCTCGTCCTCGAGAACGACAGCAACGAGGCGCACCGTCTGGCGCGCCCTCATGGCCAAATCGAGCGATATACGGCGCAATGGAACGACGATCTCCACCACGTCTTGCACCTCCTCGTCACCGGCGAGGACCGGGGCTATTATGGTGATTACGCCGCCGAGCCGGCCGATCGCCTCGGCCGTGCGCTCGCCGAAGGATTTGCCTTCCAGGGGGCACCTTCGCCGTTTCGCGGCGGAAAGCCACGCGGCGAACCTTCAGCCGAATTGCCTGCGACAGCGTTTGTCGCCTTTCTGCAAAACCATGACCAGATCGGAAACCGTCCGTTCGGGACGCGGCTGTCGGCTGACGCGTCCGAGATCGCGCTGCACGCGGCCATTGCCATCGTGCTGCTGTCGCCGCAGATCCCGCTGCTGTTCATGGGTGAGGACTGGGCGAGCCTCAGGCCTTTCGCATTCTTTTGCGATTTCGAGCCGGGTCTCGCCGCTTCGGTGCGTGCGGGACGACGCCAAGAATTCGCCCATTTCCCCGAATTCCACGACGCGACCGCGCGCGAGCGGCTTCCAGACCCGACTGCATTTGCGACGTTCGTGCAGTCGCGGCTCGACTGGGCGGAGTTGAGCCGAGGAGATCATTTCCGCTGGCTTGGCCGATACCGCCGGCTGCTCGCTATCAGGACGCGCGAGATCGTGCCTCGCCTAGCCGGCATCCCGCCTTTTGCCGGCGACTACCGGGTGCTCGGAGCAAAGGCTGTATTGGTCCAATGGCAGCTCGGTGACCGTTCGCAGCTGGTTCTAGTTGCGAATTTCGCTGACGAGCGGGCGCCCATCCCGCCGATGTCCGACGGCCGGCTGCTCTACTGTTCCGCAGACCGCGAAGCGGAGCCAGGCTCGCCCCTCAGCGCTACCTTCTCTCTCCTGGCGCCCGGTTCCGCGGTGACATGAGCGACCGCGCCGCGATCGAACAGCTCGCTCGTCTCGTTGGTATCGAGCTGCATTACACGGATACTTTTGGTCGCTCTCACAACGTGTCCGACGAGACGCTGCTGGCGCTGATCGCCACCTTCGGTCTTCCGCCCGACCCGGCAGTCGCTCGGCGCGAGCTGGCCGAGCGGCAGCGGCGCGCGCCGCTGGGGTTGGGTCCGGTCCACCTCGTTGACGCCGAGGCAGCACATCCCGAGCTTGCGCTTCACCTTCCAGATGGCTGCCGAGAGATCTCCTGGGTGTGCCATCTCGAAAGCGGGGAGGAGCGCTCCGGTCGACTGGCAGCAGCCTCCGGCCGAGAAGCAGAGCAGATCGCCATGGGACTGCCAGCGGGGTTGCCACTTGGTTATCACCGGCTTGACCTCGACGCCGGCGGAGTTGCAGCGCGGCTCGGCCTAGTCGTTGCCCCGGCCTGCTGTCACCTCCCTGCCGAGCTTGGTCCGGGCGCCCGCAACTGGGGCCTGACGTGCCAGCTCTATGGCCTGCGCAGCAGGAGCAATTGGGCAATGGGCGACTTCACCGACCTGGCAAGGCTTGCCTGCGCTGCCGGGTCCTACGCCGCGGTGACGCTCGGCATCAACCCCCTCCACGCGCTGTTTGCCGCCGAACCGCTGCACTTCAGTCCTTATGCGCCATCGAGCCGCACCCACATTGATTACCTTTACATCGACGTAACCGCTGTGCCCGGCTTTGCCGAGGATGAAACGGCGCGCGCACTGATCGAAGGAGAACGGTTCGCGGTGACCCTCGCCGCCGCGCGCGCGGCTTGGCTCATCGATTACAGCGCGGTCGCTGCGTGCAAGCGGCCGGTGCTGGAGGCGCTGTTTCGGCGCTTCCAGACGCACGAATTGGATGTAGAGGGCGCCGCAAAGAGCGATCTCGGCCGGGCTTTTCGGAAGTTTCAGCGCGACGGCGGGCAATCGCTCGTCGATTTCGCGGTCTTCGAAGCTCTCCACGAACATTACTGCCGCGAAGGAACGGGGTTCTCTTGGCGGGACTGGCCGGCTCCGGTGCGCAACCCGCGTTCACCGGAGGTCGCCAAATTCGCGACCGCACATCACGACCGTGTCGAATTCTTTCAATACCTGCAATGGGAGGCCGACCGGCAGCTTGCTGCAGCTGCGGTGGCCGGGTGCGAGGCCGGATTGTCGTTCGGGCTCTATCGCGACCTCGCCGTCGGCGTCGATCCCGACGGCGCCGAGGCATGGGCGGACCAGGAGCTCATCGCCTCCGGAGCATCGATCGGCGCGCCCCCTGACGCGTTCAACCGGGCAGGGCAGAATTGGGGCTTGGCACCGGTCAACCCGATGATCCTCCAACGGCGAGGTTACGCGCCCTTCATCGCCGCGCTGCGGGCCAATATGCGTCATGCCGGGATCCTGCGGATTGATCACGTCATGTCGCTTAATCGGCTCTACTGGATCCCGTCCGGCATGGAAGCAAGAGCGGGTGCCTATGTATCTTATCCATTTGATCATCTGCTGCGGCTGGTCGCTCTCGAGAGCCATCGGCAGGCCTGCGCCGTGATCGGCGAAGATCTCGGAACCGTGCCGGCCGGCTTTCGCGAGAGGATGCGGTCGACCGGCGTGCTGTCCTACCGGGTAATGGTTTTCGAGCGCAGGCCGGACAGGACGTTCGTGCCGCCGGCCGAGTTCCCGCCCCTCGCCGCAGCTTCGGCCGCGACTCACGACATCCCGACACTCAAAGGATTCTGGCTCGGCCGGGATATCGCCTGGCGCCGGCGTCTTGATCTCTATCCCGACGCGGATGCCGCCGAGGCGGACGAGAGGGAGCGCCGCCGCGACCGTCTTCTGCTGCTCGACGCGCTCGTCAGCGAGGGGCTGCTCGCGCCTGAGCGTGTTGGCCACTTTTTTTCTGAGAGCGGTGGTCCGGCCTATTCTACCGAGCTCGGCGACGCGATCCAGACCTATCTTGCGCGTTCGCGCGCTCGGCTGATGCTAATTCAACTCGAAGATGTCGTCGCCGAGGGCGAGCAGGCGAACCTTCCCGGTACGACCGACGCACATCCGAACTGGCGTCGCCGCATGTCCCGCTCACTCGAGGAGCTACTCTCCGGCGCCGATTTGCCGCGGATAGCGGCGTTGATCCAGGAGGGGCGTCTGAGCTCTGCCAGGGGATGAACGGGCGGGAACGCGTGGCCTAGCTGAAACGTCGCCTCGCCCAAGGTGCGGGTGAGCCGGCAATCGCGGCCGCGATAACGACTCCACTGCAACGATTCACCGGCGAGTCCGGCAACCGTTCGAGCTTTCGCCGATTGCACCGCCTGCTCGAAGCTCAGAGGCTGACCGAAAATGAATTGAGTTATTTCAGTCGGTTGTGGCATGATGGTTGTGGTGAAACAATCATCGGAGCACAA
>Ga0209039_10000952_pt1 | contig 28158 bp, 34 predicted proteins | sample BogFormECP12_OM1_FD_188238 | JGI IMG/M metagenome (GOLD analysis project Ga0209039, IMG submission 188238) | Bog forest soil microbial communities from Calvert Island, British Columbia, Canada - ECP12_OM1 (SPAdes) (version 2) | ecosystem: Environmental > Aquatic > Freshwater > Wetlands > Bog ... | reverse complement strand
AACTCGGGGCCGAGTGGTTCGCTACTCCTTTCTCGTGAGGATTTTTCATCCTCTGCTTCCTGCCGGTTTATCCCGGCGCACTAACATCTTTTTTGTTTCGCCCCTTTGCTTTCAATAACTTATCCAGAGCACTTTTTAATCCTCTGAATCTGCTAGGGTTAGCGCCCCGTTCCGCACCTTGACGAGGATGTTGGTAAGCCGCCCCAACTTGCCTCGGCTTGATCCTAGATGTTTTTACCGTTTTCTTTGTTTTCAACAACCTCTCGGCTTCGGTCGTACAAGTGTTTGTGTTTTTTGTGGTTGCCAGAGGGAGGGCGTCAGGTTGAGAGGCTTCTGCGGTACCGCGATGAACCTTCATTGCTATTATAGCCTATACCTTTTGGCTACTTCTGTCAAGAGACAAACTGTCGCAGCCGTAAATTAATTTGCTGGAGTGGCGGGGTACACCCGCCCTGAGAGGTTCACCACAGATTCCCATGAGCCTTCGGCTCGCCACTGTGCATGAAAATGTGCGAAGCACCTTGGACTGCGGCGGCTCGACGCCGCCTTGCAATAACGGCGAGGACGATGACAAAGGCGGCGTCGAGCCGCCGCAGTCCAAGGTGCCTTTGGCGCATCCATTTTCATAGCAGAGGCACAGAGACCACAGAGAGAGGTACTCTTGCCGGCGCTGGTGGGAATTACGGTTCCGCAGTTTGTTGACCGACAGTTTTTTCTGTGCTTGTTCTCCGTGACCTCTGTGCCTCCGTGGTGAAATCCTCCCCGCCCCGCGTTCCCTGTTCCGCCTTCCTGCTCGTCACTTGTCACTTGCCACTCGTCACTGCTCTTGGAGTTGTTCTTGAACTCCCCGGCTTGTATACTCGGGAGCCGTCGAAGAGCCGCGGACCTGCAATGCATGTACGCTTGCGGCCCCAGCCGCACGGAGGGCTGCCGCTGTGACTGAGATCGACGCCCAACTCGCTGCCAGTCTATCGCGTCGCTTCCGCCTTATCCGCCAATTGGGCGCGGGCGGCATGGGTGCGGTCTACCTCGCCGAGCAGATGGCGGTGGGCAACCGTCAGGTGGCGCTGTAAAGGGTCCTGAGCCGCAAGCTGCTGGATGACCCCGACTTCCTGCTGCGCTTTCAGAATGAGGCGGCTTCCACGGGCCGCATTCATCACGTAAATGTCGTCACCATTTACGAATCCGGTCAGGCCGATGACGGCACGCCCTACATCGCCATGGAGTTTCTGGAAGGTGAATCCCTCCGCCAAGCCCTCGCGCGGCGGGGAGCGCTTCCCGTGCCCGAGGTTGCGGAAATTCTCCAGCAAGCGGCGCGAGGGCTGAACGCCGCGCACAAGCTGGGCATCATTCATCGCGACCTCAAACCCGATAAGATCGACGTACCTCGGGCCTGCCGTCCCCGTCGGCGTTCCCGGCGCCGGGCGGGCGAGGCGCCCAAACGGCCTTGAAAGCCTTCATAAAATGACATAATATGAAGATATGTCCATGACCTCTCTAAACATCTCTTTACCCGAGGTTCTCAAAGCCTACGTCGAAGGCCAGGTTGCGTCCGGAGACTGGGGCACGCCGAGCGAGTATGTCCGGGAGTTGATTCGCCAGGACAAAGAACGCCGCATGGCCGACCTGGAACAGGAACTGCTGGCCGCTGCCCGAGGTCCCAAGATTGAGGTGTCGATTGCCGAGATTCGCAAGAAAGGCTTGATCGCGGCACTCCGCGAGCGGGTACGGACCAGGTGAAAGCGTCTGAGATCACCCTCACTGAGGCGGCTGTTGCCGACATCTTGGAGCAAGCCGACTGGTACGAAGCCCGAGCGGACCAGAAACTGGCGAAGCGATGGCAGAAGGCCGTAACGTCCACGCTCTTGCGGATCTCCCGCGCACCACGCGCTGGATCGCCCTGTAACTTTAGTGCTCCCGAGCTGCGTGGTGCTCGTCGCGTACCGGTCGCAGGCTTTCCTAAGTTCCTTGTCTTCTACCAGTCATACCCATATGAGGTTGTTGTTTGGCGTATCGTGCACGGTGCGCGTGACCTTGAAAGTTTGTTCCCTGTCTAGCATAATTGCCGCATGCCGTAGAGGCGGCGGAACGTGTCCCGATCTTATCGGAACGCCGCCATGTGGCGAGGTAAACTCGCCGCTACGCCGCCGCGCTGAGGCCTTGCCGCTGTGACTGAAATCGACGCTTATCTCGCTGCGAGTCTTTCGCGCCGCTTCCGGCTGGTCCGCCTACTGGGAGCGGGCGGCATGGGTGCGGTCTTCCTCGCCGAGCAGATCGCGGTGGGCAACCGTCCGGTGGCGCTCAAGGTCCTGAGCCGCAAGCTGCTGGATGACCCCGACTTCCTGCTGCGCTTCCAGAATGAAGCGGCCTCCACGGGCCGCATTCACCACCCCAACGTCGTCACCATCTACGAATCCGGCCAGGCCGATGACGGCACGCCTTACATCGCCATGGAATTTCTGGAAGGCGAATCCCTCCGTCAAGCCCTCGCGCGGCGGGGGGCGCTTCCAGTCCCGGAGGTTGCGGAAATTCTCCAGCAAGCGGCGCGAGGGCTGAACGCCGCGCACAAGCTGGGCATCATCCATCGCGACCTCAAACCCGACAACATCTTTCTGACCTACCCGGACGACGTAGCGGCGCCCCTCGCGGGAGCCCAAGACGCGGTGGCATTTGCCCAGGACGTAGGGGCAGGCCTCGTGCCTGCCCTCCCCGTCGGCACTGCCGACACCGGGCGGGCACAAGCACCTGCCCTGAACGCAGTGAAGGGACCACCCCTACGACCCGTGGTGGTCAAACTCGTCGATTTCGGCATTGCCAAGCTGCGCGAATCCGGCATGCACACACAGACCGGCATGGTGCTCGGTACGCCGGCCTATATGTCCTACGAGCAGGCATCGGGTATGAGGAGCGATGAACTCGACGCGCGCTCCGACATTTATTCGCTGGGCGTGGTGGTGTACGAGATGCTCACCGGCCGCACGCCGTTTCAATCCGACACGCCGGTCGGATACCTGCGCATGCACATGCAGGAAAACCCACCGGAATTCCGCGCCGTCAAACCAGGCCTCCCCGCGCTGCCCCAACTCGAAAGCGTGGTGATGAAGGCCCTCACCAAAGACCGCGACCAGCGTTACGGCTCGGCGTTGGAATTTGCACGCGAGTTTGGACTTGCCGCGAACACACCAGGCCGAGTGGTGGCGAAGTCCAACGGGATTCAAACCCGAGTTGACGTTGCCCCCGCACCGAACAGAGCACCAACACCGCCCTCCGCATGTGGCGTGAAGTCGATGGAAGAGGCGGCAGCGCCCATCCAACAAACGCCTCTGGCCCCGAAAGTCTTTCCTAGGCGCGAAGGAATCCTCACCACAGTCATCCTCTGGGTAGTAGAGGCTGCGGGTATAGGGGCTGCCGTTTTGTCTTACCGACAGCACGGTTTGACGTTTGGTCTCGTTGACTTCTGCTGTTTTTCACTGAGCTTCGCACCTCTTGCCTTCTTTCTCTGGTCAGGAATGGGCCGGTGCGAGGCAACAGGATCCATTGGGCCAAGTTTCGTAAATCGCTGGAAGAAGCTTACACTGGGCACATTGGCGTTCATTTGCCTGCTGGGCCTGCTCTCATGGGTGGTCTGTTTCCTTGGGGTTTTCAGCAAGCCTTGGAATATAGGATGGATCGAGACTGTATCCAGCCTCTACAGCGTGCCAATCTTGAGCTCGAGTCTTGTAGTTCTGTGGCGACTCCGCCAACGTAAGACCGCTTACGGGTTGCTGGTGGTATCCGTCGCCATTCCAGTTCTGTTCTTCTTCCTTCTCCACTCGTTCGAGCTCGAACATACTCTCACGGGCCACGATGAGGTTGTCAACAGCGTCACCTTCAGCCCGGATGGGGAGCTACTGGCCTCGGGAAGCAGTGATGGCACGATCAAACTCTGGGATGTAACCGCCGGAACGCTAAGCCAAACCTTAAGCAGGTCCCCAGAGACGGTTGATTCCATTGCCATCAGCCCAGATGGAAAGCTCTTGGCCTCGCGAAGCGTTACCCCCTTGTACGGCCCGGATAATAAGATTCGAGAACAGGGAAGGGAGGACAACGCAATCCGATTTTGGGATATGCCCGCAGGTACGTTGAGGAAAACACTCCCCGAACACTCGGGCACCGGCAATTCCATAGCCTTCAGCCCGGACGGTCAACTCCTGGCCTCCAGTGGGGTCGGCTTTAGTCCGGATGGGCAGCAAATCCTCGCCTCCAGTGTCGCAAGCGGGCCCGACGGCGTCGAACTTCTAGAGGTCCCCACTGGAATTGTGAGACGAGCTTTGCCCGGACCCTATAAATCATCGATGTCCGATTCTATTGCCTATCAGAAGCAGGTCGATACTGTTGCCTTCAGCCCCGATGGGAAGCTACTGGCCGCGGGAACGCGTGACGGCACGATCAATCTCTGGGACGTGGCCACCGGCACATTAAGGCAATGGTCCGCTGGGACGGATAGGGTAACAGGACGCTCCCAAACAGTCGAAGCAGTTGCTTTCAGCCCCGATGGGAAGTCACTTGCCACGGGAAGCATTCTGGTCGGGATCAAGCTCTGGGACGTGGCCACCGGCAAGCTTACGAAAACGCTGACCTCAATCTACCAACCCACTATTTTTTCGGCCTGGGCCGTCGCCTTCAGCCCGGATGGGAAGCTGCTGGCCTCTGGATTAGATGACGGCACGATTGGGCTCTGGAACATGCCCACGGGCAACCTAAAGAAAACGCTGAGGGGACACGAGAGCATCGTCTCATGCATCGCTTTCAGCCCGGATGGAAAACTTCTCGCTTCCGGAAGCTATGACAAAACGATAAAGCTCTGGCGCGTGGCGCGATGACGCTCTGCCTCCGATTTGCATCCTCTGCGTTAGTATGGTTGCACCTGCTGAGCAAGACGAGCCGCCGACGTGAACGCGGGGGCTGTGAAACCCGAGAAGCGAGCGTAGCGCAGACCGCCGCCTTTGCGGTCTGCGGTTCTTCCTTGGGTTCACGCTTCCGAAATCGAGGACAGACGCCGGTCATCGAGAATTGCCGTAGGTGCAAAGTAAGAACCGCGGACCTCAAGAACGGGGGTGCGCGCTACATTCGCTTGGCTAGCGGCGTTGCTGTTCGGGTTCGCTGGCGATGATTTCCAAAAAGTGGGTAGGCACGGACAGTGCCTTTCGGTCCGTGGGCTTTTCCCTTGCTGCCAAAGCTTGGCTCAATTGCGGCGGCAACGACGGGGCGCGCAGAGCGCCGCTACAGAGGACCTTTGACCTCAGACCCAAAGGATTTTGAGGGCAGGCCCCACGCGCTCGAAAGTCCTTGTCACTTGTGACCCAGGTTGACTTGCGGGGTTGGGCGAGGGCGGGGGGGAAGCAGTCGGCGTAGGGAAGATGGTACTGAGCTTTGAGGCTTGGGGCCAGCTTGGCCAGTTCCAGGTTAGGAAGCTAGAGGCTCAACGGTAAGCCGGGCTTCGAGTGCCGCGGCCACTTTTCGGAGAGTCTTCAACTCCACATTCCTCCCCTGCTCCAGACGCGAGATGACCGCCGGGCTGGTGTGGATTTTCGCCGCCAACTCCGTCTGCGTCATACCACGTTTCTCCCGCAGTTCCGCCAGGCGAACTGCCACCCGAAGATCATCAAGGCCCTCCTCGTAGGCCCTCCGAACTTCAGGTCTACTCAGAGCCCGCGCCTTGAATTGCTGGTAGCTGCTTCCTCGCTTCATACTTTCCTGCCTTTCATTTCCTGATCGGTGATCATGCGCCTCCTCGCCAGCGCCGCATCCTCTGCCGGTAGCGCCGGAGTTCGTTTTTCGAAGGCATGCAGCAGAACGAAGGTTCGTCGCGCATCGCCGTAATAGAGGATACGGTACAACGTGCGACCGTAATGAATCCGCAGTTCACGAAGCCGCCCCTCGACTTGACTCGAATAAGGAAAGGGCAGAAGCGGTCCTCGCTCTTCGAGCATTTGAAGAACTTGCAAGACCTTACCAACATGGCCAGCGGGCAGCGCCTCCAGGAATTCCTCAACCGGACGGCCTCCGCTCTCATCCTCGTAAAACTCCACCGGCCAGCTCATTTCTTAAACGATATATCAGTTAAGATTCCGAGTCAAGCCAACGTATGGCGGATTCCACCTGGTCGAAGTCCTTGTCACTCGTGATTAAGGTTGCCTTCTGGGCTTGGGCGAGGGCGGCCAGAAGAACAGGGCCTGGGTGCTTGGTACTAGGGGCTATATGGGAAGGAGAGTAGACGCCACGCTGAAAAAGCGGCGTAGCGCAGACCGCCGTCTTTGCGGTCTGCAGTTCTTCCTTAGGTTCACGCTTCCGAAACCAAGGGCAGGCGCCGGTCATCGACAATTACCGTAGGCGCAAAGTAAGAGCCGCGGACCCCAAGAACGTGGGTCCGCGCTACATTCGCTTGGTTAGGGGCGTTGCTGTTCGGGTTCGCTGGCTATGATTTCCAAAAAGTGTCGGGCCGCGACAATTCGGGTCTCACCCCAGGCGGCGGGGAAGTGTTTAGTATTGCCGGTCGAACGCGGATCATGCGCCGGGGAGCGGGTTGGCTTCGCCCCTGGCTTTTCGCGCTGCCGCAATCTCCGCGTCGATCTCATCGGTGGAAAGCTGGTCCAATCCGGTTTCCTTGGCGGTTGCCCACGATTGGCGAAGCCATTCGGGTGCCAGGTCCTGCTCCAAAACCTGCAGGGCGTATTGCTCTTCGGTGATACCCTGCGCCGTGGCCTTGGCTTTCAGGGCCGCAACATCTTTATCGGGAAGTTTTATCGTCAAATTCATGGGCATCTTCTCCAGGTTAACCCGTGATCGGAAGTATACGCGATACGGCAACGTGAGTCCATTCCTCCCCCACAGAGTGGTGGCCACGCGGGTGGCGCCCCGAGGCCTCGGGGCGCCCCACGAACGCGGGCAACATCTCTGTCATCGCGTCCCATCCGTGGCCGGTTCGGGCTCCCGTGGCACAGGCACTCCTGCCTGTGCCATGATTGATGCATTCCATGCATCGTGCACAGGCAGGAGTGCCTGTGCCACCCACGACTTGTTCATGAGGGCTTTTTCCACGGCTTCCGGGTTTCGATCAATCACCGTCAAATAGGCGCGCACCGCGCTTTCCGGCCGCCCGCGCCCTTGCTCCCATTCCTGGAGCGGGCGCGGACTGACGGCGTAGCGCCCCGATGCATCGGGGCGGTTCTTACTTAGATTCACGCTCCCGAACCCAAGGACAGACCCCTTTTTTGAGGATTTGTGGTTTTCCCTACGGAAGAACCGCGGACCCCAAAGACGGGGGTCCGCGCTACAGGAACCCATTCGCAGGTGGCGCACACATTGGTTTGTATGCATGCGCCCCACGAACCCGGGCCACATCTCTGTCACCGCGTCCCATCCGTGGCCGGTTCGGGCTTCTTAACGGCAACGCTTGCTATGTTTTCTGGCGAGTAAACATCTCCACCAGCACGGTGGAAACTGCGGCTGCTGTCTTGGGGGAAATCCTGCCCAACTTGCGGACCAAGCCTTGCCGGTCGATGGCGCGGAGCTGGTCAAGCGCCACCTGCCCTTGCTTGCCCTGGAAGGTGAGTGCCACGCGTGTCGGATAAGGTCTCGCTACGGTGGTCATGGGGGCAATAATGACGGTGCGCAGGTGGCGGTTGCTCTCGTCGGGTGAGACAACCAAGCAAGGGCGGGTTTTCTGGATTTCCGCCCCCTGCGTCGGATCCAGAGATACCAACCAGACCTCATCCAAGCGCGGCAGGTCGCCTACCACCGCCACTCCTCCCGATCGAACTGGCTCGCGGGAGTGTCGAGCAACATTTCATCGTGGGCGGAAGAGCCGGCGGCGCGGAACGCTTCGTCCCAGCCCTCGCGCGGCCCACGGGCCGGTGCGATCACCAGATGATCGTTTTCGATCCGAAGTTCCACGGCGTCCTCGAAGCCGCACTGTTCGATGATCGGCTTGGGGATGCGGATACCTCGCGAATTTCCCACCCGTACAAGTTCAACCTTCATGGCCGTCCAAGACCTCGTGCTTACATTGTAGTCACACGAAGACTTTTTGGCAAGCGCGGGCAAAACCTTGCATTTCATGCGCCCCGCGAACACGGGCAACATTCTGTCACCGCGTCCCATCCGTGGCCGGTTCTGGCTTCTTAACCGTGACACAGGCACTCTTGCCTGTGCCCTCTACATGGGAGGCCTCAGCCTTGGGCACAGGCAAGAGTGCCTGTGCTACACATGGAGTCTCGGCGCACAGGGCATTGAGTTTGGCTTGAGAACATGGGACACTGGGAGAGTCTTATGGCGGCACTGGATTGGTCACAATGCGCGGCAGTGGAAAGCGTTCCCGGCAAGGTGAGCGGCGCCTGGGTGCTGCGTGGCACGCGCATGCCGGTGGCCACGATTTTTGAAAACCTCGAGGCGGGGGCCAGCCTCGACGACATTCTAAGCTGGTTCGACGGTCTTGACCGCGAACAGGTGAAGGCGGTGATTGACTTCGCCGCCCGCAGTTTGGAGACTCCCGCCCCCGCCCGCTAATGCTCATTCTTTTCGATCAAGGCACACCCGTTCCCCTTCGCTCATTCCTTTCAGGACACACCGTAAAGACGGCGGCGCAGCAAGGGTGGAGCACGCTCTCGAACGGCGACTTGCTGCGCGCTGCTGAGACTGAGGGGTTTGACTTGCTATTAACGACCGACAAGAACCTTGCCTTTCAGCAAAGTCTGAAGGACCGCAGAATCGCCATTGTCGTGCTCGGAAATCCGCAGTGGCCGGCGGCGCGACGGCACGTTCAGTCTATCGTTGCAGCAGTGAACGCGGCAACTCCCGGAAGCTACGTGGTTGTGCACATTCCAGGCGGGTAACAAGGGTCAGTGCAGTCCTGGCCGTGGGGTTTTCTCGCGGCTGACGCCCCGATTCATCGCGGCGCCCCACGAACACGGGCAACATCTCTGTCACCGCGTCCAATCCGTGGCCGGTTCCGGTTTCTTACCGATTGCCGACGTTAGGATCAATGGATGGGCTTCCCGCGAGAACACGAGAAGAACGATTCTAAAACTGCACCAACTCGATTCCGGCGGTTCGGGCGGCTTTATTCAAATCACTATCGAGTGCCGCGAGGGGCAATCGGTGACGGATCGCCAGTTCCAGGTACGCCGCATCGTAGCTGGTCAGCCTGTACCGTTCTGCCACCGCCCGGACGGACACAAACACTTCTGTCCGACTCAAATCTTCCACTTCGATGGGCAAGTCCGTGAGGCTCTCAATAAACGCGGTTGCTTTGTCTTTCGTAATGCGACCCTTGCGGACGGCCATTTCGGTTACGTTGACCACCTCGTAGAGCCAAAGTGCCGGGACAAGCGCCGTGTCCGTCAGATTCGAGAGGCGGTTGAGCAGGGTTTCGGTAAACTCTGCGGCTTCGTCGGTGAAACACCATGCCATGCTCACGGTATTATCGAGGACAAAGCGGCTCACCGGCGGCCTTCATTAACCAAGTCTTTAATCGTGAGCCCCCGGAGCGATACGCCCTTGCGCAATTCGCGGATGCGGTCGGCGGCAGCACGGGCTTTCTCCCTGTCGAATTTGGGCTGGTTATCCCTTGTTCTCCACGCCGCAAACGCCTCATCGAGGAATTCATCGACGCTGCGGTAGTGGCCCGACTGGACGGCATTCTCGACAATTCTTGAGTGTTCGGGATTGAGTTCTATGGTCATGGCCGTGTCTCCATATTGTTCCTGGTAACCTTCTTCCGGTCAATCCTAATACTACAACATACCGTCCTTGATGTCTTGCCGCTCCCCTAATATCCGGTACACTCTCTTCTCATGCCCGATACCCTTCGCATCTCACGACTTGTTCATGAGGGCTTTTTCCACCGCTTCGGGGTTTCGATCAATCACCGTCGAGTAGGCGCGCAGCGCGCTTTCCGGACGCCTGCGCCCCTGCTCCCATTCCTGGAGCGAGCGCGGACCGACGGCGTAGCGCAGACCGCCGTCTTTGCGGTCTGCGGCTCTTCCTTAAGTTCACGCGTCCGAAACCGAGGGCAGACCCTGTTTTGGAGATTTGTGGTTTTCCCTACGGAAGAACCGCGGACCCCAACGACGGGGGTCCGCGCTGCCCGAACACCTTCGCGGGTGGCACAAATATTGCCTTTTGTGTATGCGCCCCACGAACCCGGGCAACATCTCTGTTACCGCGTCCCATCCGTGGCCGGTTCTGGCTTCTTAACGGTTGCCGACATGAATTGCGATGTCGGCGCCCTGCGCGAACGTGCGGAAATGGCTAAATCAAATCTTAAGGGAAATCAAGTGATGAAGAGAATAATCCAGGGAATTCTGCTCCTCACTGCGATCACCTTGTCTCTCCCCCTTGTTGCCGCCGCTCAAGGGGAGAAGATCGTCGGGCAGTGGGAGCCGTTCGAAGTTGCGATGACCGCCCACTCGGCATTCGCCAATGCCTATGTGGAGGCAATGCCTGACGACGGCAAGCCCTATGTCCAGGTCACCTTCACGGGCACCGGCGGAGAGGCTCAGGGACTGAGCTATACGGTCGCTGGCTTTTGGGATGGAGACAAGAACTGGAAAGCCCGGTTCGCTCCGCCGGCGCCGGGCACGTGGTCTTACTCGAGCACCTCGGCCGATGCGGGCTTGCAGGGTATCCAGGGCGCCTTTCAGTGCACGGACTGGAGCGATGCCGAAAAAGTTGCCAATCCGACCCGCCGCGGGTTCGTGCGTGTGGCGAAGAGCGGCCCCCGCGCCGGCAGATACTTCCAGTATGCGGACGGAACACCGTTCCTGTGGATCGGGGACACCTGGTGGCCCTGGACGAGGAAGGGTATTCCCTTCGCACGGGCCCAGCAGGTTATCGACGACCGCGCCTCGAAGGGCTTCACCCTCGGCCAACTGATGTTCGGTGCGAATAGCGCTTCGCGCCTGGCAGGCAGGGATTATCAGACGCCCGATCTGGATACGATTCACGATGCCGAGCGGTTCATCGCTTATGCCAACCGCCGGGGGATAACCCTCTGGATCCACGCGTGGTGGGAGGATAAGGATCTCGATAAGCAAGTCGGGCCCGAGAAGATTCGCCGCTGGTGGCGCTACACCATCCAGCGCCTGGCCGCTTACAACGTGTTGTGGAACCTCGCCGGTGAGTACAACATGTACAACTACGGCGGCTTGGGCCTGCCGTTCTGGAAGGACATGGGAGCCCTCATCCGCCGGGAAGACCCGTACGGGCACGCGATTGGCGCGCACAATACCCCTCCAGGGTGGTCGGCCGGCGAAATGGGCGACTCCGCGCAGTGGTCCACCGGGTCCGTTCTGCACCACGAACCTTGGCTGGACTTCAACGACAGTCAGGTTGGCCACGGCAAGTGGAGGAACGAGTTAATCCCCCAGATCATTTCCGCGGACTACGCGCGCCCTCCCGCCAAGCCGACGCTGATCACCGAGACGTGGTACGAGTTCGTGGAAGGCAGCGCACCGGCGATGGATGTGCGCTTTGCCGCGTGGTCAGCCATCCTCTCCGGCGCGGCCGGCCACACCTACGGAGGAGGGCATCAGTGGTGGGCCGACATTCCCGACCCTGGGCTGGACGGCGACATCTGGCCGAGGGCGCCGCAAACCGTGACCACGCTGGATTTCCCGGGCGCGGTCTCGATGGGTTACTTGGCGAAGTTTCTGAAGGGCATCGACTGGTGGAAGTTCGAACCCCATCCGGAGCTCGTGTCGGAGTATCCTCAGCCGCTCGCTGCGGCGATTCCCGGCCAGGAGTACCTGGTATATGCGCGGTACGGCGGCCGGTTGAAGCTCGACTTGCGCCCCTCTTCCGCCTCCGACCAGTTCCGATTCAAGTGGATCGACCTCGTCAACTCCCAGGAAGCAGCAAGCGGTACGGTGAGCGGCGGCAACATCCGCACGTTCCAAACGCCTGAGGATTATCCGGAGAATCGTGAATACAAGGATTGGCTGTTGCATGTAACCACGGTCCATTGAAAGGGGCAGACCGCTTCGCCTGGCTATTGATCTGGAACGCGAGGCCGTTAGCGGATCGCCTGGGGACGCTGATCACAGCCGATATTCCCTGCCCTGTACCGCTGTCGTCTTTGCCTGGCACCTCGCTGTCGGCAATTGCCGCCAATGGCGTAGACCGCGAGCCACTGAAAGCCCTTTCCGAGCGGCCGGATGACTCCCCAACCTCCACTCAATCTTCCTTCGCGTCAGCAACATGCGAAAAATCTAATTTAAGTTCAAGGCCTCGTTTGCCGATATCAAAGGCTTGGAGAGTGCCGTGCCCCCCTAGGGCAGGAGGCAAACGGTAGTGCGCTCAATTCCTTGGAAGCAGATGTTTCTGTCCCTGGGAGTGGTGGTCGTGATTGCCTGGCGCGTCCCCTTCGCGGGATTGCGGGAGGCATTTCGCAACTTGGAAATGGGCAGCCTGTTCCTGGCACTCTTCTGTCTTCTCGTTTTGCTTTTCCTGCGCGCCTATAAATGGCACCGGTTGATGGCCGCCGCAGGCCATGCCCCTCTTCGCCGATCGTTGCGCTCGCTCTTCGGAGGCTTTGCGCTGGGGTTGATCACCCCCGGGCGGCTGGGGGAACTGGGCCGCTGCGTTTTCGTGCGCGAGGAGGAACGCGCCCAAGTGGCGCTCCTGAATCTGTTCGACCGGCTGCTGGATTTTTGGGCGCTGTTGACATCGATGGGCGCCAGCCTGTTTTTCCTGGCCTCCCGCCCCGCCGCCGTCTTCGGAGTGGCAGTATGGCTTGCCTTGCTCCCGGTGGTGATGGGATTCCCCGCCTTGGTTTCGCACCTTTCCAAGCTGGCGCGCAAGTCACGGCATTTCCGCGGGCATTTTATGGAAGCGGCGGTAGGAATGCCGCTGGTCCCGACGCCGCGTTTCGCCCTCCTGGCGGTGGGCGCGATGTGGGCGGAATTGGCATCGTTCTTTTTCCTCCTCCGCGCATTCTCCCCGACTGGGTTCACCACCGCTCTCGCCACCTACCCTTATATTGTGCTGGCAGGAGACCTGCCCGTCTCATTCAGCGGCGTCGGGGTGCGCGAAGGCGCCGCCGCTCTGCTGCTGTCACCCTACGCCGTGCCCTCCGGCGCCGCCGTGAGCGCCTCACTGGTGTGGTTTGTCTTCGCCATGCTGCTGCCTGCCGCCATCGGTACCCTCTGGCTCGTTGTCGAACGCGCCAAGCCTCGGCGGGTGCGGAACTCGGATGGAGTGGCGCCGAAGACCGACTCAACTTGGATTCCCTTGGCCTTGCCGCAATCCCCAAGTCCCCGACGTTCCAAAAGCGACGTCTCCGGCGGCGAAGTTGGCCAAGGGGCAGTTAGCCTCCGTACGGTGCGCCCTGATGCCTCACTTCCATGACAAAAAGTCCCTGATTCCCCTATTTGCTCAATGCCTCGAGCAATTCCCTTTCGATGGCGCGGAACTTTTCCGGGTCGCGAACGTATTCCGTGAGTCCCGCCACGGCTTCCTGGGCCAGGCGAGTGGCCGCGGCAGGGTCTTTAGCTTTAAGCGCCACCAGCATCTCGTAATCCTCGGTGCCTTGCAGCATGGTTTCCAGGCGAATCGAGGAGTACACCGACTTCCGCTCCCGGTCGGGATAGACGATGAACGCGTCGCCCGAAGGCAACAGTTCGGTGTTGGCGTCGATGACCGGCTGGGTGTCGAGGATGGGGTCCGGCGTCCAATAGCTCCACCCCCAGTGCAGGAAGCCGCTAAAGCCGTAGCGGAAATCGAGCCATTCCAGCAGCCGCGCCTTGAGCAATGGATAGTCCATGAGCCGATTCATGTAGCGTCCGTTGGGAAAAAGACACGTGTAAAACCACACTTCGCGGCCGCTCGCGATGCGTTGCTGAATCATCTCCATCTGCGCGTCGAACCGGCCGAGCTGGGGAACCCAGATGTCGCAATTCTTCTGTAACTCTTGCGGCATTTGCGCCGCGTCCACGGCGTCCAGGGTGGGAACGCCGGGAAGGTAGCGGTGCACCAGCTCCGCAAAGCGCGCGTAGTAAGGCGGCTCGGCGCCATGGGCCTCATCCAGAATGTGCTGGTAATAGATCGACTTCCAGCCTTTCTCTTGCAAGTGCGTATTGAGCGCGGTGAGGAACCCGAACAGGAACGGTTCCACGCGCGGATCGTCGGGAGGCAGGGTCTGCCTTGCCACCTTGCCGTTTTCGATTTGAAAGGTGCTCACGATCAGTCCGGCATCGTAGCTTCCGGCGCGGTCGAGCAAGTGGGAGCCTTCGATGTAGCCTATTGCGCCGGCGCGCTGGAAGGTTTCAACCCAGCGGTCGAAATTGGCGAAGTCGTAAACCAGGTGGCCGCCTTCCACGCGGGGCGCGATCAGATCCATCAACGGCGTGATGATCACGTTTTGCCGATGCTCGGCCATGACGGCGGCGAGGTTGGCCATCAGCGTCCACCAGCCGGGTGAAAACACGGCAACGTCATAAAACTGCTGGGAGCTGGGGCCGTTAAATCCGAACCAAGTGGTGACCTTCAGCGTGCTCCGGCTGGGCACCGTCGCCGCCAACACTTTTACGCGGATTTCCCGGCGCGCCACTTGTCGATCCCCCGCGCGCAGCACGACCATGCCCCGATAATCGCCCGGCTGGGCATCCACCGGGACGGCCACGCTGATCCACAAAGGCTGCGTGCGCCGGGGCTGGAGTTTGACGGGAAAATCCAACAAGGGGTCAGGATACCAGCCCGGCGCTTCCCCCACCCGCTCGTCTTCCGGCGTGTCGCGGGTGTGCGAGCCCACCACCACGTAACCCTCCGGACACACTGTGACGCCCGCCAAGGTTGCGCCCGCGGAGTCTTTGAAGGGACCTGCCTCGGCCGTGACGCCCTCCAGAGGCCGCGCCGAGCGCACGGCGAGTTGCACGCTCACGTGCTGGCCGCGCGCCGCCGGCAACTCCGGGCGGATGAGACGATGACTTCCCACGGCGTCCGTGGGAAAGATTTTGATGAGCGAATCCACAAACCAAACCCGCGGGCCGGACTGCTCCGCCGCGCGCGCCGGCGCCAAGGCGAAGACCCAGGATGCCAACAGAAACAAAACCGTAGGGCGTGTCATAATTAAAATCCTCGACAGAATTAACCGCAATCTTTCACCGGGCGAGATGGTCTCACGGACCGGCGCTAAGGGCAAGGCTTCAGGTTCCGAAGGAGGGGTTCACCGCAGAGACACAGAGGCACAGAGTAATGAAATCAAAAGGCCTTTTCTCTGTGTCTCAGTGCCTCGGTGGTTGAGATGTTTTCTTCCCACCTTCATATGCCGTGGGTGAAATCCACGAACTCGAGTTCCTACGTTTTGAATCGCAGGTTTCGTTCCCCAGCGCTCCAACAGCGACAAAAAAGCCGACGGTTTCAGCAAAATACGTGTGCTTCTGTATAAAATGTCGCTCGGTTTGCAGAAAATGTCGCTTTTTTCTCGGTAAAACTGTCATCTTTTTGTCTGTTTTCATACACATTCCGGCTTCGATCGTCACTAATTTCTTTTCCGGCCCCTTTTCTCCCTTCCGCCGCGACCATGGAACCTCCCTGCGCCGGATGATTTGTCCCGCGTTTCCGCGTCGGTCTGGGCATTCGTCATCTCCTCCGGCCGACCCGGGGAGCGAGCCGCGTTCCGCACCCGTCCCTCTCATTCTAGCCTAATCAAGAGCCCAGTGGTCATGTCAAGAGAATTCTGCGCCGTTTTCCTACCGGTAGGAAAAAATCTTACCAATTGGCTTCACTTTCCTACCGGCAGGAAATCCTGAGTTGCGGGTTTCCGGCATATAACCCTCTTAGCGCCCCGAAGTTTATCGTGACGCGCCGAGATTTCGTGCCACGGGCAGCCTGCCCCGATGCATAGGGGTCCCGCCCGTACTCGGGCATGGCCGGGACGGCCATGGCACGGCTTTGCTTGCGGCTACGCCGCGCTCCTGCAACCACCGTCCTGAGGATTTGCCACTGTGACCGAGATCGACGTCCATCTCGCTGCAAGTCTTTCGCGTCGCTTCCGGCTCATCCGCCAATTGGGTCAAGGCGGCATGGGTGCGGTCTTCCTCGCCGAGCAGATCGCGGTGGGCAACCGTCCGGTGGCGCTCAAAGTCCTGAGCCGCAAGCTGCTGGATGACCCCGACTTCCTGATGCGCTTCTGCGTAGCGGCGAGTTTACCTCGCCATGGCGGCGTAAAGCCGCCTCTACGTAAATGAGGCGGCATCCACGGGCCGCATTCATCACCCGGACGTTGTCACCATTTACGAATCCGGCCAAGCCGATGATGGCACGCCCTACATCGCCATGGAGTACCTCGAAGGCGAATCTCTCCGCCAGGCCCTCGCGCGACGCGGCGCGCTTCCCGTGCCCGAGGTTGCGGAAATTCTCCAGCAAGCGGCGCGGGGGCTGAACGCCGCACACAAGCTGGGAATCATCCATCGCGACCTCAAACCCGATAACATTTTCCTGACGTATCCCGACGACGCGGCGGCACCCCCAGGCGACCGCCCAAGACGTAGGGGCTGGCCTCGTGCCTGCCCTCCCCATCGGCATTGCCGACACCGGGCGGGCACAAGACCCGCCCCTACGACCCGTCGTGGTCAAAATTGTCGATTTCGGCATCGCCAAGTTGCGCGAGTCCGGCGCCCACACGCAAACCGGCACGGTGCTCGGCACACCCGCTTATATGTCATTCGAGCAGGCATGAGAAAATCCCACGGTCAGAACTGCGCTGACCATGGCCGCTACCTCGCCGGTGTCTGGAGTGCAAGATTGCGGTGGCGAAAGAGCTGGCGGGGTGTATAGTGCTGTTGCTCTGGTTGCTAAAGAGCAATTCTGGATAAGAGGGTATGAATATGAGCATTGAATCCTTAAACCAGCAAGTTCACAACCACAAAGGCAAAGATGGGTGGCCTGCGGACTTAACTTTCAAAGCGACTGAGGGGGATAATGTTGTCGAAGTTACTGTAGGTGATGCTCGCTCGGCTAAAGATGGTTTCTGGAAGAGAATCGACCCTTGGGGGTTTGCATTCTTTCACAAAGTTGAGGAAATCACCAAGAATGCGATTACTAAGAAGCCAGTTCGCCTAACATTCTCGCTGCGATCACCGGGCACGCCACTTGCTGAATGGCAATATGAAGCTTTAAAGCGCCGGGTGTCTTACTTGGCAGAGGCGAATCACTTGCAAATTGCTCTATTAAAGGGAGATTCTGAGGACAGACTTTACACATTTGAGGAGCTAAAGAAGAGACCTGACACGGAAAGAGTTCACCGTGACTTTCGTTATCGAGGTGTTGATGACAAAACTCATGGTTTAGAGAAGGATTTTCAAAAGTACCTTGCTGGCTGGGGGCTGCCTAAGAAATCCGATTTCAGGCTTACCAACGAGCGCTTGGCCCTTTTCGGTCGCGACTTCGTTCATATCGGTAAAGTTAAATCAGGAGTCGTGAAAGAATTTCCGACCGGCGCATTTAAGGACGAAGTCACGAGAATTAACACGCTACTATCCACCGAATTCGTGGATTTGGTCACGTTGAACAAACATGGCGACCTTGCCGTAATCGAAATTAAGTTCGACGATGTTAATCTCGAAGTTATTTCGCAAGTTTTGAATTACGCATTATTTTTTCATTCGTATCGAATCCAGTTAACTCATCTATTGGATGACAAACTTGCCTGCGCAACAGCGGGCCGCAAACTTGTGACTTATTTGGTTAGCAATACATTTCACAACAAATTCAAATCAGTATGGCCATACTACAGTCAGCATGGTCCAAACCCTCAGCTTGATATACGACAAGTCATCATGGGGCACATGCCTGATACTGAACATGCTGATGCGGCGTGACATCAGGCACCATCGCTACGTGGTTGGCGCGAATGCCGCCCGGGTGCGAACATGAGCCTGCAACTCACCGTCCATCGCGGGACGCAGCAGATCGGCGGGACCTGCATCGAAATCGTGCATCCGGATGGCGACCGTCTTATTCTCGACGCCGGGCGGCCACTCGACGCTCCGGAAGGCGCCACCGGCCTGCTGCCGGCGTCGCTGGATCGGACCCGACCGGCTACCGTCCTCATCTGCCATCCCCATCAGGACCATTGGGGCTTGGTGGAGGAACTACCGCCCGATTGGCCGATCTGGACGGGCTCGAACTCGGCCAAGTTGATTGCGATTACCAGTGACGTGACGCGTCGTCCGCTCACCCGAACATTCGAGACATGGAACAGCCGTTCGGGGCCCTTCACCATCGGGCCGTTCACCGTTACGACCTATCTCACCGACCATTCTGCCTTCGACGCCTATATGCTGCTGGTTGAGGGCGCCGGGAAGCGGATTCTCTATACGGGGGACTTTCGCCGTCATGGCCGCAAATCCGTGCTCGTGGACCGGTTTATGGCGAACCCGCCGCCCGATATCGACGTGCTGGTGACCGAGGGATCCAATCTCGGCACGGACAAACCGGTGAAGAGTGAGAAAGAGATCGAGCAGGACTTCGTCGAATTGTTCAAACGGACCAAGGGCCGCGTTTTCGTTTCCTGGTCGGGCCAGAACATCGACCGCACGGTGAGCCTTTACCGGGCAGCAAAACGCACGGGCCGGATCCTCGCGATCGATCTCTATAGCGCCGATGTCCTTGATCGGATTGCGGCAGGGACCCGTCTGCCGCGAGCAGGATTCACGAATTTGAAGGTTGTCGTTACCAAGGGGCTTGGCAGCTATTACCGCAAACTGGGCCGCGGGGACTTCGTGGCGAGAATGGCGATACACGGCATCGCCTCGCGCCACCTCGAGGGCGGGCGCCAAGTCATTATGGTGCGCCGCGCCCTGCTGCGTGATTATCAGGCTGCCGGCGTTGTGCCAACCGCCGATGACGCCTTCAATTTCTCAATGTGGAGCGGCTATCTCTCGGAACCCCATTTCACAGAGCCGCTGGAATGGTGCCGGGCAGGTGGGGCCGAGATCGCCTATATCCACACCAGCGGCCACGCCTCCCCAGTTGATCTGCGTGCCTTCGCTTTAGCCGTCCGACCGAAGATGGTCGTGCCCGTGCACGGCGTGAAATGGGACGAGGAGGCGCATGGCTTCGGCACCATTCGACGGCTTGCTGATGGCGAAACGCTGGTCATCCCTTAATGAGTTCGCGTGCGGACGATGCCTTTTATGTATCTGCCATGCGAACATGGGCAACATCCCTGTCACCGCGTCCCATTCGTGGCCGGTTCTGGCTTCAGTGGCACAGGCACTCTTGCCTGTGCACGACGCATGGAATGCATCAGCCATGGCACAGGCAGGAGTGCCTGTGCTACTCACGACTTGTTCATGAGGGCTTTTTCCACCACTTCCGGGTTTCGATCCATCACCGTCAAGTAGGCGCGCAAGCAATTGTCGATTGACGATTTTCGATTGACGATTGACGGACGAGGCGCGCAGGGCGCTTTCCGGACGCCGGCGCCCTTGCTTAAAAGCAGTGACGAGTGACCAGGGACAAAAAACAGGCAAACTCCTCCGGCTGGCGACGTTAAAAAGCGAGCGTAGCGTGATATTATTGGGATAGGACAATCGGAGGCTGCGAGGATGAGCGTGCTCAGTGAGATGAACCCGGCACGAATGGGCGAATTCTGCCAGAAGTGGAAAATTGCCGAGCTCGCCCTTTTCGGCTCGGCCCTGCGGCCGGACTTTGGCCCCGCGAGCGACGTGGACGTGCTCGTGACTTTTGAACCGGATTCCCACCCTAGCCTGTTCGATCTGGTCCAGATGGAGGAAGAGCTCAAAGAAATCTTTGCTCGCGAAGTAGATCTGGTAAGCCGGCGAGGCCTTGAAAACAGCCGGAATTACATCCGTCGAAAGGCCATATTGGATTCGGCACAGGTTTTCTATGCCGCGTGACGTTGCCTATCTGCTGGACATCCTGGATGCAGCTAAACTGGCGGCCGCCTACGTCTCCGCAACAACCAAAGAAGAATTCCTTCGAGACACCCTGTGCCAGGACGCGGTGATCCGGCGACTGGAAATCATTGGCGAAGCGGCCCGCCGAATCTCGAATGAAACGCGAGCCAAGTTGCCTGGTCTTCCCTGGTCAGCGATGATCAACATGCGGAATCTGATGATCCATGAGTACGACCACGTGGATCTCACCGTCGTTTGGGACACCGTCCAAAACCATCTCCCCGCGTTAATACAATTCATCGCGCCCTTGGTGCCTCCACCGGAGAACCCATAGCAAACGTCGCGTGGGGCGCCCCGACCCATCGGGGCGCCCCACGAACCCGGGCAACATCCCCGTCACCGCGTCCAATCCGTGGCCTGTTCTGGCTTCTTAATGGTAGCACCCCGACGCATCGGGGTGTGCTCTGCATGGAAGGCCACAGCCTTGGGCACCCCGATGCATCGGGGTGCCACGTTCGCATCTCACGGCTTGTTGATGAGGGCTTTTTCCACCGCTTCCGGGTTTCGATCAATCACCGTCAAGCAGGCGCGCACCGCGCTCTCTGGACGCCTGCGCCCCTGCTCCCATTCCTGGAGTGAGCGCGGGCTGACGGCGTAGCGCCGGGAGAACTCCACCTGGCAGGATTTTGTCTCGCGAAGCCATTTCGCCGTCAGGGTTCCGTCAAAGTCGGATGGGTTCGAAAGGACCCCTCACCCACCGCCTTGCGGTCCCCCCTCTCCCCAAGGTAGAGGGAAAGGAATCAAAATCACTACCCTCTCCGCTGGGGAGAGGGAAAGGAGTCAAAATCACTGCCCTCTCCGCTGGGGAGAGGGGGGACCGCAAGGCGGTGGGTGAGAGGTCTCTTCGCGGGTGGCGCATAGATTGCCTTCGATGTGTGCGGCCCCCGAACCCGGGCAACATCTCTGTCACCGCGTCCCATCCGTGGCCGGTTCTGGCTTCTTAACGGTGGCACCCCGATGCATCTGGGTGTCCTTTGCGTGGGAGGCATCAGCCTTAGACACCCCGAGGTATCGGGGTGCTACCGCAACCCTGGCTTGTATGCACACTAGTCTTATGCTAGCATTCGCCAAGGAGAATACTATGGCAACACTTTATGTGCAGAACGTCCCCGACGATCTCTATGAGGCGCTTCGCCGCCAGGCGCAACAGCATCGCAAATCGATTGCGGCGGAGGTCGTGTCCCTTCTCGAAGTGAACGTGCCCACTTCCGAAGAACTGAAGTTGCGGCGGGATTTTCTCCGGCAAGCGCGCCGGCTCCGGTCGCGCAGGGGGCCCGCCGCAGGTCCATTCCCCTCCTGTGAGGAAATGCAGCGCGAGGACCGATCGAGATGAGCCTGTTCGTGATCGATGCCAGCGTGGCGGCGAAGTGGTTCCTCCCGGCCTCCGGCGAGCCGCTGGCAGCGGAGGCGTTGCGGTTGCTCGCCGGCTATGCGGAAGGCCGATTCCGCTTCGCGGTGCCGGACCTGTTCTGGGCGGAGTGTGGCAACATCCTCTGGAAGGCGGTTCGCCAGGGCAGGTGGTCCCGCAGCGTGGCGGAGAAAGCGATACGCGCCCTTAAGGATCGTAACTTTCCCACGACCTCTTCGCTCGACTTGCTGGAAGAAGCGTTCAGCATCGCCGCCACCTTCGATCGTACGGTTTATGACAGCCTCTATGTAGCGCTGGCGGTCCGCTTGAAGGCCGACATGGTAACCGCGGACGAGCGCCTGGCCAACATGCTTGCCGCCCACTTACCCGTGAAGTGGCTGGGGGCCGTGTGACGGTTTCCTGACCTATGGCGAGGCGCACCACAAACCCGGGCAACATCTCTGTAACCGCGTCCTATCCGTGGCCGGTTCTGGCTTCTTAACGGTGGCACAGGCACTCCCTTCGACAAGCTCAGGGCAAGCTCTGCCTGTGTGCTCTGCATGGGAGGCCTCAGCCTTGGACACCCCGAGGCCTCGGGGTGCTACCCTCACAGCAATTGCACGCTGAGCCCTGGTATTTTTGAGAAGCTGCGTTCGTCGCGGGTGGCCACGGTGTAATTCCTGGCAAGGGCGGTAGCGCCGATCATCAGGTCACGCTCACCGACCGTGACGCCTCGCTTGGCGAGGTCGGCCCACAGCGAGGCGTGCACCCTGGCCACGGTGAGATCAAAAGCGATCACGGGAAGCTGCGCGAGCAACCCCTCGACGAAGGCTTGACGGCGGTGGCGCTGACGGGGTGTCCTTGCCCGATGAACGCCGTGCAAGAGTTCGGAGGCAGTCACCGCCGAGATCGCCACATCCTCTTGCGCATAACGAGCCGAAAATGCGTCCAGGGCGAGGTCTCCCCGCTCCGCGGCAATCAGCACACTCGAATCGATCAGCGTGGCCATCTCGACTCTGCCACCTTGGGTTGCTTCACCGCCAGGTTCTCCACCAGGGCGAGATACTCCTCATCCGGCTTGGGTAGTGAACGGAGCAGGTCCGCCAGCTCTCTGCCGCTGAACTTTGGCGGCTGGGCCGGCAGAATTTCGCAGATGGGCTTGCCTCTGCGTTCCACCACAAAACTCTCGCCCCGGTAGCGGACCCGGTTCATCAGCTCGGAAAATCTGCGGGCGGTTTCCGTTGCCGAAATACGTAATTTCATAAAATCAGATTTACATATTTCCCTGGGAGCGTCAAGTGGGCTCTTCTCATGCCTGATGCCCTTGGCATCTCACGACTTGTTCATGAGGGCCTTTTCCACCGCTTCCGGGTTTCAATCGATCACCATCAATTAGGCTAGGACGCGGTGATCCGGCGCCTGGAAATCATTGGCGAGGCGGCGCCTCCCCGGACCCTTCGTCCCCACTGGCGTTTTCGAAGGCGCTGAGAAAATCGAAAAGCCGCTTTGATGCGGCGACCCCTGTTCCAGCGTGATGGTGAACTCTGCCCTTGAGTCTGCGCTCTGTCCAGAGGATAATGATTTCCAGCCGCAGGGCTTCAAAGCAATTCAGCGCTGGTCGCTTGGGGGTAAGCAAATGGAGATCATGGAGGATCCCTACCCGGAAACGCCGGGAGAGCGCGAACGACGTCTCTCTGAAGTGCGGGAGTTCATAACATTGTCGGCTAAGATTCCCGCTGATCTCAAGCCGGAACTCATCACGAAGGCTAGCGCTTTTGTGGAGACCAAAATTGAAGGCGGTGGTTCTAAAAGGTTCTATGGTGGCCAACTCGGTTGGACGCACTGGGTAATTAGGAACGAGCATTTGAAGTTGGTCGAGGTCTTGGCGTCCGTAGCTATTGCGATAACAACTTACGCTGCCGTGGCTACTGCTGTTCCGGCGGTGACGGCTGTGACCCTACTCTTCGCTGCCGTGGCCCTTGCAGACAGGCTGAAACACAAGAGCGCCAGCCTGGATGATAAGAGCTACGCTGTCGTTATGACCTTAAAGGAGATAGGCCCGACCACGCCGGCGCAGCTCTCCCAAGCTCTGAACGGCGTCCGCATCTTCGGCCGGGACTTGTGGACTGACAGTGGAGCCCTTGACGCCCTGAAGAAATTGCAAGCAATCCGGCTCGGGGATGGAAGTGTCGAGGCACTCGTAAGCCAAGCTGCAGATGGGCTGTGGAGTACAAACGGGATTTAGCTGGTAGCCACAGTCAGTGCAGTTCTGACTGTGGGTTCTTCCTTTGGTGAGGAACTTCCGGGCGGTCGCGCCTCCGAATCCAGAAGGGCTGCTGGCGGTTCGTAGATCACCCGCACGGCCGATGCACAGAGAAAGCGTAGCGCGGACCTCCGCACGCAATTTCGACAACCTCGATGTAACGCTGGCGGTCCGCTGCAAGGCCGACCTGGTCACCGCAGACGCAAGCCTGGCCCATGCACTCGCCGCATACTTACCGGTAAAGTGGCTGGGGTCCGTGTGAGGCTTCCCTGGGCTTCCGTTATCGAAGGTACTCGACGCCGTAAAACCGGCCGGCGGGGGCTTCCGCCATCCACACGACCCTTCCCCTTGTTTCCACCGGGGCCTGATTCGGCGCATACGGCAGGGTGATATAGATCTCGTCCCCTGGTGAAAAGCGCTGGCTGCTGACAAAGCAAAGGCCCCCCTTGGAAACATCGCGCGTTTGCGCGATATCCACGACGCCCCAAGCGTTACGCACGCGAAGTTGCATGGTAAGCTTCAAGCGGCGCGTCCGGCGGACCCCTTGCTCACCCTTGGAAGCAGGTTTGTTGGATCGGATCAGAATCTCCGGGGTCACCACCTGGTGGCTGGGCTTCCAACGAGTGGTTTCGTTGCAGCGGTCGCAGTGGCGCGAGATGAGGCCGGTGGCCAGCAGGACCTCGTACTCGATGCTCGAAAGGGTACTCTGCGCGGCCGTCTTGCAAGCCGCGCATTCAATCAGCACCTTGGGTTGGGCGCTATCATCGTTGGGAGCAAACTCCACACCCCAAATGCCACTCTCCGCCTTGATCGCTTCCACGCCCCATTCGCAGCGGCTTCCAAAAACTTGCTGGAAGGCGCCGACCACGCGGAACTCATCTTCCACCCCATTCTCGAGGTTCTTGACCAGCACGACATCGTCGGGCAACAAGGAATGGGTCAGGCTGATGCGCGCTCCCTGCTGATTGAAGCTGACCGTCACGGTCTCTTCCGCGAAAGAGACACCCGAAGTGTCGTTTCCGATCACCTGAATCCGCACTGGCGCCAGAATACGTCCCGTGCGACGTCGCCCCAGGATGCTCATGCATTCTCCGTGCTTATGCTTCCGCCGCGGTACTAGGGTGCTTCTTCCCTTTCCCTTCTTGCTTGCCAGGCTCAGGAAGTGCTCCCGCCGCCGGGTCCGCCTGACTCAGCAAGGTCAAAGCCGCGGCCTCACTGTCGGCGATCACAAAAAATTGCGTCAGGTTCACATCGTTCAAAATCTTGCGCACGTGGGGATTCAAACTGGCGAGGACAATCCGCGCGCTGGCGTTCTGCACGGTCACTCGGGCTCCCGCCAGGAACCCCAGACCCGTCGAGTCAATGTAAGGCACGTCGGCGAAATCGACGATCAGCTTGCGGGTTCCGGCATCCATCAAGTCCTTGACCTTCTGCCGCAGATAGGGTCCGTCACTCCCCGCCAGGAATTTCCCGCTCAGGCTCAGAATGGCCACGTCATTTTTGAAACACAACTCGATTCTCACAATTTCACCTCGCCGTTGCCACCCGCCTGAGTTCCACACGCCTGCGCCCTGCGCGGAAGTCGCAGCACATCGGCGATGGGTGAAGATTTTTCGCCCAAACTCAACGTGGCAACCAATTCGAATGCTACGAGAGGCAGCGAAGCCGTGTCAAGTGCGGCGCGTAAAACCTGACCTGCTTCAGCCGCGCTTCTTGACCACGCTCAGGGCTTTTAAGATAACTGCGTTATTGGGAATCACCTCGCCATAATGGTTCTCAAACCCCGGCGCAGCGCCGCGGAAACCTTTCGATCCCTTCAGGCGAACTTCCCGGATCACCTTGCCCAAGCGCGGGCTTTCCCATTCGAAAACGAAAAAGGTGATGGGAGGTTGGGCGCTCGGCGAACACATCACCGCCTTCGCGTCGTAGCAATATATCCCCGAGTTCTTATCCCTGCCCCAATTCCATTCCAGGATATTCACACCGTAACGAATGGGAATGATTTCCGGCAAACCATCTTCATAGACCACCTCATACCAGCCCAGCAGATCCGCCGAATCCACCATGTCCCAGATCAGCCGGAAGGCTTCCTTGTTGGTCGCGGGGATAGCGCAGGCGTGCAGAAACAGCAAGCTCGTGGCGTCTTCGCCAATCTTCACCGTAACCTCGCGGGGCAGCGGATTGACCTGGCTGCCTTCGGTCCCCACCATGATCGCGACCTGGCCGCCAGCCCCGGCCAGGTCAAATGCGTAACCCTCGAAGGCGGTTCTCCCCGTCTTGATTCCCCGTAGATCGACTCCGAAGACAGGATCGACCGCAGGCGCGTTAAAGGCGCTGGAAATATCCAAGGGCGTAACAACGTCTTCTGTCACACTGGGCGGCGCTGCTCCTGTTAGATCCGATATCATCAAAGGAATAGAACCTTGGGTGGTCTTGGCCAGCTCCCTCATCCCCAGCGCCTTCTTTGACCAAAGCATATTACTGCATCCGAGAATATGATAGAGCATATCTTTACTCATATTGAACTGGGTAGTCGCTGCCCATGAGGAGGGCGCGCCCCCGATGATGGTCTTCCGCTTGCTTCGCTCCACGTAGCTCTCGAGCCCGGGCTCCATGTTGCCGTAAACCTGCTGGAAGCCCCATTCATCCAGCCGTGCCTCGTTCGCTTCACCACCATCTTCCTTGGACCAAAACCAGTTGTAGAGCAGGATGTCTTTGGGGACAAGGTCCCTCACCTGCTGCGGTGTCATGGCGCCTGGCGAGGTGTACTTCCAGCCGTCCGGGGCGGTGCGTTTCTGCAAGCCCTTGCCGCGCACCGCTTCGAGCAAGTAATCGCCCCAGATGGCCATCTTGATGTCTCGGTTCGCCAGGTAATCGTGAATCTTCCGCAGGTCTTGGCCGAAGAGCTCTCCGAAGTCCTTGCCTTGGCAGCGAGGGCAGGTTCCGAAGGGTGCAAACCACTCGTCGTGGCCGGCGTGAATCATGCGCGGCTTCATGACCTCGATGTATTCGTCCATCACTTCAAAAATGAGCTGGTAACTGCGGGGTTCGGAAGGGCAATAGGTGTCAGGCCACTTGTCACCGGGCACGTCCGACAGGTCCTTGTGCTTTGCCAACAGGTAGAAGCTGTGGGTAAACGAGGGAATCTCCGGGACCACCTCAATGTGATGCGCTTCCACCCAACGAACCAGGTCCGCGACTTCGTCCTTCTCCACAAAGCCGCTGTCGCCACAATCCTGGTGTGATGAGTTCTGTTCGCGGTCGTGAAGCGCCCCGGGCGGATAGTTGACCCGGCTGTAATTGGTGTCGCGCGCAAATTCCACCCAGCCGGCATTGACTTCCGGATGGCGGTCGAGCCGCATGCAGGCGTTCATCTCCATCATCAGGGTGTTGAATTTGTAATGCGCCATGACTTCGCGAATGAACCGGCGGAAATAGGGGATATTCGCGCGGCCCGGCACGTAGAGCTTGACGCCGCGAAAAGGCTTGTCGGGCCAGTCGCGCACCTGCACGCCGGGCAGTTGCAGGCTCCGCCCACCCAAGGCCACGAGTTGCTTCAGCGATTGCAGCCCATAGAAGGCGCCGCGCTCATCGCTGCCTGCGACGACCACCGCATTCTCGTTGGCGTGCAGGACGTAACCCTCCGGGCCGGGGTTCTGCGGCGTCACTTCCAGGTGATTCTGCCGGCAGGATTCGCGAACCAGGGGATTCTGGATGGAGCCGACAACAAGAAATCTCCCCGACGTGGGCAACTTCTCCGAGCGTTGGGTCTTCAACTGCAGATCATAGCGGTCACTCAGTTCCTCCGTGAGGAAGCGGGCCAGCGAGATATCGCTATTCGAAGCGACGAGAGGAAGCACGAGGGCGCACTCTTCGTGCAAGGCGAATGGGGCGCCGCGCAGATCCATCTGTTGCGGAATGGGAAAAATGGCTGGGCGCTCGAAGCCCACAAGCGTCTCGGCAATTCCTCCTCCCGCCGTGCTCCATTGGGGCTGGCGGAAACCCCGCAAAGACCTTGCGCTATTGAAGGTGGGCTCGCTCATTGCATCGAGGTTTCCCATTGTCGCTCGACGGGAAGAAACCATGCCCTTCGCAGTCGGCAAACCGAGTTGCCCCGCAACCAACCCGACCGAAGTCCTCTCGATGAATTCTCGCCGCGTCAGTTCTCTTCTTGGCATTGCCATCTACCTCCGCCGAACTTGGGGCCCGTTGGGTGTGTTGTCCGAGATACAGTAACAAAAAATCTGCCGATTTCAGCAAAATACATGTGTTTTTGTGTAAAATGTCGTTCAGTTTCGTATAAATTTCGCCTTTTTTTCGGTAAATTTGTCATCTTTCTGTTTGTTTTCATGCATATTCCGGCTTCGTTCGTCCTTTATTAACATCTTTTTCAGGATTCGATCCTCTTTTCCTCCTCCATCCTTCGGTCTGGGCATTCGTCACTGCTTCTTGTTAAGTCCCTTTATTTTCATCAATATCGTGGAGAAAACGATTGTCGCGGTAGGGACAGCGGTTACCCGCTGCCCCCCGCACGGATCCGTACGGGCGCTCCTTAGCGGTCGGGTAAGACAATGGCGCGGACCGGG
>Ga0209039_10000951_pt1 | contig 28160 bp, 16 predicted proteins | sample BogFormECP12_OM1_FD_188238 | JGI IMG/M metagenome (GOLD analysis project Ga0209039, IMG submission 188238) | Bog forest soil microbial communities from Calvert Island, British Columbia, Canada - ECP12_OM1 (SPAdes) (version 2) | ecosystem: Environmental > Aquatic > Freshwater > Wetlands > Bog ... | reverse complement strand
CTACGGGAAAAACCCATTGACAATAGTGCATTCTTGCGCTATACGGTTCGGCGTCAGGAGATTTCTTACCGAAGAAGCAATTTCTTGTTCATTCAGGGGTTTGACGGCTCGCGTCTCATGAACGAGCTTTCCCCCGTAACGCCGCCATCTTGGCGGCTCCTCTGCCGGCTGGAAGCCGGCGTTACCGCCCAAATTAGGACGGGCACACTCATGAGGGACTAATTGACCTTGAACTTCTTGCCGAAAGGCTGGCATTCGGGATTAAGGACTACTCAAAAGGAAGGTGTCTATGCGTCGGCAGTATTTACTGAAGATAGGTCTTAAGATAGCCCTTTCGGTTTTGGTCATTGCTGGCCTTGGGGCCAACGTGTACGCTTCGCTTGACCGTGGATCGATCCAAGGGACTGTCACTGACCAGCAGGGCGCGGTCATTGCCGGAGCAAGGGTGATGGTGACCAACGTCGCTACGAATGTCGAGCTTAAACTGACTACCAACTCCGCCGGTATTTATGTGGCCACGGAGCTGGTTCCCGGCACCTATACCATTCACATTGAGGCCGCCGGTTTTTCGCCTCTCGACATCACGGGACTGGCGGTTACGGGTGGGTCGCAACTCACTCAAGACGGGAGTATGAAAGTCGGGGGCATAACCCAGAAGGTAGAGGTGACGGCGGCGGCCCCCTTGGTCGAGACCGCGGCCTCCAACTACTCGACCGAAATCCAGACGCACACCATCTCGGAAATCCCTCTTCCCGGGCGGGATATCCAAGCGCTGGTGCAGCTTGTTCCCGGTGTCACCCAATCGACCGGCCCTTCGGGTAGCCTCTTTGGTTTCAACAGCCAGTTCGGAGGCTTTCCCGACGCCCTCCACCTGGTGGGTTCGGGGATCAGCGCCAATGGCAGCCAGGGTGGTGCCAATGCCTGGTATCTCGACGGCAGTATCGACGCCGCGCTGGGCGCGGAGAACATGGTGGTGAATCCCTCTCCCGATTCGGTCTCGGAGTTCAACCTGGTGGATAACGGCTTGGCGGCCGAGTACGGACGCACCAGCGGCGCCGTCGTCAACGTGATTCTGAAATCAGGAACGAACCGGGTGCATGGCGACACCTACGAGTTCAACCGCAACTCCTACTTCAGCGCTACCAATCCTTTCGCCCGCCGCGACGCCACGGGAAAGCCTTTTTTGCAGCCCGCCGTCAACTACAACGACTTTGGCGGAACCCTCGGGGGGCCGGTTTATTTGCCGCACATCTATAACGGTAAGAACCGGACGTTTTTCTTCGCCTCGTGGGATATCTCCATGCTGCACGAGAACAAACCCAACATTCTGACCGTTCCCCTACCGAACGAGGTCAAGGGGAATTTCCTGGGCGATCCGCGCTTCGACGCCGTGTGCGATCCGGTGAACGCGCCCAGCCGGTGCCTGTATAATCCTTACAGCACCACCGGACCCGACGCCAACGGCCTGTTCCATCGCACGCCGTACGCAACTCCGGTCCTTCCTTCCGGGAGTTTCGACTCCCTCGCAACCTTCTACTTGTCGAGTTTCCCCGCTCCCAACTACCTCGATCCCCTGCAGCAGGTAGCGGGCGGCTGCGGCAACACCTGCAACAACTACATCGGCCCGGCAGGGAGCAGCCAGACCACCCACAACATCTCGATTAAGGTCGATCATGAGATCTCCAGCCAGCACAAGCTCTTCGCCGAATGGTTGTTCAATCCCAGCTACTACACCAATTACCGCTATCCCTGGGACGGCGCCACGGCGCAGACCCAAACGGGTGTGGCCGGCGCGGAACCGTACAAGACCATCAATCAGATCTTTGCCCTCGGCCTCACTTCGACCTTTGGCTCTGGTTTTGTGAACGAAGCCCGGGCAATGTTCAGCCGGCAAAACCAACTCCCCTCGCAGAACCCGGACAGCGTGGCGGACACGACGAACGTCGAAAAACATGTGGCGGGGCTCAATTTTGTTCTCTATGGTCCGACGCAGCTCGTGCCCAATATCGGCGTGGGCGGAGTAGCCGGCTGGGGCCCCCAGCAATGGCAAAATGGCATCCAAGGCGTGCAGGCCTACACTTTCTTGGACAACGTCACCAAGATCATGGGGAGGCACACTCTGAAGGCGGGCATACTCTTCCGCCGCGATAACAACTGGAACATCGCCGGCTGGGGCTATAGTCTCAATTTCGGTGGCGGCCTGACCGGCGATCCCACCACGGGTGGCGGCGCGGGTCTGGCTCAATTCCTGCTCGGCACCGTCGACCAGGGCTCGGGCACCGGTACGTATTACGCGCCCTGGCAGAGCAACGACTACTGGGGCTTGTACGCGCAGGATGACTTCCGGGTTAACTCCAAGTTGACCCTGAACTACGGGCTCCGTTGGGACTTCTTCGGCTGGTTCCGTGACCGGCACGATTCGCTGGCGAATTTCGATTTCGCCGGCCTGAATCCGGCTCTCCCCTTCAAGGGAAGAATTGACTATATCGGGACTCCCAGCCACCCGTCCCGCGATGTCTTCCCGTCACGTAAGGACAGCCTGGGCCCGCGCCTGGGTTTTTCCTACGCTCCTTTCGGCAATCGGAAGACCGTCATTCGCGGCGGCGCCGGAGTGATTTACAGCAATGCCATCAGCGTGGCCTTCGGCACGCAGAATGGGGCAATCAGCCAGCCTGCCTATGCCAACTACTTCACCTATCCCGGTGACCGCACCGGGAAGACCCCGGCGTTCGAATTGAGTTCGGGAGCTCCGAACCTGGGCCTGCCGCCCCTGGACCAGGTGAAGAAGACTGACAACCAGTTCCTGACGACCACCGTCGGCGGTTTCCTGCAGGGAGACAAGGATCCTTACGTGATCCAGTGGAGCTTTTTTGTGGAGCGCGAATTACCCGGGAATATGGCACTGAGCGTGGGCTACGTAGGAACTCGCGGCATGCACCTTTATGGCGATGAATTCCGCAGCTACGATTATATACCGACCAAAATCAAGCAGGCGCTCAAGGCCAACGTCAATAACAATGCTCCGGTGGACGCATCCATCGGCAACCTCTACGGGCCCGGCGTGTGTGCCACCCCGACGTCCTGCCCGGGCTACATCGCGTATCTCCCCATGCCGCAATATCAGAACGTCACCATGAATACCAGTCCGGACGGGGCGAATCGCTACAACTCTTTCCAGTTGAAGTTGGATAAGCGAGTCAGCCACGGACTGAACTTCATGATCGCCTACACCAACCAGAAGAACATCGAAACCGCGAACACCGGAAGCATCATCGGTAACACCGCCACGCCTACCACGCTCAATCGCTCGGTGGGAAGGTCGTCTTCTATTGCCGGGGCAGTGTCCGGCGGTTCAGCGAACAGTGCGGGAGGCGCTACCGCCGAAAACCCGGACAATCGACATAACTATATCTCTCTAGGTCCCGATGACATTCCCCAGATCCTCAACGTTGCCGTTACCTATCGGCTTCCTTTTGGCAAGGGCCAAGCGTTCCTCAGCCAAGGGGGTTGGGCGGATAAGCTCCTGGGAGGATGGAACCTGACCCAGAACTGGAATATCCAGTCCGGCGTGCCGATGTTCTTCACTTCGGGAGCTTGTGATGGCATCAGTTGCCGGCCGAATCTGATCGGGAATCCTGCGGCCGGACGCAGCAGCAAGACTCGCCAGCAGCAGGAGACGCAGTGGTACAACCCGGCGGCCTTCGAAGCTCCGTTTGGCTCCGATCCTGCCATTATCAAAGCCGCGACGACAGGATACCTGGCCGACGGCGTCACACCGGTTGCTACTCTCGACAGTTGGTGGGTATTCGGGAACATCGGAACCCGGCCTCCCAGCGGGCGTATGCCGGCATTCTGGAACGCCGACACCACGCTATCTAAGGAATTCCATTTGTCGGAGCAAAAGTATTTCCAGTTCCGCTGGGAGCTGTTCAATGCTCTTAACCACCAGAGCCTGGGGGTTCCTGCCTCGGGTTGGTGCCTGCCGCCGAATGCCGACGGCAGCACCGACGCCATCCATCAGTTCGGTTGCCAGTTTGGGAAGATTACCAACGTCCAGACGGACCCGCGCTCGATGGAATTTGGCTTGAAATTCTTCTGGTAACAGGTTGCCGGCAGGGCCGGGGCAGGCCCCGGCCCTGCCAGAATCAGGCTTCAGCCGGCGACGGGAGACCAGCGGCTCCGCCGCCTGATGGGCGGAAAGGCTGCGCTTCGCGCCTCTTCATGATTCGGGGCGAACCCGTTCATGCGGAACCGCATCTCGAGGATTCCGGCATGTGCGCACGCCGTCGGGTGTTCTTATTTCGCGCCTTAGCCGCTTTCATCTTCCCGCCGTTCTTCACCCTGCTTGCTCCCGTTGACATCCAAGGGGCGGAGAGAACCACCGGACTCTATGCGTGGTACGTGCAGGCTGACAATGTCGAGGTCCCGCTGGAACATGCGCACGAGCATTACCCCGACGCGCTGTTCATCCAATGGACCGCTAACTGGAGCGTTGTGGGTGAGACCCTGGCGCGCGCCATCCGCCGCGTTCCGCCTATCGATAATTTTCTCGTGCTTCATAGGGCCGAACGGCGTTCGGCCTAGGGCCAGCGCCGCTGGCCCCTACAATTTGGGTTGCGACTCCGCCGCACTGCGCGGCGATCAGGAGAACCATCCATGCATCAGCATGCCCGTCTCACGGTAGCAAGATCGACGCGGCGTGATTTCCTTTTGGCCGCCGGGGAGGCCGCGGGCGCGCTGGCGCTGCCGGCTTTCTCTCTCTCTCAAGCCGCCTCACCCCGCAGCCGGATTTTAAGCGCTCACTTGGGCGAGCCCGTTCAGTGCCCGAATAGTGGAGGAGACCTTTGGACCGCAACGTGGGCGGATGACGGGGAACTCTACGTCGCCTCCGACGACACGACTGCGTTCGACGGCGCCTGCAGCAGCAATTTGGCGGTTAACCGCTTGACGGGCGAAGCGCCCCCCAACCTCAGGGGCGCTACAGTGAATTGCATGAAGGAGTACGGAGGAGGTTCCGAGAGCCGCCGCGAAGATGGTGGAATGTGGAAAGCGTGCGGCTTGACTTGCGTGGACGGCGTGCTGTACATGTCCGTCAGCCGTCACCTGACGTGCCCCACCGAGCCAAACCGCACCTGGGAGGGCTACTACAGTCCGTTCTGGATTCAGGAAACCTGGGACGCGAGCATCGTCAAGTCGGACGACCACGGCAGGACATGGAGCCGCATGCCGGAGCTTGGACGCGCGATGTTTCCGGGCCGGGCGTTCAGCACCCCATTTTTCGTGCAGTATGGAAAGGACGGCGAGGGTACGAAAGATGGCGCTGACCGGTACGTCTATACGGTCTCCAATGACGGGGCCTGGAACAACGGAAATTGGATGACTCTAGGCCGCGTGCGCAAGGACCGCATCGGCAGGCTTGACGGCTCGGACTGGGAGTTCGTCCATGGCTTCGACGAGCGTCGCCAGCCCATTTGGCGTCCGCGCTACGACTACGCTCTATATATCTTCCGGGCGCCTGGGCGTACCAGCATGACCGGTATCCACTACATTCAAGGGCTTGATCTGTATATCTTGCCGCAGTGGCACTACCCCGATCTCGACGATCCCGCGCGGCGATTCGCGCGAACTCGCCTGGAATTCTATCAATCGCCGGCTCCTTGGGGGCCGTGGACGCGCTTTCACCAGCAGGATTTTCAGCCCCAAAGCTGGTATAACCCCTGCATTCCGGGTAAATTCGTCAGCCGGGACGGAAAGAAGTTCTGGCTTTTCGTGGCCGGGGATTTTCTCGGCGCGGGAAAGCCTGCCCACACTTACTACGCCTTGTGGATGGTTCCCGTCGAGCTTGAGATTCAATCCGTTAAAGATACGATGTAATCTCGAAGTTCATAGAAGGTGAATCATGAGACAAGCATTCTTTAGGATTCTGATCTTCGGAATCACTGTTCTTCTCACCTTAGCTCCGCGTCAGGCCAGGGCCAACGATTTTGACGCCGCGCCCTTCGGCAAGGCGCTCGTGACCGGCGACTCGGGCGGGGTCGAGTGGCCGGAAAACCGGCGGGTCCTACGTGTGGAAGTCGAGTTTGCGAATAACGCTGCGCCGCTGCCCTCGGGTGACAGCATGATCGTGGAATACTGGAACAGTTCCTGGAAGGGCGAGAAGGTCCGGCGTTATGGGGACCAGGCCGCCGGCAGCGCCGGTTGGAACGCCAAGGACGACTGGTACAACGGTGAATGGAAGGCGGCCGAAACCCACCTCGAGATCCAGAATCGCACGGCCGTTTTCACCTTTGCGCCCTCGAATCAAAAGGAATTCCCCAAGCTCGAGACTCCGGGCGCAATCTATCGGCCTACGCTCAAGGTCAGGGTCAAGTTTACAGGAAGGCATCCGGAAGTCGCCTCTCTTCGGGCTTTCACCGATTCCCAATGGAAGACTCCGGCCCTCGTGCGTCTCCAATTCGAGAACCGCGATCATTGCGAGGACCCTGCCGAGGTTTACAACGCCTCTTACGCCCTCCAGCAGGGTTCCGCGATCAAAGCGGGTGTGTGCGCGGTGACGGCGAGCGTCGGCTGGGTCCAAAACGCCGAGGACCCGGAGGCGGATCGCAGTATCGTCACCATTCGCTCTCCCCAGAATCCCTTTTCCTTCGCCGTGGATGAAGTCGAGCACGGAGACCGGATCTTCGTCAAGGACTTTGGCGTCCTCGTGACGCGCGCCGACGATCCCATCACCCTTCCCGACTACCGGCGCGAGGTGTCGGAGTCCGGCGCCCAGACGATCTACGCTCGCGTCTCGGACCACGCGGAGCAGACGTTTCCCGGCGCTTGGGACGCGATGCCCATCAAGCACCCGTACTATTTCATCCTGGGACTGGAAGGAGGGCGCCAGCGCTTCCGCGTGGATGCGACGGGTGACCTTTGGGTGTGCTACCCCAGTCATCCCCATGGACGCACGGGGAAGGACAATGCGCGTCTGCTCTGGCCGAACGGTATGGCTTATCGCTTCGGTCTTCCACCGGGGGCGTTCGCCGAGCGGCATCTGGCCGAGGGATATTTGCCGATTGTGAGCACGAACTGGCTCGCGGACGATGTGCTCTACGAGGAAGAAGGCTTCGCGGACCTTCTTGCCGGTAATCTGAGAACGTCTGCGCCAATGGCGGCGGACGACCCCGTGGTGGCTTTGCTCAAGTTCCGTTTCAGCAACAACGGCGGCGAAGCTCGGCGCGCGCACTTGACCCTGTCCACCGAGGTAACTACCGAGCGCCCGCTCTCCCAGCCGTTGGAGACGTTACGGGTAAAGGATGACAAGGTGGTTGGTGCCTATGGAGGGCGGGAGGTACTGCGGTATCTCGTGGACTTGCGGGGCGCTGGGCGGTTGGAGAACTCCTCCCAGGGCGTTACCTATAACCTCGATTTGCCCGCCCACAAGGAGCACACCATCTTCGTCAAGCTGCCTTTCATCACCTCGACGGAAGAGGCGGAAATCAATCACCTGCGACAAATGGACCCGGTTCGTGAACGCGCGGAAGTCGCACGCTTCTGGTCGGACCGTGTCGCCGCGGGGACCAGCATTCGCACCCCTGAGCCCTGGCTCAACGATTTCTATAAGTCTGTACCCACCCATCTTCTCATCAATGACGAGCGCGAACTCGGCTCTGACCGTTACATGGCCCGCGTTGGTTCCTTCAGCTACGGCGCCTATGGTAACGAGTCGATCATGATGATCTCGGATCTTGACCGGCGCGGCTATACCAAAGAAGCGGAGCGCACCCTGGAATTGTTCCTCAACTATCAGGGGACGGTTGCTTTACCCGGCAACTTCACGAACCACCGTGGAGTCCTCTATGGGGCCGGGGGATATGAAGCCGGAGACTACAACCAGCATCACGGCTGGATCCTGTGGGGACTTGCCGAACACTATTGGAACACCCGGGATCGCGCCTGGATGGAACATGCCGCGCCCCATCTGGTGGATGCCTGCCAATGGATCATCGAGCAACGTCAGACCACGCAGAAGCTCGATGCCCAAGGGAACCGCGTCCCGGAATACGGTCTGCTCCCCGCGGGCTCGCTCGAAGATGTGACGGACTTCTGGCCGTGGCTTTCGACCAACAGTTTTACCTGGTGGGGGATGGCCAATGCCGCGGCGGCCCTCAAGGATTTTGGGCACCCCGCGGCCGATAATCTGGTAAAGGAAGCGGAAGTCTATCGACAAGATATCTTGCGGGACTATCGGGAAGCGGCCGTGCGCTCTCCCGTGGTGCGGCTGCGCGACGGGACGTATGTGCCCGATTTTCCCACGACACCCTATACGCGGGGGCGCGAATATGGATGGCTGCGCGAAACGCTGGAAGGGGCCATCATGCTTCCCATCACCCGGCTCATGGATCCGAATAGCCGCGAAGCCCTGTGGATTCTCAACGATTATGAGGACAACCGCTATATCTCCAACCGGTACGGCTACTCGATTCCCGTCTTCGATCAGTTCTGGTTCTCGCGCGGTGGCTTCTCGATGCAGCCCAACCTCCTGCACGGCCCCCTCCCGTACTTCTACCGGGACGACATCAAACAGTTCCTCCGGGCCTACTTCAATCCCTTCGCGGCGAACTTCGATCACACCCTCAAGATGTTCTGCGAACACCCGCTGCCCGAGCTGGGCTACTTCGCGGGCGAGGAGTTCAAAACCTCCGACGAGGCCCAGTCCTCCTACTGGTTGCGCTTGATGTTCGTCGCGGAATTGGACGGCGCCCTGCACCTGGGCCGCGCCCTTCCACGCTATTGGCTGCGCGACGGGCAGACGGTGGCCATTCGCAATGCCCAAACCTATTTCGGCAAACTGAGCTACGAAATCCGCTCGCAGGCCAAGGCGGGGAGAATCGAAATGTCGCTTGATCCCCCCACTCGTACCCCGCCGAGTGCCATCGTGGTGCGCTTCCGGCATCCCGAGGAAAAGCCTATGCGCAGCGTTACGGTGAATGGCAGCCCATGGCAGGACTTCGACGCTCCCAAGGGTGAGATTCGCCTTGCTGGCAAGCAGACGGGCCACGTGCAAATTGTGGCGCAGTACTGAGCCGGTTACGTCCGGACAGTGAGTAGATGAAACGATGACGCATCCCAGGAGAGGTCGCCCATGAAACTCAGGTGCCTGTTCGGAGTACTCCTTATCGCGCTTCCCGCCTGCGGCGCGGAGCCGCCGCAGCCGGGGCAAAGGGTTGATCTGGCAGCATTTGGAACACCGCGCATCTGGGACGGAAACCCCGGAATCGAGTGGGATGAGCCGCGGGCGGTTCGGCAGGTTGAAGTCGAGTGCGCCGATGCGCCGCCGATCCCTCCGGCGCAGTCGCTCGCGCTCGAGTACTGGGTTTCCAACTGGCCCCCGCTCGCAAGCGGCGGCTGGACCAAGACCGACACGCCATGGCAGGGCGAATGGCGGCGAATTGCGACCTCCAGTAGCGTTGTCGGCAAGGCCTTGGTCTTCCGAATCCAGCCGCTTACGGAAGCAGAGAACCCCAATGCTCGAAACGTACCGGGGTACACGCCATCATTCCGGCGCACGCTGAAATTGCGGTTGCGTTTCACCGGGCGGCCGGCGGCCTTCCGGGCTTTGCACGTCTACGGCGACTCCCGCTGGAACGTGCGCGAGGTCAATATCCAGACGGGGTTGGACGGCCATGCCGCAGTGCCGGTCGCCGCCACGGCTTACAACGGGTTTGTGCTCGCGACCTCCCCCCTCGAATTGCAGCCCCGGGGGAGCCAGTTAAAGGTTCTTTATTCTGAACACGCCCCGGACTCGAATGACCGGACCATTCTCCAGCTTCGGGCGGGCACCGAAGCCTTCGGAGTGAGCATCGACGATCTGATGCAGCGGAAGGGCATTTATGTCCGGCCCCTGGGAATCTTTATCGGGGATGGAGCGGTGAAGGAGGACTTCGCTGCCTACTCGGAAGCCGGCACATTCCGGCCGGGCGAAGACATATCTAGCCGAGTTTCCCGCCACTCCGAACAGTCGCTCGACCAGGCCATGGCGGAAATCCCCCGCTTGGCGTTGGCCACCCGGCAAGGGGCTCACCCCTTCCGCTACGTCCCCCTGGGGTTTCCCACCAGCCGAGAGAAATACGGCTTGGATTTTAACGGCAACGCCTTTATCAGTAAGACCAGCTCCAAGGCGATGCGGGAAGATCTGGCTCGGATGCAGTGGCAAGGTGACCAGATTTACTTCCGCCTGGGTACGGGAGCGGTCCCGGATTTCCGCGAGCGGGAAGTGGGTGCGAAGCAGGATCTGCTTGAAGGTTATCTGCCGCTCGTCATCACGCGCTGGCAACGCGAGGGAATTGACTACGAGGAAGAAGCATACGCGACCTTGCTTGACGCCCCGCTGGACGACAATCACCTGCGCGGCGACGAGCCCAGCCTGATGTTCCTGAGGTTGCATGCGAGGAACCCCGAGGACAAGCCGGCAAAAGCGCAGGTCTGGTTCGTGGTCAGCCTGCGGGAGGAGGTGGATTGGAACGCGGGTTTGCTGCTCGGAACCGGCGACAAAGAGGGACATTATGCCGCTCCGCGGCTGCGCGCCGCACTCGAAGCTGCCCAGGGCGTACTTGAAATGCGGGAATTAAGTCCTGCTGCGAATCTGCCTTCCGAAACGCCGCGGGCTGGCAACCCGCAAAAGGAGACTTCTACTTCCCCTCACGGCGCTCCCGCTGTCCTGTGGAGAGTTTCCCTGCCTGCCCACGGTTCCGCCGACCTCGACATCAGGATTCCTTTCCGGACGATGACCAGTCCGGACGATCAGGCACGAGTCAAGCAGATGACTTTTGAGAAGCGGCGGGACGAGACGCTCGGCTATTGGAAGCAGGTGCTGGCCCGGGGTATGCGCGTGCACGTTCCGGAAGAAGAATTGAATCGCTTCTTCAACACGGCGCTTCAGCACATTCTGGTTTCCGACGAGCGTGACGTGAAAACCGGTCTCGACATGTGTCCCTGTGGAACTTACGACTACAACATGTTTGCCAACGAGACCGATGCGCAGGTGAGATTGCTGGACATGCGCGGCATGCACGATTGGGCCTGGCGCTGCCTGCGGCCGATTGTCGAGCTTCAGGGCTCGAAACCCTTTCCGGGAAATTTCCACGATACGTCCGCCGAATTCCACGGGGTGCGCGTTGACGCCGAACACGATTACACGCATAGCGGCTACAACCTTAACCATGGCTGGACCCTTTGGACACTGGCGGAGCACTACTTGTTTACACGGGACGACGAATGGTTGAAGCAAGTGACGCCGCGCATGGTGAAGGCCGCTGACTGGATTATCAGCGAGCGCCAGGCCACGATGAAACGCGCTGCGGATGGCACCCCCGCACCTGAATACGGGCTTTTGCCTGCCGGCCAGCTCGAAGACAATGAGGAATTGCTCTATTGGTTTGCAGTCAATGGATATGCCTACCGGGGCCTGGCTGCCGCTTCCGAGGCCCTTTCCGCCATCGACCCTGCCGTCGCGAGCCGTCTGAAGAAGGAGGCTGACGCGTATCGCTCCGACATTCGGCAGGCCGCTTTCCATGCCATGTCGATCGCCCCCGTCGTGCCGCTGCGCGACGGAACCTTCGTCCCGACTATTCCATCCCGCACCACGCTGCACGGGCGGGATTTCGGCTGGATCCGGAACACCCTCTATGGAGCGCACACGATGGTTGACTGCGGGGTCTTCGACCCGGACGAGCCCGTCACCACATGGATTCTCGCGGACTACGAAGATAACCTTTTCATGGCGGAGGATTCCTTCTCGACTCCGGACCGGGATTGGTTCAGCCGTGGCGGAATCGACCTCCAGCCCAGTTTGGTTGATACCTTCGTCACCTACCTGCGGCGGGATCAAGTTCCGCTGGCACTTCGTGCATATTTCAATGAGTTCGCCGCCAGTTATTACCCGGACGTGAGCGCGTTCACGGAATGGGTTCCCAGCTTTGGGCTTGGTGGCGGCCCGTTTTTTAAGACTTCCGACGAAGCAAAATCCTTGATTTGGCTTCGCCTCCTACTGGTGCGCGAAGCCGGCAACACGCTCTATTTGAATTCCGGCGCGCCGCGCGCGTGGTTCCTTCCGGGCCGCACCATCGAGGTCGCAGGCGCGGCCACGTTCTTCGGCGAAACCGGTTTTAGCGTGGAGGCCCACCCCGAGGACGGCTTCATCGCAGCCCGCGTCTCGCCACCGCAGCGGAGCCACCCGCGGCAAATCCAATTGCGGCTCCGCCATCCCGAAGGAAAACCCATGCTGCGGGTGGAGGTGAATGGCCGCAGTTGGAGCGAGTTCAACGCGGAAAAAGAAATAATTACCCTGCCGGCGGACCAGAGGGAAATCAGCGTGCGCGCGTTCTTCAATTGAGCGTCGGCTCGACCTACCATTGAACGCGTGGTTGCTCGTAGGGTTCGTACCGCGTCTCGAGGGGTCGAGTGAGACGCGCGAGCGAGTCCCGCTGATAAATCGGATAGGGTCTACCCGGCGGCGTTAATTGCGTCACGGTATCTCCCCGCCACTTCACGTCATACTTCTTCGTCGCCACCACGCTCGCGTTTGAGTGTTGCCCTGGCTCGAACGTCACCACCAGGCGTGCTCCCGGCTTGGCGCCGGAAATTCGGAGCGCGTGACCTGTCCTGTCGATCGCGTGCCGTAGGCCGGCGGGCCCATCGACAACCACCGTGTCCGGGTTCAACCCGTCGGGGCAGCGTATCCAGATAGTTTTCGCCGATTGGGGATAGAGTTCGAAGCGCCCCTCGTGCGGCAGGTAACTGATCGTTTCAATGCCGGGTGTGGCATGGCTGAGAAGCAGGTTGATTCGGACAACTTCCGCAGTCTCGTGGATGACGTTCTGGTATGCCAGGAAAAGACAGCGGATTCCGCCGTTGATGCAACAGCCTTCGATGGTCCCGTCCCGGACGGCAATGAGGGTATTCGGTGCAGCGTAGCTCTCAAAAGCCCCCTTCAGGCCCTGGGCCGTAAGCGGATCTTGAATGCCCAGATGATCAACATCACGGAACTGGTTTTCAACCACCTGGTTGCGCACAAACCGCTCGATGTCGTTCCAGTATTCCGTGTGGCCTTCCTTGATGAGCTCGAGTGCCAACCGCATGGCGCTGCTGATGGTGCAGGTTTCGCAGGTTTCCGAGCCCACCGAATCCGCCACCCAACCGTAGGGAGTCGTGTAATTCTGTTTCACCCACTCATACAGTTTTTGCGACCGGGTCACGACCTCCTTTCGGTCCAGTCCTGCTCCCGCCCGTGCGCAACGGATTATCCCCGAATAGGTATCCATCCAGGCATGAAGGTGCCCCTCCCACGCCGTCTTGGTGATGACCCCTTCCGCCGTCACCGTCGGGTCATGGTAAAACGCCCAACGGCTGAGCCGCTCGGCGTACAGGAGCGCGGCACTCTCGCCGCTCAGCTCATAGAACCGCACGATGGGCAGAACCTGGTAGGCCGCCATGTGCGCGCAGGGCGCGAACTGCGTTGCGACATCGGGGAAAGAGATGTAATCGGCTTGGTGCCGGCCGTGGTGGTCGAGACCCGTGATGAGTGCCATAATGCGCCGCCGCAGGGCAGGATCCCGCCCGGCATCGTAGTCTGTCACCATGCCATACAGCGCGCTCCCTTGCGAAAACATGTGGTCCGGACCCTTCCGGTCCTCGTGCACGACCAGGCCCTCTGAACCGAGTTGAGCATTCAGAAACTCCCGGATACGTTGCTCAGCCAGCAGCGTATCAGTCGTGGGCGCGGTCATATTGCGCGCCAGAACCAGTGCCTCAAGGAAGCGGCCACTCATATCGCCGATATCCCAAACGTCGTGGCGCAGCTTCGTGGGTATCCAATCCTTCACATCCACGGCGAACCAGGGCCGGTAGCCGGCGGCGGGATCCATGCGGTTCTGGATGCAGGATACTGCTTGGCGCAGCGGGGCGCGGAGATCGAGGGTCAGCGGGCGGGCCGCGCCCGTGGTCTTCCCCAGAACAGCGGTGGCGAAGCCGCCCGAGAGGGCGGCAAGAAATGTGCGTCGTTTCATGACGGTCTTCACCTCTCCAAGCTCCCGCTGGGCCTTTTTTTCTGCTGGGACGTACGCCATGGACGATTTGACTTTGCGTGTCATGGGCTTCACCTTACTTCGCCAGTTCGACTTCATGATCGCCCGCGGGAACAGGGAAGTGCCCGTGCCCATCCCGGATGCTGACCTTACCCGCCGGCTTGCCATCGACGATCAAGCGGAATTCGCCCGAATCAAATTCGGCCGTGGTGACTCCCACGGGCTTGTCGGTTTTGAGTACGAAAGCCAGACGCGCAGGCGCCGGCTGATAGTTCCTCACCACGACCCCTCCCGTTGCCTCGAAGCGAAGCTTGCCGTCGCGGGCGAGAGCGGTTCTTTCGGGGCCAATCGTGGTGTCATAGGTATGGCCGTCCCAGGTAGCACCGCGGAATTCGCCGCTCGAGGTGGGATTGAGTGCCCCGAAGCGCAAGCCATCCCAGGGGGACTTATCAATATACTGCTCCAACGCCATGAGGCAGAGCAGCGTGCCCCACGTGTAGTGCGGATCGCCTCCGCCGTACCCTCCCCAGGCAAGGTATTGCTCGTTGTAGTGCTGGTTCACCTTCCAGTCATCCATGAAGAGCCGGTAGCTTTTCTGCGCAACTTCCAAGGCCACCTTATCGAACCCGTAGCGCGTGAGCCCCTGGTAGGCAATGTAATTCGTCGGGCCCCAGATGCTGCCACGCCAGTAGTACTGGTCGGGAAACGCCGGGTCATTGCGCGCGATGGATGGTATGACGTACTCGCCCCAGAATTCCCGGGGGTTCAGCAGGTGCTCCTCAACCATTCTCTTTGCCTGCTCGGGCGTCGCAATGCCGGCGAACATGGGGTAGAAGCTGGTAGGAGAGAGGCGCTTTGAAAACTCACCGGTCCAGAAACGATTCTCAAAAATGCCGTCCTGCTCGTTCCAGAGTTTTTCACGGATGAGCTGTTTCAGGCGCTCGTACTCAGCGGCGAACTCTTTCGCGTCGCTATCTCTGCCGAGAATGGAGGCAATTTTCGAGAGGCACTCGGCATCCGATGCATAGAACGAGTTGAGCGCCACGTCGTCCAGATTCATCGTGTAGGTGTGAGGATCGTAGGTCACGTCGTCATACATCGGGCTGTCGTCCATGCCCGTTTCCCACTTTGCCACGTAAAGGAACCCGCGGCCGCCTACCGAATGTAACGAACCTCGATCGCTGCCCCACTCGAGGAGCCCGTCACGGTTCCCGTCCCGCCAGGGTTGACCATCGCCCCGGTCGTGGAGCCACCATTCATGCCATTTCTTCAGGCGCGGGTAGGCCCACTCGAGGAGTTCGCGGTCTTGGAGTCGCTGATAGACCTTCCACGTAATGAAAGACCCGACCGGCGGCTGGGAACTGTCCCACACGCTGCCGGCGCCGTAGAGGGTGCTGGGCACCATTCCCGTGTCCGTCTGCCCGAGGAGAATGGTCTTAATGGCAGCGACCGTTTGGGCCTTGTCTTCCAAGCTGGTGAGCAGTGAACCAAAGAAGCAATCCCACTCGCCAAGCATCCAACCGCCGAATTGGTGCGCCCAGCGGCGGCCGATACTGGGGAAGATCGCGTCCGCGGATTGGGCGTAGACCGTGTTCCAGAACATCGAGTTGCCGATGGCTTCGGGCGCACCGGCGAACAAGCCCGTCACCGCCGGCCGGCGCGCGGCGTAGCTTGCTTCCTTCTCTTTGAGAATTGCATCTATTTTCCTGGTTGCGAGTAGGTCTTGCGCTTGATGGATCAGGGTGTCTCGCTCCCAACCCAGTTTGGCGACGAAGTGCGCGTGCGAGCCATCTGTGGCGAAACCGAGTCCGGCCGCTCCCGCCGTGAGGTCGTCCATCTCACGCCAACCCGACCAGGGAGTCCCTTTGGCCGCGGAAGCTACGGTCCCGGACACCTTAATGGTTTCCACGAGCTTTGCGAGATCCGGATAGACGCCGCCCATCGCGGGGCGATCCACCATCACCACGAACCGCGCGGTGGGGCCGAAAACCTTATCGAGGTAGCGCTCACCCAAAACGGCTTGATGGGCCTCGTCGAACGAGTAGACTCCTTCTCCGCCGGCCATTCCGAAATTGACGCCCTCGAAGGGAAAATAGGATTCCAGCACCAGGTTGAAATCCTTGGCGGCAGTGATCCGGCCTACCACCGTCGTCTGGTCGACGCGCGACCACTCCAGGGTAATCAGTGCCTGACGGGGATAGTGCCACCAGGCCATCCGGCAGTAGGAGCCGTCGGGAGCGTGCGGCCCCACCTCCCGCACCGCTTCGAAGATTTGTTCACCGTCCAGGAAACTGCCACTGCGCGAGCCGAAACGGATGGCAAAAGGAACTTGCTGGTTGAAGGCCTTGGCCAGAAACGTAACGCCATTCCAGCCGTCCGCATCCAGCGAGTCGATGATCACGCTATCGTAGGTCGGGCTAGATTGCGCAAAAGACTGCCGTGGCAGAATCCCCAGTGGCAGGGCGATGACGAGAATTAAGGGATACCAGGGATTGGTTCTGGCGCCAACTTTCATCGGCATGATCGTTCTCCTTGTGGGGGCGGGCTTCGGGTTGGAGGTGGGACCTCGACACCCAATTCTTGTCCGGGCACCACGCCCACTCGCGCCGTTTGTTAGCGGTTCGCCAATTCCCCAGACAAGGAAGTTCTCGGGTGGTACCCCGGATGTCAGCTTAGCCAGCGCATGTTGGCGGCGTACTGATTGGAAATTTTCCTCATCTCCCAATAGAGGGCAGTCACATCCTCGTCTCGCCAGGTATCATCGACAAAGAAGATGGGAATACCCACCAAGTCTGGTGCGAGCGTTTCCACCATGTGCTGGAACGCCGCCAGGATGGCTTCCGGCGTCGACTCATTGTCGAGGAGAACCTGCAGAACGCCCCAGCCGGCAAAAATCTCGCGCAATTCCGGGAACTCCTGCCGGGAATACTTGTAGGACAGGCTTAAGCCTTTCAGTTTTGGTGAATGGCCAAGGTACGCGTGCTTCGCGGGGTGCGGACCGCAGTTGTGCATGAGGCCGCTTCCCCAGGGCGCGAACAACCGATTATTGTACGGACGCGCGAACTCCTCAAATAGAGCGGGACTGATGGTGGAGCAAACATCGTCGCTGACAAAGCTCTTGTACTTCTCGGGGGCCCACGCCGGGTCAAAATCGATGCCGGTCATGCGGTTGATCCCGCCCACCGCCTCCACAATCGCACGGTACATTTCCAACTGCAGGTCAGTCACCATATTCAGCAAATGGTGAAATGCCTTGGGATCCTCGTAGAAGGCCGTATACAGCAAGTCCGTACTCAGCAGGTCCTTGCACGTATTCAGGGGCCCCCCCGCGTCAATGCCCGTCAGGTAGACGTCCGGCGGCAGATGGGTTGCATGGTAGCGCAAGCGCCGCAGGTTCTCCGGCATCAGGCCCTCCTCCAGGCTGGCGGATCGCAGGTTGTACACTTGTGCCATGTCCTGAATGATGTGCCCGCCGGCCCCCGGCGGCTGGCTGGGATCGCTGCCCCAGTAAACCTCCATCCCGAACATGGTGGCGATGGTCATGTAGCCGGGCGTGACCCGCGCAAAGGGGATATAGTCATCCGGGATAATCGCCAGGCACCGCTCAATGGTCTTGACATTAACTTCGAACTGAACATCGCCTTGTTCCAACTGTTCCCGCAGAGGATGCCCAAAAGTCCAGTTAGGCCAGATCACGATCGGAATGTGATCCGCTCGCCCGTAGTCCCACAGGTCGCGACGCTCCTGCTTCAGTTGTTCGACACGCGCATGATCAATATTCAGCATAATTAGCCACCCTTGGCGAATGATGGAACGCGGGAGAACGTCGGCGTATTCGGGCTCGTTTCCGAGGTCCGCCGCCTGCCAGCCGGATTCGCACTCTCCTCCAACAGGACATTAGAGAATCTGTGAACGTATCTTCGAAGATTGCCTCGGAAGCGGATATTACCAGTCTCTTTTAGGTTGTCAAGCAGGTTACGCGGAGAACCAGGGCCTCAACCCCATTTGCAACGGCCAGAGCATTGTGCCCCATTACCGACCCCCTTTGCCGGGGCAGGGCAGACGTCGGAGGACAACTTTTCCTCCGTACCGTGAGGCGCTAAGTTCTTGTGTCCCTGGACCGATGCGGATAGAATTCTGCTGCGCTGGAGGTGGACGTAATTGGTTTTAGGGTTTCAAACATGCGGAGTGGGGATCCTGACCGTGCTTCTTTCCGCGCTCGGGTCCGGCGTCTCCAATGACGCTTCCGCGCACTTCGGATCCGGTCTCAAGCTGTTTGACGTCCAAAGGTACGGCGAGGCAGCAAGGGAATTCGAACTGGCCCTCGAAAGTGATCCTGGATTGCAGGACGCCCGTTACCACCTGGCGGTCTGCGACTTCAATGAGCGGCAGTACCCCGAAGCCCGCGGGCAATTCGAGTGGCTGGCGCGCACCGGTTACCAGAAGCGGTGGGTGGCATACTACCTGGGTCGGCTGGACCTGCTTGCGGGACACTGGGATTCTGCCATCCAGCGCTTCCAATCGTTGGCGAAATCTGATCCCGTTCAGGATGAACTCTACTATTTGGGCTCGGCGTTCATGAAGAGCGGGGAGCCGGAGAAAGCCATCCCGCCGCTGTCGCGACAGATCGCGCTCAACCCGCGCGACTTTCGTGCTCACGATCTCATCGCGCGGGCCTACGTGAAGTCAGGCCGCGGTAAGGATGCGGAGCTCGAATTTCAGCAAGCGGAAAAGCTGCGGGAATACTACCGGACGGGCAAATCGCAACTTACGGATTGCGACACCCAACTACAGGCCGGCCACCCCGACAGCGCGTGGGCTCAGTGCAGTCCCCTGCTTCACTCCGACGATATTGATCTCTTGGTTTACGCCGGTTTAATGTTCGGCAAGGCGGGATACTACGACCAGGCGCTTCAGTTTCTTCAGCACGCCGTGGAAATCGATCCCGAGTCGCCGGAAATCAACTACGACACCGGCCTGACGCTCTTCTGGAAGAAGGACTACGCCAATGCCCGGAAGTACCTCGGCGCGGCGCTCGTAGGGCGTCCGGATTTCTTCGAGGCCCTGGCGACCCAGGGTGCGATCCTCTACCTGTTGAAAGATGACGAGGCGGCGCGAGCAACGCTGGAGAGGGCGCACGCGCTCCGGCCCGACGATTCGGCAGTCAACCAACTGCTGTCGCAGTTGGCCACTCATCCGGCAATGTGAGGCCAGGAACCATGTCAGCGAGTCCGGTAATAGCAGAAAAGGCAGAAAAGAAGCAAGGCAGTTACCAATGGCTGTTCTATTCGGTGTTGACCATCGTGCTGTGGGGTGGATATGGAGCGACTTCCAAGGCCGTAGCCGACGATATCAATGCCTATATGAATCAGGTTCTTTTCACCATCGGGATGTTCCCCTTGATTCTGTTGGTTTTCCGGTCGCCGCGGATGTCCGGAGGCCGGAAGCGGGGACTGGGGATCTTCTTCGCTTTCCTCACGGGAATCCTGGGCGGCCTCGGGAACATCACGTTCTTCTCCTCCCTGAATTCGGGGGGGCGGGCCTCGGTGGTTGTTCCCATGAGTGGATTGTCCCCCTTGGTCACGGTCGTGGCCGCTTATGTGGTTCTCCACGAGCGAATGAGTACGTATCAGAAGATAGGGTTGGGCGTGGCCTTGCCTGCCATCTATCTCCTCAGCCTTTAGCGAGCTGGGTTCACCAGGAGTCTCTCCCATGCACTTTCCCTTGTGGCTGGTCTTCGCACTCATTACTCTCCTGTTCTTTGGTCTCAGCGGTGTCACGCAGAAGCTCGCCACGAATGAGATCTCCATGGAACTGTCATACTTCTGGTTCGTTTTAGCCATGCTGCTCATTGGCCTGGGCATTGTCATCCTGGTGCCGCTGGACTGGCACCTCCGAGCCAAAGTGGTCACGTTGGCGGTCGCAGGTGGGTTTCTCAACGGTTTGGGGGCCATGACGAGTTTCAAGGCCCTGGCCGTCGGGGGAAAAGCCTCCATCGTGGTTCCCCTGTGTTACCTGTACCCCCTGGTGACGATTAGCCTGGCCTTGGCTTTTCTTCACGAAAGGCTGACTCGCACCGGGGTGGCAGGAATTGCCTTGGCGCTGGTGGCGGCGGTCCTGCTCGCGCAAGAGCGCCCGCAGGCTGATTGATCCAAACCGGGCGGTAAACCCGGCGGCGATTATTCCAGACTTGAGTTCACACTTGCGGACATCCTTTCTGCTGATCGGAGGCACGCTGGTCTTTTGGGGGCTCGTGCTGTGGCCGTCGCTGGTTCCTGCCCAGAACGGCGAGCCCGGCCAACTACCTCAAATCGTCAAACTCATTGAGCAGGGTAAGCTCCGAGAGGCGGAGGAAGGTCTCCAGGCAGCGCTGCGGAACGATCCGAATTCACTCACAGTCTATCGGGTTCTGGGTTTTGTCTATTTGCGCCAGCAAAGATTGGCGGAAGCAGAGCATGCTCTGGAAGAAAGCCTCCGGCTCTCGACGGAAAATAACCCGCAGGCCATGTTCCTGCTCGTCCAGACCAAGTTTGCGCTGAAGAAACCCCGTGAGGCGGTTGCACTTGCCAAACAGCTTTCCGCGCTTTCACCTGATGACCCAAAGATACACTATGCGCTTGGTCGCTTGTTGGAAGATAACGAACGGCCTGCCGATAGCCTTGCGGAACTCGAAAAGGCTCACGCGCTGGCGGCGGAAGATGCGGCGATTACAACGGAGCTCATCATCGCCTATCAGCGGCAGCGGGATTCCGCCAAGGCGGCTTCTCTTCTTCAGGCACTACTCGCCACGGCCTCCTACAGTGACCTTGTGCAGGCCGGCTCGCGCCTGGGTGAGGCGGGCGAATTGGCGTTGGCCATTCCGATTTTCCAGCGCGCCACGGAACTCCAACCTGACCGCTACGACGGCAAATTCGATCTGGCATTTGCCCTTTTTCGCCTTGGTCGAAACGGCGAGGCATTGCAGACGCTTGACCAGATTCCCGCCGCACAGAGCGATGGGCAGCCGGATTATCACTATTTGCGCGGCAAGATTGAAATCGCCCTTCAACATCCGCAGGAGGCAGGTGAGCAATTTTCACTGGCCCTTCGCCAGCAGCCGGACAACGAGAGCCTGTGCGTTGATGCCGGGTTGTTGTACTCGAAGTTCGAGGATTTCCGCAGAGCGCTCGAGGTCTTCCAATCCTGCGCCCAGAAGCAGCCTGATTCTGTCCCCATCGAGACCGGATTAGGGCTGACCTATTTTCGCCTGGGCAAGTACCCTGATGCCATTGCCACCTTCAGGAAAGTTATGGACCTGCGCCCGGAAGCCGATGCGGCGCGCGAAGCATTGGCCTTCCTGCTTTACCTCACCTCCAGCTTCGCGGAAGCCCGCCAGGTGCTCGAGCCGCGCCTCGCGAGCCCCGAGGTCGATTATTACCTGCCCTTCCTGCACGCGCTGGTTCTGTTGCGCCTGGAGGCGCGGGAAAACCGCTCCCAGGCGCTCCGTTCCCTGGAAGAGTCGATCAAGTTGAACGGGAAATTCGCCCCCGCCTATTTTCAACGCGGCAAGCTGGAATGGGAAATGGGCAATGCTACGCGCGCTCTGGCGGACTTGGATCTGGCCACCAAGCTGGACCCTGCGTACGCCCAGCCTTACTACCTCATAGCCCAGATTTACTACAAGCAGGGGAAGCGAGACCTAGCCCATCAGGCCCAGGAAAAATCTCGGGCCCTCAACCGCGAGCGGGAGGAGTCGGAACAGAAACGCGACCTAGAGAACCGGCTCTTTCAGGCGTTGCAGTGAATTCCGGCTGCCTGGCGGGGGTGCAAGCCCCGGCCGCCAGGCCGACCAGCCTTTTCCTTCCTTGACAATGATGATCTGGTCGGAAGGGATTCCCCGCAGAATATCCACCTGCCCGCTCGGCCATCGCAGGGTGAGCTCATCGATCTTAAGGGCGTCGCCCAGGCCGAAGTGAAGCCGCATATCGTTCTGCGACATCCAACTGCCGCCGCTGCGCACATCGTCGACCTGTTTGTGCCCGCCGGTGCGGACCTCCACCCGCGTTCCCACTCCATCGCGGTTGGACTTCACCCCGATGGTCCGGATCTCAATCCAATGATGCCGATTGCCACCGTCATTGCGAAGCAGGTTCGCGGGAGCATTCATGTTGTTAATGGCAATATCGATGTCGCCGTCGTTGTCATAATCCGCCAGGGCCGCTCCGCGGCTGGAACTCAAGATGCGAATGCCTGGCCCGGAAGACTTGGATACCTCCATGAACTTGCGCCCCCCGCCGGGAGCCGGGATGTTCCAGTAGAGGAGCTTGGTTTCCGCATAGGTGACGTTGGTGTGGTAGGCATCGAGCTCTGGTGAGACATGCCCGTTGGCCATGAAGAGGTCCTTCCAGCCGTCGTTGTCGAAGTCGAGGAACCCGATGCCGTAGCCCATAACCTCGGGATGGCCGCCCAGACCGGCGGCAAAAGTCACGTCGCTGAAAGTGCCGTCACCATTGTTGTGATACAGGTCCGGCGTGTCGTCGGAAAAATTGGTTTTGGCGAGGTCCAGGAAGCCGTCGCCGTCGTAGTCTGCAGCGGCAACGGCCATCCCGCCCTGGGTTTCCCCTTCGCCGCTGAAGGCGACGCCGGTCAACTCCGCAAGGTCGGTAAAAGTCCCGTCGTGGTTGTTGTGGTAAAGAATGCTGGCGGTGGAATCGGAAGCCACATACAGGTCGGGCCAGCCGTCGTTATCGTAGTCGAGGGTGACTACGCCCAGCGCGTAGACGGTGCGCTTCAGCAGAATTCCGCTGGGGCCACTCACGTCGGTGAACGTCCCGTTGCCGTCGTTGTGATAGAGGTAGTTTCTGCCGGACTTGAGTCCCCGCGGCCCACAGGCGGTAGGAATGCCCTTGTATTGGCAGAACTGGCCGTTGCCCGGCTGCGGAAGCAGGCGGAAATCCGGTCCTTGGTCGACGTAGGTTGCCACGAATAAATCGAGATTTCCGTCACGATCGTAGTCGACAAACGCGCAACCCGTGTTCCAGCGTTGGTCCTCCCCTGCCACGCCGGCCTTCTCCGCAACTTCGCTAAAGGTGCCATCTCCGTTATTGTGATACAGCAAGTTCCTGCCAAAATAGGTCACAAAGATGTCGTCCCAACCGTCGTTGTCGTAGTCTCCGACGCAAGCTCCTTGCCCCCATCCGGAATGCGTGAGGCCGGCCTTCGCGGTAACGTCCGTGAAGGTGCCATCTCCATTGTTGTGATAGAGACGGTTGGTGGGTTCCTGGCCGGGCGGGAAGCCTTCGATGGTGGTGCCATTCACGAGAAAGAGGTCCGGGTAGCCGTCCCGGTCGTAATCGATCCACGCCAGCCCATTCCCAGTCGTTTCCAGGAGGTAACGCTTGGTCTTTAGGCCGCCCGAGACATTCACGAAATTCAGTCCCGCCTGCGCGGCCACGTCGGTGAAGGTCACCTGGGGCGGCGTCGGAGCCGCCGGCTGCGCGGCGGCCGCGAACCACCCCATTACCCACGCCATGAAGCTCAGTAGGCACATAGCGCAAGACCAATCAGATTCCAAACCCGGTGCCTAAAGCCCGGGAGCCGAAACTGGACAAACCCGGGCCGAATGCCTTCCTTCCGCATCTTGTCCGTCGACTCCCTGGCAGCAGGAGGTTGGCCGTCAATGGTTGCGGGTTGGCGTTCTTCAAAAGGCCATCCACATTCCATTAATTTAATCCTTGAAGGATCTCGGCCAGCTTCGCTGCCCGTTTCGGATCGATCGGATCGCCGGCGGTCTTGCTCAGTTTGCGCACCTGCTCGCGCGCCATTTGATAGGTATCCTTGCGGCCCGCCGCCTCCCAACTGGCCCGGGAAGTTCGGACCGAAACCCGCGGCGGGAGGAACTCACCACCGCGCAGCCGGCTAAGGGTATGTTCCGACAACATGTAATCGCCGCGGGGGCCAACCTGTTTGATCAAATCCGTAGCCAGAGTCTCGGGGGTGACGAGTACGCCCGCCGCGATCCGCTTGGACATCGCCGCAATTTCCTCATCCATGATCAACTGTTCGTGGCTGCACGTCATGCCCGTCGCGAACATCCCGCAATTGACAATCAGATCATTCCCGGCGCCCACCGAACAGAACATGCTGAACGTCTTTTCCCAGGCATTTTGCTCGTCGTGCGCGTGGTTATCGGAGTTGGGCGCGGTGGTGTGGCAAGGCACGCGATAGAAGCGCGCCAGTTGCGCACCCGCCACGCGGCAGATGGTAGTTTCCGTCGAGCCCACCAAAGCGGTGGCGTCGCGCATGTCCGTTACCGTCCAGGAATTGGCGTACAGGACCTTGGTTCCGGGTTTAAGCATCTGGATCATCGCCAGTCCGGAAATGCACTCCGCGTTGTTCATGGTCAACAGGCCGGCCAGCGTATAGGGACAGGACAGTCCCGCGTTCGGCTCAGGGAGAATTGCCAAGGGCACGGCCGTCTGGACGGTGTCCAGGATCGCCTCCAGCACTCCCGCTTCCCAGAAAAGGGGACTGGTGGGCGACAACTGGGTGATGCCATAAACTTGACTCCGGAAATCACCGGCGAATGCCGCTTCTGCGAGGTCAATAATCGCGCGGTTGATGCGGGCGTTATCGGTGGAGAAGAATATCGGCTTGCGGCTGTTTTCGATGACCGCGCGCACCCCGTAAGGCAGAGTGTTCTTGGGGTTGGGCACATCCTGGGGCATGACGGGGATGCCGATCATGTCAATGTATTCAAGTTTGTCGCAGAGGCGCGAGAACTGCTCGACGTCCGCTACCGTCGAGTAGCGGGTCTCGCCGGTGGCGGAATCCACCCAAAATACCGCATTGTGCCCGGCAGCAATTTTCGAATTGCCGTCGCCCAAAATATAAGCGAACTTCCCCTCGCGATCATACACCTCAAATTGTGCGGGAATATGGGCGAGGGCCTCGGCAATGGCAGTTCGGGGGAAGCGCACGATCTGTTTTTCGGCATCAACGGGAAATCCCCTGGCCTGAAGGAAAGAGAACACTGGCGGGCTTCCAATCTTGACCCCGCAGTTCTCGAGTATGTCCAAAGTCGCCTCGTGGATTTGCAGAATTTCGGAATCGGAAAGAACCTTAAGAATGGATAATTTCATGGGTGTACTCCCGGCGAGAATTTCTGGGGATTTTCTGGCACCTCACCTCTGCGGCTTGCGGAAAAGGCAGTTATCGCGAGCAAAGTCACGAAGACAGGCAACTCTTATCAGAATCCACCACAATATTATTGAGCTTTGCTAACAAGTCAAGTACTTTAGGCTTCTAAAGCATTTTATCTGTAGATGATCCTGTGTGTCCTCAAAATCGAGCTGACTCGCAGAATCAGTGGCTTGCGAACAGTCGCCTTCTGGTTGAATCAGTCGTGTAGACTGTTTCGATGACCCGGTTTCTCACGGCTTTCCTGGCTTGGTTCGGCGCATTCTTCCGCTGTGCCTGCCAAAAACTCGATCGACCGCAAACATCGGCCCATCCCCAGGGGTGTCGTTCGCCAAAACCACATCAGGGTGAAAAACATTGACTTTTTCCAGCGCCGGATCTCACCCTAGACGGCATGTTCGCGCTGCTTGGTTCGCTGCTTCGTCTTCTCGTTTTGCCTGCTAGCCTCCGAGATATCGCCCTGGAGAACCTCGCGCTTCGTCACGAGTTGGCAGTGTTCAAGCGCAAGTGCCCGCGGCCTCGGCTGCGATGGGCGGATCGCTTCTTTTGGGTGTGAAGTTGGAAGGATTGGCACCGGACGCTGGTCATCGTCAGGCCAGAGACCGTCGTGGCCTGGCATCGCCAGGGCTTTCGCCTCTTCTGGGCCTGGATTTCCAGGCGGAAGAGCGGCCGTCCAGAAGCCCGCCCCGCGATTCGAGCTCTGATCCAGAAGATGGCGGCGGCCAACCCGCTTTGGGGAGCGCCCCGCATCCACGGGGAGTTGCTTAAGCTGGGTATCCCCATCTCTGAACGAACCGTGTCGCGACTCCTCCCCAGAAAGCGTCGACCTCCTTCGCAAACCTGGAAGGCGTTCCTCGACAACCATCTGAACCAGTTGCCTTCCATCGATTTCTTTACGGTGCCGACCGCCACTTTTCGGGTTCTGTTCGTTTTGGTGGTTTTGGCCCATCGTCGGCGCAGGGTGGGGCATTTCAACGTGACCGAACATCCGACGGCGGCTTGGACCGCTCAGCAAATCCGGGAAGCGTTCCCGGAAGACACGGCGCCACGATATTTGATCCGAGATCGGGACCAGATCTACGGGGAATGTTTCCGGAATCACCTCAGAGACCTGGGCACCACCGAAGTCCTGACCGCACCGCGAAGCCCTTGGCAAAACCCGTTTGCGGAGAGGCTGGTGGGCTCTATCCGGCGCGAGTGCTTGGATCACGTGATCGTGCTGGGAGAGAAACATCTGCGACAAATCCGGAAAAGTTATTTCGATTACTATCTGGGTTCGAGAACTCACCTGTCTTTAGCCAAAGACGCTCTGACACCTCGCGTCGTGCAGGGGCCGGAGGCGGGCCAGATCGTGGAGATCCCGCAGGTCGGTGGCCTGCACCATCGCTACGAAAGGCGCGCTGCGTGACCGATGGTAGCTTGGCCCTGTCATTCCCTTACCTCGAAAACTGCAACCTGCCTCACGCAGGGCGGGCACTTGTCGGCGCAATAACGCAACCAACCCGATGACATCACGGACCAGAGACCGAAGCACCGAGCGAGGGGCCGAGACTGCGGTCTTTGGGCGGCTGTTTTTGCAACGATTGCACCATTATCGAGTTTTGGCGAAGGACAGGTTCAACTCTCGAACTTCCTTCGGCGTCGGCTTCCTCCCAACCCGCGTCCTTACTCTAGAGATCAGTTTCCAGCACAAGCGAAAACCAGCCCGGTGCCAACGAATTACGGTTTCAGGCGTGACAACGATCAGGGCTTGTTCCCATCCTGACCAGAATCGACTAACGGCGACCCAGAACAATTTGTCGAATGGGCTCAGGTACGGGCGTCGACGGCGCCGCTCCAATACGGCGAGTTATTGGCGTAACGCAAGATTCTCGATGAGGAGACTTCGTCGCATGCGACAGAGGCAAACCAGCGTTCCGACGCACAGGCCGATGAATTGAAACATGGCCAGGAGTTATAACAGAAAGCTGGTGGGACGGCGGCAGCTATGTCATTGATTTCAGAGTCGGCCAGAGTTTTGGCGAACGACAGGTTTGTACACCTCACAGAGGCAACCTCAATAATCGACGGATTTCGAGCCGACAGAGCTTTGGCGATGGAAAGGTCATCGAATTGGGAAAGTCTTGTCATGCGTGCTGGCCAATCTAAGTGTCTTATTTTCTTTGGATTAACTATTAGGCTAGGCGTGCAAATTGGTTTTTAAGGGCTATTATTTGAGGCTAATTGCCGCCGATAAGGCGACGTAACAAGCTGAAACAAAATGGGTTAAATGGTGGACCTGGAGAGGTTCGAACTCTCGACCTCATGACTGCCAGGAATCCGGCCATTTTCCATACCTTCCATCCATTTCCATGTTTTCCATGGCCTTACACCAATTCGGGGCATCTGCTTTCGCTCAAAAGAAGATCCCCTTTCGTATCAATTTCATCGACTTTTGGAACACTTTTGGAACACCGGCAACGACCGAATGGAAAGCCGACTCCGAAGCTTTCCCTTCACGAAAGCCGGCGTTCCCTTGAGGCTCGAAATCGGGGCTTCAATTGGTGTGGCAAATCTAGAATGTATCCGGGCCTCGGGTGGCTCTCTGATGTTGCCGTCTAGGGGTTAGGACGTCAGATTCTCAATCTGAAAACCCGGGTTCGATTCCCGGTAGCGCTACCAAATCTTCAACTTAGGATTTCATCCGCATAAACAAAGGTGATAAGCGTGATCACGGCGTCGTTCTTTCCTGTCTCTTGGAGTCTCGCAAGTCTATGTCGTGCGCTATAGAAATGGACAGTAAATGGACAGTAAGCTTCCGATTTCTTGTGCATGGGCGGGCGGGTCCGAAGCGGGGGACAGCAAAGGGCCAAGCGAGATACTACCGTTAGTTACGGTCGCACTCGGAGCCGCCGACTGACGTCGTGTTGCGGGCCG